>Ga0208297_1000546_pt1 | contig 69138 bp, 50 predicted proteins | sample LMS_cellobiose_e_FD_187367 | JGI IMG/M metagenome (GOLD analysis project Ga0208297, IMG submission 187367) | Rumen-fistulated moose microbial communities from Alaska, USA - LMS_cellobiose_enrichment (SPAdes) (version 2) | ecosystem: Host-associated > Mammals > Digestive system > Stomach > Rumen...
GGGGTGGGGGTCGGCGTGGGGGTTGGCGTCGGCGTGGGGGTTGGCGTGGGGATGGGCGTGGGGGTCTCCTTGGCGAAGATCTGAAAGATGCTGCCCTTTTTCTGCTCCTCGGTGGTCTGGATGGGAGCGCCCTGCTCCGGCCCATTGCCGCCGGAGAAGAGGGAAACGACGAGCAGGATCAAAACGCCCAAAGCCAGCACCAGCAGGGCCACCACCAAAAAGAATCGGGGGTGGATGATCAACTTCCTGCGCTTCTTATGCTTTTTTTTCTTGGTTGCCATGCATGTTCCTCCTTGTTTCATCCCCGGTATGCACTGCGGGTCAGAGCGTTCTTCGAGGATGTCGCTGTTTTGGATGAAAAAAATTCCTTGGAATTTTGCGGTTTCTGTCTGGAAAAAGAAGGGGGCGGAAGCCGTATTTTGCGCTTTTTTCACCGCTATGATCAACATATGGGGGCCGAAATCGAATGTTTATACTTTCCCAAATTGACCACCATATGCAGTATAGCGGCTGCTTTTGAACAGGGTTTTATGGAATTGTAAACAACCTACATACAAAATGTGCATATTCTATGTCCGCATAAATTTTCATCTTTTCGCCATTTTTATACATCCCCAAAAGATGAACAGGGCGGAGCCTGCGCCCCGCCCTGCTGTCGCTGTTACAGAATCGGCTTCACACATTGAATCGAAAGACCACCACATCCCCGTCCCGCATGACATAGTCCTTGCCCTCGGAGCGGATGAGGCCCTTGTCCTTGCAGGCCTGCATGGTGCCGTTGGCCACCAGATCGTCGAAGGAGACCACCTCCGCCCGGATGAAGCCCCGCTCGAAGTCCGTGTGGATCTTGCCGGCGGCCTGGGGGGCCTTGGTGCCCTTTTGGATGGTCCAGGCCCGCACCTCCTTGGGGCCCGCGGTGAGGAAGCTCATGAGGCCCAAAAGGTCGTAGCAGGTGGCGATCAGCTTGTCCAGGCCGCTCTCCTCGATGCCCAGCTCCTGAAGATACTCCTTCTTCTCCGCCGGCTCCAGCTCGGCGATCTCCTCCTCGATGCGGGCGCAGATGGTGAGGCACCCGGCCCCCTCGGCCCTGGCCACGCCCTGAAGCGCCTGCACGAAGGGGTTGTCTCCGTTTCCAATGTCGTCCTCGGCGATGTTGCACACATAGATCACGGGCTTGTCCGTGAGCAGGAAGCAGCTGTGGATGGTCTCCCGCTCCTCCTTGTCCGCTTCGAAGGTCCGGGCGGGCTTGCCGCTCTCCAGGTGATCATAGAGGCGCTTCAAAAGCTCCCCCTCCGCCGCCAGCTTTTTGTCGGCCTTGGCCAGGCGAGCGTTCTTGTCGATGCGCTTTTGCACCGTGTCCATGTCCGCAAAGATCAGCTCTAAATTTACGGTCTCCGCGTCCCGGACCGGGTCGATGCTGCCGTCCACATGGACCACGTTCCCGTCCTCGAAGCAGCGGACCACATGGACCACCGCGTCCACCTCCCGGATGTGGGAGAGGAACTTGTTTCCAAGGCCCTCGCCCCGGCTGGCCCCGCGAACCAGCCCCGCGATGTCCACGAATTCGATGGTGGTGGGGGTGTATTTCTCCGGATGATACATGTCCGCCAAAACATCCAGCCGCCTGTCCGGCACCGCCACCATGCCCACGTTGGGCTCGATGGTGCAGAAGGGATAGTTCGCAGCCTGGGCCCCGGCCTGGGTGATGGCGTTGAACAGGGTGCTCTTCCCCACGTTGGGGAGGCCGATCACGCCCAGCTTCATAGGAGCTTCTCCCTTCCGGCCCGGAGCCGCTTCAGGCTCTCCTCCCGGCCCAGCAGCAGGGCGATCTCGATGGCGCCGCCGGGGGTCACCTGCTTGCCGGCCAGGGCGATCCGCACGGGCCAGAGCAAGGTCCCGTTCTTCAATCCCTTCTCCGCGGCCAGACCCATCAGGGCGTCATGGACCGTGGCCTCTTGCCAGTCGGGAAGGCTCTCCAACAGGGGGATGACCATGTCCAAAACCTCCCGGGCCACCTCCGGGTTGGTCTTGCTCTTTTTGTTGGTGAACAGCTCCGCGTCATATTCCGGCAGCTCCGTCAAAAAGTCCACCATTCCCGGGATCTCTCCGAAGTATTGGAGCCGCTGCTGCAGGATCCGGCAGAGGATGGCTTCGTCCATGTGGCCGATGCCCGCGGCCGCATAGAAGGGCCGGGCATGGCCGGTGAAGTCCTCCGGGCTCAGGCGGCGGATATATTCGCCGTTCATCCAGTTCAGTTTATCGTTGTCGAAGATGGCCGGGGACTTAGAAAGCCCCTCGATGGAGAAGGCCTCCACCAGCTCCGGCAGCGTGAAAAATTCCCGCTCGTCCCCGGGGTTCCAGCCAAGCAAAGCCACATAGTTCAAAATGGCCTCCTTCAGATACCCCTTGGCGATGAAGTCCTCATAGTAGGCGTCCCCATAGCGCTTGGAGAGCTTCCGATGGGCGTCCTTCATGATCTGGGAAAGGTGGATATATACCGGCTTCTCCCAGCCGAAAGCCTCGTAGAGCAGGTTGTATTTCGGCGTGCTGGCCAGATATTCGTTGCCTCGCATCACATGGGTGATGCCCATGGTGTGATCGTCGATCACGTTGGCGAAGTTATAGGTGGGCATGCCGTCGGCCTTGATGAGGATCATGTCCTCCAGGTCGCTGCAATCCACCTGAATGTGGCCATAGAGCACATCGTCGAAGGAGGCTTCGCCGCTCTCGGGCACGTTCTGGCGGATCACATAGGGCTCCCCGGCCTCCACCCGCTTCCTGGCCTCCTCATAAGGGATGGAAGCGCAGCGCTTGTCATACTTCCAAACCTTGCCCTCCGCTTCGGCCTGGGCCTTGCGGTCCTCCAGCTCCTCCTTGGTGCAGAAGCAGTAGTAGGCCTTGCCCTTCTTCACCAGCTCCTCGGCATAGGGCAGGTACATGTCCTTCCGCTCGCTCTGGACATAGGGGCCGTAGTCACCGCCGATGTCGGGACCCTCATCCCAATCAAGACCGATGTCCTTCATGGTCCGATAGATCACATCCACGGCTCCCTCCACATAGCGGGCCTGGTCCGTGTCCTCGATGCGCAGGACGAACACGCCGCCGTTCTTCTTGGCCTGCAGATAGGCATAGAGCGCCGTGCGCAGCCCCCCCAGGTGCAGATAGCCCGTGGGGCTGGGAGCAAATCGTGTGCGAACAATATCCATCGTCTACCTTACCCTTCCTATCCTAAAAATTATTTCGTCGGTTTGAAGGAATCCTTCAGGCCCACCACCCGGTTGAACACGGGCTTCTCGGCCGTGGTGTCCGGGTCCGCGCAGTAATAGCCCATGCGCAAAAACTGATACCGGGTCCCGGCGGGGGCTTTCGCCGCCGCAGGCTCCACAAAGCCCCGGAGGATCTGCAGGCTGTCAGGGTTGATGATCTTTAAGAAATCCCGGTCCTTGGCGCCGCCCACATATTCGCCCTCGGCCTCAGCCTCAGCCTCCGCCTCGGCGTCGTCCGCCGCCGTTTCCGCCAGCAGGGGCTCATAGTGCCGAAGCTCCGCGCTGACCGCATCCCGGGTGGAGAGCCAATGGATGGTGCCCTTCACCTTCCGCTGGCATTCGCCGCTCTTCGTCTCCGGGTCAAAGGTGCAGTGGATCAGGGTCACATTGCCGTCCTCGTCGGTCTCATAGCCCGTGCAAAGGACGATATAGGCCCCCTTGAGACGGACCTCGCCGCCGGGCTTGAGGCGGAAGAACTTCTTGGGCGGGTCGGCAGAAAAGTCGCTCTTTTCGATGTACAGCTCCCGGGAGAAGGTCACGGTGCGGGTCCCCGCCTCCTCGCTGCCGGGCAGGTTTTCAAGCTCGATCTCCTCGATCTTCCCCTCAGGCCAGTTGTCGATGACCAGCTTCACGGGCTCCGTCACCGCCATCATCCGATAGGCCGTGGCGTTGAGATTGTCCCGGACGCAGGCCTCCAGCAGGGCCGTCTCCACCACGGAATCGGCCTTGGCCACGCCGATGCGGGAGAGGAAGTCCCGAATGGCCTCGGCGGGATAGCCCCGGCGGCGCATGGCGCACAGGGTGGGCATCCGGGGATCATCCCAGCCGGACACGATGCCCTCCTCCACCAGCATGCGGAGCTTCCGCTTGCTCATGACGGTGTTGGTCAGGTTGAGCCGGGCAAACTCGATCTGCCGGGGATTGGGCTTGTTGTCGAACTCGCACTGCTCCACCACCCAGTTATACAGGGGCCGATGGATCTCATATTCCAGCGAACACAGGCTGTGGGTCACCCCTTCCAGGGCGTCCTGGATGGGATGGGCAAAGTCGTACATGGGATAGATGCACCACTTGTCCCCGGTCTGGTGATGGGGCATGTGGATGATCCGATAGAGGGCCGGGTCCCGCATGTTGATGTTGGGGGAGGCCATGTCGATCTTGGCCCGGAGGGTCTTGGCCCCGTTTTCGAACTCCCCGTTCTTCATCCGCTCGAACAGATCCAGATTCTCCTCCATGGACCGATCCCGCCAGGGGCTGTTCTTGCCGGGCTCGGTGAGGGTGCCCCGATAGGCCCGCATCTCCTCCTTGGTGAGATCGTCCACATAGGCCACGCCCTTTTTGATCAGCTTCTTGGCCAGCTCATAGCACTGGTCGAAATAGGAGGAGCCGAAAACCAGCTTGTCCCACCGGAAGCCCAGCCAGCGGATGTCCTGCTCGATGGCGTCCACATACTCCGTCCCCTCCTTGGTGGGGTTGGTGTCGTCGTAACGGAGATTGCAGGTGCCGCCGAATTCCTCCGCCATGGAAAAGTCGATGGTCAACGCCTTGGCATGGCCGATGTGCAGATATCCGTTGGGCTCCGGGGGAAACCGGGTCTTGATCCGGGGCTCCCGGTTGGGATACTGCTCTTTGAACTTTTTCAAATCGTCCTCGATGGCTTCCTCGATAAAGTTTTTGATCTTCGGTGCTTCTTCCATTTTTATCTTACCTTTCCCTGTGAGAAAATCAAATTCCCCATTGAATATGGTATTATACACCCTCCGCCCCATCTTCGCAAGCCCGCCAAAGCAGGTTTTCCCCGCCAGCCCCTCTCCCCCTGAAGGGGAGACCATTTTTTCTCTCCCGCCGCCAGGCGCCCCTCTCTCGCAGAGAAAAAAAATATGTCATTGTATTTGTGTTTGTCATTGTATTTGTTATTGTATTTGTCATTGTCATTGTCTTCCTCTGAAATCAATCCGTTTCTATCTGAAATCAGGCCGACTCCTTCTCTCCCGTATCGGAGCGAGATCGAAAGATATATTTGATATTTATGGTGGGCTGTGCCATAATGGAAAAGGAAAAATCCATGTTTCAGGAGGCGAACACATGAAGAAGCTGTTGTTGGGCAACGCCGCCGCCGCACGGGGTCTCTTCGAGGCGGGGTGTACCTTTGTATCCTCCTATCCGGGCACGCCCTCCACGGAGATCACCGAGGAAGCGGCCAAGTTCCCGGAGGTCTATGCCGAGTGGGCGCCCAACGAGAAATGCGCCCTGGAGGCTGCTCTGGGGGCTTCCATGGCCGGGGCCCGGGCCATGTGCGCCATGAAGCATGTGGGATTGAACGTGGCCGCCGATCCCCTGTACACCGCCGCCTACACCGGCGTCAACGGGGGCCTGGTCATCGCCGTGGCCGACGATCCGGGCATGCACTCCTCTCAGAACGAGCAGGACTCCCGGCACCACGCCATCGCGTCGAAGGTGCCCATGGTGGAGCCCGCCGACTCCGGGGAGTGCCGCGACTTCATGAAGCTGGCCTTTGAGCTTTCCGAGGCCTATGACACGCCGGTGCTCTTCCGCACCTGCACAAGGGTGGCCCACTCCCAGAGCCTGGTGGAGCTCTTCGACCGGCAGGAGCAGCCCCTGAAGGAATATGTGAAGAACCCCCGCAAGTTCGTCATGGCCCCCGGCAACGCCATCCCCCAGCACGTGGTGGTGGAGGCGCGGACCGAGAAGCTCCGGGCCTATGGGGACAACTGCCCCTTCAACCGGGTGGAGATGGCGGACACGGAATGGGGCGTCATCACCTCCGGCATCAGCTATCAATATGTGAAGGAGGCCCTGCCCGAGGTCAGCGTGCTGAAGCTGGGCCTGGTGAACCCCCTGCCCGAGCAGCTGATCCTGGATTTCGCCCAAAAGGTGAAGAAGCTGGCCATCGTGGAGGAGCTGGACCCCATCATCGAGACCCATGTGCGCAATTTGGGCCTCCGGGTGGATCTGGGCAAGAAGGAGCTGGGCCTGCTGGGCGAATTCTCCCAAAACCGGATCCGCGCCGCCTTCGGCCGGGCCCTGCCCGAAAGCGTGAAGCTGGAAGAAACGCTGCCCGTCCGGCCCCCGGTGCTCTGCCCCGGCTGTCCCCATCGGGGATTGTTCCATGTGCTCCACAAGCTGAAGGTCACCGTTTCCGGCGACATCGGCTGCTATACCCTGGGCGCCTCGGCGCCGCTGTCCGCCATGGACTCCACCATCTGCATGGGCGCCTCCATCGGCGTGATGCACGGCTTTGAAAAGGTCCGCCCCGAGGCGGCGAAAAAGACCGTGGCCGTCATCGGCGATTCCACCTTCATGCACAGCGGCATGACCGGCCTGGTGAACCTGGTGTACAACCAGGGCGTGGGCGTGGTGCTGATATTGGACAACTCCATCACCGGCATGACCGGCCATCAGCAGAACCCCCTCACCGGCATGACCCTGAAGGAGCAGCCCACCGCCCGGCTTTCCGCCGAGAAGATCGCCGAAGCCTGCGGTGTGAAGCGGGTCCGGGTGGTGGATCCCCAGGATCTCAAGGCCACCGAGGCGGCCATCCGGGAGGAGCTGGCCGCGGAGGAGCCCTCGGTCATCGTGGTCCGGCGGCCCTGCGCCCTCCTCAAGTGGGTGAAGCATCGGCCCGCCTTCCACATCGATCCCGACAAGTGCAGAAGCTGCAAGGCCTGCATGCAGATCGGCTGCCCCGCCATCGTCTTTGACGGCAAGGCCGCCATCGATCCCACCCTCTGCGTGGGCTGCGGGCTCTGCCAGCAGCTGTGCAGGTTCGGCGCCATCTGCGAATAAGGAAAGGAACGGAAAGTATTATGGAAACGAAATCCATCATGATCGTCGGCGTAGGCGGCCAGGGCACGCTGCTGGCTTCCCGGCTCATCGGCAACGCCCTGATCAGCACGGGCTGCGATGTGAAGCTATCCGAGGTTCACGGCATGTCCCAGCGGGGCGGGTCCGTGGTGACCTATGTGAAATACGGCGATGTGGTCCACTCCCCCCTCATCGACCTGGGCGAGGCGGACTATATCCTCTCCTTCGAGGCTCTGGAGGCCGGCCGGTTCCTGCCCTATCTCAAGCAGGGCGGCACCATCATCACCAACACCCAGCACATCCTGCCCATGCCCGTCATCACCGGGCAGATGGCCTATCCGGAAAACGTGCTGGAGGAGCTGAAACAAAAGGCCAATGTCATCGCCGTGGACGCCCTCGCTCTGGCCGAGCAGGCGGGCAGCCCCAAAGCCGTGAACGTGGTCCTCACCGGCGTCCTTTCCCGGGCCATGGACCTGCCCGAGGAGGTTTGGCAGACCTCCCTCGAGACCACCGTGCCCCCCAAGTTCCTGGAGCTGAACAGAAGGGCCTTCCAGCTGGGCCGGGCGGAATAACGAAGGTTTTTCGCAGCTTTTCTTGAAAGAAAAGCTGCCCAAAAGAACTTTAAGAAGGGGGCATGTGTTCGTGTGAATGCATGTACCCCTTCTTAAGTTTCTCTTTTTTGGGCGCTTTTTTCTCTTTACTAAAGAGAAAAAAGCGCAAAAATGGTTCCCCTTAAGATAAAAACCGGTCCGCATCCTCCCGTGAAGTGAAGATGATGGCCTGCTTGCCCGAATACTTGCGCAGCAGGGCGAGGACCTGGGGCCGGCTGTCCCGACGATAGTTTTGGACCAGGGCCACCAGCTCGGGGTCCAGGGCCGTTTCCGTCCAGGGCATGTCGGGCCGCTCCTCCCCTATCCTCCTCTGTATGCCGTCCATACACACATCCTCGGGATAGTCAAGAAAGACGACCGTGTCCGCGGCCCGGAGGCGGACCTCATAGGTCCGGCTGTAGTCCCCGTCCAGGATCCATTTCTCGCCCTGCAGCAGCTCGCCGAGGGCCCGGTCGAATGCCTCCCTGTCGATATGGGTCCCGTCCGCCCGCCACCAGATGTTGTCCAGATGCACCACCGGCAGTCCCGTTCGCGCCCCCAGCCGGCGGGCAAAGGTGCTCTTCCCGCTGCCGGGGCAGCCCAGGATCAGGATCCGGTTGCCGATAGGCGCCTTGCTCATGTTCACGATCTCCTTCCCCGGCCCCCATGATACCACAGGGGCCGAGGCCTGTCGATAGGCCTTACGGCAAATCCAGGGGGAAGCTGGTCAGGGGCTTTGCGCTGGTGGTGATGTCCCAGCCGTCCTCAGGGAAGGTGGTTTGTTTCCAGGCCTCCCCCACGGGTTCGCCATCGAAGGAATCCACGGTGTGGAGGGTCAGGCGGACGGTGACGCCCCGCTGCTTCAGGGTCTCATAATCCGAGGGGAAGATGGGCAGCACCACCGTGTAGGCGAAGGTGCCGTCCTCCTGGACCACCACCTCCGGGAAGCTGGGTTCATAGACCATGTCGTCCCCGCCCAGGGTGTAGCTCACGGACATGCCCTGGAACTTGCCCCTCTCGTTGGTGGGATCAAGGAGGCTGCGCCGCATCTGGGTGGTCCAGTCCGCGGGGGCTTCCTTCACCCGGTAGCTCAGGTAGACGCCGGTGCTCCTGAAGCTGGCCGTTTCCTCCAGCACCACCCCGTCCAGGTTCACGGGCTGGTTCCACATGGTGTCGTAACTCATGGTCAGCACGGCGCTGCCCGACAGGGGCCGCTGGGCGGTTTTTGTGTTCGCATGGGTGGCAGCCAGGGCTCCGTCCACATCGAAGGAGAAGGTATAGTTGAGCATGCCCAGCAAGCCGTTGTCTACTTTCACATCATAGATACCGATTTCCGATGTGATGCTGATCCGGCCTCCGGTGGGCAAGGGCTTCTCCAGAGAATGCTCCGAATGGAAGGTGATGCCCGAATCATCCAGCGTCTCATCCAACGTTCCACTGCTGCCATAGTTGCCGTTAAGTTCCTCCCCGGTGTCCGCAATGCGTTCTTCGTCTACATATGCTTCCAGCCATTTCTCTTCGTGATGTTTCCAGGAAAGGACCCCGCCGTGGTCCGTGTGGAACCGGATGGTATAGGCGAAGGTGGTACCGTCGTAGAGGACCTCTTGTATCTCCGGCCGAAGCTGCCGCAGCCAGCCCCAGTCCGCTTCGCTGTACTCGGGTTGACCATTCTTCACCCGCCGCTTGTTCCACATTTCGGCGTCGGGCATCTCCGGCAGCATAACGATCTCACAGCCCTCGGTCTTGGGGTCAGCCCGCTGCACCACCTGCTCGATCTCCGGGATGGCCGAGGCCTCCGTCCGCTGCTCGGGAGGCGTGTCCAGATAGTCCCCGGGCCGGTAATCGTCCCGGTGGAGCCAGCCCGCCACGGCGTAGGCCGTGCCGGACAGCAGCAGCACCAGCAGCAGGCAGGCCGCGGCGAAGCCCAGGGGGCTCCGCCGGGCGAAGGCCCCCACCCAGGCAAAGGGCGGGGTCTCGATCCGATCCAGGGTTCGGCGCACCCGATCCCGGCTCTCCCGGGGTGGCTGGGGCCGGTTGTCCCGCAGCAGGGTAAACAGGGGATCGTCCCTGAGCTCCCGCTCCTCTTTTACCATATCCATTTTATTTTCCATAGTCTTTCAGCTCCTCTCTCAGCCGCGCCCGCCCCCGATGGAGGTGGGAGATCACGGTCCCCGCAGGGATGTCCAGCGCCCGGGCGATGTCCGCCACGGCCATGTCCTCAAAATAGAACAGCATCACCGGCAGCCGGTATTTTTCCGGCAGGCGATACACCGCTTCCCGCACATCCAGTCTCAGCTCCCGGTCTGTGCTCTTTTCAGCCACATCCTCGGGCAGCTCCACGGTGATTCCCCGGCGTGCCATATTTTTGCTTTCGTTGAGAGCGATCTTCACCAGCCAGGGCTTGAAGCTGCCGGCGTCCTTCACGCTGTGCCGATAGCGCCAGCCCTTGAGCAGGGCGCTTTGGGCCGCGTCCGCCGCCAGATCCCAGCTGTGGAGGACCCCATAGCTCACGCTGAGCAGCAGCCGCTCCAGGGGCGCTGCCGCCGCCGCAAATCCCTCCCGGGTGGTGATGTCCGGTTGTGTTGGTCCTTGCATCCTTTTGTTTCCTTTCTCGAAACGCGTTTCTGCCTATAGGACACGAAAGGGGGGCGAAACATTGCAGGGGGGAACAAAAAAGCACGCACCCTCGCCTTGCGGAAAGGGTGCGTTCCAAAGGATGGGGTCCATGGGCGTCCAAAGCCTATGGATACAGCCGGTTGAACCGAACCAGGAGCACGATGCCCACGATCAGGAAAGCCAGCCCGGTGAAGAACAGGCAGCCATAGCCCTTGACCTTCTTCTTCGCCCGCTTCTTGATGAACTCCCGATAGGGTACATACTCCGAGTGCAAAAAGGGCAGCAGGATCTCCTTGCCCCGCTTGAGGCCGAAGAGGACCCCGTTGAAGATCCCCTCGCCGCTGACGAACAGGACGCCCGCCGCCAGCACCATCAGCGCCCCGGGGACGGAAAATCCGTCGCACAGGATCCGGGCCCGGTCCATGGGTTCCTGGCTCTGCCAATAGCCGTTGAGCTCCAGCACAACGAACAGCAGCCCCAGGGCCACCGCCAGACAGATGCCATAGGAGATCAGCTTCTCCTTCAGGGAACCCCTTTGCTCGTTCAACGGCAATACTCCTTTTTATACCTCTGTTCCTCGGCGTCGTTGCAATAGACAAAGTGGCCGGGGAGGATTTCCCGCATGGTGGGCTTCTGCACGCTGTAGTCGTGCTCGGCGATGGCGTTGTAGATGATGCGGGTTCGCTTCTTCTCCGAGCGGGGATCGGGCAGGGGGATGGCGGACAGGAGCGAGCGGGTGTAAGGGTGCATGGGGTGAGCAAAGAGCTCCTCCGTCTCCGCCAGCTCCACCATGTTGCCGTAGTACATGACGCCGATCCGGCCCGAGAAATATTTGACCACGGACAGATCGTGGGCGATGAACAGCACCGTCAGCCCCAGCCGCTCCCGCAGCTCGTTGAGCAGGTTGATGACCTGGGCCTGGATGGACACATCCAGGGCGGAGATGGGCTCGTCGGCGATGAGCAGCTCCGGGTTCATGACGATGGACCGGGCGATGCCGATGCGCTGCCGCTGGCCGCCGGAGAACTCGTGGGGATACCGGCCCGCGTGCTCCCGCACCAGGCCCACCAGCTCGAGCATCTCATAGACCTTTTCATCGATATAGGCCTTATCCTTGATGCCGTTGATGACCAGCCCCTCGGAGATGATCTCCCGCACGGTCATGCGGGGGTCCAGGGAGGCCACCGGGTCCTGATAGATCATCTGGATCTGGGTGATGAGCTTGGTGTTCTTGGCCACCCGCAGGGCGTCCTTGAACGCCTTCTCCAGCCTGGGCCGGTCCGCCGCGGAGGCGTTCCTCAGCTTCTCCTCATAGTCCGCCTTCGTCTTGGCCACCAGCTTTTGGGCATACTCCCGGTCGGCGTTCTTGTGGTCAAACTTGGCCCTTTTGATCTCCTCCTGGTTCCTGGCGATGATCTCGTCCAGCTCGGCCAGCCGGCTGCTGTCGCTGCAGGATTTCTTCTCCTTCCGGGCGGCCTGGATGGCGTCCCTGTAGGACTTGGTGCCGGCGCAGATGCGCTGGCCCTTGAAGTAGATGTTGCCGGAGGTGATGTCGTAGATCTTGATGATGGAGCGGCCGGTGGTGGTTTTGCCGCAGCCGGACTCGCCCACAAGGCCGAAGACCTCACCCTTGTAGATGTCGAAGCTCACGTTGTCCACGGCCTTGGTGGGTCCGAAGTATTGGCAGAGATTCTCTACCTTCAGCAGCACTTCTCTCTTTTCAGCCATTTTCGGTACCTCCCTCCAGTCTCTCGGTCATGCGACGGATACGGTCGGTGATGGCCTTGGGGACCTCCACCTTGGGCGCATCCGGATGGAGCAGCCAGGTGGCCGCATAGTGGGTGTCGGACACCTTGAAGAAGGGCGGGTGCTCCTCATAGTCGATCTGCATGGCATACTTGTTCCGGGCCGCGAAGGCATCGCCCTTGGGCGGATAGATCATGTTGGGCGGGGTGCCGGGGATGGCGTCCAGCTTCTCCTTGGTATCCAGATCCGGCATGGAGCTGAGCAGCGCCCAGGTGTAGGGATGGCGGGGATCATAGAAGATGTCGTCCGCCGTGCCATACTCCACGATCTTGCCGGCATACATAACGGCGATATCGTCCGCCATGTTGGCCACCACGCCCAAATCATGGGTGATGAAGATGATGGACAGGCCCCGCTCCGCCTTCAGGCGGTTGATGAGCTCCAGGATCTGGGACTGGATCGTCACATCCAGAGCCGTGGTAGGCTCGTCGCAGATCAGGATGTCCGGGTTGGCGGCCAGGGCGATGGCGATGACGATGCGCTGCCGCATGCCGCCGGAGAACTCGAAGGGATACTGGTTGTAGCGGAGGCGGGGCTCGTGGATGCCCACCTCCTCCATGAGCTTGATGGCCTTTTCCTTGGCCATGCTCTTGGTGACCCGATAGACCACCTGGGAGGCCTTGTCCTCAAAGTGCTTCACCAGCTTCCGGCTCCGATCCCGATAGTCCATGGCGGGGGCGTCGCCGATATAGTCCTCATAGTGCTCCTTGAGCCGGTCGATGATGGTGAGGATGTTGGCGCGCAGCTCCTCCTTCTCATAGACCACCTTGGGGACCACCTTCCAGGTGACGGTCTTGCCCCGGGCGATGAGGCGCTCACGGCGCCGGGTCTGGCGGGCATAGCGGGCCTCCTCCTTGGGGTTCCGCTTCAGGTAATAGAAATAATTTTTGATGGCGTTGGAAAGGGCGCTGCGGAAGGTGTAGGCCCGGCTGTCCTTGATATACTCCAGCCGATCGATGGAATCCTCGATCCTGTCGGCCAGGGCCTTGCACTTCGCCTTGGCGTCGGCCTTGGTGAAGTCGGTGCAGAAGAAGTCGTGGGCCTCGTCCAACAGGGGCAGCACATCCTGCTTCTTGTTCAGGGCGGTTTCATAGGAATAGGTGACCGTCTTTTCCTCCGCCTCGTAGAATCGGTCCAAAAACTTTTCGTTCATGAACCGGCTGGCCACGGCCTCCAGCTCCGCCTGGGGCTGATCCAGCTTGGCCTCGGGATCGAAGAGCTTATAGTAGGCGATGCTGACGAAGTCAGGCCGCTTTCTGGCGGTGATATCGCCCAGGAGCTTCTCCAGCTTCTCCATGGCTGCCACGGCCTCGGTCATGTCCCCGGCCTTGGGGACGAAGCTGCGCACGGCGTCGCCCAGCTCGTTTTCCACGCTCTCCAGCCGCTCGTCCAGACCCCGGGTCAGGAAGGGATCCCGGATCTTGTGCAGCCGGGACTTGTAGTCCCGCAGCAGGCTCTTCACATCCAGCTTCTGCTTTTTCTCCGCCTTGAAGAGGAAGTCCTCGGTGTAGGAAAGCAGATCCGCCGCGCCGGTATAGGCGATGTTGTAGGCGTTCTCCAGATGGTTGCTCTCGATGCAGGTCTTGTTGAAGGTCTGGCACAGCTCGTCGGCCTCGGCGGCATGGGTCTCTCCCATGGCGTCCACCATGCTCTTTTTCAGGATGGCCAGGCGGCTGTTGAATTCCTTCCTGGCCTCCCGCCGGTTGTTGCTGCTCTTGAGGAGCATGGCCTCGGTGATCTGCTTGCCGATCTTCACGATGGGGTCCAGGGAGGACAGGGGGTCCTGGAAGATCATGGAGATCTTATCGCCCCGGATGCTGTGGAAGTCCTCCTCGGTGATCTTCAGCAAGTCCTTGCCGTCATAGAGGATCTCGCCGCCCTCGATGATGGTGTTGCCGGCCAGGATGCCCAGGATGGCCTTGGCCGTCACGGATTTGCCGGAGCCGGACTCGCCCACGATGGCCAGCGTCTTGCCCCGCTTCAGATCCAGGGAGATGTCGCGCACGGCCTTCAGGGTGCCGGCCTGGGTACGGAAGGAGATCTTCAGGTTTTTGACTTCTAAAATGTTATCCATACATCAATCCTCCACGTTGCGCAGCGACGGGTTGAAGGCGTCCCGCAATCCGTTGCCGAACAGGTTGAACGAGATCTCCAGCAGGGAGATGAACAGGGCCGGCAGGATCATCAGGTGAGGGTAGTTGGTCCAGATGGCGCTGGCGTCGGAGAGCAAGGTGCCCAAAGAGGTGGTTTGCGCCGTGCCCAGCTTGACGATGCCCAAATAGCTCAACATGCTCTCGTTGAAGATGACGCCGGGGATGATCAACGCCGTGGAGGTGACGATGGTACCCAGGGAGTTGGGGAAGATGTGCTTCCAGATCAGCCGCCGATCCCGGGCGCCCAGGGTGCGGGCCGCCAGGACGAACTCCTGCTTTTTGAAGCGGTAGAACTGGGTTCTGACCCGATAGGCGATGCCGATCCAGCCGTTCAGGATATAGGCGAACAGCAGACAGGGGATGGCCCCCAGCTTGGCCGACAGGTGGATCTGGAACAGGGTGGCCACGATGATGAAGGGCACGCCGCTCAAAATATCCGACACGCGCTCCATGAGCAAGTCGGTGAGGCCGCCGTAGAAGCCCTCGATGGCGCCGTAGGCCGCGCCGATGATGAAGTTGATGACGGACACGCTCACGGCCAGCATGAGGCTCAGGCGAAGACCGCCGGCCAAACGGAGCATCAGATCGTAGCCCTGGCTGTCGGTGCCGAAGAAATACCGGGGCTCGAAGCCGTTTTTATAGATATAATAGTTGTTGTAGAGGACCCGGACCTTGTAGGCCGCGGTCTCCAGGGTGCCGCCGCCGGTGAACTCATAGTAGACGGGGTTGCCGTCGGCATCCCGCTTGTAGTTGTCCTCCAGCTGCATGCCCACCAGGCCGGCCTCGATGTCCAGGTTCTTGATCTTGCCCTTCTCGTTGGTATAGACGGGCTGATACTTTTTGGACTTGTACCAGTTGTTGGCGTCGGCAGGGTCAACGTTGTATTTGTTGTCCTCCACCAGAGGATAGAGCAGATGGAGGCCGGTTTCGGCTTCCCAATCCCGCATGTGCTGCAGCTCGGCCTGCTCGATGCTCTTGTAGATGAAGCCCACCTCGGCATAGGCGTTGATGCGGCCGTGATAATAGCGCTTTTCCTTTTTGGTGGCGTCCAGCTTGATCTCAGGCTCGCCGATGAGCAGCATGGGCTGCTGATCGCTGGCCATGCCCTCCTCCAGCGTGGCGCCGTGGCCGTCCCAGTCCGCCGCGCCGATGCCGATGGCCACCTTGGAGATGAGGCCCACTTCGGAGAAGTCCCGCTCCACGCCGCCGTCCATGAAGCCCGTTTTGTTCAGGCCATAGATATAGGGCCCCTTCTTGGCAAAGTAGGTGTCCATGAAGCTGTTTTCGTTCTTGGTCAAAAACGGCGCCACGATGGAGAACAGGAAGATGAGCAGGATGATGCCCGCGGCCACCACGGAGGCCTTGTTCTTGCGGAAGCGGATCCAGGCGTCCTTGAAATAGCCGATGGGTTTGTCGTCGAACTTCACATCGGTGAGGCGCTCGCCGATGTTGACGAAGGTGAACTTTTCGGGACTGATTTTTTTCGTAGTGTCTGCCATCTTACTTTTCCCCCATTCTGATGCGCGGATCGATGAACCCATAGCTCAAGTCCAGCACGATCCCGGCCAGCAGGCCGATGAAGGTGTAAAACACGCAGTCCATCATGAACACATCATAGTCGAACAGGCTCAGGGAGCGGATGTACAGCTGGCCCACGCCGGGGATGGAGAAGATCTTCTCAATGATCATGGAGCCGGACAGCAGCCCGATAAACTCGGAAAGGATGCTGGGCAGGATGGGCACCATGGCGTTTTTCAGGGCGTGGCGGGAGGTGGCCTGGGCCCGGGTCAGACCCTTGGTCCGGGCCAAAAGCATATATTCGCTGGTCAGCGACTCGGTGAGCTCCGCCCGGACGAACCGGGTGTAGCCCGCGATGGAGCCGAAGGAGAGGGCGATGACCGCCGGGATCATGCTGACGAACATCTTTCCCGTAAAGTAGGAGCCGCCTGCGTCCGCCAGAGAATACATGATCAGCGGCAGCCAGCCCAATTTGAAATACAGGAAATACTGAACGAGGAAGGCGTATACATAGCTGGGCACGGAAATGAACACCATGACCAGGGTGCTGATCAGGGAGTCGTCCCATTTGTTTTTACGGATGGCTGCGTATACGCCCAGCGCGATGCCCACGGGCACCGAAAAGATCATCGAATAGAAATTGACCAGCAGCGTCGGCAGGAAGCGACTGGTGAGCACCTCCAGGGCCGGCTTTCGGGGCGCGATATACCAGGAGGTTCCGAAGTCCCACTTGGTAAAAATGTTTTTCAGATAGATCCCATACTGCTGCAGCACGGGCTTGTTGTAGCCCAATGCCTCCCAGCGGGCCGCAATGGCCTGGGCCTGCACCTTGTCGGTGGGCATTTCCCGGGGCAGGATGTGCACCAGGATGAATGTCATCGTCACGATGATGAACAGGGTGAACACCATCAGGACAAGTCTTTTTATAACATATTTCAGCACCGCTCTTGCTTCTCCTTATTCTCTTTTGCACACTACGGGGAAGGAAAACAAAGACAAATGCCGGGCAGCTGTTTCCCCTAAATAACATATCCGCAGGGGGGAGAGCCCCTCCCCCCTGCGAAGGATGTCATTTCTCGCCAGGATCGGTCAGCCCGATCCCTGCGAGCCTTATTCGTAGTTCAGCGCGCCGTTCTGGCTTGCAACGAACTCAGCCCACTCGGCGTCGTCGTAGTTGTACTTCATCAGCTCGAGGCCGCCCCAACCATAGGCCAGGTTGTAATCGGGGGTGTAGTAGTCGAGCTTGAAGGAGAGCATGGTGCAGGTGGTGGAGGTAGCGAGAGGAATACGATAGTACTTCTCCAGGTAGAGCTTCTCCATGCTGGAGAGGATGGTCAGCTTGGTGTCGAAGTCAGCGGTGGCGTACTTGCCGGCGCCAACCATGCAGCCGGACCAATCCTTCCAGGTCATGGTGACTTCCTCACCGTTGATGGTCAGCGTCAGGGTCTCCGTGGCGGGATCCCAGCAGCCGGCCTCGTGGATGGAGTACTGATCCGTGTCGCAGTAGACCTGCAGGTTGCGGAACGGATAGAGCTGCGCGCCGCCCCAGGCGCCGTAACCGATGGCGTATTCGCCCTTGGCGGTGTCGGTGTACCGGTCATTGATGTTGCCCAGAGCTTCCAGGGTGACCTTGCCGAAGCCGGAGCCCTCCACGGCGGCGTTGATGTACTTGTTCATCAGCTCCATCTGCTTGTTGTCGGCGGAATCCAGGGCGCCCTTCTTGTAACCGACGCGGATCTTGATCTCCTCGCCCTCTTTGTAGAGGCCGGCCTCGACCAGCTCCTTGCAGGCCTGAGCCATGAGCTCCTTGGCCTCGGTCAGGTTGTAGCCGTTGATGGACTTGTAGGCGTCGCGGAGGGTGGCATAGGGGGTGCCCTCGCCGTACTTCACCCCATACAGATCGCAGACGGCCTGCATGGCCTGATCGGAGGAGCGGTAGGAGGACTCGGGGTCGTTGTAGAAGTCGTAGTAGTACTGGTCATTCAGCAAGCCGAAGGTGGGCTTGTAGCCAGGCGTGGCGGTGACCCACTCAGCACGGTCGATGGCAAGGCTGAAGGCCTTGCGGAAGTTGACATTGGACATGACAACGGAGTTCACGTTGCCCTTGGAGTTATCCATCTCCTTGAGGGCGTCGAGGCCGGTGTCAAAGAAGAACGACATGGTGTAGCTTTCGTCGGCCTTGTACAGACGATCGGAAGCACCGTAGGTGGTCAGTTCCTCAGAGTTGGGCGCCCAGCTGACCAGCTCGCCCTTCAGGAAGGCCTGCTTGGCAGCATCGTCGTCCATCACGTTGATGACGATCTTGGTGGTCTGATAGCGCTGCACATGCTCGCCGTCCACCTCATAGGGGGTGTAGGAGATGAGGGCGCCGTTGGGCTGCTTCTCCCAGCCGTACCAGTTCTCGTTCTGGGTGAAAACGATCTGCTTGTCCTCCTGCAGGGATTCCAGCTTATAGGGACCGTAGGACATGGTGGTTTCCACGGAAGTGCCGTAGTCGGTGGTGACCAGGGCGCCGGTGGTGTCCTTGCCCGCCTCATAGAGGGGCTCGTAGACCAACCAATTGGTGGTGAAGGAAGTGAGGCCGTAGTAGTAGTCGATGGGATTCTCCATCACGTAGTAGATGGTGTAATCATCGGTCTTGTACAGGCCGACCTTCTCAAAGGGCAGGGCCTCATAGGTGCCGGTCACCGCGAAGCAGAATTCCTTCCAGGCTTCGGGGTTGCTGTCGCCGAAGTTGACGGCGATGGTGGTCAGATCCGCGATGATGTCATCGTTGACTTCCACATAGCCGGCGGTCTCGGTGAGCTTGGCAAACAGGTCGTTACCCTCGGCATCCTTGTAATAATCGGCATAGCCGGCATCATAGTAGTCCTTGGCGGAGTTGCCGCCGAAGAACACGGAGGGGAGGGTCAGATCCACATAGTAGGTCTCCACGCCCTCCAAGCCCGCGGCGTCGCCATAGATGGGCTGGCCGGCCAGGTCGGAGTTATAATAGCCGTTGCCGCCGGCGATGGCGGACTCACCGGAATAATACAGGTTGGCCCGATAGTTCTTCATGGCGGGATCCAGCAGCTGCTGCATGGAGTAGATGTAGGAATCCGCGTTGATGGGCGTGCCATCCTGCCACTTGGCGTTGGGGTTCAGCTTCAGCTCGAAGACATAGCCCTTTTCGACGGAAGCGGGATCGGTGCCCTCGGGAAGCTTCACGGGGTACTTGGTCAGGTCATCCTGGTGGGTGGCGGTCACATCGTTGATCTCGGTGGCCATCTCGTAGACCCACTGATAGATGCCTTCCTCGGTGTCCTCTGCCTGCATGGTCACGAAAGGCATGGACAGATAGCCGTTGATGGTGTCATCAGCGTTGGTCTCCCAGGTGTGGGGGTTCCAGTTGTTTCCCAAGCTGCTGGAGTAATCGTTCAGGGTATACTCCTTGGGCGGCTCTTCAGCGGCCACGGTGGGCCGAACGGCGGCCACGCCAAAGACCATGAACAGAGCCAACAGGATCGCGAGTGTCTTTTTCATCTTGTTTCCTCCTATGTTTATTTTTCTCCCAATCAGAGAAATTGAGTGCTTATCATTCTGCAAGGGAACGGCAACCTTCACCTGGTCTCCTCCGCCGCGAATCGTGACCTGAATGTGACGAAAGCTTGGCCTTTATATGAAGTGTCTATAATTATACCATCCGATTTTCCCATTGTCAAACCTCGCTCCCACGAACCGCCCATATTTTTTCGGCATTTTGCTCCCTTTCCGTATCTTTTTTTGTTATTATGCATTTTTCGCAGTTTTCATGCAAATCGGCACCAAAATGGCTTTTTGTTGACGCAAGCCTCCATCCGTGATAGCATTGGTCCTATAAAATCGATGCGAAAAGGGACGGACAACGCATGCGCAAGCGCTTCAAAAATCTCCGGTGGCAGGTGCTGCTCACCCACCTGCTCATCACCCTGGGCTACCCGGCGGCGAAGGCTTTCACATCGCCGGAAAAGCGGCTGCTGGTCTTTTGCGATGTGCTCACCATCGTGGCGGGCATCCTGATCGTCGCCGGCGTCGTCTATAGCCTGGCCCTCCACGGAGATTTCGACATCGCCGGCTTTGCCCTGAAACGGGGCATCCATGCCAGCAACCCCACGCCCCAAACCTATGACGACTATCGCAAGAAGCGCAAAGAAAAAAGAGAGGACGCTTTCAACTATCCTCTCTTCCTTGGCCTGGTGTATGTGGCCGTTTCGGCCTTCATCGCCTATGTGCTGCTTTAATTCTGCTCTCTGGTGAGCTCCTTTTCCATTTCAGCCAGCTTTTCTTCATACTCGGCAAATTCCTTCGTCGTGGCATACACAAAGTGACCGGGACGGATCTCCTTCATCGTCCGCTTTTCGCCGGACTGATCCAGCTTGGAGGGATCATAGACGATGGCGTGCCGATCCCGCTCCACCACGGGGTCGGGCATGGGCACGGCGGAGAGCAGGGAGATGGTGTAGGGGTGCAGCGGATACTGGAACAGTGTCTCGGAATCCGCGATCTCCACGATCTCCCCCAGGTGGATGACGGCGATGCGGTCCGCGATGAACCGGACCACCGACAGGTCGTGAGCGATGAACAGGTAGGTCAGATTCTTCTCAGCCTTGAGCTTGTTCATCAGGTTCAGCACCTGGGCCCGGATGGACACATCCAGGGCGGAGATGGGCTCGTCGGCCACGATGAACTTGGGATCCATGATCATGGCCCGGGCGATGCCCACCCGCTGGCGCTGGCCGCCGGAGAACTCGTGGGGATACCGGGACTTGTGCTCCGGCAGCAGACCCACATCCTGCAGAGCCTTGTCCACCTTGGCGATCCGGTCGGCCTCGTCCTTATAGAGATGGAAGTTGTAGAGGCCCTCGGACACGCAATATTCGATGGTGGCCCGTTCGTTCAGGGAGGCGGCGGGATCCTGAAAGATCATCTGGATGTTCCGGACCACGTTGCGGTCCTCCTCCCGGCTGATCTTGCCGGAGATGCGCTTGCCCTCAAACTCGATCTCGCCGGCGCTGCAGGGGTTGATCCGCAGGATGGCCCGGCCCAGGGTGGTTTTGCCGGAGCCGGATTCCCCCACCAGGGCGAAGGTCTCGCCCTTGTAGATGTCGAAGTTGGCGTCCTTCACGGCCACGAATTTCTTTTTGCGGCCCGTGTCGAAGGAGATGTCCACATGCTTGATGGAGAGGATGACCTCCCGGCCATTGTTATTGCTCGACATGGAACGACCCTCCCTTATCCGTCATCTTCTTGATCTTCTCATGTAGGTTCTGGATGGCTTCAGGCTTCTCCAGCTTGGGCGCCCGGGGATCCAGCAGCCAGGTTTTGGCATAATGGGTGTCGCTGACCTGGAAGAAGGGCGGCTCCTCCACAAAATCGATCTTCAGAGCATGCTGGTTCCGGGGCGCGAAGGCGTCGCCCTTGATCTTGTTGTAGAGGGAGGGCGGCGTGCCCGTGATGTAGGCCAGCTCCTGGCCCTTCACGCCCAACTGGGGCAGGCTGGACAGCAGCGCCCAGGTGTAGGGATGGCAGGGCTCGAAGAAGATCTCCTCCACCGTGCCATACTCGATGATCTGGCCGCCATACATGACGCCCACCCGGTCGGCCACGTTGGCCACCACGCCCAAATCGTGGGTGATATAGACGGTGGTGAAGCCCAGCTCCTTCTGCAGGTCCCGGATCAGGGCGATGATCTGGGCCTGGATGGTCACATCCAGAGCCGTGGTGGGCTCGTCGCAGATCAGGATCTCCGGATGGCAGGAAAGGGCGATGGCGATGACGATGCGCTGCCGCATGCCGCCGGAATACTGGAACGGATACTCGTCGAACCGGCCCGCCGCGTTGGGGATGCCCACCCGCTCCATGATCTCGATGGCCTGCTTCTTGGCCTCCCCCTTGGAGACGCCCTGATGCTTTTCAATGACCTCGGTGATCTGGGAGCCGATGGTACGGATGGGGTTCAGGCTGGTCATGGGGTCCTGGAAGATGGTGGAGATCTTGGCGCCCCGGATGCCCTCCCAATCCTTGTCGGTCTTGAGCTTGGTCAGATCCTTGCCGTGGAACATGACGGAGCCGTTGGAGATGGTGCCGTTGGACTCCAGCATGCCGGTGAAGGTCTTGGTGAACACGGATTTTCCGGAGCCGCTCTCTCCCACGATGGCGAAGGTCTCGCCCTCATAGAGGTCCAGCGACACGTTCCGGATGGCGGTCAGATAGTTGTCCCTGACCCGGAATTTCACTTCGATGTCCTTGGCGGACAGGATGACATTGCGTTTTTCTTCCATGTTCATTCCCCCCTTACATGTGCGTCCGCGGGTCCGCGGCGTCGGCCAGCCTCTGGCCCACGATGTACAGGCTGATGGAGATGAGGGCCAGCACGCCCACGGGGATCCAGAACAGGTGGGGGTAGCCGTTCATATAGGAGGTGTACATGCTGATGGACCGGCCCAACGAGGCGTTGGTGGTGCCCAGTCCCAGACCCATATAGGAAAGGAACACCTCATAGGAGATGAGGGACGGGATCTGCCGGGACACATAGGTCATGATGACGGAGATCAGATACGGCAGGATGTTCTTCACGATCATGGTCCCGGTCCGGGTGCCCAGGCACTTGGAGGCCATGTTGTACTCCCGATCCCGGATGATCATGACCTGGGTGCGGATGAAGTAGGCCACAAATATCCACTCCGTACAGGTCATGGTGATGATCAGCGACTTCATGCCCGCGCCCAGCACGTAGCAGAGGATCATGGCCAGCAGCAGGAACGGCACATTGGCGATGACATTGTAGACCTCGATCATCCACTTGTCCATCTTCTTGGAGAAGCCCCACACAGCCCCGACGAGGATGCCCACCACCATGTTGATGATGGTGCAGGTGAAGGAGATGATGATGGAGTTCCGGGCGCCGGCCCACACCGCGTCAAAGACCTCGTTGCCCACGTGATCCGTGCCGAAGATGTGCTCAGCGCTGGGCTTGAGGAACTTCATGTCCGCATTGTTGATGTTGGGGGTGATGATGGGGCTGTAGCCCGAGTGCATGGGCTGGATGAGGGCGAAGATCAGGATGAACAGCAGCAAAACCGCCACAGCCACGGTGAACTTGTTCCGAAAGAAGGTGCGGAACACGGACTTCCAATAGGAATACCGGGGGGCCGCGATGTGCTCCGACTCCATCTCGTCGAACTCAGCAAAGGTAAAGAGGTCGTTCATGTTTTTGCTTTCGTTTTCCATAGCTTTTAGGACCTCCCTGCTTTCTCGCTGAGCGAAATTCGAGGATCGACCTTGGTGAGCAGCCAGTCGCCCGCCAGCACGCTCAGCACGGACACCGTGGAGAACATGAACGCGAGGGCCACGATCATCACGTTGTTATACTGGTTGATGGCGTTGGGGAGCATCTTGCCGATGCCGCCCACGGAGTAGATGGACTCGGTGATGATGGCGCCGGTGATGCAGGCGGCCAGGGACGCCGGGATGCCGTGGACGATGGGGATGATGGCGTTCTTGAAGATGTGGCCCCGGAAGATCTCCCCCTGGTTCAGGCCCTTGGCCTTGGCGAACTTCACATAATCGGAGTTCATCTGGTCCACCACGTAGCGGCGGGTCCAGAGCATGAGGCTGGCGATGGAGGGCAAAGACAGGGAGATGACCGGCAGTATCCAGGACCTGAGGTCCTCCGGCCCATAGGTGGTGAACACGGAGGGCAGGTCGAAGGCGCTGGTCATGAGATACCTGAACAGATAGATATAGGCCAGGGACGGCACGGCGATGATGAAGATGATGTACACCATGCCCAGCTTATCCGCCAGCTTATCCTTCCGCCGGGCCATGAGCAGGCCGAAGGGCAGGCCCAGGCCGTAGGCCAGGACCATGGCAAAGATGCCCATGATGAAGGAGGTGCCGATCATGGAGGGCTGGTTCCGCCTGACCTCATAGGTGGCATAGTTGTCCAGGAACTTCTTCTTGTCCATCCTGTCCAACTTTTCCTTATACTTCAGGGTACCGAAGATGATGCCGGACTCGGCCTCATAGCCCGTTTCAAAGGTGACGGGCCGCTTGACCTCCGTGCCCTGGGACTGGAAGAGGACGCGAATGACCTGCAGTCCCTGATAGGTGGGATAGGAGGTGCCGAAGTTCAGCTTGATGATGTTCTGATGGATCCAGGGGAAGTTGCTGTCGGTATACAGCAGATATTTGTGCAAGGTGCCGCTGCCGATCAGCGCCACGCCGCCGGAGGGCGTCCGCCCAAAGGACAGGCCCCGCTTGAGATCCGGGTTCCCCGGGTCCTGCACGGCCCAGGGCGTGTCGATCTGGATGAGCTGGCTCAGCCACAGGCCCATCCGCTTGATGACGGGCACATCCTTGTAGGCATAGTAGCGACCGTTGCCCAAAAAGGTCTCCACGGTATAGCCCTGGGATGTGTACAGGTCCACAAAGTCCTTGCTTTCCTGGGAATCGGGCTTGACAGCCTCGTTTACCTCGGGGCTGCCTGCCTCATAGAGGGTGAGGGCATAATCGTTGATCCGCACATAGTCCAGATACCCCAGCTTTTTCCAGGTGGAATAGACATATTCCGTTTTATCGTCGGACTTGCTGGAGAGCTTGCGGTAGGTGCTGTCCTCAAAAAAGATGTTTTCACGGGGCACCAGCGTGTACACCATGGTGAACACGATGAGCATGATGATGAGAATGGAGAGGAGCGACCGGAGCAGCCGCTTCCATAAATACCCTTTCGACATAGGCAGGTACCGTCCTCTTGTTTTACTAAAGAGGGAGCCAGAGAAAGAATTCCGTCTGGCTCCCTCCAGGGTTCAGTTAGTTACAGGCATGGCCCTGGGGCCGATCTGCGCTTTTCTTACTCACCAGCCAGCCAGGCTTCCTTGGCGGCATAGTAGGTGTCCGCAAGCACGGGCTCGTCCAGGAGCTCCATGTACTTGAAGTAGGGCACCCGGTTGTAAGCGGCCTGGCCATAGAGGCCGTAGGCGGCGGAGAAGGGCTTCACCTTGCTGATGGACAGGGAGGCGCCGCTGGTGCTGTAGGGACGGAGGATACCGCCGGTCAGCAGCATGGCCTCAGCCTGGGCAAAGAGCTCGATGCGCTCGTCGCCGGTGGCCACGGTGGCCTTGTCGACCACAGCCTGGATATCCTCGAGACCCATGGTCTTCAGCACGGCCTTCTGCTCGTCGTCCTGACCCTGGTCAACATAGTTGATGCCGGAGTAGTTGAGCATGTCGCCGTCCTTGATGTCGAAGCAGTGGATGTAGGTCAGAGGATCGCCGTAGTCGGGACCCCAGCCGGCGCCGAACACCAGGTCGATGGAGTTGGACACACCGTCGGGCTGGTTGTAGAACGCGGAGTAGTACACGGAGCTGTTGCCCTCGAGGAACTGCAGGTCGATCTTGACATAGTCGCCGATGGCATCCTCAATGGCCTTCTGCATGGCCAGCTGCATGTTCTTCTGGTTCTCGTTGGCGGCGTACACAGGCACATCCAGGTGGACAGGCCACTCGGTGATGGTGTCGCCCAGGGCTTCCTTGGCGCGCTCAGCAAAGGTCTTGGCCAGCTCGGGATTGTACCAGGCGTCCTGGCCGTCGTTCAGGTTGATGCCCGCATACTCGGGGACCAGCTCCTCCACATACTTGGTGAGGATGGAACCGTAGGAACGGCCATCGGAGGTGGTGGCGAAGGTGTAGGGCACCAGGGTGTTACGGATGACGTCGTCGGCCAGCTCTTCACCGCGGGTCACGGCCTCCACCACATGGGCGGAATAGGCGGCGTAGACAGCGCGGCGGAAGTCGGCGTTCAGAATGGCGGCCTTGGTGTCAGCCTTCTGCTCGTCGGTGGTCTTGGAGGTGGTGGACACGGAGGGATCGTTGTACAGGTTGTACATACGGCGGTCCCAGTTGAAGGCGCCCCAGAAGGAGGTGGCGGTGGTCATGGACTTGTACTGGTTGTCCTTGTACAGCTCATCGGCCTTGGCCTTGACCTCGGGCAGCGCCTGGTTGACGGCGGTGGAGGTGACTTCGCCATTCACGAACATGTTGAAGTTCTGAGAAGGATCGGAGCCGTCGGTGTAGGTGACAACCACGTGCTGCACATGGACGTTGTCCTTGTCATAGTAGTTGGGGTTGGCGTCGAACCGGACCTCCTGGGCAGGAACCAGGGAGGAGAGGATATAGCAGCCGTTGTAGAGGATGGAATCGGGGGTCACAGCGCCGAAGTCGCTGCCCTTGGACTCCAGGAACTCGGCGTTGATGGGCCAGAGGATGGAGTAGGTGGTCATGCCATCGAAATAGCCGCAGGGGCCGGTGAGGGTGTAGACCAGCTTGTTGCCGTCGGCCTTGACGCCCACATCTTCCCAGGCGCCGGTGCCGTCGGCATAGTCACGCAGACCGACGATCAGGCCGGACACCAGACCCAGGGTCTCGGACTTGGAGTCAGCGGCATGCTTGAGGCCGGTGACGAAGTCCTCGGCGGTCACCTTCTCGTAGACCTCGCCGGAGTTGGTGGACCAGGTGGCGTCGTCACGGATGATGAAGGTCCACTCGGAACCGTCAGCATTGGAGCTCCACTCCTTGGCCATGCCGGCGATCAGCTTGCCATGGGGATCCTGGGTGAGCAGGCCCTCGATGAAGTTGGAGGTGTAATCGCCGTTGGAGGACTTGTTGTTGTACACATAGTCCAGGGTGGTGACATCGAAGTTGTCGATCATGTTGAAGGTGTCGGGGCCGGCATACGCGGGCGTGGGCTCCTCGGCCTTCTCCTCGGTCTTGGGTTCTTCGGTCGCCGCAGCCTCGGTCTTGGGCTCCTCGGCCTTGGGCGCTTCGGTCACCGTAGCTTCGGTCTTGGGTTCTTCTGTCTTGGTTTCGGTCTTCGTGCAAGCAACGACGGCGAAAACCATGACCAAAGCCAGAAGCAACGCTACCAGTTTTTTCATTTGGATTTCCTCCTGTTTTTTGTTTTGTACAGAATTATATAATATTCCCTTGTACAGGGTCTTATTATACAAACATGCCCTCCGTTTGTCAAGACAAAGGGGTGGCCAACGGGTTAAAAAAATCTATGTTTTTTCCGTGAAAACAAGATTATTTTCATCGTTCCATCGGCTTTGAACATGCTTCTTTCGTCTTGGGGCCGGGATAAAAGCAATCTTGCATATGGCATGTATGCTGTTTATGCCGCCTTGTTCTTGGCGTAGGCGCCGATGGCGTCGATCCGCTGGCTCAGCGTGGGGTGGGAATATTCGAGAGCCACCAGCACCGGCGAGGGGGACAGGTCCGCAAAGTTCTCCCGGGCCAGCTTTTTGAGGGCGCTGACCAGGGCGTCCCCATAGCCCTCCTTCGCAGCCTGAGCATCCGCCCGATACTCCGCCCGGCGGGAGAACCAGCTCATGAGCAGGCCAAAGAGGGGTGAGATCAGGGCGAACTCCACGCTCATGATGAGCAGCACGGCAAAGCCATAGTTCACGCCCTCGAAGCCGAAGGACCGGAAGATCTCAGGATACCGCAGGGTGGCCCAGGCCAGCAGGCCCAAAATGAGCATCTGCAAAAAGCTCAGCATCTGGTTCTTCAGGGTGTCCCTGTGGAGGCCGTGGCCCATTTCATGGGCGAAGACGGCCAGGATCTCCTCGGTGGTCATGGCCCGGATCAGGGTGTCATAGAGAACGATGGTCTTCATCTTCCCAAAGCCGGTGAAATAGGCATTGGACTTGGTGGACCGGCGGCTGGCGTCCATGACCTGGATGGCCCGGACATGATAGCCGTTCTTCTCCAGCAGGGCCGTGATGCCCGCCTTCAGCTCCCCCTCCTCCAGGGGGGTGAACTTGTTGAAGATGCGGCTGAAAAAGGGATAGAGGAAGGTGATGAACAGCAGGAACGCCGTGGCGAACACCGCGAAGGCCAAAATCAGCCAGTCGCCGAAGCGGTGGTGGAGGCCCATGACCAACGAGGCCAGGCCCACCATGAGCCCCAGCTGCAGAAGGAACTGCTTGATCTGGTCCCCGAAGAAGGTTTTGCCGTTGGTCCGATTGAAGCCGTACCTTTCCTCGATGTGCATGGTGTCGTGCCAGGCAAAGGGGATGAGGGGCAGGGCCGCCAGGGCGGACAGGAGCATCACCGCAAACAGCTGCCAGAAGTCCCCCCGGGGAAACAGCCGGGCAAAGGCGGCATAGGCGTCGGTGAGGATCAGGACCAGGTCGATCAGGAAGCCCGCGGCGGAGGTCAAAATCCCGAAGCGGACCTTCTCCCCGTGGTAGGCCTTCCATTTCAGATAGGTGTCGGCGTCATACACATCCGCCACGTTTTTGGGGACCGGGTTGTGGGCGGAGCGATAGCGCAGCACATTCAGCAGCAGGCCGTAGAGATAGACGACGATGAGGATGGCGACAGCGATGGCTTTGAAGTTCATACCTTTTCTTCCTTAAATTACAATATATTATATGGTTCTCAGGCCTTCAGCCCGTCGAACAGGCAGCGATAGTACCGCTCCTCGTCGATGAGGATGTTCTTCAATCCCCGGCACAGATCCTCGTCCTCCAGATAGGCCGTGACCAGGGGAGAGAAGCGGGTGTGGGCCAGGGCGCGGGCCTGGTTCAAGGCCTCCTCCGGTGGCTCCTGCTGGTCCAGCAGATAGGCCACCACCGCCATCACATCCGTCATCTGGCGGCAAGGGGACTCGGTCCGTACATATTCCTCGGGATAGCCGCCCATGCCGTTGTACCAGGCGTGGTGCCCGTAGACCACATCGGCATAGGCCGCCGTGGAGGGGCATCGCTTGAGATCGTCCCGGCTGGCTGCCACGTGAAGCTGGACCATCTGATCCTCCCGCTCGAACAGATCCCGCCCGTTCATGGTGCGAAACAGGTTCATCTTGAACAGCCCCAGATCGTGGTAGAAGCCGCACTGGGCGGCAAAATCCGTGACGGCCGCCCTCTTTTGGGCCAACGCCCCCGGAGCCCGCAGGGATTCGATGTCGTCGAAGAAAGCAGGGTCGCTGTCGAAGATGGCGCCCGCAAAGAGGGCCATCATGTCCGCCGCCTGGGCGGAGCGCACATACATGGCCCCGGAGAACCGGCCCATGAGCTGATGGATGATGTGGGCGAAGGGCTCCGCTCCCTCGATCTCCAGGTAGTCGCTGAGGATATAGCAGATGAGATAGAAGAAGTAGTCGTCCATCTTCTCCACAGGATAGCTGAGCATGACCCGCATCATCCGCCGGTAGGCGTAGATCAAAAAGTGACTGTGCCGGGGCTGGGTCAGGAGGGCCGGATTCTTGCGCATCAGGATGCCGTAGTAGAGGGCCAGCTGAACGCTGGCGTACATGCCTGAAAGATCGTACTGGTCCTCCGGAGAGGACTCGATGAGCCGCTCCAGCCGCTCGAGGGTGGTCTGCAGATCCACGAAACCGCAGGAATACTCCATCTCATAGTAGGGCCAAAGCCAGCGCACGTTGGGATTGGGGATATCCGCTTCGGTTTTGAACACCTCATAGCAGCTCTCCAGCACCGCCGTCAGCTCCTGGGTGGTCAGATTTCCCCGGGAGAGGACCTGGCGATTGGAGCTCATCTGCTGGTTGGTCCGGCGCAAAAAGGTGTCCCAGGGCAAGTCCGGCTCCAACGAGCGATAGTAGTCGTCCTTCACGATGTTCAGCACCTGGGAGGAGATGGCGATCCGCCGCCGGTGGTCGCCGATGCAGATGGCGATATTGGCCAGGGCCCGCAGGATATAGCCCCGGGTGTCCTTGTCCTCGATCTGTTCAAAAAACTTAAGGTAGGAGCCGGCCTCGGTGAATACCATCTCATTGCGGAAGCGGAAGGGGTCCACCCACTTCCCCTCGATGCCGATCAGGGACCGGTCCAGGTAATACAGGCCCATGCCCAGCTTGTAGAGCTCCTTGATGATGTTGTTCCTGTCACGCCGAAAGCGATACAGGCTCAAAAGAGCGTCGTGGATCACCACGTACACCCCGCAGTCCAGATTGACGGACCAGTCCATAAGCGCATCGGCAAAGGCTGCCAGCTCCTCGATCCTGTCCGCCGAGGCCCCGTGAAGCTCGTCCAAGGTGGGGAACAGATGCCGGCTCAAAAGCTCCATGTTCTCCCGTCGAAGGGCCTGCATCCGCTCCCGGCGGCGAACCTGCTCCCGATACCAGGTTTCATACTCATCGGTGGGCACGCCGAAGAAATCGGTCAGCTCCCGGATCTGCCGAAGGTTCTCTATGTATTTGGTCTGATACGCCTGCATGTGTTTCCCCTCACCGAATCTGCCGCAGGACCTGCATGAGAAGCTGGATATCGATGGGCTTGGCGATATGGCCGTCCATGCCCGCCGCCCGGGCCTTTTGGATGTCCTCGGCAAAGGCGTTGGCGGTCATGGCGTAGATCTTCACGGTCCCGGCGTCAGCCCGATCCAATGCGCGGATCCGGCCCACGGCGGTATAGCCGTCCATGACGGGCATCTGGATGTCCATGAGGATGAGATCATAGTGGCCCACCGGTCCCTTCTCGAAGGCTGCCACCGCCTCCGCCCCGTTCTCGGCGGTGTCCACCTGGGCGCCGGTGGAATGCAGCAGCTCGCAGGCGATCTCCCGGTTGATCATGTTGTCCTCCGCCAGCAGTATCCGCCGCCCGGTCAAATCGGGGGTGCCGAAGGTCTCCTCCTGCTCCTCCCGGGACAAAAAGGCCCGGTTGAGGCCGTTGAGCAGGGATTTGCGGAACACCGGCAGGGGGATGAAGTGGCGGATGCCGTTGCGGCTGGCCCGATACTCGATGTCCGCCCAGTCGTCCTCGCTGATGAGAATCACGGTGAGCTGGGGGAAGGATTTGGAAAGGTAGCCCCCCAGATCGAAGATGTTGCCGGTGCGCTCCATGGCGCTTCCGATGATGACCCCATCGAAGGCCTCCCCCCGGAAGTCCGCGTCCGTCAGGGCAGCGATGGCCTCGGAGGAGGAGCCCACCAGCCTGAACTGCACATCGAAATCGTCCAGATACCGGTGGTAGACCCCGCGCATGGTCTTGTTCCCCTCGATGATAAGCAGCCGCTTGCCGGCCAGGGCCCCGGTTTCCACGGGGATGGTCTCATAGGGCAGGGGGACCCGGATGGTCACCTTCGTCCCCCGGCCGGGAGCGCTGTCGATGGCGATGGTGCCGGACATGGCGTCGATGAGCTTCTTCACGATGCTCATGCCCAGGCCCGTGCCCTCCACCTTGGATACGGTGGAGGAGCTGACCCGCTCGAAGGGCTCAAAGATGCGGCGCAAAAACTCCTCGCTCATGCCGATGCCGTTGTCCTGACAGACGAAAATCAGGGGGCAGGTGTCCCCGGGGGCCTCCTCATAGACCCGAACGGAGATCTCGCCACCGTCGTTGGTGTATTTCACGGCGTTGTTGATGATGTTCACGAACACCTGCCGGAGGCGCAGGGGATCCCCATAGAGGCCCTCCTGAAAGATGTCCCCGATATCGAAGCGGAAGCTGTGGTGCTTTTGCGTCATCTGAGGCCGGACGATGGCCAGAATGTCGTGGAGCAGGTCGCTCAGGAAGAATAAGTCCCTCGAGATGCTCATCTTCCCGGCGTTGATGCGGGACATGTCCAGCACATCGTTGATCAGGCTCAGCAGATGGGCGCTGGCCGCCTCGATCTTGTTGAGGGCGTCGCTGACCCGGGCTTTCTCGTCGATATGCTTCTTGGCCAGGGCGGTCATGCCCACGATGGCGTTCATGGGGGTGCGGATGTCGTGGGACATGTTGCTGAGGAAGGTCTCCTTGGCCATGTTGGCCGCCTCCGCCTCCCGCAGCTTCTGCGCCAGCTCCTGATTGAGCCGGATCAACTCGTCCCTCCCGCACAGCAGCAGTTGCCGATCTGCCTGCAGGTCTATCCGCTCCTGAACATCCGCCTCCCGAAAACCGACGGACCGATAGAAGGTCTCCCCGGTGACCTTGTTGACGACGGCGAAGTCTCTTGACATGGATGACGCTCCTTTTGCCCGGATGAAAAGGCGAATGTATATGTAAAACATAGTATACCATACCTTCCATCCCTTTTCAATTCACAAAACGCCCCGGCAAAGAAAATACTCCGCGGTTTGCGGAGCAGCTTCCGCCGGCTATGGAGCGCGCCGCCGGCGGCGCAGGCGCAGCAGGCCCAGGCCGCTGCCCCCCCCGGCAGCGCCCCGGCCCCTTTTCCTGTTGTCGGTATGATAGCGGGGGCCCTCCCGTTTGTGAACGCGCAAAGGGGACCAAGACGGTGTCTCGGTCCCCTCAAACTGTCGAAAAAGCTTTTGACAAGCTGAGCAGGCTGGCAGCAAAGGATGGTAGGGTCGCTTATCTTCGCAGCCCGGCTATCCCAGCTTCACCTTGGTGGCCGGGTCCACGGCCTTGCCGTTCACAAAAAAGGCAAAGTGCAGATGGCTCTCCAGGGCGCATTCGGAAAGGGCGGTTTTGCCCACCGTGCCCAAAACGGTGCCGGCGTTCACCTTGTCCCCCTCCTGGACGGGGATGGTCTCGTTGAGGTTCGCATAGAGGCTCTTTCGATCGGAGGAGTGCTTCACGATCACCGTGCGGCCCAGCTGGTCGTCGGTATACACCTTCTCCACCGTGCCCCCCAGCACGCACTTCACCGCCGTGCCTTCGGGACAGCCGATGTCCACGGCCTTATGGGTGGTCCATTGGTCCAGCGTCTTGGAGTAGATCAGCTTGTCGGCGGCATAGCCCCAGATGATCTTCCCCGAAACGGGGGCCTGGGCCTTTTTCTCCGCGCTGGCGCTTTTGGGCGCCGCGGTGGCCTGGGCCTGCTGCTGGACCGGCTCCGCCGTGGCCTCCGCCTCGGGCACGACCCGGATCACGGGGGCGTCGGTCTGCTGGACCATCACGGGCCGATCGATGGGCAGGGGATCCTGCCGGGGCTTGGGTTCCTGGGCCACGATCTGCTCCTGAACGGGCTCCTCCGCCTGCTCCTTTTCGGGCAGGGAGGTGATGGCCACCGCCGCGCCGATGATGGCCAGACACAGGGCCAGGGCGCAGTACACGCCCCAATCCCGCCAGAAGGTGCCCCGGGGCTTGGTTTCAAATTCGTTCATTTCTTCCATACTATCGTCGATTCCTTTCTTTGACCCCTGCGGGTGTGTTTTCATGACTTCGATTCGCTGATAGTATGGGCCGGGTCGGTGGCTTCCATTCAGTTTTTTCAAAAAATCCCCTTGTCAAAGGCGCCAAAAAGGGCTATCCTATGCCCCGTGAAAAAGCATTTGACAACCGCCTATGCCCTCTATCTGAGCCTATATTGGGTCAGCGCCTGCTTCGTCTATGGATACACCCGGCTGTTCTTGAGCCGCCTGGGCTTCTCCGCCGACGCGGTGGGGCTGCTGCTGGCCATAGACTGTGCCGCGGCCATGATGCTGCAGCCCCTCCTGGCCCGGGCCGTGGAAAAATCCCGGCGGCTCACCATGCGCCATGTACTGCTGGCCATGTGCCTGGCGGTCCTCTTTTGCGGAGGGCTGCTGCTCCTGCCCCAGCCCAAGGCGGTGCTGATCTGCCTGTTTGCCGCCATGTCCACCACCACCATGGCCATCCAGCCCTTTGTGAACGCCGTGGGCTTCGACTATATCAACCGGGGCGAAAAGCTGAACTGGTCCTTCGCCCGGGGCATCGCGTCGCTGGCCTTCGCCGTCTTTTCCAAAGTCTATTCGGCCCTGGCGGAACGGCACATGAACGATCTGCTGGAGCTGTATCTTATGGCGACCGCGGGCATGCTCCTCTGTTCCCTCCTGCTGGCCGGGAAGGAGGCCCGCGCCGCCGGCCCCCGGCCCCGGATCCGGCATGGGTCCCTGTTCAAAAGCTATCCCGCCTTCTTCGGCATGCTCCTGGGCGCGGTGCTGGTGTTTTTTCAGCACAACTTTTTGGATGCCTATCTCTATGATGTGATCGTGGCCGTGGGCGGGGACACCCGCTCCCTGGGCACGGCGCTGCTCATCGGCGCGGCGGTGGAGACCCCCATGATGTTCCTCTTCGCCCGGGTGCAAAGGCGGGTGGGCGCCGGCCGGGTGCTGAAGATCTCGGTGGCCCTCATGGCCCTGAAGCCCTGGCTCATCCTGCTGCCGGGCTCCGTTTGGGGCGTCTATCTCATGCGCGCCTCCCACTTCTTCTCCTTCGCCCCCTTCATCATGGCCCTGACCTACTATGGCAACGAGCGCATGGCCGAGGACGAGAAGGTCACCGGCCAGGCCCTGATCACCGGGTCCATCTCCCTGTCCGGGGTGTTCAGCTATCTCTTCGGCGGGATGCTGGTCTCCGCCTGGGGCGCCCTCCGGGCCCTGCTCCTCTGCACGCTGGTGGGCATGGCGGGCGGCGCGCTGTTCCTCCTCTTCGCCCAAAGGGACGAAAAGCAGGCCGGCCGGTCATAATTCACTTTTCAGAAAGAAAAAACAGATCTGCCTTCAGCGCGGCTGGGCCAAAAGGACCCCTGCCCGCCGAAGCACGGGCAGCTCCCGGGCGGCGATGAGCCGGCCGATGGGGGTGCAGGCCCGGCGCTCATATTCCCGAACGGCCTCCTCAAAGGAAAGCCGCAGGGTGGACAGATGAAAATCGCTGATTTCGTCGGGCATCAGATGCTTTTCCCCGAAGGACAGGGCCCGGCACAGGTAATAGTGGTTGATGTTGTGCCGGTGGATCAGGTTATACTGGTCGCTGACGACGCCGATCTTGCAAAGGACCTCCACCTGGGCCCCCAGCTCCTCCCTGAGCTCCCGCCGGATGGCGGGCAGGAGCTCCTCCCCCTGCTCCACCCCGCCGCCGGAGGTCTCGATGAGGGTGGCCTTGCCAAACTGATCGTCCCGGCTGGCCCGCACGAAATAGAACCAGCCCTCGTCGTCGAAGACGATGGCGCGGACGATCTGCCGATCGTGGTCCGTATAGGTGAAGGGCCACTGGTCATCCTTCAATTCCAGATAAAGTTCGTCCTCTCCTTGCACAAAGATCACCTTATCCCATATGTGCTTTTCTTTTTCCGCCGCTTTTTCTTTTCACTGAAAAGAAAAAGCGGCAAAAGGTCTCCTCTACGCTATGGGCAGATAGGGCACGGCGTTGAAGCTGAGATCGGAGATGTGCCCCGCCATCAAGAGATAGAAGGCCGCGGAGCCGATCATGGCCCCGTTGTCCGTGCAGTATTTGAAGTCCGGGCAGCAGAAGCGGATGCCCTGCCGCCGGGCCTTCTCGGCCAGCATCTGCCGCAGGTTTTTGTTGGCGGACACGCCCCCGGCCAGGGCCAGGGTCCCGTGCCCATTTTCCACGGCGGCCCGGACGGCCTTGTCGGACAGGATGCTGTTGACGGCAAACTGGAAGCTGGCCGCCACATCCGCCCGGTCCACCGCCTCCCCCCGCTGTTTGGCGTTTTGCAGATGGTTGATGACCGCGGTCTTAAGGCCGGAAAAGCTCATGTCAAAGCCCTCCCCCTCGTTGAAGGCGGAGTGGAAGCGGATGGCGTGGGGATCCCCCTGCAGCGCCAGCTTCTCCAGCTCCGGTCCGCCGGGATAGGGCAGCTCCAGCACCCGGGCCACCTTGTCGAAGGCCTCCCCGGCGGCATCGTCCCGGGTCCGGCCGATGAGAAGGCAGCGGTCATAGTCCGCCACCTCGATGATGTGACTGTGGCCCCCGGAGGCCACCAGGCAGGTGAAGGGGGGCACGAGATCGGAAAAGGTCAGATAGTTGGCGGCGATATGCCCCAGGATGTGGTGGGTGTTCACGAGGGGCTTCCCCGTGGCGAAGGCCAGGCCCTTGGCATAGCTCACCCCCACCAGCAGCGCCCCCACCAGCCCCGGCCCGCCGGTGACGGCGATGGCGTCCACATCGTTCAAAGTCATGCCCGCGTCCAGCAGGGCCGACTCCACCACGGGTCCCACCTGGTCCACATGGTTGCGGCTGGCCAGCTCCGGCACCACGCCGCCGAACTGGCGGTGGATGGGGATCTGTGTGTAGACGGCGTTGCTCAGGACCCGCCGCCCGTTTTGCACCAGGGCGGCGGCGGTCTCGTCGCAGGAGGTCTCGATGGACAAAACGGTGGCCTCGCCCCGGGCCTGCAGGGCGCGCAGCCGACCTTGGGCGGTTTCAAAGTAGCTCATCGTAATCGTCGTCGTCCTCCGCCGTTTCCCGCTTTGCCCCCTCGTCCGCGGGCGCAAACTCGATCTTCACCCGGCTCTCCACCGGGGCGTCCAGCGCGGCATCCCGAAAGTCGGCGGCCTCCCCCTCGTCCATCTCCGCCACCGCCTGCCGCTGATGCTCCAGCTCCTCGTTGAGCCTGCGCCGCTCGGACACGGTCATATTGGCCCGCTTGTGAACGGCCAGCAGATCCGGCCCCTGGACGGCGGAAAGCTCCTCCTGGGGGGTCTTGGGCTTCACCTCCCCGGGGATCGTCTCAGACAGGCTCAGCTTCCGCTGCCGCAAAAACAGCAGCACCCCGCAGCCGGCGGCCACCGCCAGGAAAAGGGCCAGCATCCGCCCGCCCATGCGCATGACCAGATCCCGGAAGAGCCGGGCGGGCAGCATCTGGATCATCCGGGATTCCGGCGGCAGCAGCCAGTTTTCGTTGCCGGGGAAAACGATCCGGTGAAAGGCGGTCCAAAAGCTGTCGAAGCTGATGGCAGCCCAGGTGCCCCCGAAGGCCACCAGCACCAAAAACAGGCCCAGGGCCCAGAAATATCCCATGCAGGCGTTGCGCAGGGCGTCCTTGCCGTCCAGAACCACGCCGCCGAGGCACAGCACCAGCCCCAGCAGCAGTCCCACGTTCCGGGCGCCGATGAACCACTGCCACAGGTCCCGAACCTCCCGCATGTGAACGATCTCGATGTCCAGATCGAACATGCGCACCTGCTGCCCGTTCAGGGTGACCAGCAGATCGATGGTCTCCGGGCCGCCGTTCATATAGTCCACCAGGGTGCGGATGGCGGCGCCCAGATCCCCCAGGGTCATGTTCATCTCCTCGCCCAGGGAAAGCTTGGTAAACTCCTGCTCGAACCAGGCGGTTTCCGAGGCGGTGAGCTGGACCACGGTGAAGGCGGCGCAGAGGATGATGCACAAAAAGCCCAGCGCCAGCAGGGCGATCGCAACGGTTTTACGCATAGGACCTCGCCTCCCTTCAGCCCTTCAGATAGAAGGTGTTGCCGCCGATGAACTCCCTGAGGATGCTGGTGGGGGGGATCTCGTCCTCCACGGAGGCATCCTGCACATAGTTCAGGAATTTGACGATGTTGCGCACCTGATCATAGCAGGGGCTGGTGGGATCGGCGGATTGAAGCAGGGGGAAGATATGCTTTTTCAGCACGGCCAGCTCATAGACCAGCGCGGTGTTGAAGATGGCGTCCGCACCCTCCTGATAGGGGAAGATCCACCGCTGTTCCCCCCGCTGGACGCTGTCCCACATGGTCAGCGTCCGCTCGATGGTGGCCCCCCGGGTGAGGTAGTCCCGAACCAGCCGCCGAAGCAGCCGCACGTCCGAGGTGGGGATCCGGTTGTGGTCGTCCAGATTCAGGGTGGTCAGGGCGGACACATAGAGCTTGAACACATCCTTGGGATCGATCTCGGGGGTGAGCAGCTGGGGGTTCAGGGCGTGAAGCCCCTCGATGATCAGGGGCGTGTCCTGGCTCAGACGGATGGTCCGGCCCCCGGGCAGGCTTTGGCCCGTGGAAAAATCGAAGGTGGGGGGCTCCACCGCCTCCCCCCGCAGCAGGGCGGACAGGTCCTCGTTGAACCGGGCCACATCGATCATCTTGATGTGCTCATAATCGAAGGTGCCGTCAGGCTCCGGCTCCACCAGGCTCCGGTCCTTATAATAGTCGTCCAGGGAAAAGAGCAAAGGCGTCTTTCCCAGCACCCGCAGCTGGGTGCAAAGCCGGTTGGCGCTGGTGGTCTTGCCGGAGGAGGAGGGCCCGGCGATGAGGATGGCCCGGGCGCCGCGGGAGACGATCTGGGAGGCGATCTCGGCAAACCGCTTTTCATGCAGCGCCTCGTTCACCCGGATGAGCTCCCGCACCGTGCCGGTGGTGACCATGTCGTTCAGATCCGCCACCGAGGCGCAGCGCATGAGCTGGCCCCAGCGGTTGCTCTCGGCAAAAACCGCCGCAAACCGGGGGGACCTCACATAGGTGGAGGGCTTGTTCACATCCTTGGCCGAGGGCCGGAGCAAAAACAGTCCCGGAGCCTCAAACTGCAAATTCATGACGCTGGCATAGCCCGTGGAGGGGCACATCTCGCCATAGAAATAGTCCACATATTCCTCGTGGCGATAGATGTCGAAAAAGGTGAACTGCCGGTAGTTCAGCAGCCGCACCTTGTCGGTTTGCCCGTCCTTCTCAAAGAAGGCGATGGCCTCGTCGATGTCCAGCCGCTTGCGCTCCAGGATATAGTCGGCGGCCACGATCTGCCTGCATTTTCTGCTCAGGGCGTCCACCTCGCTGCGGGTCAGGGGCGACGCCTTTTGCACATCGATATACAAGCCCGCGCCGATGGCATAGTTCACCTTCACATGGGCATCGGGGAACAGCTCCCGCACGGCCAGGAGAAAAACGAACAGAAGCGTCCGCTCATAGACCCGCTGGCCTCGGTTCTCCCCATAGCGGATGAGGCTGATCTGTCCCTTGCTGCGGCGGATGCCCCGGCGCTCCCGGTAGCCCATCGCGGCGGGGAGCCGATCCTGCTCCCGGCAGGGAACATAGTTCAGGGTGAATACCTCGCCCCCCAGATCCGCCGCCAGCGGCCGCATGTTCAGATCCTGAGAATCCAGCCCCAGCCGCCGGATGATGCAGAGCAAACTCTCGCCCGTCTGGGCCTCCACCGGATTGCCGTCGATGAAAATCTGCATAGATGAACTCCTTATTCCTTTGCTTCAGGTCCTCTGTTCAGCCACGCCGGGTCCACGCCGATGTACACCCGGTCCGCCTCCGCCAAAGCCGCCGTGCCGTGAAACTGCCGATCCGGCGATACGCCCCGTTGTTTCGGAGAAATTCCGGGACAGGTTCCCCCCGCTTCACCCTCGTCTCCTCGGCGTCGGAATCGGCCCCTCAGCCCCAGATGAGGGACAGGGTGGGCACGATCTGCTTCTTGCGGCTCATGACCCCGGGGAGCATGGCCGCATTGTCCTTGAATTTCACGTTGAACACCTGCCCCAGCTCGTTGAGATCCCCCACGGCCAGCAGGCGGGTGCTGCGCTTGAGCACATCGGTGAGCATGAACAGGAGCATCTCGTAGCCCCGCTTGTTCCGCTCCTCCTCCATGATGGCAATGACCTCGTCGTGGCGGGAGACGAGCTGCTCGCAGTCGGTGCTGGTGAACTGGCCGATGCCCAGGGAGTGGCCCGCGATCTGAAATTGCTTGAAGTCGGAGAACAGGATCTCCTTCACATCGGCGTCCGCCGGCAGCGTGGAGGAGAAGATGTCCTTGCCCAGCTCGCTCAGGGAAAGCCCCGCCAGGCGCGCCATCCGCTCGGCCATGACCTTGTCCCGGTCCGTGCAGGTGGGGGACTGGAAGAGGATGGTGTCGGACAGGATCCCCGCCGCCATGAGCCCCGCCAGCTTTTTGCCGGGCATGATGCCCCGCTCCTGAAACATGGTGGCGATGATGGTGGTGCTGGCGCCCACGGCCTCGGTCCGGACATAGATGGGGTCCACCGTCTCCACATCCGCCAGCCGGTGATGGTCGATGATGGCCAGGATCTGGGCCTGGTCCAGGCCCTCCACGCTCTGGGCGGTTTCGCTGTGGTCCACCAAAACGACCCGCTTGCGGTTGGGCCGCAGCAGATGATAGCGGGACAGGGTGCCCACCACCCGATCCTGGCCGTCCAAAACGGGATAGCTCCGATAGCGGCTCTTCAGCGTGGCCTCCCGCACCACATCCAGATAGTCCTCCTCGTGGAACATGGTCAGATCCCGCGTCCGGGCGATGCGAGAGATGGGCACGGACTGGATCATGAGCCGGGCGGCCCGATAGGGGTCATAGGGGGTGGTGATGATCACCGTGGTCCTGGGTTCGGGCATGTCCTCCGGCTGCAGCTGCCCGCCGCACACGATGACGGCGGCGGCCCGGGCGGCATAGGCGGCCCTGAGCACGGCGCTGTCCCGGCCGGTGATCACGATGCCTCCCTCCGGGAAGGCCTGGTCCATGCCGGGGACGGCGATGCACAGCTCCCCGGACAGCTCGGTCACATCCCCATAGTCCCCCCAAATCTGCCCGTCCAGGCAGGAGAGCAGGTTGAACAGGGGCACGTTTTGCAGCAGCGTTTCCTCCACGAAGCGCAGGTCATATTGGGCGATGTCGCCGGTGGTGAGCATGCCGAAGAGCTTGCCCTCCTCGTTGGCGATGGGGAGCGAGGCGGAGGGCAGGTCGCTCTCGTTCATCAGCTCCCAGGCCCGATGGACCGTCACCGCGTCGGAAAGGATGGGCGGCCGATCGAAATTCAGATCCTTCACCTGGGTGCGCACATCGTGGAGCAGCCTCGGGGTCTCGAAACCGAACCGCTGGAGGATCCGGCTGGTTTCGTCGCTGAGCACCCCCAGCCGGCAGGCCTCATACTCCCGGTCTCCCAGGGCGTTGCGCAGGCTGGCATAGGCGATGGCGGCCACGATGGAATCGGTGTCCGGGTTTTTGTGTCCAAAGACATACACGGGGTCCATGGCTTTCCTCCTCAATACCTTGTAACACTTTATTATATCAGATTTGCCGCCCCGCGCAATATATAAAAATTCACCCCGCCAAAAGCAAAAAAGGGACCGCCGTTCAACCCGCGCTCCCTCCCCCGTTCTTTTGGGGCCCTTTCCCTGCAGGAAAAGGGCCGCCGGCCTGAAAGGTTTCCTCTTCAGCAGCTTTCGGTCATGATGTCCAAAATCTCCCGGTCCGTGTCCCGCATGCCCTCCCGGGCCATGCGCCCCACGGTGCGGATGGTGTTGTCCACGCCCTTGCGGACGATGCCCTCGCCGCCGTAGAACTGGTTTTTGCCATGGGTATACATGTCATAGCCCATGAGCCCCGCCTCCACGGCCATGGCGATCTTCCCCGCGCAGGAGGGCTTGGCTCCGTCGCAGACCATGCCGGAGAGGATGGCCAGGGTGTTGACGATGGTGTGGGCGATGATTTCATAGCCGTCGCCGTGGAGATAAGCGATGCCCGCCGCCGCCCCGCAGCCGGCGCTCACCGCCCCGCAGAAGGCGGACAGGCGGCCGATGCTGGTTTTCTGATGGATGGTGACCAAATTGGACACCACCAGAGCCCGCAGCAGCTGCTCCCGGCTGGCGTGCAGCTCTTTGGCAAATTCGATGACGGGGAGGCTGGCGGTCATGCCCTGGTTGCCGCTGCCGGAAACGATGACCACGGGCATCTCGCAGCCGCTCATGCGGGCGTCGGACCCCGCCGCGGCGGCGGCCTTGGCCCGGACGCGCACATCGTTCCCCTGGGCCAGGAGCAGAGTTTGGCCGATGCGGGCGCCCCAGTCGTGGGTGAGGCCCTCCTGGGAGATGGCGGTGTTATAGGCGATCTGCCGGTCCAACAGCACCTCCACATCGAGCAGATCCACGCTGTCCGCAAAATCGATGATCCGCTCCACGCTCAAAAGATCATAGTCCGGCGCTTCGCTCTCCTCCGCCCGGCCCGGGCAATCCCCCGTCTGGGCAAAGAGGCAGGCCCCGTTTCTTTCGATGCGGGTGATGTTGGTGTGAAAATCCTCGATGACCACCCGGGCGCTGTCCGCCCCCGCCCGGACGGTGAGGGCGATGTAAAACACCTTGTCCCCCTGGTAGGGAATCACCTCGATGGGGTGGCTGTCCCGATAGGCGCGGATGGCGGCCCGGTCCTCTTCCGCCACATGGGAGATCACCTGCAGCTGCACATCCGGGTTCCCGGCCACCAGACCCGCCGCGGCGGCGGCCTCGATGCCCCGAAGATACCCGGTGTTGGGCACCACAACGCTCTTCACGTTTTTGATGATGTTCCCGCTGCACTCCACCCGGCACCTGTCCGGCAGCGCCCCCAGGACCTGCCGGGCCTTGGCCGCCCCATAGGCGATGGCGATGGGCTCCGTGCAGCCCGTGGCGGGGATGAGCTCCGCCTCCAGGATCCGCAGATATTCCCCATAGGCGGGATCGGTCCGATCGAACGCGGCCATCTTCACATCCTCCTTTTTCCGTCAGCGCGAAGCAGGAGAGGGGTCGCCTCTCCTGCCAGGGTTGAAAACCGTTTACTCGACCACTTGGAAGCCCGCGCCCTCCACGGCCTTGGCGATGGCGTCCAGGGGCAGCTCCTCCCTGAGGACCAGCTCCACGGCCTTGGTCACATGGTCCGCCTTGCAGCTCTCCACCTGGGGCAGGGCCTCCAGCACCCGCTGGAGCCGGGCGGAACAGCCGCCGCACCGCATGCCCTCCACTTTCAAATTCAGCGTCTTCATGATTTTTTCCTCCGTTGTCTGTCGTCTATATTCTATATCCCCCGGGCCGCTCCTGTCAACGACCGGCGAGCATATATCATTCCACGCCGTCTACGATATACCCGATGGCCTCCACGGCCCGGGTCAGCGCTTCGTCGCTGACCTTTCCGGACAGGACCACCTTGGCCGTGCCCGCTTCATGGCTGGCCGTGGCCGTTTGGACCCCGGGCACCTTCTCCAGGGCCCCCTTGACGGCGGCCTCGCAGTGCTCGCACATCATGCCCGTGATCCGGACGGTCCTCTCCGCCAGGGCCGGGGCTTCCGGGGCGACGGGCGCCGCCGGCAGCTCCACGGGCCGCTTCTTTCCCCGATCCCTGCTGCTGTCGTGCATGCGGAACAGGTTCAGCCGCAGGGCGTTGGTCACCACGCAGAAGCTGCTCAGGCTCATGGCTGCGGCGCCGATCATGGGGTTCAGCGTCACGCCCAGCTTCACAAAGGCCCCCGCCGCCAGGGGGATGCAGATGCTGTTGTAGAAAAAGGCCCAAAAGAGATTCTCGTGGATGTTTTTCAGGGTGGCCCGGCTGAGACGGATGGCCGCCGGCACATCCGCAAGGCTGCTCTTCATCAGCACCACATCCGCCGCGTCGATGGCCACATCCGTGCCCGCGCCGATGGCGATGCCCATGTCCGCCCGGGTGAGGGCCGGCGCGTCGTTGATGCCGTCGCCCACCATGGCCACCTTGCCCAGGGCCTTCAGCTCCCGAACGGCCCGCTCCTTCCCCTGGGGCAGGACGCCGGCGATGACCCGGTCCACCCCGGCCTCGTCGCCGATGGCTCTGGCCGTGCGCTCGTTGTCGCCGGTGAGCATGACCACCCGGATGCCCATGTTCTGCAGCTCCCGCACCGCCCGGGCGCTGTCGGGCTTGATCACATCCGCCACGGCGATCACGCCCAAAAGGCGGTCCCCCCGGGCAAAGAACAGGGGCGTTTTCCCCTGGGCCGCCAGGGATTCGGCGGCGGCGCGGATCTGCCGAGGCACGGGACACCGGCCCGAGATAAAGGAAAGATTTCCGCCCAGCAGGGGTTCTCCCCCCAGGGTAGCCGAAAGGCCGTTGCCGGGCAGGGCGGCAAAATCGTCCGCCTCCGGGGCGTCCAGGCCCAGCTCCCGTCCCTTCTCCAGGATGGCCTTGGCCAGCGGATGCTCGCTCTTCCTTTCCAGGGCAAAGGCCAAGGTCAGCAGCTCCTCCTCCCCGACGCCCTCCGCCGGGACCATGTCCGTGACCTTGGGCTCGCCGGTGGTGATGGTGCCGGTCTTGTCCAGGACCACGATGTCCGCCTTCCCCGTCTCCTCCAGGGACACGGCGTTCTTGAAGAGGATGCCGTTTTTGGCCCCCTTGCCGTTGCCCACCATGATGGCCATGGGGGTGGCCAGGCCCAGGGCGCAGGGGCAGCTGATGACCAGCACGGAGATGCCCCGGGCCAGGGCAAAGCCGAAGGGCCGCCCCGCCAGAAGCCAGATGACCGTCACCGCCGCGGCGATGGCGATGACCACGGGGACAAACACCCCGGACACCCGGTCGGCCACCTTGGCGATGGGGGCCTTGGTGGCGGCGGCGTCGCTGACCATCCGAATGATCTGGCTCAGCGTGGTGTCCTCCCCCACCCGGGTGGCCTCGCAGCGGAGGAAGCCGGACTGGTTCAGCGTGGCGGCGGAGACCTTGTCCCCCGCCCCCTTGTCCACGGGGATGCTCTCCCCGGTGAGGGCCGCTTCGTTCACGGCGCTGTGGCCCTCCAAAACCACGCCGTCCACGGGGATGTTCTCTCCCGGGCGGACCAAAAAGATGTCGCCCCGCCGGACCTCCTCGATGGGGATCTGCTGCTCCTTCCCCTGCCGCTCCACCACGGCGGTCTTGGGGGACAGCTTCATCAGGCTCCTGAGCGCGTCGGTGGTTTTGCCCTTGGAGCGGGCCTCCAGCATCTTGCCCACGGTGATGAGGGTCAGTATCATGGCGGCGGACTCAAAATAGAATTCGTCCATCAGGGCCATGGTCCGCGCCCCGTCGCCCTGGACGACGGCATCGGTCATGAGAAACAACACCGTCACGCTGTAGGCGAAGGAGACCCCGGAGCCCATGGCCACCAGAGTGTCCATGTTGGGGGCGCCGTGCAGGAGGCTGTTGAAGCCGCTGACGAAAAACTTTTTGTTGATGAGCATGACGATGGCCGCCAGGATCATCTGCACCAGCCCCATGGCCACATGGTTCCCCTCAAACCAGGCGGGCAGGGGCCAGCCCCACATATGGTGGCCCATGGAAACATACATGAGCGCCAGCAAAAAGCCCAGCGACCAAAGGAGCCGCTTTCTCAAAACCGGCGTCTCCCGATCCTGAAGGGCTTCCTCCTCCGCCGCGTGATCGGCGCCCTTTTGGGCGGCTCCCTTCTCGGCGCAGCCATAGCCCGCCGCCTCCACGGCTTGGATGATCTTTTCGGGGTCGGCGGTGCCCTCCACCCCCATGGAATTGGTCAGCAGGCTCACGGCGCAGGAGGTGACCCCCTCCACCCCGTTCACGGCCTTCTCCACCCGGGCGCTGCAGGCCGCGCAGCTCATGCCCGTCACATCATATTGCTTCATTTCGATCCTGTCCTCTTTCATTGACCCTCAGGGCCAGCCCTCCGTTCCTTTTTACGCATGCCCGGCCGGGCGCTCTCACTTCATCAGCTTTTGCAGCGTGGCCACCAGCTCGTCAACGGTCTCGTCCTTCCCGGCGCGGATGTCGTCCGCCACGCAGGTGCGGATATGGTTGGCCAAAAGCTCCTTGTTGAAGGCGTTGATGGCCGCGGACACCGCCGCCGATTGAACGAGGATGTCCGTGCAATAGGCCCCCTTCTCCACCATGGCCCGGATGCCCCGCACCTGGCCCTCGATCCGGTTGAGCCGATGGATGAGGCCGGTGTACTCCGCCTCGGTCCGCTCCTTCCTTTTGCCGGAGCAGCAGCAATCCTTCTCTTCCATAGGTCCCGTTCCCTTTCGTTTTTCCTCACCTATGATATACCCTCCGGGGGTATATGTCAAGACAAAGAAAGAGGGGCCTTCCAAAAGTCCCTCCTTCATCCGAAACAGGCCTTCGCTTATCCCAGCTTCGCCGCCAACTCCTCCAGGGCCGCCGTCATGGCCTCCTCAAAGGTGGGGTGGGGCCGCATGGCCCGAAGCAGATCCTGCGCGGTCAGTCCGTTGGCGATGGCCTGGCTGAGCTGGGAGATCATGTCCGAGGCGTTGACGCACATGAGCTGGGCCCCCAGCAGCTTTTTCGTCTCGGCGTGGGCCACCAGCTTCATAAAGCCCCTGTCGCCGTTCAAAATCACGGTGCGGCCGTTGGCGGACATGAGGGCCTTGGCGGTCTTCACGGGGATGTCCCGAGCCTTGGCCTCCGCCTCGGTGAGGCCCACGGCGGCGATCTCCGGCCGGACATAGACGCAGCCGGGGACCAGGGAAAGGTCCATGTCGTTCCCCCTGCCGGCCATCTCGTTGACGGCGAAGATGCCCTGGGCCGTGGCCACGTGGGCCAGCTGCACCGGGGAGCTGACATCGCCGATGGCATAGACCCCGGGGAGGCTGGTTTCAAACCGGTCGTTCACCCGGATCCGGCGGCGGTCCATCTCGATCCGGACCCCCGCGCCGAAGAGGCCCTCCGTGTAGGGGCTGCGGCCGATGGCGCAGAGGACCCTTTCGCCGGCGACGGACTGCAGCTTGCCCTTGGTCTCGAAGTTCACCTGCAGGCCGTTTTCCGCGGCCTCCAGGTTTTTCACCATGGCGCCGGTGAAGATCTGGACCCCCCGCCGCTTCAGGATCATGGCCAGGTTCTGGCCCAGTTCCCGGTCCATGTTGGGCAGCAGCCGATCCAGCCCCTCCACCACGGTCACCTGGACCCCCAGGTCGTTGTAGAAGGTGGCGAACTCCATGCCGATGACGCCGCCGCCGATGATGACCAGGGACGAAAAATCGCCGCCCTGGCCTGAAAGCAGCTCGTCGGAGGTCATGACGCCGGGGAGATCCAGCCCCGGGATGGGGGGCCGGGCGGGCACGGAGCCCGTGGCCAAAAGGATGTTCTTTGCGGTGTAGGTCCCCTCGTTCTCCCCGGCTACGGAAACGGCGTTGGGGCCGGTCAGGGTGCCGGTACCCCGCAGCAGGGTCACCTTGGCGGCCTTGAAGAGGCTTTCCACCCCGGCGCGGAGCTTCTCCGCCACCTGCGCCTTGTAGGCGAACATGGCGGAAAGATCATAGGAAAGGCCCGCGGCGTTCACGCCCAGGGCCGGGCCGCTCCTGGCCTCCTCAAAGACGCCGGAGGCGTGCAGCAGCGCCTTGGTGGGGATGCAGCCCCGGTTGAGGCAGGTGCCCCCCACCTCCCGGCGTTCCACCACCGCGGTTTTCAAACCCAGCCGGGCGGCGTGCAGCGCGGCTTCATAGCCCCCGGGGCCCGCGCCGATGACGATGAGATCAAAATCGAACATGTTCACATCTCCTGTTGTTGTAATAGGGAAAGGATGTCCGCCCCCTGGGGAAGGGATCCCAGCTCCTTCGCCAGGGCCCGGAGGTCAAACCGGCAGCCCTCCAGGGCGGCCTCCACCCGGGCGGCCAGGCTATGGTCCATGGCGTCGGTATAGACCCGGGCGGCGCGAACGACGCCCTCCTCGACGATGAGCTGCAGCTCCACCCCGCCCCAGGCAAAGCGCCCCTCGCTGCGCCAGGTGAAGGGCAGGCTTTGGCCAAACCGCCAATCCCAGCTTTCATAGACCGTTTTCAGCTCCGCCACCCGCTTTTCGTCCGCCTCGGTGAGGGGGCGCGTTGCGCTCCTGTGCCCATAGACCCCTTCAAAGGCATCCACCAGGGCTTTTTTCAGGGCCCCGACGGTGATCCCGGGGCACAGCTCGACCAGGTTCACCACCCGGGAGCGGACCGAGGGGACCCCCTTCATTTCCAGCTTGGCCTTCGGGGGGGTGAGATAGCGGGAGAGCTTCTCCCCGTCCGTGTCCACCAGCAATGTGCCGTGGTGATAGGACCGGCGGCCGCTGTGATAGAAGGCGTTGCCGGAGAACTTGCGCCCGCCGGCGGTCAGATCGTTCCGTCCCGACAGCTCTGCCGGGATGCCGAAGCTTTGGCAGGCGGTCAAAAGAACCCGCTGCTGCCTTTCAAGGTCATACTCCTCGGTGGGCAGCAAAAAGGTGAAGTTCAGATTTCCCAAATCGTGGAACACGGCCCCGCCCCCGGAAAGCCGGCGGGCCAGATGCCCGCCCTCCGCCTCCAGCAGGGAGGCCCGGCACTCGGCCCAGGGATTCTGGTTTTTGCCGATGACCACGGTATTCTGGTTTTGCCAAAGATACAAAAGGCAGCACCCGCCCTCGACGGTCTCCAGCAGGTGCTGCTCCATGGCTAAGTTTTGAAAGGGGTCGAAGGACCCGCTTTCATAGGTGGCCAGCGTCTCGATCATGCCTTGGTGTAGCGGACGATGGGGTTCCGGGCCGCCTTCACCTCGTCGGGCCGGCCGATCTGGGCGTTGTGGGGGGCGGCGTGCATGAAGGCCGGGTCCTTGTACCCCAGCTCATACAGCGCCCGGAACACCTCCGCCGCCCAATCCAGCGTCTCCTTGCTCTCCGTCTCGGTGGGCTCCAGCATGAGGGCCTCGTGGACGATGAGGGGGAAGTACATCGTGGGGGGATGCATGCCATAGTCGATGAGGGACTTGGCCACATCCAGGGCGGACACCCCCGTGGCCTTCTTGTATTCGCTCAGATCCAGCACGAACTCGTGCATGCAGATCCGATCGAAGGCGGGGGCGAAGGTGCCCTTGATCTTCGCCATCAGATAGTTGGCGTTGAGGACCGCGTTCCGGGCCGCCTCGGGGATCCCCTCCCGGCCCAGGGTCAGAAGATAGGCCAACGCCCGGACCACCACCAGGAAGTTCCCCCGGAAGCCCCGGACCTGAACATGCCCGGCCTCCTCCATCAGGGCGGAGTGGGGCAGGAAGGGAGCGAGGAAGGCCTTGCAGCCCACCGCGCCCGCGCCGGGACCGCCGCCGCCATGGGGGGTGGCGAAGGTCTTGTGCAGGTTCAGATGGACACAGTCGAAGCCCATGTCCCCGGGCCGGACCACGCCCATGACGGCGTTCAGGTTGGCCCCGTCATAGTAGCACAGGCCGCCGGCCTCGTGAACGAGGCGGGTGATCTCCAATATGTTCTCGTCGAAGATGCCCACGGTGTTGGGGTTGGTGAGCATGAGGCCCGCCGTGTCCTCGCCCAAAACCGCCTTGAGGGCCGCCAGGTCCACACAGCCGTCGGGGGCCGAGGGGATATTCACCACCTGGTAGCCGCACATGGCCGCCGTGGCCGGGTTGGTGCCGTGGGCGGAATCGGGAACGATGATCTTGGTCCGGGCCTTGTCGTTCCGGCTGTCGTGATACTGCTTGATGAGCAGCACGCCGGTGAACTCCCCGTGGGCGCCGGCCGCCGGCTGGAAGGTCATGTCGTCCATGCCGGTGATCTCGCAGAGATACTTCCGGGCCGTGTCGAGGACCTCCTCGCAGCCCGCCACCGCGGCCCTGGGGGCCAGGGGGTGAACGGAGGCGAAGCCGGGCAGGGCCGCCATCTCCTCGTCGATGCGGGGATTGTATTTCATGGTGCAGGAGCCCAGGGGATAGAAGCCGCAGTTCACGCCGTGAACATGCTGGTTGAGCTCGGTGTAGTGGCGGCTCACATCGGTCTCGCTCATCTCGGGGAGCAGAGGGGCCGTCTCCCGCTTCAGGCCGGCGGGCAGCGCCACCTTCTCCACATCGCAGGCGGGCAGAATGGCGCAGCGGCGCCCCGGCACGCTCTTTTCAAAGATCAGCTTCATGCAAGCACCCCCTTCACGATGGCGACGACCGCGTCCAGCGTCTCCTTTGCAACCTTTTCCGTGGCGCACCAGAGGACGCCGCCCTCATAGGGCAGGCCCCCCAGGATGTTCTTTTCGTCCAGGGCGGCCAGAACTTCCTCGGCCTTGGGCATATCCAGCAGGAACTCATGGAAGAAGGGCCCCTCATAGCGGAGCTTCACCCCGGGGAGCTTGATGAGCTCCCGGCAGAGGTAATGGGCCTTGGCCATGGAAGCTTCCGCCGCCTCCTTGAGCCCCTCGGGGCCCATGGCGGCCAGGTAGACCCCGGCGGTCAGGGCGCAAAGGGCCTCGTTGGAGCAGATGTTGCTGCCGGCCTTCTCCCGGCGGATGTGCTGCTCCCGGGCCTGGAGGGAAAGGACATAGGCCCGGTTCCCGGCGTCGTCCGTGGTTTCGCCCACGATGCGGCCGGGGAGCTTGCGCATGAGCTTGGCGGTGGTGGCCATGAAGCCCAGATAGGGGCCGCCGAAGCCCAGGGGCAGGCCCAGGGGTTGGCCTTCGCCCACGGCGATGTCCGCACCCATGTCCCGGGGCGTCTTCATGATCCCCAGGGCGATGGGGTTGACGCCCAGGATATAGAGGGCGCCGGCCTCGTGGACGGGGGCGGCCATGGCCTCGGCCTCCTCAAAGAGGCCGAAGAAGTTGGGCTGCTGCACATAGACGGCGGACACCTCGGGGGACAGCATGGCCCTCAGGGCGTCCATGTCCGTTTTGCCGTCCTTGGCGGGAACGATCTTCACCTCGTCGTTGGTGCCATAGGCATAGGTGCGGATGGTGTTGATCACGTCGGGATGGGCGGCGCCGGAGACCAGGGTGACGCGGCGCTTGCGATCCCGGGCCATGGCGGCGGCCTCGGCGGCGGCGGTGGCCCCGTCGTAGACGGAGGCGTTGGACACATCCATGCCCGTCAGCTCGCAGATCTCCGTTTGATACTCGAAGATGGACTGGAGCACGCCCTGGCTCATCTCGGCCTGATAGGGCGTGTAGGCGGTGAGGAACTCCTCCTTGGCGGGGATATACTTCACGATGCTGGGGATATAGTGGTCATAGGCGCCGGCGCCCCGCAAAATGGCGTCGTAGACCCTGTTCCTGCGGGCCATGGCGTTGAGGACCCGGCTCACCTCCAGCTCGCTTTTGCCCTCGGGCAGATCCAGGGGCCTATCGAGGTACATGCTCTCGGGCACATCCCTATACAGGTCTTTGAAGGATTTGAGCCCGACGGCTTCCAGCATCTCCTGCCGCTGTTCCCGGGTGGAAGGAACGTAGCTGCCCATCTTTTATGCCTCCGCGGCGCAGTGCGCTTCGTAGGCGGCGGGATCCAGCAGCTCCTCGGTGTCGGTGACATTCTCCACCTTGATGATCCAGGCGCCGTAGGGATCGTTGTTCAGGTTTTCGGGGGCGTCCAGCAGCTCCTCGTTGATCTCGGCCACGGTGCCGGTGACGGGGCTCATCAGGTCGGACACGGCCTTGACGGATTCCACATCGCCGAAGGCTTCGCCGGCGGTGACCTCGTCGCCCACCTGGGGCAGGTTCACGAACACCAGATCGCCCAGGGCGTCCTGGGCAAAGTCGGAGATGCCGACGACGGCCACATCGCCGTCCATGCGGACCCACTCATGGGACTTGGAGTACTTGAGATCGGGATTGATAGTCATGATGTTTATCCTCCTGAATGTTTTATTTTTCGATCAAAGCGGAGAGTTTGCCGAGCGCCTTCTCAAACTCGGCGTCGGTGAAGCAATACTGCATGTCCAGATGCTCGCTGCGGAGGGCGGCGACCTCCTGGCGGATGTCCCTGTTCCGGAGGATGCAATCCGCCATGAGCTCCGCCAGCCGCGCAAACTCGGCGTGGCCGAAGCCGAAGCGGGTCATCTCGCTCATACCCATGCGCAGCGCGCCGGAGGCGGTGAAGCCCTCCTCGTCGGGGGTGGCCTGATAGTTGACGATGATGTTGTTCCGCTCCAGCCGCTCCGCGATCTCGGGCCCTTCGCCATAGCCCACGCCCACGATGACCTGGTGGGTCTCGGTGAAGCTGATGGCCGGGTCGCCCTTCACATCCAGGCCCTGGTCCTTCAGCGCCCTGGCGAAGAACTTGGCGTTGTCGATGATGGCCGCCTGATAGGCGTCCTTATACTGGTTCATCTCATAGGCCGCCATGAGGAAGCCCAGCTGGGTGCCCAGATGGTGGTTGGAGACGCTGCCGGGGAAGGCCCGGGTCTCGATGGTGTTCCACAGGCCGTATTTGAGGTCCTCCTTCTTCCAGTTGGTGCCGATGACGCCCCGCTGGGGCCCGAAGAAGGTCTTGTGGGTGGAGCCGGTGACGATCTCCGCCCCCTCCTCGAAGGGCTTCTGGAAGTGGTCGCCGATGAGGCCCAGCACGTGGGCCATGTCATACATGATGGTGGTGGGGATGCCCTGCTCGTCCACGAACCTGCGGATGGCGGCCACGGGCTCCTTGTGGAGGACCATGCTCTTGCCGAAGATGATGAGCTCCGGCTTATACTCGGCGATGATCTCCTTGGTCTTCTCCACATCGATCTTGAAGATGTTGTCCGGGCAGACGGGGAAGTTCACCACGGCGCTGCGCTCGGTGACGGGGTCCACGGCGATATAATCGTGGAGGGCCCCCATGGGCTGGGCGGACAGGTGGCCGCCCTTGATGATGTGGTTGTTGAGCACATAGCCCAGGCGCTGGGGCGTGCGCTTGCGGTCCAGCCGGTTCTTCCAGTCCATGAGGGCGGAGAACACCGCCATGTTGGACATCTGGCCGGAGACGACCCGGGTCTCCACCTCGGTGCAGTCGAAATAGCGCCGCATCTCCTGAACCAGAAGCTGCTCCACCCGGTCGATGAACTTGGTGCCCTGATAGTAGAACACATCCGCGTCATAGAAGGATTTGATCTTCTTGTGCTCGGCATACCTAAAGGAGGGGTCGCTGGCCGAAAGGAGCTGAACCGCCTTGCTGGGGGTGTTCTCCGAGGGGATCAGGTTGATGCAGGCGTTCTGCCGCCACTCGTGGTTGGCGATGGCCGCATACAGAAGGTCGATGGCCTTCTGGGTGTTGTCGCCGGCGGATCTATCGTTCTTCTCCTCCAGGAGCTTGTCATAGAGGATGGGCCGGGCAAAGGGCGGCGCGTCCACCCGCATATGATAGGGGGGGATGCCGGCCCTGAGCCGCTTGCCGCGGACATCCACGGTGACCTCGTCGAAGTCCAGCAGGTCGCTGTCCAGATATGCCATGCCGATGGACCGCTTGGCGGTGGCGGAAAGGATCTCCGTAAAAAGACCCTCCCCCTCGGCCTGGTAGCAGGGGACCATGGTGCCGGAGGTGACGAAGCCCACCGGTTTTTCGCCCTTATAGACGGGCATGCCCGCCCGGATGACGCCCCGGTCCAGAAGGGTGATGGGCCGGATCCGGCGGGGCAGGACCGCCAGCGCCTCGGGGGCAAAGTCACGGTTCAGAATGCGCTTGTTGGCCGCCGCCTGGGCTTCCAGGGGCTTGCGGCCGATGTAGTCCCCCTTCTGCTCGGAGAAGGAGACGGCGAACCGGGCCAGGGACACGGCGAAGATGGGCATGGGCTTGCCCTCGGCATCCAGGCCCATCTCATGGCCATAGAGGGGCATGCCGGCCTCCAGGCGCAGGGTGTCCCGGGCGCCCAGGCCCGCGGGCTTGGCCCCCAGTTCCAGCAGCCGATCCCACAGCCAGCGGGCGTCGGCGGTCTTCACAAACACCTCGTAGCCCAGCGGTTCGCCGGTGTAGCCGGTTTTGGCCACCCAGGCCTGGCGGCCCTCCAGGGGCAGCACGCCCAAGGCGTTCTTCATGGGCTCGGTGACGGCCACGCCGCCGGAAAGGGTCATGAGCAGATCCCGGCTCCGGGGCCCCTGAACGGCGATGGAGGCATAGTCCGCGGAGATGTTTGTGATCCTCACATCGAACTTCTCCGCGATGGGGAGCAGATGGGCAAGGTCCTTGTCCGTGTTGGCGGCGTTCACCACCAAAAGGTACCAGTCCGCAAAGAAGCGGTAGAGATAGGCGTCGTCCACGGCGCTGCCGTCCGCGGCGGGGATGATGCAATACTGGGCCTTGTCCGGATCCAGGGCATTCACGTTGCTGGTGAGCACGTGCTGCAGGAAGGGAACCGTGTCGGGGCCCTCCACCCGCAGCCGGCCCATGTGGCTCACATCGAAGAGGCTGCAGCTGTGCCGGGTGAACAGATGCTCGGCGACGATGCCCTCCGGGTACTGGATGGGCATCTCCCAGCCGCCGAAATCCACCATGGTGGCGCCCGCCTGCACGTGGGCGTCATAGAGTTGGGTCCGTTTGAGCTCGCTCATGAAAATCCTCCTGTTCGTCGTTATAATTGGATATATATGGGTTGCGCGTCCTGCGCGGGGAAACAAAAAAAGCGCACACGACCACAAAGGGTGCGTTGCGCCTCCGTTTCTTGCCTGAGAGATTCCCGGGAAGGGGCCCTTCCCCGCCCGGTTGCACCTTCGGCGTGAGGGAAGATCCCCCACTTTCCGGAGCTTCGTCCCGGCCCGATCCTTTTGCCTGAGAGTTTTTGCGTGTCCCCTTCGGCGCCGCCGCCTGGCGGTCTCTCCCGGGCCGATCTTCCGAAGCATATTCGGTTTTTTCTGCTTCTAAAAGTACCACGGTTGGGGGGCGGTTGTCAAGAAAGAATACGGCGGAATCCGGGCCCTGTCCTCTTTTCAAACGGGCGGGCGCCCGCCTTCGGCCCGTTTTCACAAGTTTTTTACAAAGCCCACCCCTTTGGGGAAAAAAAGCGGTGGATTCCTGCCCGGTTTGTTGGTACAATAACCCTAACGAAACGATGCGCTCCCCCTCGAGCGCGAAAGGGATCTCTTATGGACGAAAAACAACAAAAACCGCGCCGTCCCTGGTGGCTGTGGCTGGCCGTGGGGCTGGGCGTGATGATCATGATCTTTGGGCTGGGGGCCCCCAGCGCCCTCTCCTCCGCCAACGAGGAGGCGGTCACCTATGATGTGTTCCTCGCCGATCTGGAGGCGGGGAAGGTGAAGGAGGTGGAGCTCAAGAGCGGCACCCTCTATTACACCCTTTTGGCCGAGGCGGAGCCCGCCCCCACCGCCGCGCCCCAGCTGAACTTCGGCTTCAGGACCCTGTCCGGCAGCCGGCGGACCCGGGTGTATGCCGTCACCGCCATGAACGACCCGAACCTGGTGGACCGGCTCCACGCAGCCGGGGTCACCTTCTCGGAGAGCACGGGCTCCGGGAACATGCTTTTGCTGATTCTCATCCAGTATCTGGTGCCCATCCTGTTCTATGTGGCCATCTTCAGCTTCTTCTTCCGGCGCATGGGCAAGCTGGGGGCCGGCGGCGGCCTCATGGGGGGCCTGGGCAAATCCAACGCCCGCTCCGTGGAGGGCGGCCAGGTGAAGACCACCTTTGCCGATGTAGCCGGCCAGGACGAGGCCAAGGAGAGCCTGCAGGAGATCGTCAGCTACCTCCACAACCCCCAGGAATACACGGAGATCGGCGCCCGGATGCCCCGGGGCGCCCTGCTCATCGGCCCGCCGGGCACGGGCAAGACCCTCATGGCCCGGGCCGTGGCCGGGGAGGCGGGGGTCCCCTTCCTCTCCATCTCGGGGCCTGAATTCGTGGAGCTATTCGTGGGCATGGGCGCGTCCAAGGTCCGTGACCTCTTCAAGGAAGCCCGGGAGAAGGCCCCCTGCATCGTGTTCATCGACGAGATCGACGCCGTCGGCAAGAAGCGGGACGGCTACGGCGGCAACGACGAGCGGGAGCAGACCCTGAACCAGCTGCTGAGCGAGATGGACGGCTTCGAGGGCAACTCCGGCGTGGTGATCCTGGCCGCCACCAACCGGCCCGAGTCCCTGGACAAGGCCCTGCTGCGGCCCGGCCGGTTCGACCGGCGGGTGCCCGTGGAGCTCCCCGACCAGGGAGGCCGGGAGGCCATCCTCCGCATCCACTGCAGCAAGATCAGGACCGAGGGACCCATCGACCTTTCCGCCATCGCCCGGATCACCCCCGGGGCCAGCGGCGCGGATCTGGCCAACGTGATCAACGAGGCGGCCCTGTGCGCCGTTCGGGCCGGCCGCCACGCCGTGACCCAAAAGGATCTGGAGGACAGCGTGGATGTGGCTCTGGCCGGCAAGCAGCGCAAGAGCATGGTCATCTCCCAGCACGAAAAGGAGATCATCGCCTTCCACGAGGTGGGCCACGCCCTGGTGGCCGCCAAGCAGAAGGGCGCCTCCCCGGTCCACAAGATCACCATCATCCCCCGGACCTCCGGGGCCCTGGGCTTCACCATGCAGGCCGACGAGGACGAGCGCTTTCTCATGAACAAGCAGGAGGCCTTCGCCAAGATCGTCACCCTGACCGGGGGCCGGGCGGCGGAGGAGCTTTGCTTCGATTCCGTCACCACCGGCGCCAGCAACGACATCGAGCAGGCTACCTCCATCGCCCGGGCCATGATCACCCGCTACGGCATGAGCGAATCCTTCGGCATGACCGCCTTCGAGCAGGTGGTGAACCCCTATCTGGGCAACGACACGGCCATGAACTGCTCCCAGGAGACGGCGGCCCGGATCGACCGGGAGGTCATCGCCCTCATCGACAGGGCCTACGACCAGGCCAAGACCATCCTCAAGGACAACCGGGGGAAGCTGGACGAGATCGCCCGGGTCCTCATCCAGCGGGAGACCATCACGGGCCAGGAGTTCATGGACATCCTGAACGCCCCCGTGGCCCTGCCGGCAAAAAACGAGGAGCCCCCCTCCTCCAACCTATAGCCAAAAGCGGGACGACCCACAAGCCAAAGGGCTGTGGGTCGCAGTTTGTCAATTTTTCCAACGAAATCACTTTCAACGGGCAACTCAGGCGCGTTGTAGACGCGCGCTGGCAAAAGGCTGAGGAAGAACGGGCGGCTGAAAATCCGTCAAATCCGGCGACATGCGCGGCGGATTTGACTCCCTACGGCTCTGCCGCCCGGTGACCTCGTCACAGGCAGAGCCGCGAGCAGAGCGAACGCGGCGCCCAGTCTGTTAAAAAACAAAGTTTTTTGACAGACTGAAGAAGTCAGTTTGCCAGCCGCTGCCTGAGATAGGTTTTCAGCTGGTCCAGCGTCTCGCTGAGGCCGGCGGGCGTGGGGGCGCTGCCCTGGGCCAACGTTCCCCGGCCGCCGCCCTTGCCCCCCAGGGCCAGATTCACCGCCGGGATCAGCTCCCCCATGTCCAGCTTCAGCCCGTTTTGGCAGAGCACATAGGTGAGCTGGCCGTTTTTCTCCGTCAACAGCAGCGTCAGCCCCCGCTCCGGCAGGGTGGCCAGCGCCAGGGGCCGCAGCCGCTTGGGGTCCGTGTCCGTCAGGCGCACCAGCAGCTTTTTCCCCTTTATATCCTCCGCCCGGGCCTTGAGCTCCGCGGTCAAATATTCCTCCAGCCGGGCCGTCAGGGCCGCCTTCTCCTTTTTCAGCTCCTTCAGCTCCGCCTCCTGCCGCTCCACGGCGGCAAGGACCTCCTCCCCGGCGGTGGAGAATCGGCGGGCGATGGCGTCCACCGTGCTCTCAAGCCGCTGGAAGCAGGCGAGGGCCCGTCCCCCGCAGAGGAAGGTGATGCGCACGCCCCCCTTATAGGCCGCGGCGGCGGTGATCTTGATGGCGCCGATCTCCCCCGTGAAGCGGACATGGGGCGCGCAGCAGGTGCAGCTGTCGGCGTCCCGGATGGTCACCACCCGGATGGGGGCGGTGAGGCCCTCGGTGTGCTTGCGCAGGGGCACGCCCTCCAGATCCGCCTCGCTGTCATAGATGGCGGCGGTGACGGGCAGGTTCCGGCGGGCATAGTCGTTGGCCATGGTCTCCATCTCGGCCACCTGCTCTGTCGTCAGGGGCTTGTCCAGATCCAGCGTGGCATAGCTGAGGGCGCAGTGGAAGCCCACGTTCACCGCGTCGAAAAGCCGATAGGCGCACCAGCTCAGCAGATGCTCCCCGGTATGCTGGGCCATGATGTCCAGCCGCCGCCCTTCGTCGATATGGCCCGCGACCCGCGCTCCCGGGGTCAGCGGCCCATCGGTGCGGAAGATCAGCTCCTCCCCCGCCTCCCGCACATCCGTGACCCGCACATCGCCCAGGGTGCCCACATCGCAGGGCTGCCCCCCCTTGTTGGGGAAAAAGACGGTCTCGTCCACGGTCACATCGAAGCCCTCCCCCGCGGCGACGCAGGAGAGGACGGTGCACTCATTTTCAAACAGATGGCTGTCCGCCAGATACAGGCGACGGGTCATAGAAGCCTCCTCATCATCGTTTTTCTCAGTATATCACGGCCCCGGCCCAAAGGGAACCGGTCATGGATCCAGATCCCAGCCCCCTGTGTCGCAGGCCCCCCACTCGTCCTCGCCGAAGCAGGCCACGGTCCCGTCCTCCCGGAGGACCGCCACAAAGGTGGCCCCCGTCGCGGCGGCCTTCACCCCCTCCAACGGCCCGGGCAGCAGCCGGTCCCGGTCCAGGAAGGCAGCCTCCTCCAGCACGTTCCCCACCTGCAGCACCAGCACCCGGTCGGCCCCGGCATAGAGGGCGATCCCGTCCGTCCAGGAAGGCAGTTCAATCCCCCAGCAGAGGACGGCGCCGTCCTCCCGGAGCCCCAGCCCATAGCCGGGCTGGACCGCCGCCCGCTTCAGCTCCGTGGCCTCCGGCGCGGCGACGGAGGGATGGGAGGCCAGCAGGGTCCCGTTCTCCCGCAGGGCGCAGAGGGCATAGCCCCCCGCCTCGATCCAAACCAGATCCCCGGGCCAGTTCGCCGCCATAGCATAGTCCCCGAAGCCGGCGTGGAGAATCGCGCCGTCGGCGGTGAGGCCGAAGGTGTCATAGTTCCCGGCGGCGATCTGGACCACGTTCTTCCAGGCGGACACCTCGCATTGGCCAAAGCTGTCGTCCCCCGCGGCCAGGACCGTCCCGTCGGCCCGCAGGCCCACGGTGTGCCGGGCGCCGGCGGCCACCTCGATCACCTCCGCCCAGGCGGACACGGCGCATTGGCCGCTGCTGTCGTCCCCCGCGGCCAGGACCGTCCCATCGGCCCGCAGGCCCACAGTGTGGTGAAAGCCTGCCGCCAGCCGTCGGCGGCGGGTCTGCTCCTGCCCCTGGGCCACCAGCCGAAGGCGCTCCACCTCCTGGGGCGTCAGCCCCCGAACCCGCTGCAGGGCCGCCTCAGCGTCCGTCAGGCCCGTCAGCTCCCGGGCGATCTCCAACGCCCTCTGCCGATTCTCCTGGCCGCCGATGGCCAAAAAGGCCTCCACGGCCTGGGCCCCCTCCCCCCGGCGATACTGTTCCTCCGCCAGGGCGATCCGGATCTGGTCCACCCGATCCAGGCTGTCCCGAAAGCTGCCCAGGGCCAAAAAGGCCTCCATGGCCTGGGGATAGGCGCCGCTCTTCAGCAGCCGCAGGGCCTGGGCATAGCTCAACTCCTGCTCCATGGCCCTGGTCTCCGGGGAGGGGGGCAGCAGGGCCAGCAGGGCGCGGACCTCTTTTTCGTCCCCCGCCGCCAGGGCGGCCTGGGCCTGTTTCAACCGCACCCGGTCCCGCAAATCGTCCGCCCGCTTGGAGGCCTCCCCCGCCAGCAGCGCCATGGTCCGGGGATAGTCCCCCGCCTGAAAGGCCGCCTCCGCCTGGGCAAAGCGCCGGTCGGGCAGCCGATAGAGCCAGGTGGCCAGGGCGAAGAAGACCGCCGCCGTCAGCGGCAGGATCGCCCACCATATCCGTCTGTCGTTCTGATGCGCCATGGAGCCTCCTCACCGATACAGATACCGGGTCACCTGGCCGTTGATGAAGAAATCGGAGTTCACATCCGTGGAGGAGCAGAAGATGAAATAGACATCGTCCACCCCAAAGGTCTCGATGTATTTCTGCACGCCGGCGCCAGCCTGCTCCTCCCGATAGTACATGCCCCTCAGATCCGTCATCAGCACCTGGTCATAGTGGGGCAAAAGATAGTGGACGAAGGCGTTCTGATAGGAGTCCCCGATGATCAGGGCCGTCCGCCCGGTGTGGAATCCGGAGACGAACTGCCGCCAGGGGGTCCGGGTGCCGCCCACATAGGCCGGATAGTCCGCCCGGTCGTAGAACATATAGCTGATCTCCTCGTTCTGCCGCAGCTTTTCCAGAAGGTAGCTGCGGACGGGCTGCAGGGGATGGGGGATCTCGATGGTGTCGGATCTTGGACCGCCGCCGCCCATGCCCCGGTTGACGGTGTAGGCATATTCGTCATAGCCCAGGCTGGGCAGGCCCAGCCGCGCCATGGCGGCCGCATACAGATGCCAGGCGCCCCGGGCGGTCCAGTGGTGATCCGTCCGAAAATACACATACTCCCCCCGCCGCAGCGCCGGCTCGATCACGGCGGCGCCGTTGAGGATATACACCCCCTCGTCCACCAGGGCCTGGAGCCGGTCCTCCGCCTCCGAAGTCCAGCCCGCCCGCCGGTCCGCCTCGTCGATATAGGCGTTGCCCAGGGCGGCCAGGGGCATCACCGCATAGAGCACCCGGCCGTCCGCCGGGAGCAGGGAGCGATATTCGTTCAGCACCTCTGCGGCGCGGCGGATGTTCTTTTCCGGATAGGTAGCGATGGTCTTGGTTCGGCCGTCGGTATATTGGATCCAAAAGGAGGCCTCCTGCCCGCCGGACGGGGTGGCTTCCGGCCGGGCCGTGCTTTGTGGCGAGGCCGTCGGGGTGAGGGTAGCCTCCGCCGCGGGCAGCGGCGAGGGGGGCGCTTCGGTGGCCGCCGGCGACCGGGCAGCGGTGGCCGTCGGTTCAGCTTCGCCGGTTTCGGCCTGGATGGCGGCCATCATCCGGGCGGCCTCCGTCTCCGCATCCACGGGCAGGGCCAGGGCCCGCTCCACCCGCTGGGCCCCTTCGATCCACCGGTCCCGCAGGACCACTCCGTCCGCCAGCCAGCTTTCCGCGCCGGACATGAAGTCCCCCGTCAGCACCGCCCCTTTGGACAGCCGGGGGGCCGCCGCCAGCATCCGGTTTTCCGCGGCGGAGGGCCGGGCCTCCCGGGGGGCCTCCCGCAGCGTCATGACGCCCAGCCACAGAAGCAGGCACAGCCACAAAAACCGTATGAACACGCCGTATCGCTTCATGGGCCCCACCTCAAAATCGGAAATAGATGAAGGGATTGTAGCTTTGCCCCACCAAAAAGGCCAGGGAAAGGAGGAGCAGCGCCGTCTGCAGCAGGGGGGCGAACAGCGCCGCGCCCCCGTTCAGGAGGGGATGCCTTTCAAGACCCGCCTTCAGCCGGGGCACGATGGGCAAACAGCACGCCGCCGCCACCAGGGGCAGCACCGTGTAGGTGGCCAGGACCTCCCTGACCCCATCGTCGATCCAGGCGCTTATCCCCACGCCCACCAGGGCCTGGATGTGGCGCCAGCCCTCCGAAAGGGATTCGTGATAGAACAGGATCCAGCCCACCATGACCACCAGAAGCACCCCGGGCGTCCGCAGCGCCCCGGGGACATGCTTCAGCGCCGGCTCCAGGCAGAACCGCTCCAGCAGGAGCCACAGGCCGTAGTACAGGCCCCAAACCACAAAGTTCCAGCTGGCCCCGTGCCACAGGCCCGTGAGCCCCCAAACGATGAGCAGGTTTCGGGCCGTGACCAGCCGGCCCCGGCGGTTGCCCCCCAGGGGGATATACACATATTCCCGGAAGAAGCTGCCCAGGGAGATGTGCCACCGGCGCCAGAAGTCGGCCACGCTGACGGATACATAGGGATAGCGGAAGTTTTCCTTGTATCGGAAGCCCAGCACCCGCCCCAGGCCGATGGCCATGTCGGAATAGGCGGAGAAGTCGAAATAGATCTGCAGCATATACAAAGCCGCCCCCAGCCAGGCCCCCGCCACGGACCGGGGCCCGCCCGCCAGCAGCGTCTCCACCGCCTTGCCGCAGGCGTTGGCCAGCAGCACCTTTTTGGAAAGGCCCACGGAGAAGCGGCCCATGCCGTCGGCAAAATCCTCGGTGGTGACGGTCCTGTTCCCCAGCGCCTGGGCCACGTCCCCATAGGCCACGATGGGCCCGGCGATGAGCTGGGGGAAGCAGCTCACATACAGCAGCAACCGAAAGAAGCGGCGCTGCACGGGGACCCGGCCCCGATAGGCGTCGATGGTGTAGGTGAGGATCTGAAAGGTATAGAAGGAGATGCCGATGGGGAGCCGGGGGGCCGAAAAGGGGATGTCCCTGCCCAGCAGCGACGACAGCGTGTCAAGGAAGAACCCGGCGTACTTGAAGTACAAAAGCCCGGCCAGGGAGCCCGCCACGCCCAGCAGCAGCCACAGCTTCTTTGCGCCCGGGGCGGCGGCCCGGTCCATGGCCAGGGCGCACAGATAGTTGAGGAGGGTGGCAGCCACCAGCAGCGCCGTCATGACCGGCTCCCCCCAGGCATAGAAGAGCAGCGAAAACACCACCAGCACCCCGTTTCGCCAGGGGACGGACCTGCCGACGAAATAGGCGAGCAGCAGCAGCGGCAAAAACAGCAATAAAAACGGGAGCCCCGAAAAGACCATGGGCGGATCTCCTGTCCGAGGATGGATCCACTATAGCATTCCTGGGCAAACATGTCAAACCGGCGCCCTTCCCGGGGGCAAAAAAGGGGGTTGACCATTGACATTTTTGGGGAATTCGGTATACTGCTCCCATGGACATTTTCAAGAAGAAAAATCGGCCCGTGAAGCTGGGCCAGGCAAAGAAAAAGCTGTTTGTTCGCCGGGAGCTCCGCCACAGCGTCACCATCCTTTTGGCCGTCACGCTCCAGGCCCTGTCCATCCTCTGGTTCTATCGGCCCGCGGGCATCGTCTCCGGCGGCGTCACCGGTATCGCCATGCTGCTCAACTATGCCACCGGCGGCAACATCCAGAGCTGGGTCCCCATGGTGGTGCTCAACACCCCCCTGCTCATCCTGGCCTATCGGGAGCTGCACCTGAAGTTCGTCATCTATACCGCCATCTCCACCATCTACTTTTCGCTGATCTTCGCGGTCCTGGAAAACCTGCCCCGGCCGGAGATCTTCGACATGAGCAACCCGGTCATGCCCCTCATCAGCGTCATCTTCGGCGCGGTGCTCAACGGGGCCTTCGGCGCCATCGTCATCAAAAACGGGGCCTCCACCGGGGGGTTCGACATCGTGTCCCTGGTGCTGAGCAAGCGGGTGGCCTTCCCCATGGGCACCATCTCCATGAGCTTCAACATGATCATCGTGGCCGCCCTGGCCTGTTTCAAGGGCATGGAGGTGGCGGCCCTGTCCATCATCGCCCTGTTCGTCTGCTCCGTCAGCTTCAACAACGCCCTCATGGGCCTGAACCGGAACAAGACCCTGTTCATCATCTCCGACAAGTGGAGCACCTTCGCCAACGAGGTCATGAGCACCGTTCACCGGGGCATCACCTATATCCCCGCCCGGGGCGCCTATACCAACGCGGAGCGGGAGATCATCTATATCATCGCCAAAACCGTGGAGGTGGCCACCATCCGCCGGATCGTGCTGCAGCACGACCCCCAGGCCATCATCTCCGTCATCGACACCAAGGAGGTCGTGGGCCGGGGATTCACCGCCAACAACTGACGCAGCCGAAAGCCGGATTCTGCTTTGTCTGCCCGCCCTGTCCCCGGGGCTTGCCATCGAGGCCGGGAGCGGGTATACTGTTTTATAAATCAGGAAAGCGACAGGAGGGACGGGGGCCATGGTGCACATCGGCAACGACTGGGACGAACGGCTCAAGGGGGAGTTCGACAAACCCTATTATCTGCAGCTCAGGCAGTTTCTCATCCAGGAGTACGGCCATCACGCGGTGTACCCGGACATGCACGACATCTTCAACGCCCTGAAGTACACCTCCTTCTCCGACACGAAGGTGGTCATCCTGGGCCAGGACCCCTATCACGGTCCGGGCCAGGCCCACGGGCTCTGCTTCTCCGTCCGCAAGGGGGTGGAGCCGCCGCCCTCGCTTCAGAACATCTTCAAGGAGCTGATCCAGGATGTGGGCATCGAAAAGCCTCCCCACGGGGAGCTGACCTGCTGGGCGAAGCAGGGGGTGCTGCTGCTGAACACGGTGCTCACCGTCCGCGCCCACGAGCCCAACAGCCACAAGGGCCAGGGCTGGGAGATTTTGACGGACCGGGTCATCTCCGAGCTGAACAGCAAGACCACCCCCGTGGTGTTCCTCCTCTGGGGCGCCAACGCCCGGAGCAAGAAAGCCCTCATCACGAACCCTCTCCATGTGAAGCTGGAAACCGTGCACCCCAGCCCCCTCTCCGCCTACAACGGCTTCTTCGGCTGCCGCCACTTCTCCAAGGCCAACGCCATATTGGAGGCCAGCGGACAGGCGGCCATCGATTGGAATGTGGTGTAGGCTTTGTTTTTGTCGCTTTTTCTTTTCAGTGAAAAGAAAAGCGACGGAAAAATAAAAGCTTAAGAAAAAGAAAGGGGTCGGCTTGCTGTGCCGACTCCTTTCCTATCCGGTGCGTTTACGCGTCGCGCTCGGCGATGGCCTCCACCTCCACCAGCACGTTCTTGGGCAGGGTCTTCACCGCCACGCAGGAGCGGGCGGGGCAGTCGCCCGTGAAGTATTGGGCATAGACGGCGTTGAAGGCGGCAAAGTTCCCCATGTCGGAGAGGAAGCAGGTGGTTTTGACCACGGTCCTCAGGCTGGCGCCGCCGGCCTCCAAAACGGCCTGGAGGTTTTTCAGCGCCTGCTCGCTCTGTTCTTCGATGGTGTCGCCGACGATGGCGCCGGTGGCCGGATCCAGGGGGATCTGGCCGGAGGTGAACACCAGATTGCCGCTGGTCATCCCCTGGCTGTAGGGCCCGATGGCCCCGGGGGCTTTCGTGGTTTCGATCTTTGTCATGACGGATCTCCTTTTTTATAGGTTTTTTATTGAAAGCTCCACCTTTTCTTGAAAGAAAAGGTGACCAAAAGAACTTTACTTAGGGGGCATGCTTGAAAAAAAGGACCATATTTCCCCCTTACGCTTCTCTTTTTTGCGCCGCTTTTTTCTCTTCACGAAGAGAAAAAAGCGGCAAAAGAAAGCTTGAATACTTCTAATACCTCTCCCCTATCTCCTCGATCACATGTCCCACGGAGGCGGCCACGGCCCCGTCCCGGAAGGGGTTGAGCAGATTCCCTTCCTCCAGCAGCTCAAAATAGCCCTTGGTGCCGCCGGCCCGGCAGAGCCTGAGATAATCCGCCCAGGCCCGGGGCCGGTCCGTCTTCATTCGGCCGTAATACTGGAAGGCGCACATCTGAGCCAGGGCATAGTCGATATAATAGAAGGGATAGAGGAAGATGTGCTGCTTCTGCATCCAGAAGCCCCCCTCCTCCAGGAAGGGCTCCCCATCGTAATCCCGCCAGGGCATGTACTCCTTCTCGATGGCGCGCCACACCTGCCGCCGCTCCTTCGCGCCCATGTCCGGCCGCGCATAGACCCGGTGCTGAAATTCGTCCACCACGCACATGTAGGGGATCACGCTGAGGGCGCCGATGAGATGGGCCGTCAGATACTTCTCCGCGTTCTCCCCGAAGAAGCTCTCCATCCAGGGGTAGGCGAAGTGCTCCATGGTCATGGAGTGAATCTCGTTGATCTCCGCGGTGGACCCGGAGAGCATGCTCACCGGGATGGACCGCATGGCCAGATACCCCTGGAAGGCGTGGCCCGCCTCGTGGGTGAGCACATCCACGTCCGCGCTGGTGCCGTTGAAGTTGCTGAAGATGAAGGGGGCCTTGAAGTCCGGGAAGCGGGTCATATACCCGCCCATGCGCTTGCCGGGCCGGGTCTCCAGATCGAACAGGTGATACTTTACCATGAATTCAAAGAATTCCCCGGTCTCCGGGCTCATCTCCCGATACATCCGCAGGGCCTTTTGGACCAGCTCCTCCATGGTCCCCTCCGGGTCCGCGTTCCCCTCGGGAAAGAGGAGGGCCTCGTCGTAATAGCGGAGCTTGTCCACGCCCAGCAGCTGCCGCTGCCGCTCCCGGATGGCGGCCACGGCGGGGGTGACGATCTCCTTGATCTGCCGGCGGAAGTTGGCGGCGTCCGCCTGGGTGTAGTCGAACCGCCGCCGATCCAGATACGCCAGGTCCGTATAGCTTTCAAAGCCCAGGGTGTGGGCCATCCTGTCCCGCAGGTGGACCAGCTCGTCATATTCGGCGTCCAACTGCTGGCTGATCTTCTCATAGAGGGCGGCCCAGGCGTGGAAGGCCTCCTTCCGCTCCTGCCGGTCCGGGCTCTCCATGTGCTTCAAAAGCCCGTAAAAGTTGCACCGCTCCCCCCGAAACTCCGTCACGGCCAGGGCGCTGTCCTTCTGGTACTGCTGGCACAGGTTCCCCTCCCGGATCACATCCGGGATGATCCGCTCGTCGCTGGTCCTGAGGCCCGCGTCGATCATGCGGAACATCTGCTGCCCGAACTCCGCCTCAAAATCCGGCCGGAAAGGGCTCTCCGCCAGGGCCTGCCGGTAGGCCTTGCCCAGGGGGATCAGGGATGCGTTTTGCTCCCGGAGCCACTTCATCTCCCCGTCATAGAAGGGGTCCGTGGTGTCGATGGTGTTGCGCACGGAGCAGAGCACGGCCATGGTGGCCCGCTTCTCCTCCGCCGCCTGCAGGGCGAAGAAGGCGGCCCGGGCCGCCTCATAGCCGGCGGCGCTCTTCAGTTTTTCCGTGGTCTCCGCATAGCAGGCCTTCAAAGCCTCCATGTCCGGCCGCACATAGAGCATGTCCCGAAAATCCACCGTTTCCATAGCAAGTCCTCCCTTGATTTGTTCACAAAGATAGTATGAAAAAACGGCTCGCCTGTCAAGGGGGCTCTGCCCCCTCAGCCCTCCCGGGGCGCCGCCGCGCAGCGGCTTTGGCCGCCCGTGAGGGAGGGAGAGCCGTGCCGTTTCCCGGCCTGTGCGCTTTTTCGTTGAGGAACCGAAAAACGCCCCGTCCGGAGAGCCGGTGCGGGGCGCGGCAGAATGTCCTGACGAAAGGGGTCATCCCCTCAGCCAGCCGAAGAGCAGATAATACCGGATCCACTGGGCCCGGGTGAAGCGGACCGTCACCACGCAGCCGGCGGTGGCCTTCCCGTCGGCGCTGACGCAGGTGATGGTGGCCGTGCCCCGGTTGCCGGTGATCAGGGTGCCGTCCTCCAGGACCCGGGCCACGGATCGATCGGAGCTCATGAAGGTGACGGTTTGGTCCGTGGCGTCCTCGGGATAGACCGTTGCGGACAGGAAGCCGACCTCCCCGCACAGCAGCTCCAGCCTCTCGGCGCTGAGCTCGATCCGCTCCGCGTGGGTATAGGGGATGGCCGGCAGCGTTCTGCTTTCCAGCACCTTGCCGCAGGTGAGGCAGAGCCGCTCCTCCGTCCCCTCCCGGTCGATGCCGGGCTCCCGGCTCATGGTCCAATCCCCGGAGGTATGGCCCTTGGCGGGCAGTTTTTCCTCGTAGCTGTGGCCGCAGACCCGGCAGGTATACACGGCCTTGCCCGCCTTGGTGCAGGTGGGCTCTGTCCGCTCCTCGGCATACTGATGCTCGGTGGGGGGCAGGGTCTGCTGCTGGGTTTGGCCGCAGATATTGCAGACAAAGGCGGCGCTGCCCGCCTCGGTGCAGGTGGGCTCGATCCGCTCCGTCTCCCTGAAATCGTGGGCAGGGGCGGTGTATTCGTCCCTGAAGCTATAGCCGCAAACCTCGCAGGTATGGACGGTGTAGCCCCAGTCGGTGCAGGTGGGGGCCACGACCTCCGCCGCATAGTGGGGCTCCTCGCACTTCTCCGGGGACAGGCGCACCGGCGTGGGGGACTCGAACCGCTCATAATGGGTGGTGACCATCTCCCAGCGGGCGCATCTATAATCGGTATCCTCCCCGATAGTGGGGGAGCAGTAGGCCCGCCGGGAGGGGGTGATCTCAAAGAAGGAGATCTCCGTGTCGGCGGTGGTATAGTTGACGGCGGACTTATAGTAGCTCCTTTCGGGGAGCTTGTGCATGCCGATGAGGCCGCCGCTGTGGGCATAGCCAAAGACCTCCGCAAACCCCCGGACCCGCACATCGCAGTGGTCGATCCTGCCGCAGCCGCAGGAATAGACGCCCCCCAGGAACTCCTCGCAGCGGTCCTCCTGATTGGTGTCGGTGAAAACGAGCTCCGCATCCACCGTGCAGCTCAGAAACTCGCTCTCCACGGAGAAGCCCGCAAGGCCGCCCACCCCTGCGTTGATGGAGGTGAGGGTCAGGTGGTTCCGGGCCTGCACGGAACAGTTTTCCACCGTGGCGCCCTTGGCAAGGCCGGCGACGGTGCCGAGGAAGCAGTGCCGATCCGTGTCGACGACGACGGTGGCGTTGACCAGGGAAAGGTTCGCCACCCTTCCCCCGTCCAGGATGGAGAAGAGCCCGGCAAAAACGGTGTCATAGGTCCTGTAGTTGCCGTCATAGGTCTCGGCGACCTGGGCCCCGGGGGCGCGCACCTGCAGGTTATACAGGGTGTGGCCCTGGCCGTCCAGGGTGCCCGAGAAGGGGATGGGCGTCCAGGGTTCCGCCCCCATGTCGATGTCCGCGGCAAGCTCAAAGCTCCCCGCCGGGTCCTGGGCCAGCAACAGCATGTCCTCCCGAGAGGCGATGGGCGTGGCGGGCGTCTCCCCCGTCTCCTCCGCCCAGGCGGGGCCGGACATCAGCAGCAGCGTGATGCACAAAAAAACAGATAGGATTCGTTTCATATTATGGCAGTATATCATCTCCAAAGGGGGAATGCAACCGCATCGCGGAAAAAGTCTCCCTTTCCGGCTGTCGAAAAAGGCGGCCGTCCGAATTCTCCCTGTCAATAAAAGACAAAATCCGGTTGCGCCGGGGCGGGTTGTGTGCTATCCTGAATCCGTATGGAACGGATCCTGAAAAAAGCTGCAGCCTGTCTTCTTTTGGCCCTGCTTCTGCTGCCCTGGCCCCTGGTGAACGCCGCTTCGGCGGCGGGGACGGCGGTTGAGGTCACCGCCGATTGCGCCTATACCCTGCCGGAGAACGTGCCGGCGGAGCGCCTCACGGACGAAAGCCTTCTCAGCCGGCTGACCGTCCGCCCCCGGGCGGAGGTCCGCGTGGCGCTGCCGGCCCTGGCCCGCCCCTCCCTGTATGTGACCTGGTTCACCCTGCCCCGGCAGCTGACGCTGGTCCAGCTGGACGGGGAGGGCAGGCAGCTTTCCTCCGACACCTTTTCGCCCCCGGCCCCCTTCGTCCGGCTGGAGCTGGAAGCCGGCTGCCGGGAGGCGATCCTCTCCGCCGCCGAAGCCTGGACCCTCAGCACCCTGCGGGTGTTCGAGGGGGACCTGCCCCAAAACCTTCCCTTTTTCGGCGCGCCCATGGAGCAGGCGGACATGCTGGTGCTCCTGGGCCAGCCCCAGGCCCTCTTTGAGGAGCTGGGGGGCCTCGCCCCCCTGTATGCGGGCCGGTTTCAGGTGAAAACCGCCTTCTGCTTCCTGTGCGAAGACAACGCCGTTCTCCAGGCCACCGCCGGGGATCCCCGGCCCCTGGGGGAGGCTTTGGACGCCCTCTGGTCCCTGGGCTACCGGGAGACCCCCTTCCTGGGCGGTTTTCTGGATCATGACTACAACGAGCCGGAGGATGTGCAAAAGACCTGGACCCCCCGGGCCCTGGAAGCCTATTTGGTCAGGCTGATCCGGACCCTGCAGCCCAAGGTCATCGTCTGCGCCGCCGGCGGCGAGGAGGACCAGCGCAGCGCCTTTGTGGCCGGCCAGCTGGAGTCCGCCGTAGCCATGGCCGCCGACGGGGGCAGGTATGCCGAGGCGGGCCCGGCCCACAAGGTCCAAAAGGTCTATCTCTCCGATCCCGAGGGAAAGACCGTCGTCTCCTATGCCGATGTGTACGAGGCCACACAGGCCGCCTACAAGCATGTGGCCTCCCGTCAGTTCTACAGGCGCACCCTGCCCCGGGAGGGCCGCTTCACCCTGCTCTGCACCGGCGTGGGCCAGGACCGGAAACGGGCCGATCTGCTGGAGAATCTCAAGACCGACGCCCTCATTTC
>Ga0208297_1000547_pt1 | contig 69060 bp, 52 predicted proteins | sample LMS_cellobiose_e_FD_187367 | JGI IMG/M metagenome (GOLD analysis project Ga0208297, IMG submission 187367) | Rumen-fistulated moose microbial communities from Alaska, USA - LMS_cellobiose_enrichment (SPAdes) (version 2) | ecosystem: Host-associated > Mammals > Digestive system > Stomach > Rumen...
CACGGACGGGATCCTTGTCGAATCCATTGAAACTCGTGGCGTTGACCACAAGCAGCGTCGCTTCGCGACAGCCGTCGAGGATCAGTTCGCCCCCTTCGGCCAGCACCTGTCCGCCCGTATGCCGCACGGAGACAACCGTCCGGAAATGGATGCCGCGCGCGGGGTCATAGGCAATCGCATCTTCTCCGCTGCGATAATAGTTCGGATAGCTGTGCCACGCGGCATACCCGTCCGAGACAAGCGCCCCGTCGCGCACCGAGACTTCGTGCGGAAGCGGCGAGTCCAGCCGGACACGGGCGTGCAGGCCGCCCTCGGCGCGCAGGTGCACCACGACGGCCGAGTCGGGCGCCGACACGTAATACATCGTCTCGCAGGCCTTCCCGTCGCGGAGCCAGCCGGCGCGCGCCACGGCCGTGCGCAGGTCGAGTTCCCGGCGATAGCCGCTCAGCGTCCCACCGCCTTCATGACGGATCCAGAGCGTGCCGAGCGGCATGTATGACTCGCTGTAGTGGCCCTGTACCCGCTGCTGCAGGCGCTCCGCTTCGGGGTAATCCTCCCGCGAAAGCGCCTCGCGGATCAAGGGGACCGTCTCCGCAGCATGCGCGCCCACGCCGTCCAGCAAGTCCGGGTGTACACCACGCTCCGGCTCACCCGCCCACAAAGTAATATCATTCAACGAGATACGGTCCTCATCCGGCCCGCCGTACACCAGTGCACCCAGACGGCCGTTGCCCAAAGGCAGCGCCTCTTCAAGGCAATGGGCCGGCTGATCGTAATGCAGGGTCAGGGCCAAGTCCGGTCCGGCGCATCCGGCCAGGAACCAGGGAAGAAAAAGGAGAATGCGTTTCATGTTTTCAACCAAAGGTAACGATTTCCAGATGAAAAATCGTATTTTTACCAAAATTGCGAATAACCATGCGACGCTTGCTGCCTTTCTTCCTGACCGCCGCCCTGCTGACCTGCCACGCGGCATCCGCCCAGGTCCGGATCGACCAGTTGTATTTCGACACCCGGACCACCTTCCACCAGGAAGTGGCCGGCGGGCAGTACAACAGCCAGTTCACGGGCGACCATTTCAACCTGAACATCCGCGGGCAGCTCGGCGAGAAACTGGATTTCCGCGTCCGGCAGCGCCTTAACAAAAAAGTTTTCGACGAGCGCAACATGTTCAACGCCACGGACTTCCTGTATCTCCGATGGCATGCGACGCCGAAGCTGTCGCTGACCGTTGGCAAGAACGCCCTCTTCATCGGCGGGTATGAGTTCGACGCCGTCCCGATCGACGTCTACTACTACAGCAACTTCTGCAACAACCTCTACCAGGGCTTCTCCTTCGGCGTGAACGCCGAGTACGAATTCCTCCCGGGGCAGACGCTCGCCTTCCAGGTCTGCAACTCTCCCCTGTCGCTGGGCTTCCAGAACCTGTATTCCTACAACGTGGAATGGTTCGGGCATTTCGCGCCCTGGTGGAGCACCCTCTGGAGCGTCAACTTCGTGGAAGACGAATTCCACCGCACCATCAACTACATCGCCCTGGGCAACCGCCTGGTCTTCGGCGGCCTCGCCGTCGACCTGGAATGGATGAACCGCGCCGGAGCCGGCCAGCAGCGCTTCTTCTCGGACTACACCCTGATTTCCAAGATCATCTGGAGCATCGGGAAATGGAACCTCTGCGCCAAGGCGGGCTACGAGGAGAACGCCGTGGAGAACGTGGACGCGCTGGGCCGCGCACTCGACCTCGCGGTGGCGCCGGGCACAAAAAATATCTACGCCGGCTGCGGCGTAGAATTTTTCCCGCTGCCCGACCGGGAGCGGCTGCGACTGCACGCAGTCTACTTCCGGAGCAGCACCATCGGCATCGACAATTTCGACATCGGCATCACCTGGCGCCTGGACGTGATCCGGCGCTGACGGGCAGCAGCCTAGAAGTCGAGTATGACGCCGAGCGTCATGTAACTCATATCCACGCTGCCGTCGGGCAGCACCTTGGACGTCTTCGGATAGTATTTGAAATAAACACCCAGCATGTCGTAACCCAGGGTCGCGACCAGGCCGTAGGAGAAGGTGTTGACCTTCGCCCGGCGCTCGGAGACCTCCTCCCTGCGGTTGGCCTGGCGGTAGGCGTACTCCGTCCGGCCCAGCAGGTTGAGGGAGCCGACGGCACCGCCGCCGAACCAGAAATCTCCCGCACGCAGCTTGAGGAGCAGCGGGGCGTTCAGGCTGAAAACGTCGGCGCTCCCGTAATGGCGGTCCAGCGTGCCGGTCACGAGGTCGGAGAACTCGATGGCCTGGATCCTGTGCTCCGGATCCAGATAGAACGCGTGGCTGCTGGATGCGAAATCATTGAATGCCACGTCCACGCCCAGCTCGATCCCCAGCGCGTCAATGGGGTAGATCCCGAAGTTGAAGAGGTTGATGATGTACTCGTCGGACATCCGGGAGCGGAAGTCGTTCGAATTGAGGAAATGGTATCCGTAAGCGATGTGGGAGAGCACTTCGAAGCGGACGACGTCATCCGCCGATCTGTACACGACATTGTCTAAATCCTCGTCCTGGGCGAAGCCCGGCAAGGCAATCAGGGCCGCAAGGGCCAGCATGGCAATCTTCTTCATGGAATAATTAATAATCCTATTCTGTCTTTATCGTAGCATTATCTGCAAAGGCGCTGCAAAGATAATAAAAAAGCATTGTCGGTGTTGCATTCTTTCGGAGAGATTGGCATACGGGATGTCCTTGAAGGCAAAGGGGCCGTCTCCTTCGACGACCCTGACGGCATCGGAATTAGTACAAAAGAAAAACGGATTAGTGGGCGAAGGATTTCTAGGGTAATGATATTGAAGGTATTTGGGAAAGCATTCTTTTCTAGATCTGCGGGAGAAAAGCGCTCCGTGAAAGTGTTTCCTCATTTATGTGTGTTCTCGTGCCTCCGGATTCCAGGAAAGAGAAGCCGCAGGACGGAAAAGTCGTGAAGTGGTTCAGCCGGACGACAAAGCGGGCGAAAGAAGCAGCGCGGAAGGCATTCGATCAGTCGAAGCTGGCAGATTTATTTGACGGGATGGAAGATGAAAAATAAATGTGCTTCCTCAGTGACCAGTCGCTGCTCGTGGAACGGAGATATTTTTTACTAAATCCCGCTTTTCAAGAGACTTTTAGCGGAAAATAATGGCTCACCTGCAAAGCTCCGTGGCGCCGGCCCCTAGCGGCGAATCCCCGTTTTTGCAAATCACCGCGCGGGCAGAACGGCGTCCAGCGCCATTAGGCGCCATGTTGCCCCGCGCTCCGGCGACCCGGGACCCTCACTGCGCGAGCCGATCGGCCTTCTGTGCCTCTCCACGGCAGATCGTCCCGCCAGCCAATTTGCAAAAAAGCCCCCAAAAGGCCGTTTCCCCATCAAACGGCCGCAAAATGGGATAAAAGCCCCGTCATCCCAGGTCTGCCGATGGATTTCGGAACCGATTATGACGTTTTCCGGCACCGACACTGGCTTCAAAACCATGGTCGGTGCCGTAATTTGCCAATTCCGGCGCCGGCTGTCTGTACGCAGTGCCATGCATCTGCCACTGAACCTTGTGGATGATCCAATATAATTTGCAAAAATGCCGCACCAATTGGTGCGGCACCTGCCTGCGGATTGCATTGCGCGGAGAGACAGGGATTCGAACCCTGGAACCGCTTTGGGCGGTCACGCGCTTTCCAGACGCGCCTCTTCAGCCACTCGAGCATCTCTCCAAACGGGACTGCAAATATAGGAACTTTTTTGAAAAAAATACTATCTTGCATGTTGTTTTGATATCCGGAAGACGATGAACAAGTTTTTCTCCCGCCTGCTGGCCCTGATCGTGGCGCTCTCCCTCTGCGCAAACGCCGGCGCGCAGAGCAGCTGTACGCACGAATTCGCCGTCTCGTACGGCCTGGGATCGACCTCGGGATTCGTGGCCGTGACCGCCTCCGTGTTCGCCGCCATTTTCGGCGCCACCCTCGATTACAGCTTCATCGGCCCTGTCGCGGGAGAGTATTTCTACCATGTCTCCGACCTGGTAGGCGTCGGTGCCGTCGCGAGCGCAGCCGCGTTCAAGAATAAAGAGAAACCCGGGGAGATCCCGATGACCTGCATCGCGCTCATGCCGGGCGTGAAGCTGGACTGGCTGCGCCGCGAGCGCTTCGGCATGTACACAAAGCTCTGTGTCGGAGGCGCTTATCTGACAAACTCATCCGGCAGTTCATCCGATGGGGAGAGCGCCGCCTCATCCTCCGGCAGCCTGTTCTTCAACTTCCAGGCTTCGCTGCTCGGCGCCGAGTTCGGCGGCGGGGTCCGCGGCTTCGTCGAAGCCGGCGTGGGCGAGCAGGGGTTCCTGACCGGCGGGCTCCGTTTCCGCTTTTAGCACGCCGGGTGTTTCATTTCTACACAGAAAAGCGTAAATTTGCAGGATTTAAAATAAAACAGAATATGAAAAAGATTCTTTTGGTCCTGGCCTTTATGACCGCCGCCGTGGCTGCCAGCGCGCAGCCCGCTTACAAGAATGAAGTTGCCGTCGGAACTGGCCTGGTCGCTACCAGCGACCTACAGACCATCGCTTACCGCCTGATGGGAAGCCTGATGGACATGGTCGCTGACGAAGAGAATCCGCTCGAGTCCGTCAACTCCGGCAGCAACTCCGCCGAGTATTTCCACTATCTGGGTGACCTGGTCGCCGTCGGCGGCGTGATCGGTTACCACAACTTCAGCCTAAAGCAGGGAGACACCAAGAATACTTTCACCTCCTATTCCCTGATGCCCGCAGTCAAACTCTCCTGGTACAACCGCGACCACTTCAGCTCCTATTCCAAGCTGGCCCTCGGCGCATCCCTGCTGCACGAGCTGAACAGTGATGGTGACGGAGCGACGAACCGGGTCGTCTTCAACGGCCAGATCACCTTCCTGGGCGTCGACGCCGGCTGGAAGCGCTTCCGCCTCTTCGGTGAAGTCGGCTTCGGCCAGCAGGGCCTGATGCTTGCCGGACTGCGTTACCGCTGGTAGAAACTGAACGGATGGAAAAGAAACTCGTCATCATCCCGACCTACAACGAGATTGAAAACATCTCCAAGATCATCGAGGCGGTCTTCGCCATCGAGGGCAGCTACCATATCCTCGTGATCGACGACGGCTCCCCCGACGGGACGGCCGGTGTGGTCAAAGCCCTGCAGCAGACGCATCCCGAGCGGCTCCACCTGATCGAGCGCAGCGGAAAGCTGGGGCTGGGCACGGCCTACGTCACCGGCTTCAAGTGGGCCCTGGAGCGGGACTACGACTACGTTTTCGAGATGGACGCAGACTTTTCCCACAATCCTTCCGACCTTCCGCGCCTGCTGTCTGCCTGCACGGACGGCGGCGCGGACCTTTCCATCGGCTCACGCTACAGCGACGGCATCAACGTCGTCAACTGGCCGATGGGGCGCATCATCATGTCCTACTGCGCTTCCATCTATGTCCGGACGGTGCTGGGCATCAAAGTCTACGACAGCACGGCCGGATTCGTATGCTACAAGCGCAAAGTCCTCGAGACCATCGACCTCGACGCCGTCAGGATGAAGGGCTACGGCTTCCAGATCGAGCTCAAATACACCGCCCTCAAGCTCGGTTTCAAGATCAAGGAAGTCTCCGTCATCTTCGTCAACCGCAAGGAAGGCACTTCCAAGATGTCCGGAAGCATCTTCGGCGAAGCCTTCTGGGGCGTGCTGGCCCTGCGCTTCCGCAAACTCCGCCCCTCCCGATGAAAGAGCTCTATATCCAGCATATCGCCGGTCTCCTCGGCCTGAAGGACTGGCAGGTGGAGAATTGCGCCGAGCTCTTCGCGGACGGCGACACCATTCCCTTCATCAGCCGCTACCGCAAGGAGAAGACCGGCGGCATGGACGACGCCGAGGTCGCCGAGGTGCGCCACTGGGTGGATGTCTTCACCGAGATGGAGAAACGCAAGGAGACCATCCTCAAGGTCATCGCCGACGCGGGCGCGCTCACGGACGAGCTGCGCGGCAGGATCGAGGCGTGCGTCTCCGCCACCGAACTGGAGGACCTCTACCTCCCCTGGCGGCCCAAGCGGCGCACCCGCGCCACCGTGGCCCGCGAGCTGGGCCTGGAGCCCCTCGCAGACCTGCTCTGGAACGGCAAAAGCCGCAATCCCGAAGCGGACGCCCGCCAATATGTCGGAGACAAGGTCCCCGACGTGGAAGCGGCCCTCGCGGGAGCGCGCGACATCGTCGCGGAGCGCCTCAGCGAAACGGCGGTGATCCGCGAGAACCTGCGCGGCATCTTCCGCCGCCGGCGCGTGACGGCCACCGTCACGAAGGCCGGCCGGGACAGTGCCGACGCGGCGAAATACCGCAGCTATTTCGATTTCAAGATGCCGTTGGACCGCATCCCCTCGCACAACCTGCTCGCCATCCTGCGGGCGCAGAACGAGGGTTTCCTCAACGTCGGCATCGACGCCGACGCCGAGAAATGCGACGCCAAGATCTACTACGACTACTGCCAGGAGCACGGCTATCCCGGAGGCGGCAACGCCGAGCAGATCAAGGAGGCCGTCTCCGACGCCTTCAAGCGCCTGCTGGAGCCGTCCATCAGCGGCGAAGTGCTGCGCGAAGCCAAGGAGAAAGCCGACCGGGAGAGCATCCAGGTCTTCGGGGAGAACCTCCGCCAGCTGCTGCTGGGCGCCCCCGTCGGGCAGAAGCGCACCATGGCCATCGACCCCGGCTTCCGCAACGGCTGCAAGATCGCCTGCCTGGACGAGCAGGGCGGCCTGCTCTGCCACACCATCATCTATCCCCATCCCCCGCAGAACGAGAAGGTGAAGGCCATCATGGCCGTCCAGCAGATGCTGGACCGCTACGGCATCCAGGCCGTGGCCATCGGCAACGGCACCGCCTCCCGCGAGACGGAGGATTTCATGCGGCGCATCCGGCTGCCGGAGGGCTGCAAGGTCTGGACGGTCAGCGAGGACGGCGCTTCCATCTACAGCGCCTCCGAGATCGCCCGCCGGGAGTTCCCGGACGAGGACGTGACCGTGCGCGGCGCCGTGTCGATCGGACGCCGCCTGATGGATCCGCTCGCGGAGCTCGTCAAGATCGATCCGAAGAACCTGGGCATCGGCCAGTACCAGCACGACGTGGACCAGGCGCTGCTCAAGGAGAAACTGGACAATACCGTCGAGAGCTGCGTCAACGCCGTGGGCGTCAACCTCAACACCGCCTCCCCCTACCTGCTGGCCTACGTCGCGGGGATCGGTCCCGCCCTGGCGGAAAACATCATCGCCTACCGGACGGAGAACGGCGGTTTCCGCAGCCGCGCCGAACTGCGCAAGGTCCCCCGCCTCGGGCCCAAGGCCTTCGAGCAGTGCGCCGGTTTCCTGCGCATCCGCGGGGCGGAGAACCCGCTCGACAATTCCGCCGTTCACCCCGAATCCTACGGCATCGTGGACCGGATGGCGGCTTCGCTCGGCGTGACCACCAAGCAGCTCGTGGGCAACGCGGAACTGTGCGCGAAGATCCAGGCGAAGGATTTCGTGACCCCGCAGGCCGGCCTGCCGACGGTGAACGACATCCTGAAAGAGCTGGCCAAGCCGGGGCTCGACCCGCGCGAGCAGGCCTCCGAGTTCGCCTTCGCAGAAGACATCCACGGCCTCGAGGACCTCAAGGTCGGGATGGAGCTTCCGGGCATCGTCACGAACATCACCAACTTCGGCGCCTTCGTGGACATCGGCATCCACGACGACGGCCTGGTGCACGTCTCCCAGATGGGACCGCGCGGCACCGACCCGACCAAAGTCGTGAAGCTTCACCAGCAGGTGCGCGTCGCCGTCACCGCGGTCGACCCCGACCGCGGCCGCATCTCTCTGCGCCTTCTGAAATAATTTCCGAAAATTGTTAGGAAAACTCCGAAAAAGATTAGGAGTTTTGATTTTTGTTATTATATTTGCAGTGGAAACACTGTGAATATGAGACAGAGATTAACCGCAAAGGAAGAAGAGATCATGCAGATCGTCTGGTCGGCAGGGGATCTGTTCATCCGCGACATCGTGGCCCGGATCCCGGATCCGAAGCCTTCCTACAACACCGTCGCGACCCAGGTCAAGTTCCTGGAGGACAAGGGTTTCCTGACCCGCAAGCCCATGGCGAACAGCTTCTGCTACTCCCCCGCCATCTCGGAGAAGGAGTACCGCGGCTCCACCGTCGGCGACCTCGTCGCGCGCTACTATGACAATTCGTACGCCATGCTCGTGTCCCAGTTCGTCGAAGACGACAAGATGGACCTCGAGGAGCTCAAGGCCCTGATCGCAACCATCGAAAGCAATCGCAAATGACTCCGTTCCTCTTGTATCTCGTGCGCGCGAGCCTGTACCTCGCGATCTTCTACGCCTTCTACCTGCTGGTGATGCGGCGGACTTCCCTGTTCCGTTTCAACCGCATCGTCCTGCTGCTCGGGACGGTCTTCTGCCACCTGCTGCCGCTGCTGCGCCTGCGCACCGTCATCGTCCCGGAATCCGTCTCCGTCGGCCTGCCGACCCTGGTCGCCGGAGAGCCCGCCGGCACGTCCGCTCCCTCCTTCCCCTGGCTCACCGTCCTTTACCTGGCGGGCATGTCCGCCGTGGCGGGACTCTGCCTGGCATCGGCCTGGCGGACCCTGCGTATCATCCGCCAGGGCACGCCGCAGCCCTGCGAAGGCTGCCGCCTGACGCTCCTGGACCGCGACGTTCCTTCCTTCAGCTGGGGCAGGCAGGTCGTGATGAGCCGCAGCGATTATGAAAAATATCCCGCCATCCTCGGCCATGAACTGCAGCACATCCGCTGCCGCCATTCGCTGGACGTCCTGCTGATGACGGCGGTAAACGCCATCCATTGGTTCAACCCGCTGGCGTGGGTCGCCCGTGCGGAGCTGCGGCTCCTGCACGAATACGAGGCCGACGAAGGCCTCATCCGAAAAGGCATTGATGCAACCTCATATCAACTCCTCCTGGTGCGGAAAGCCGTGGGAGAACAGCGTTTCTCCCTGGCCAACGGCTTCAACCACGCCAAACTCAAACAAAGAATTGCCATGATGCACAAAAACCCCACTTCCGGATGGATGCGCCTCGCCTACGTCGCGCTCCTCCCCTTCCTCGCAGGGACGATGTTCCTGTGCAATCCCGCCCGGGCGGAGATCCGTCCCGCCGCTTCTCGCGCCGATACGCCCGCAGATGCCCTCATGCCGGCTGCCACAACGGTGGCGGACCCCACCGTCCAGCTCCCGGAAAGGGCGCCCAAATTCCAGGGCGGCGACGCTGAAGCCTTCGCCAATTGGGTCCGCGATCATATGGTCTATCCCAAAGAAGCCCATGAAGACGGCATCCAGGGCCGCGTGATGGTGCAGTATGCCATCGACACGGACGGCACCGTCTGCGACGTCAAGGTCATGCGCGGCGTACACGAACTGCTGGACGCCGAAGCCGTCCGCGTCGTCAGCTCCTCTCCGAAATGGGAGCCCGCCATCCAGGACGGCAAGCCCGTCAAGATCACCTTCATGATCCCGCTCGTCTTCAAGCTGAACGGCGATGATCCGGCCCCTGCGACTTCTACCATCAGCATCCGGAAAGCCGACGGCGCAGGCGACCCGCTCATCTATCTGGACGGCAAGAAGTTCACCGGGAACATCGGCGACATCGACGCCTCCACCATCGAATCCATGGAGGTCCTCAAGGATGCCGCCGCGGTCGAGAAATACGGTGATGAGGCCAAGAACGGCGTCATCCTTATCAAATCCAAGAAACAATAAACCATACTGACCATGCGCTGCAGAGCCTCCCTCATCGTGTTGTTCCTGTCCGTGACACCGCTTGCGGCCCAGGACCTCGCCGCGGTGAGGGAGCTCAAGCAGCTGTGGAAGTACGACGAGGCCATCGCGTCGCTGACGCAGATGATGGCCGAGCAGGGTCCGCAAGTGATTCTGCTGGAAGAACTCGCCGACTGCCACTACCAGAGCGGCAATGCCGCTGAGGCGCTGGAGCAATACAGCCTGCTCTCAAGTATGCAGCCGGACAAGCTGCTCTACAAACTCCGCCTGATGAACCTGCTGTACCGCGGCAAGCAGTACGAAGTGTCCGTCGGTCTTGGCCGCGAGATCCTGCAGCGGGACTCCATCACGCAGGTGATCTCGCTCGTCGGAGACGCCTTCAACCAGCTGGAGCGGCGGGATTCCGCCGAATGGTACTACCGCCGGGCGTTGGAGCGGCGCCCCCATAACGAATCCGTTCTCAACAAGCTCTGCGGTATTCTGCTTGGCCGGGAACAATACGACGAAGTGCTTTCGCTGACAGGCGCTTTCCTCGCCGACGAGCCCGATAACCTGACCATCCTGCCGGTCAGCGGCATCGCGCATTTTGCCAGGGAGCAATATGAGGACGCCGATGCCGATTTCTCCCGGATGCAGAAACTCGGAGACGACGGTTACGCCGTCCATTACTACCTGGGCCAGTGCGCCCAGAAATTCGGTCGCACCTGGGCCGCAGAGCAGGAATTCGAGAAAGCCTGGCAGCGGGATTCGACGGATGTGGGCCTGGCGATCACCATTGCCAGACTGAAGAGCGACCTGCTCCATTCGGATTGGAGCCAATGGTACGAAAAAGCCCTTGAGCGGCTCAGTCCGGACCAGCGAACCATCGCCAACATCGCCGCCACGCATCAGAACTACGCCCTGTCCGCCTACAAATACGGGCAGTGGGACCTCTGCATCAGCGAATACAACAAGCTGCTGGGGATGAACCCCCAGCACTACGCCGCGTACTACATGATCGCCCAGTGCTACGAGTACAAGAAGGACTACAGGAACGCCCTCTCCTGGTACAAGAAGGCACAGGGCGCCTTCGCCTCCGGCTCCCGCGGCCGCGAGATCGCCGACAGCGGCGTCGAGCGGATGACCGCGGAACTCTTTATGGCTGAAGGCAAATGACGGGCTTGCCGCGCGTCGGCGTTGCGGAGGGCGGAGCAGAAATTGGTTTTTCGAGCAACTGCACGAAAAATAATTTCTGGCCGCCCGCGAGGGAAGGCAAGCTAGATTCTGTTTTTCGAATCGATGCAGATGGTGACGGGACCGTCGTTGACGAGGGCGACCTGCATGTCCGCACCGAACTCGCCGGTGCCGACCGGACGGCCGACAGCCTCCGAAAGCGCCTGGCAGAAAGACTCGTACAAGGGAATCGCCACTTCGTGACCGGCCGCTCCGATATAGGACGGCCGGTTGCCTTTCCTGGTGGAAGCCATCAGGGTAAACTGGCTGACGACCAGCGCATCTCCCCCGATTTCCACGACGCTCCTGTTCATCACGCCGGCCTCGTCGTCGAAGATGCGCAGCCCGGCGACCTTGCGGACCAGCCAGTCGATATCCTCCGGTCCGTCGTCGTGCCCCACGCCCAGCAGGACCATCAGGCCCGCTCCGATCGCAGAATGGACCTTCCCGCCGATCGTGACGGAAGCAGACGACACTCTCTGGATCACGACACGCATGGCTCAGTCCTCCGAGGTGATTTCCTTGAGCTCGGCACGGTAGGCCATGAGCAGGCGGGACTTGGAGATGAATCCCAGGTACTTGCGGTCCTCGTCAACGACGGGCAGGCGCCAGGCGCCCGTGCGGTCGAACTTCTTCATCACAGACTCCATCTTCTCCCCGACATGGATGTAGTCCGGCGCGGCCTCCATGATGTTGTAGACGCGCCAGCTGTCATACTTGGACGGGTCCAGCAGGGGCTTGCGCGCGGTGGCCAGGTCGATCATCCCCTGGAAACGCCCGTCGGCGTCGATCACGGCCAGCACGGCCGCATCCGAATTGGCGACGACCGAAGCCACTTCGCGCAGCGTGGCGTCGACCTGCACCCGCGGGTACTTGTCGCGGATCAGCTCGTCCAGGTGCATCAGCGTCAGCACGGCCTGGTCGCTGTCGTGCGTGAGCAGGTCTCCGCTCTGCGCAATGCGCTTGGTGTAGATGGAGTATTTCTCGAAGAGGCGCACGGTCCCGAACGTGACCGTGGACGTCAGGATCAGCGGGATCAGCAGCTCGTAGCCGCCGGAGATCTCGGCGATCAGGAAGATCGCGGTCATCGGCGCCTGCATCACGCCGGCCATCAGCGCCGCCATGCCCACGAGCACGAAGTTCTGCTCCGGCACGCTGGCGCCCGCCAGATTCAGGCAGCGGGCGATCACGAAGCCCAGGATCGCCCCGGCGAACAGGGTCGGACCGAAAGTGCCGCCGACGCCTCCGCCGGCGTTGGTCACGGTCATTGCGAGGACCTTCAGGAAGAAGATCAGCGCAAACAGGATGGGGACGCCCCATTCCCAGTCGAGCAGGAAGGCCAGCAGGCTGCGCCCCTCCAGGTCGAATTCGCGGCCGTTCAGCAGCTCGCCGAGCGAATCATACCCCTCGCCGTACAGCGGCGGGAACAGGAAGATCAGCAGGCCCAGGCCCATCGCGCACAGCACCCAGCGCAGATACGGGTTCGACAGTTTGCCGATGCGGTCCTCCAGGAAGAGGGTCGTCCGCATGAAATACAGCGAACCGAAGCCACCGACGACGCCCAGAATGATGTAGAAAGGGATATTCCCCATCGAGAAGGGCGTCAGCGTGCAGGCGAACACCGGGGTCTGGCCCCGGAAAATATAGGAGACCACCGTCGCAGAGACCGTGGAGAAAAGCAGCGGCAGCAGCGAACCCATGGACACGTTGAACAGCAGGATCTCCAGGGTGAACAGGACGCCGGCCAGCGGCGCCTTGAAAATGCCGGCGATGGCGCCTGCGGCGCCGCAGCCGAGCAGGAGCGTGATGTTGCGATAGGAAAGACCGGCGAGGCGGCCGAGGTTGGAGCCGATGGCGGCCCCGGTGTAGACGATGGGCGCCTCGGCGCCGACGGAGCCGCCGAAGCCGATGGTGATGCTGGAGGTCAGCATCGAGGACCAGGTGTTGTGGGGCCTGATCTTGGACTCGCCGCGCGAGACGGCCAGCAGGGCCTTGGTCACGCCGTGGCTGATGTTGTCCTTGATCACGTAGCGCACCAGGAGCAGGGAGATGAGCATACCCACGCCCGGGAGCACCAGGTACTGCCACTCATAGTCGCCGCCCAGGTGGATGCCCTCGTTGAGCAGGCGCTTGATCGTGTGGATCGCCCAGTCCAGAAAGACGGCGGCGCACCCGGAGAGCACGCCGACCATCAGGCTGAGCAGCAGGAGCTTGCTGCGTTCAGGGATATTTTTCAGAAAATGCTTCACTAGGCGTCTGCCCCGTCATCGTCCCCGCCATACTGGGAGATGTTGTCGTCCGGGAGGGTCTCGCCGTCGCCGTCGGAGGCGGTGGTGGTGCCGGCTACGGATTCGACCTCGGCCTCCTCTTCGCCTTCGAGCCAGCGCTCGACATCCTCGAGGTCGTCGATGCGGACCTTGATCTTGACCAGGTACAGGTCCTCGGGCAGTTCGATCAGGACGGCATAGAAGGGCGTGCCGTCAGGCTTGGTATAGCGTGTGAGATCAGGCAGATAGTCGTTGAAGCCTTTCGGATACTTCTCGGCAAAAGCCGCCGCCAGCTCGGGGGACATGTTTTCGTAGCTTACGATGTGACGTTTCTTGTTGTCAGGTTTCATACAGGTTCGGGTTAGCGTTGTGGTTAGGTTCAGTCATTGGTTTCTGGCTGCAAGTATAATTACTTTTTCTTAAAAAAAAGTGCTTTCTGCGCCTTTTTTTTCGAAGAATCGCGCTCCACGAAAACGGGCTTCATCGTACGCGGGTCCAGCCCCGACCAGAACATCACGGAGGAGGTGGTCATGGGCGTCGGCATGAAGTCCTGGACCTGCTCCATCCATATTCCTTTCAGACAGGGATTTGCAGCCAGGCGGCGCATGTCCTCCAGCGTGCAGCCCGGATGCGAGGAGATGAAGTAAGGGACCAGCTCCGTGTGCCGGCCGTTCTCCCGGTTGATCTTGTCGAACTCCCGGCGCAGCTGCTCGAACAGGCGGAAAGAGGGCTTGCCCATATAGTGCAGCACCTTGTCCTCCGTGTGCTCCGGCGCCACCTTGAGGCGCCCCGAGGTGTGGCGGAGCATCAGCTCCTCCAGATAGGGCTTGCCGGTCCCGTCGACGAAGCCTTTCTCGTCCAGGAACAGGTCGTACCGCACACCGCTGCCGATGTAGCTGTGGCGCACGCCGGGCACGGCGTCCACGGCCTTGTACAGGGCCAGGACGCGGGCGTGCGAGCGGTCCAGGTTCGGGCACGGACCCGGGAACAGGCAGGACTGCCGGCGGCATTTCGCGCAGATGTCCGTATTCTTGCCGTGCATTCCGTACATGTTGGCCGTCGGCGCACCGAGGTCGGAGATGTTGCCCCGGAATTCGGGCATGGCCGCCAGTGCGCGGACCTCTTTCAGGATGGAAGCCTCGCTGCGGGACTGGATGAACTTGCCCTGGTGGGCGGCGATCGTGCAGAAGTTGCAGCCGCCGAAGCAGCCGCGGTGCGTGATGATCGAGTCCTTGATCATATCGTACGCCGGGATGCGCTTGCCCTTGTAGCGCGGGTGTGGGCGCTTGGTAAAGGGCAGGTCCCAGCAGGCGTCCATTTCCCCGGTCGTGGCGGGCGGATACGGCGGATTCACCTGCACATAGCCTTCCCCCACCGGCTCGATCAGCGTCTTCGCGTCCAGCACATTCGCCTGGATCTCAATTTCGTGGAAGTTCTCCGCGAACGCCCTTTTATCCGCACAGCACTTCTCATAGGAATTCAGCAGAATCTGCTCAGCGGAGCTGATTCTGCCAGTCCGGTAAAAGGCAAGTTGCGGAATCTGTTCGATCTGACGGCGGTTGCGGCCGGCTTCGATGGCGCGGGTGAGCTCCAGCATCGGCCGCTCCCCCATCCCGTAGCAGAGCCAGTCGGCGCCGCTGTCCACGAGGATGGACGGCATCAGCCGGTCCTCCCAGTAGTCGTAGTGCGTCAGGCGGCGAAGGGAGGCTTCGACACCGCCGATGACCACCGGCACGTCGGGCCAGAGCTGCTTGAGGATCTTCGTATAGACCGTCACGGCGCGGTCCGGCCGCTGGCCGGAACGGCCGTCCGGGGTGTAGGCGTCGTCGTGGCGCAGGCGCTTCGCGGCGGTGTAGTGGTTCACCATCGAGTCCATCGCCCCGGAATTGACCGCGAAATACAGCCGCGGCGCGCCCAGCTTGCGGAAATCCCGCAGGTCGTCGCGCCAGTTCGGCTGGGGCACGACCGCAACGCGGTACCCGGCTTTCTCCAGGTACCGCGCAATGCAGGCCGTTCCGAAACTGGGGTGGTCGACGAAAGCGTCTCCGGTGAAGAAGATGATGTCGATCCAGTCCCAGCCCAGTTGCTGCACCTCCTTGGCGGAGGTCGGGATATTACATTCTGTCAGGTAGCTCAATGCCCAGGATCTTCATGCCGCGCCGCAGGACGCCGGCAAGGGTGGAGATCAGCTCCAGACGCATCTTGAGGACCTCCGGGTCCGGCTCCTTGAGGACGGGCGTGTCGTGGTAGTACTGGTTGAACTCCTTCGCCAGGTCATAGCAATAGTTTGCGATGAGCGCCGGGGAAAGCGCAGCGGCGGCCTCGGCCACCTTCTGGGGATAGGCGCCCAGGATCTTGACCAGGCGCACCTCCTTGGGGCTCAGCTCGACCGCGGGGTTCAGCGAAGCGGCGAGACCCTGCTCCGCCGCCTTGCGGAGGATGCTGCAGATGCGGGCGTGCGTGTACTGGATGAAAGGGCCCGTATTGCCGTTGAAATCGATGGACTCCTTCGGGTTGAAGAGCATCTTCTTCTTGGGGTCCACCTTGAGGATGAAGTACTTGAGGGCGCCCAGGCCGATCATGCGATAGAGCCGCTCTTTCTCCTGGTCGCTGATGCCCTCGAGCTTGCCGCTCTCCTCCGAGGTGGCCTTCGCCTCCTCGTACATCTTCTCGATGAGGTCGTCGGCGTCCACCACCGTGCCCTCACGGGATTTCATCTTGCCTTCCGGCAGCTCCACCATGCCGTAGGACAGGTGGAATATCTGGTCGGCCCAGTCGAAGCCGAGCTTCTTCAGGATGAGCTTGAGGACCTGGAAATGGTAGTTCTGCTCATCGCCGACCACATAAATGTGCGAGTCGAGCCTGTACTCGCTGAAGCGGCGCTCGGCCGTGCCGAGGTCCTGCGTGATGTACACGGAAGTGCCGTCGGAACGGAGCAGGAGCTTGCGGTCCAGCCCGTCGGCGGTGAGGTCGCACCACACCGATCCGTCCGGGTCCTTGACGAAGACGCCCATCTGCAGGCCGCGCTGCACGAGCTCCTTGCCGAGCAGGTAGGTGTCATGCTCATAATAGGTGCGGTCGAAGGTGATGCCGAGAGCCTTGTAGGTCTGCTCGAAGCCGTCGAACACCCACCCGTTCATCGTCTCCCAGAGCTTGCGCACGGCGGGGTCGCCCTCCTCCCATTTCACGAGCATCTCGTGGACCTTGTCCATGACGGAAGGGTCCTCCTTCTCCATCCTGGCGAACTCCACGTAGCAGTCGCCCACGAGGTGGTCGCCCTTCTTGCCGGTGCTCTCCGGCGTGGCGCCGTCGAAGCGCTGCTGCCAGGCGTACATCGACTTGCAGATGTGTACGCCGCGGTCGTTGACCAGCGTGGACTTGATCACCTCGTCTCCCGCGGCCTTGAGCAGGTCGGATACGGAAGCGCCGAGGAGGTTGTTGCGGATGTGGCCGAGGTGCAGGGGCTTGTTGGTGTTGGGCGAAGAGAACTCGACCATCACGCGGCGGCCCGTGGCGGGCAGCTGGCCGTAGGATCCATCCTCCACGATGGCGGCGAGGGCTTCGCGCCAGTAGATGTTGGACAGGCTGAGGTTCAGGAAGCCCTTGACGGAGTTGTATGCCGCCACTTCCGGGCAGTTGGCGACGAGCCAGCCGCCGATTTCCTCACCCGTGGCGTCGGGGCTCTTGCGCGAAGTGCGCAGCAGCGGGAAGACCACGAGGGTGAAATCCCCCTCGAACTCCTTGCGGGTCACCTGGACCTGCAGGGCGGAAGGGTCGACTTCGGCGCCGTAGAGGGCTTTGACGGCCTCTGAGGCCTTCGCAGCCAGGAAATTCTCCGGGGTCATCAGCCGAGGTAGGTCTTGAGGAGTTTGCTGGCGGACGGCTTCTTGAGCTTGCGGATCGCCTTCTCCTTGATCTGGCGGACACGCTCGCGGGTGAGGTCGAGCCGTTCGCCGATCTCCTCGAGGGTCATCTCCTGGCAGCCGATGCCGAAGAAACTCTTGATGATCTCGCGCTCGCGCGGCGTCAGGATCTGCAGCGCCCGCTCGATCTCGGTGCTGAGGGACTCGTTGGTGAGGCCCTTGTCCGCGCTCGGGGAGTCGTCGTTCGGCAGGACGTCCAGCAGGCTGTTGTCCTCGCCCTCCACGAAGGGGGCGTCCACGCTGACGTGGCGGCCGGACACGCGCAGGGTGTCGGCGATCTTGTCCTTGGGGATGTCGATCATGTCGGCGAGCTCGTCGGTGGACGGCTGGCGCTCGTTCTCCTGCTCGAACTTGCCGAGGGCCTTGTTGATCTTGTTGAGGGAGCCCACCTGGTTGAGGGGCAGGCGGACGATGCGGCTCTGCTCGGCGAGGGCCTGCAGGATGCTCTGGCGGATCCACCACACGGCGTAGGAGATGAACTTGAAGCCGCGGGTCTCGTCGAACTTCTCGGCGGCCTTGATCAGGCCCAGGTTGCCCTCGTTGATCAGGTCGGGCAGGCTGAGGCCCTGGTTCTGGTATTGCTTGGCGACGGACACGACAAAACGGAGGTTGGCGCGCGTAAGCTTCTCGAGCGCCTCCTGGTCGCCCTTGCGGATGCGCTGGGCGAGTTCGACTTCTTCTTCCGGGGACACCAGCTCCTCGCGGCCGATCTCCTGGAGGTACTTGTCCAGGGAGGCGCTTTCGCGGTTGGTGATGGATTTGGTGATTTTCAGCTGTCTCATATCTTGTCTTCGAATGATCGTTCACCTTCATATACGAAACAATCCCGCGTAAGTTTCACACTCACGCGGGATTTTTTCCAAACAATTATCAACAGAGGACCTACTCGTCCTTGCCGAAGCCGAAGTAGCCGGGACGGCCGGAGGCGGTCACGCCCTCGATGAAGATGGAGCGCTTGCTCTTCTTGGCGATGTCGATGACATCCTGCGGCTTGGAGACCTTCTGGTCATTGACGAAGCGGATGATGAAGCCGTCCTCGCCGCCGGCGCGCGCCAGCTTGCCGTTGCCGGCGGAGACGATCTGCACGCCGCCTTCCACCGCCTTCAGCTGGGCGCCGTAGAAAGTCACCGTGCCGTCGCTGGCCACCGTGCCGTTCTCGACGTTGCCGTCCGCGAAGGTAACCGGCAGGTCGAGGGTCCTGCCGTCACGGAACACCTTGACCGTGGCCTTGTCACCCGGGTGATAGGAGTTCACCTTCGCCTGGAGCTCGGACATGGCGGAGATCTTGGCACCGTCCACGGAGAGGATGACGTCCTCGGACTTCAGGCCGGCCTTGTCGGCAGCGCCGCCCTTGACCACCTCGCTCACATAAACGCCTTCGGGGGTGTTGAGTTTCAGCTTTTTGGCAAGCTCCTCGGTGACCGTGCCGCCGGTGATGCCGAGCATCGCGCGCTTGACGGAGCCGAAGTCGATCAGGTCGGAGACGACCTTCCGGACGATGTTGGAAGGGACCGCGAAGGAATAGCCGGTATAGGAACCCGTCGTGGAGACGATGGCGGTGTTGATGCCGACCAGCTCGCCTTCTTTGTTGACCAGGGCGCCGCCGGAGTTGCCCGGATTCACCGCCGCATCGGTCTGGATGAAGGACTCGATCTTGAATTCACCGTCGGTGTTGGGCATCGAGCGGCCCTTGGCGCTGACGATGCCGGCGGTGATGGTGGAGCGGAGCTCCTCGCCCAGCGGGCTGCCGATGGCGAGCACCCACTCGCCCAGGCGGAGCTTGTCGGAGTCGGCGAACTGCAGGACCGGCAGGCCGGAAGCGTCGATCTTGATCAGGGCGACGTCCGTGGCGGGGTCGGTGCCGACCACCGTAGCCTCGTAGGTCTTGTTGTTGTTGAGCGTGACCTCGATCTTGCTGGCGCCGGAGACGACGTGGTTGTTCGTGACGATGTAGCCGTCCTGGCGGATGATCACGCCGGAACCGCTGCCCTGGCGCTCGCGGCCGCCATAGTTGTAGCCGCCTTCATCCCCGAAGAAGAAACGGAAGAACGGGTCGATATACTGTTGCTGCTGGCGGGCCTGGATGGTCACCTTCACATAGACGACCGCCTCTACGGCGTTCTCGGCCGCATAGGTGAAATCAGGATAATCGGTGAGTGACAAATTGACAGTCCTGACGGTTTGTCCGGCGCCGGAATAGGCGGCTTCGGCCGCTCCTCCCGCCACAGGGGCGGTGCTCTTCACGATGGCATAAGCGGTCAGGCCGCTCAGGAGCACGGAAAGCAATACGATAAGAAAACCTTTTTTCATATAATCGTGTTTTTAGAATTATCCGGAGATTCAAAAAGTCAAAATATATGCCAAAATCCAAGAATAAATTCGTAAATTTGCGAGAAGGTATAATGTAAAAGACAAAAAGACTCATATGGAATTCAACGTTTCAAGCGCCGGCCTGCTCAAGGGCGTCCTCGATGTATCCAAGGCGATTCCCGCCAAGACCGCCCTCCCGATTTTGGAGAACTTCCTCTTCGTCCTCAAGGACGGACAGCTGGAGATCACCGCCTCCGACCAGGAGCTCACGCTCCGCACCGTCGTGGCCGTGGACAGCACCGTGGAGGACGGCAGCATCGCCGTGCCGGCCCGCCAGATGATGGACCTGCTCAAGGCCCTCCCGGACCAGCCCATCACCGTCAAGACCGCGGGAGAGGGCTCCTTCGAGTGCATCTGGAGCAACGGCAATTCCTCCCTCCCCTATTTCCCCGCCGCGGATTATCCCGAGATCAAAGGCGCCGGCTCCGACGCCCTGAGCGCCACGATTCCCGCCAGCGTGCTCGCGGAGGGCATCGGCAGCACCATCTACGCCACCGCGGACGACGAGATGCGCCCCGCGATGAACGGCATCTTCTTCGACATGGCGCCGGAGAGCACGACCCTCGTGGCTTCCGACTCCCACAAGCTCATCTGCTACACCACCCGTGCCCTGCAGATCGGCGAGAAAGCCTCCTTCATCCTGCACAAGAAGCCCGCCGGCGTGCTCAAGTCCATCCTCGACAAGGACGACGAAGACGTCCGCGTGGCCTTCGACTCCTCCACCGTCGTGTTCACCTTCGGCGAGACGATGATGGTCTGCCGCCTGATCGTCGGCAAATTCCCGGAGTACCGCAAGGTCATCCCGCAGAACAACGCCAACATCCTGCGCATCGACCGCGCCCAGCTGCTCAATACGGTGCGCCGCGTGGCCGTGTGCGCCAACAAGGCATCCAACCATATCAAGTTCGATCTCAAGAACGGCCAGATCGAGATCACGGCCCAGGACCTCGGCTTCGCCCTCGCCGCCTACGAGAAGCTCCCGTGCGACTACAACGGCGAGGAGCTCGGCATCGGCTTCAAGTCCTCGTTCCTGCTCGACATCCTCGGCAACATGAGCTGCGGGACCGTCGTGATGAAGTTCGCGGACCCGCGCCGCGCCGCCCTGATCGTCCCGGCCGAAGAGGAGGACGAGAGCGAGAAGATCTGCGGCATCCTGATGCCGATCATGGTTTCCTAAGTCCCGGCCTATGCAACTCCATCTCGAGCGGCCGCTGCTCTTCTTCGATATCGAGAGCACCGGCCTCAATATCCCTGCCGACTCCATCGTGGAGCTGAGTTTCGTCAAGGTCTTCCCGGACGGGGAGGAACGGATCCGCACCTGGCGGATCAAGCCCTGGGACTACGAGCGGGCCTGCCAGCGCCCCATGAACCCCGAAGCCTCCAAGGTGAACGGGATCACGGACGACATGCTGACCGGCTGCCCCACCTTCTTCGAGATCGCCGTGGAAGTAGCCGAATGGCTGCGGGACAGCGACCTCGCCGGCTTCAACTCCGCCAAGTTCGACCTGCCGATGCTCGCCGAGGAGTTCGAGCGGGTCAAGCTCGCCGGCAAGGACCTGCAGGTGGACCTGCACGCTCCCCTGATGGTGGACGTCCAGAATATCTACCATTCCATGGAGCCCAGGAACCTCCGCGCCGCCTACCGCTTCTACTGCGGGGGCGAGGACTTCGAGAACGCCCACTCCGCAGAGGCCGACACCCTCGCCACCTATGAAGTGCTCAAGGCCCAGCTGGACCGCTACCGGGAGCCGGACAAATACCGCGAGCAGGTGCTCAAGAACGACGTGAAGGCCCTCGCCGCCTTCGTCGGCAAGAAATACGTGGACTTCTCGGGGCACCTCATCCTCGACGACAAGGGTGAGATCTTCATCAATTTCGGCAAGCACAAGGGCAAGACGGCCCGCCAGGTCTTCGAGCAGGATCCGTCCTACTACGCCTGGATCCAGCAGGGCAGCTTCACCCTCGACACCAAGGCCCAGTTCGCCAAGCTGGAAGAGCAGTTCAAACGCGAGCGCCTGGCCGCCAAGTGGAACGGACGGCTCTTCTGATACTCCCTGCAGGTTCGGAGCGGAGCGACCGAGGGGGTTGCGGGGGAACCTTCCCCCGATATGAAGGAACTGTGGCACAAAAACAACACCCGGCAGCTGGCCGGGTGTTGTTTTTGAGCCACTTAACAGACTTGAACTGTTGACCTGCGCGTTACGAATGCGCTGCTCTACCGACTGAGCTAAAGTGGCAATGGGAATGCAAAGGTAGTAAAAATATTGAAACCTCCTACCCGTCCACGCGATTTTTCTTGTGGGTCATGATATCAAGGACCATCTTGTCCGTCTCCTGCATGCCGACGGAGCCGAGGCGCGTGAGGTTGTGGATACAGCGGTCTACGTCGTCCTCGATGAGGCCTTCGTAACTGCTGACGCTGTGGTTCTGGACGGCGAGCATGGCGCTCAGCACGGCGGTGGATACGCCGCTGCTGACTTTCAGCGCGCAGCTGGGCTTGGCCCCGTCGCAGACCATGCCCGCGAGATTCGCGATCATATTCTTCACGCTGCAAGCAACCTGCTCGTATCCTCCGCCCATCAGCCAGGTCATCCCGCAGCTGCTGCCCGTCGAGGCGACGACGCAGCCGCACAGGCAGCTCAGCTTGCCCAGGCTCTGCTTGATGTAGATGGCCGTCAGGTGGCTGAGGACCAGCGCACGCGTCAGTTCTTCTTCGGTATTGTGGTTCTCGCGGGCGAAGACCACGACGGGAAGCGTGGCGGCGATGCCCTGGTTGCCGCTGCCGGAGTTGCTCATCACCGGGATCTTGGCGCCCGCCATACGGGCGTCGCAGGCAGCCGAAGTGGCGCTGATGATATGGCTGAAGATGCTGTCCCCCATGATGCCCTTGCCGAGCGGCCGGGAGAGCGTCTTGCCCAGTTCGTGGCCGTAGTTGCCTTTCAGGGCGGCTTCGGCGGCGGCTTCGTTGAGCCGGCGGGACTCGTTGATGAATTCGATGTCGGCGAGCGGCGCCGTGGTGGCGAATTCGAACACGCGGCGCAGCGTAAGCCCCTCCTCGGCGACCTCCGCCTGCTGCGCGCCCAATTCCGAACGGCGGTCCAGCGTCTGCGCACAGGGGCCTTCCAAGTACACCAGGCGCGTGTGGTCGCGGGCGATGACGGCGCGGGAACGCTTCTCCCCCGCCCCGCAGCGCACCTCGATGTAGAGCACTTCATCGCTGTCCTGCGTCAGCCTGATGGTGATCCCGCCTCCGCCCAGATACGCCTTCGCTTCGGCGACGGCCTCCGCGTTGACGTCCTTGAGCACTTCCAGCTGATACGCGCTCCGGCCGATCAGCGCCCCGAGGGCGACGGCGATCGGCAGGCCGGTCATCCCCGTGCCGGGAATGCCCACGCCCATGGCGTTCTTGAGCATGTTCGCGCTGAGGCTGACGTCGATGCGCTCCGGCCGGACGCCGAGCGATTCGGTGGCGTATGCGGTGCAGAGGGCCACCGCGGCGGGCTCCGTGCAGCCGACGGCCGGCACGACCTCCCGCTTGATGAGTGCTATGATGTGGTCGTTGTCCATAGACACAAAGATACTGCTTTTTCCCCGGAATTGTGTATATTTGCGTGTTACATTGACAACCACACCATCATGAAAAAGATTCTTCTGACACTTGCAGTGCTCGCCTGCGGCTGCTTCCTGGCACAGGCACAGCCCGGCGGAGGCATGGGCATGGGCGGATTCCAGCGTCCCGTCATCGAATGCGATTTCGATCCTTACGTGCCGGCTCCGGCCGGATTCGACGCGGAGCGTCCGGGCATCCCGCACGGCACCATCGAGACCGTTGAATACAAGTCCACCACGGTGGGGACGGTCCGCAAGGCGACGGTGTACCTCCCGCCGAAGTTCGATCCCAATAAGAAATATCCCGTGTTCTACCTGCTCCACGGCATCGGCGGCGACGAGCTCGAGTGGCTGCGGGGCGGCGCTCCGAACGTCATCCTGGACAACCTGATCGCCGACGGCAAGGCCGCGGAGATGATCGTCATCATGCCGAACGGCCGCGCCCAGGAGAACGACCGGGCGGAAGGCAACGTTTACGCCGGATCCGCGGCGTTCGCCAACTTCGAATTCGACCTGCTCAAGGACCTGATCCCCTTCGTGGAAAGCCACTACAACGTCTATGCGGACAAGATGCACCGTGCGCTCGCGGGCCTGTCCATGGGCGGCGGCCAGTCCCTGAACTTCGGCCTCGGCCATATGGACGTGTTCGCCTATGTGGGCGGCTTCTCCTCCGCGCCCAACACCAACATGCCGGAGGTCCTCATCCCCGACGTGGAGAAGACCAAGGCGGAGAACAAGCTCCTGTGGATGGTCTGCGGCAGCAAGGACAACCTCATGTACAACAGCTCCCGCCTCAAGGCTTTCTGCGACGAGAAGGGCGTCCCCTGCACCCTCATCGAGTATCCCGACGGCGTGCATGACTTCGTGGTCTGGAAATACGGCCTGTACAACTTCGCACAACTCATTTTTGGCAAATAACGCACTATGCAACTGGATGGCAGAAGACAGAGTACCAACGTCGACGACCGGCGTGGTATGTCCGGCGGCAAGATCGCCGGAGGCGTGGGCCTCGGAGGCCTGCTCGTCATTGGATTGATCACGCTCCTGCTGGGCGGCAACCCGGCCGACGTGCTGGAGCAGGTGGGCGGCCTGTCCGGCACGGAGATCGTCAGCGGAAGCGGCCGCACCCCGACCGCAGAAGAGGAAGAGCTCGCCGTGTTCGCGAAGCAGATCCTCGCGGGCACAGAGGACGTCTGGACGGAGATCTTCGCCCAGAACGGCCGCAACTACATCCCCCCGAAGCTGGTCCTCTACAACGACTATGTGCAGACCGCCAGCGGCACCGCCTCCGCCCAGATGGGCCCGTTCTACAACAGCGGTGACCAGACGGTCTACATCGACCTGTCCTTCTTCTCCACGATGAAGCAGCAGATCGGCGCGGACGGTGACTTCGCTTATGCGTACGTCATCGCCCACGAGGTCGGCCACCACGTGCAGTACCTGCTCGGCACCCTGCAGGAAGCCCACCGGCAGATGCAGCGCGTCAGCGAGGCGGAGAGCAACCAGATCAGCGTCCGGCTCGAGCTCCAGGCGGACTTCTACGCCGGCGTGTGGGCGCACCACGACAACAGGATGTACAATTCGCTGGAGCCCGGCGACATCGAAGAGGGCATGGCGGTCGCTTCCAAGATCGGCGACGACTACCTGCAGAAGAAGGCCCGTGGCTATACCACGCCGGAATCCTTCAACCACGGCACCTCCGCCCAGCGCTCCAAGTGGCTGATGAAGGGCTTCCGCACCGGCAACCCTGCCGACGGCGACACCTTCTCACCAAGATACAATCAGCTGTAAAACAGCTGATTGCAAGCAGATGAGGCAGCGGAAACCGCTGCCTCATCTGCTTTATGGCTGGGGGACGCTCCGAACCCTGCTTTTACAGCAGGCCCAGCAGCTGCGCCATCAGGAAGCCGAGGTAATTGCCTGCTGCGTAACCCACGACGCCGACGGCGAGGCCGCCCGCCAGCACGCGGCGGTTCTTCATCGCGGCCGCCATCATCGGCACGAAAGGCGGCGAACAGATGTAGGCCACGGAGCTGACCGTCATCGTGTCCGCATCGATCCGGAGCAGCTTCGCGAACAGCACCTGCAGCAGGAGCGAGCCGAAGATGACGAAGGCCAGGTAGATGAACATCATCAGGCTGCCGCCGATGCTGAGCGAGCGGAAATCCGCCATCGAGGCCACCACCACGGAGAAAACGTAGATGAGATACATCCCGATGTCGTAGCCCTGCTGCCCGCGGCTTCTTACGGGCTTCCAGAAGGAAGCGGCGATGCCCAACGTGGTCAGGCACAGGATGAGCACGGTCATGAACGCCCCGTCGCCGGCCAGCAGGCCGAGCCCGGCCGAGATGCCGATGATCAGGATGTCGATCCCCAGCAGGAGGGCGGCGTCCTTCCTGCCCTCGCGGGTCAGCAACGCCCGGTAGGGCCGCTCCGCCGCAGGGTCTTCCACCACGGCTCCGCCATTCCCGACCGCTTCCACGGGCAGCCAGCGGCGGAACAGCCGGATGCCGACGGACAGCAGGAAGGTCAGGTACAGGAAGCTGACCGCCATGTCGAAGGAATTCAGCAGGATGAAGGTCTCCTCCGGGACGCCCAGCATCACCTTGAGCGAAGCCAGGTTGATCGTCCCGCCCGTATAGACGCCGGTCAGCATGCCGCCCACCTGGGCGCCGTCATCCATCTGCCTGCCGAACAGGAGGTAACCCGCGATGACGGCAACTGTGACGGCCAGAAGGCCTGTCAGCAGGGCGAGCAGCTGGCTGCGCGTCTCGCTTTTACGGAATTTGCAGGCGAACAGCATCAGCGGAATGGCCAGCGGCACCATGGCGCTGGACAGCAGGTCCTGGATCTCCGCCATCCCGTCCGGATGGAAAATGTTGCCGACCAGGATGCCGATCAGGTACAGGATGAGTACAGGTCCGATCTTACCCAGGAACGGAACGCGCCGGCACAGCCACAGGACCCCGGCGGGCACCGTCAGGAAAAACAGGACCATCAGGATGTTCCAGACCATGGCGGCCGCGGCTTACAGGAGCTTCCAGACCCGCAGGCAGACCGTGTCGCCGGGGGCGTTGGGGCCGATCGTGCACACGAAGATGGCGTCGTTGAGCCAGCCATACTTGCTGTCCCGCGGCGCCTCGAACCTGGGCGAAGTGCGGAAATAGAACTGCGGACGGCCGGATGCATCGCGGCCCATCACGGAGATGCCCCAGTTCCGGACATGGATGTTTACGCCGTCGTCTGTCTGGATACAGTAGATGGCGTCCAGTTCGGTGCGGCCGTGCTCGCGGTCCTGCAGCTGATAATCCGCGCCTCCGGCGAGCACGACGCCCTTGATGTCCGGACCCTCGAAAGTGCCGCCCGTGATCGGAATTACGAAACGGTTGCCGTGCTGGTTCTCCCCGACATTGAAGCCCGGGTCGCAGGTGACGTGCAACTCCATTACGAACTCCAGCTCCGGCGACTCCGGAACGGCAGGGCCGGGGCCCTGTGCGCGCAGCGCAAAGCCCATCAGGAGGGCGGCGCATGCGCAGAAGAGAGTTTTAATCATTCTCATGGTGATGCTTGGGATGTTTACGCAAAGATACAAAATAAAGCGGCTCGATGGTTTATGCCGAATGCAGCCAGGCGCGCACGGCCGTGAAGCGGCGGGCGGCAAGGTCTTCGGGAGAAATCATGAAATTGAGCATCCCGCTGTCGAAGAAGCGCAGCCCCCAGGCGTCGTCCTCGTCAATCTGCAGCAGGGAGAGCATCCCGGGGAGCTCGCCCGAGACTTCTTCATAGAAAGGCAGACCCAGCAGACGGGTATAAGCATCCCCCTGGGAGAATGCGATGCTCTCGGCCGGGAGGACGGCCGGCGTGCCGTCTTCGTACAGGAGCGTATGCTCGTGCAGGCTGTCGCAATCCTTCGCATACAGTACCCGGAAAAACGGCGCCTCCCACTCCCCCAGCCCCGGGCAGACGGCATCCAGGTTGCCCAGGAAATAATCCAGGGCGCCGAAGAACCAGAGCATGCCCTCATGCGGCAGCAGACTCTCCGGGTCAAACGGGGCCAGCTCCCCGCATCGGATCTGGCAGATAAAGGTCAGCGGGTCGTCATACTCGTCCCCGTCGTCATTGACCGGCACGGTCGGCCAGTCCAGCTCCTCCGGCAGGTCCGGGAAGCCCCACCATTTGCTCTTGCCGAAGAGATCCCCTTCAGCAGGCTGGGTCGCAATTCCGATCATAGGCGTACAATATCTTCTCCGTTAATGATATACGGTATATTCTGAACGATCAGTCGGTCCTTGTCAGCTTCGTGGGCCAGTTCGTCATAAGGTGCGATGTCAAGATGGATGAACTCCTTGTTTTTCAACTCCTTGAATCGGCTTCGGTCCGACCGCTCGCGTTTGGGCGCCGCACGGTAGCCCATCAGCAGCACGGACACCATCCAGCGGCGATGCTCCACTTCCGACAGCGCCTCCAGCGTGTCGGCATCCAGAGCATCGACCGCGCTGCGCGTCACCTCCAGACCAAAGGCACGAAGCTTTATGGGGATGGAATTGGCGCTCGCGATGCTGGAAAGCTTGTGGGCGAAGGAAAGGCCCGCCCAGGCCTCGGCAGCCGAGGCGGCGGGCGGGTTGCCATATTCCAAATCATAGAGGTAGTTGACCCGCTGGCCGCGCTCGGAGCGGCGCAGGAGCAGCGCATCGGTCTCGGGCATCGCCTCGCCATAGCAGCGGATCTGCCCGAACATGCCCGTGGAGACGGCCTTGTCCAGCAATTCCGCATGGCCTTTCTGATAGACCGCAACGGGGATATCCGCCTTGAGAACCGCCTTCGGCAGGTGCAAGGCGGCGGATAGCGCCGTCGCAGCTTCCTCGGGGCAGATTGCCACCACGAGCTTCTGCGCCGGGTCAGCGGCCCAGGTCTCCAGTTGTTCCCGGGCAAAAGGCGAGGAGAGATGGCTGTCAATGAACTCCCATTCAAGGTCCAGGAAATCGCCGAAGGCCTCCTTCGGCGCATGGTCTTCGCGCCCCGCCGGGGACACATAGGCATAGTGCGAGAGGTCAAACAGGCCCTGGCGGTTCGCCAAGAAATCATCCATCTCCTTTCGGATGTCACTGTCAATAAATGAGATCAGCGTCCTGCACCCGCTCTGCGCGAAATCCGGGAAATGGCAGACCTGCGCCGCCACGGCGGCAAACGACCGGGCCGTCCGGCCGCTGCCCGCAATCACGATGTGCAGGTGCTGACCTGCCCCGGGAACCGGCAGGAAAGGCGTATCCACGAGGAGCTGCTCCGCCAAGTAATCACTGGTATTGACGATCTCGACGCGCAGGCGGGAATCTCCCTCCTTCGGAAGATACTGGAACACATCCTGGCTGGAGCGCATCTCCAGGGTGATGTAGCACGGGATGGCCGAGCCCTCCCCGCCGCAGATGTCCCGGAGAAGGTCCATGGCCCCGACATTCAGCGAGTCATGCGCCGCTTCATCGTCCTCCCCGATCAGATAAATGCAGCGTGCCAGGGACGCCCGGGCGCCGAGGAGGTCTTCCCGGTTGTCCCGCTTGCCCCGGTACCAGGTGATCCGGCGGCAGAAGGCGGCATCGTCAAGGGCCGTCTCCATCGTGGCCCGGAGGGCCTCCACGTCAGAAGAAGTCATGACCAGAATGTCCTTGCCGGCGAAATCGGGATGCTTCTGCAAGGCCCTCAGCATGTCGGCAAGCGGATGGCCGCCACCCAGGATCAGCACATGGTCCCGGAAGCGGTAGCGCCGTTCGCCCTTGCGGTAAGCCTCGGCTATGTTCGAAAACACATTGGAGAACACCGAAATCATCAGGGCGCTCAGGATCAGGATGCCGCTCAGCGTGACGATCAAGCTGAAGATGTCGTTCGCCTGGTGGTCGATCGGGAAATTGCCCGGATCGAGATAAAGGGTAAGGATATCGGTCCAGTCCAGCCCCCAGATCCGGCCAACGAGACAGAAGATGCCATACAGCACCAGCACGATGCCCACCAGCCAGGCCAGCTGCTTTCCCTCCCCGACGGAGAGCAGGCGGTCAATTCTGCGTCGAAACATAGGATTCGTATTGTTCTTTGATTAATTCGTCCAGGTCCTTAAGTTCCACGTCCTCCACGCCCAATTGTTCCCGGAGCGCAGAAATGACGTCCCGGGAGGAAGCGAAGTAAGACCGGCATGTCTTGATAAACACGTTGTCCGGGTCTATTTCCTTGAGGCGCTCCCCGGCTTCATACATGGCGAGCTGGGCGAGCATGCCGATACGTTGGATGGCCTCGTCGTCCCGATCCTTCAGGGACATTTCTACACCCACGAAAAAAGAATGGTATTTCACATACATCTCCAGTGCCTCCGAATTGCTGAAGAAGTTGTGCGCACAGCAAAAAAGCTGCATGGAAGGCAGGAAGCGGATAAGCTCCTCCAGGAGCCGGTCATAATCCTTCATACCGTGAATCACCTGGAAGGCGAGATTCATCTGGCCCCCGGACCAGAAACGGGCGGTGTAATTCTCATCGTTGGGCTCCAGCGAATCCACGATGACGTAGTACTCCTTCAGGAACTGGTCGAGCGCAGCTGCGGTTTGCTTCCTTGAGACAAACAGTCCACGCCCGTACGCCTTCATCAGCAGGGGCTGCAGGGCAGTAAAGCGGTCCTTCGCGCTCAGGGCAGTCAGCCCGGCCACTTCCTCCGCAAGCGCGGCGGCCTTGGCTTTCAGGCCCATTTTACTGTAAGCCATGACCAGCAGGCCGGCGATACCGGAGAACAAATGCTGCGAATCCGGATAATCCAATCCGACACAAAGCCGGGCCGCCTGGAGACCCCGCTCCAGATACGGAATGGATTTCGGCCTGTGGCAGACAAGGCCGGCATAGGAAAAGGCGTCCGGCGCCGACAGCCCGGCCACGTCGATGTCATCCAGCCACGTCGCCATCCGGCCGGCCAACGCCATCCGCTCCTCCTGCAGGTCGGCAAGCGCAGTGAGGGCAACTATCATCAACTGCAGGCGCTGCGGGGCGTCCAGGGCCTTGCAGTACTTCTCAAATTCACGGCTGCCAAGCCAGCCTTCCCGGTACAACTGGCGGATCTGCGGGCCGTGAATACGGACCAGGTCCTTCATTATCGGTCCGTGGGCATAGTCGCCCTCCATCAGGTAGGAAGCATAATGCGAGGGGTCGCCGCTCTTGAGCGCGTAATACAGTCCCATCGTCTCCCGCAGGGAGTCTGCGGAATCCAGCGTCAGCAGATAGGACGAAATCTCCTTCTGGCGCTTCTGCAGGCCGTCTTCAGCCTGCGTGATGTATTTTGCGCGCCACAGATGGCGGGTCCGGTCCTCGTAGAAGAAATCCTGCAGGAAATTCATCGCCCGGTAGAACTGGACCACATCCCAGTCCTCCCCGGCAAAATGGGCGATATCGCTCTCCCGGAGACCTCCCGGGGCCGCAGCAATGTACCAGAAAGCCTGGCGCATCTGCTCCCCCAGGCCGAGATTGCTGCCGATGTGGTTGACCATAAAGGTCATCAGGTCATAAGGACTGTCTGGCATCTCGCTCCAGATGTCTTCCAGATAGCCGTTGATGGCGTCGATCTGGCTGCCCTCGCTGGAGCGGATCCGCCTGAAATCTTCCTGGGTAAGGGATTCGAAAAGACGGAAGACGTTGTGTACCTTGATCGGCAACAAGCAATCTTTGTCATCGTCCGCCATATCCAGCATGGCCTTCCGGACAGCCGCGGGCAATTCCAGGAAATACGTCTTCTCATAGCGGGAAATCAGCGCCTCCGCATCCTCCGAATCCACGATGCCGGGCACCATCAACCGGGCCGGGTATGCGTGCGCCGAGAGGAATCTCGTGCGGGCCTCGCTCTCATCCTGCAGGTTCACCAGGATGTTCACCTGATCCGCCACCCGGTCAAGCCAGGGCATGTACAGGTCCTTGGCTGCCGTTGTCTCGAGGGCCTCGACGTCGTCGAGGAAAATGTAGATATATTTGTCTGCGTCGCGAACTTCCTGTACGAGCGAAGCGAACAGGGCATTCAACTCCGTCTCAGGCAATTTGCCCAGCAACTGGTCGTCGTCCGGGATCTCCTCCCGGCCCGTGACCAGCGCGAGCTCATGGATCCAGCGAGCCAGTACCGGACGCATGGCATTGCTGTATTCCGACAGGCCGAACACGGCCAGCAGCCGCACCACATCCGCATCTTCGTCCCAGCTGGCATATTCCTGTGCCATGTATGTGCTGGCGCCCATGCCCGGCACATACCAGGCCACCCGGTCGGACGGATCCTCCTCTTGTTTACGTTTTTTCTCGTCCGGGTCCGGGGCCAGATAGGTTTCCACCGAGCCGGGCAGCAGGCGCAGCAGCGTGGATTCTTCGAGTTCCTTCTCCTGGGCCCACCAGCTTGCAGCGCCGGCTTCCTCTTCCCGGGCAGTCTCCTGCTCAATCTGCCGGGCCAGCTGCTCCGTCACGATCCGTTCGAAGTCTTCCCCCTCGAAGTGGCCGTCGCGCCAGGCCAGTCGATACGGCGTGCAGCGGTCGTCCTCGCCGCCCAACGCACCGAAGAGCCGGCGGACCTTGTCCTTGAGCGCATCCAGTTTCCGGAGGAGTTCCGGATCGCTGTCGCAGAAGGCCGGCAGCAAATCTTCCGGCAGTCCCTCGTAGGAACTGTCCTCACGCAGGTAGAACAGGACGTGGGATGTATCGAAACTCTCTTGCGAGAGGGCGCCGTAGACGATTTCCATCTCCGTCACGCTGCACCCGGCCGTACCGGCCAGCAGCGCCTGCTCCTCGTCCGAGAGTTTGGCGGTAAACTCCTGCCAGCGCTCCATGGGCGGGATCCAGCCGTAGCGTTTTCCGATCAGTCCGATGAAGAAAGGGCGCGCGCTGTCGATACAGGAGGTGCACACGGAAAGCACCTTGCGCTCGCTCTCCGCCTCGGACATGTCCGAGGTGTTCACGCCCAGGCGGAGATCGATGGCCTGGAGCTCGACCCGCCGGTCGCGGAAACGACGGTTCAGGGCCGGGATGATGCGGAACTTGATGATGTCCCGCTCGAAATCCATGTCCTTGAACGTGGACGAAATGAAAATGTTGTATCGGCGCCAGCCAGAGGGACTTGATGTACTCATCGTTTACAGAATTTTGGCCAAGATAATGGAGATGTTGTCGACACCGCCCGCATCGCAGGCCATCCGGAGAAGATCCTCCGCACCGGCTCCGTCCGCAAGCGCCGTTTCGATCGTCTCGTCCGGAACCATGTCGCAGAGTCCGTCGGAGCAGACCAGCAGCACGTCTCCTTCGAGCAGTTTCCCGTCCAGGGAGTTTACGGCCAGGTGGCCTTCAGTGCCACCGCCCAAGCAATTCAGCAGCAGTTTGCTCGCCGTCGGATCACCGGTGTAGCCGCGCTCCGTTTCGTCGGTCGTCAGCTGGCGGAGCATACCGCCCCGGAAGCGGTAGGTCCGGCTGTCGCCCGCGTTCAGCAGCCAGGTTCGGCCGTAGTGCCAGACCACGCCCGTGAGCGTGCAGCCCATCGGAAGCGCCTGGCCCTGATCGGCGGCGGTACGGTTGAGCTTCACGGCGATGTAGTGCGCCGCTTCGCGTGCATCGTCTTCGAAACTGTCCGGCTGGATCTGATGCAGCGACAGTTGCTCTTCCATCTCCTCCAGGGCGAAGCGGCTGGCCACTTCCCCGTGCTCATGGCCGCCCATGCCATCGGCGACCAGCAGGTAGAAGAAGCCTTCGGGAGATATGGTGACCACCAGGTTGGTGGCGTCATCGCGCAGGATCACGCCGCCGACGGACAGCGCATCCTCGTTGTTATCCCGCACAAGACCTTTGTGGCAGATGGCCTGGATATCGAGTTTCATTCTACAGTGAAATCAAGGGTTGCAATGCGGACACGGTCTCCTTTCTTCAGAGGAAATCCTCGGCCGGATTCCAGGCGCTGACCGTTCACGAAAGTGCCGTTGGTAGAGCCGATGTCGACAAGGATCCAGCCATCCGAGCCGCGGCTGATTTCTCCGTGGCTGCCGGATACATACTGGCAGCTGGCCAGTTCCGGCCAGATGCCGCCCCGCCGGCCGAAGCCGCCGGGTTGGAGCAGGAGCGACCAGCCGTTTCCGACCAGACGGGTCGGTCCGCCGGATGCCTGGACCGCCGTCGCCTGGGACCTGGGGCCGGCGGGCGTCTCCGGGGCCGGCTTCTCCTGGATGATGGACGACGCCGCAGCAGGCTTCTGCTCCACGGTGGCTCCCCCGGCCAGGTATTTCCGTCCGGGAATCAAGTCGCTGCCGCAGACGGGACACTCCGTGCCGCGCTTGGGCCGCTTGCAGGTCGGGCACCATTTCAATTCTTTCCCGCACTGGTCGCAGAAGGCGCTGTCGTCGGGAATCATGCTTCTGCATTCGGGGCACTGGATCATATCACGTCCTCCATCATTATGGTTTTACGTTCTTCCGGGGTATGCGTCTGCCCATCGTCGGCCAGACGGGCCGCCAGATTGCTCTTGACCTCGTCGAAGAGGTTGCGGGCCTCGCGTCCGTTGCCGAAAGTCCGTCCGCGGTCCTTGTACATCATCGTGAATTTGGCCTGCACGGCGGTTTCCGCCATCGGATCGAGGGTGTATCCGCCCTTGCGGGCATAGATCATGAAAATCTGGAAGAGCTCTTCCGGATCGTAATCTTCGAAGGTGATCCAGTTCCGCTGAGGGAAGCGCGACGGAATACCGCTGTTGCCGTTGATGAAGGCCTGCATCTCGTGAGAATAGCCCGCGGCGATGCAGACGAACTTGCCCCGGTCGTTCTCCAAGCGGGTCAGGAGCGTCTCCAGCGCCGCCTGCCCGAACTGGTCGGTCATCAGTTGGTAGGCCTCGTCGATGAACAGAATGCCGCCCATGGCCGAGTCGATCACATGCGAAGTGATTGCCTCCGTGTCGCCGACGAAACGGCCGACCAGGTCGGCCTTCCCCACTTCCTTGACATAAGGGCTCGGCAGGGCGCCCATGGAATACAGGATCTTGCCCATCAGACGCGCCACCGTGGTTTTGCCGGTGCCGGGATTGCCTAGGAACAGATAATGTCCCAGCGGGATCTCCGGACGGCGGTTCTCCAGCCGGGCGCTCTCGATCTCGTTGTTGATGGTGTGCGCCAGCTTGGTGAGCGAGGACTTCACGCCCTCCAGGCCGATAAGTTTGTTGAGTTCCTCCAGGCACTCGTCCACGGAGATCTTCTTGGGCTCCTCGTAAGGGACATCCTCCAGGAACACCGAATGGATGTTCTCCGGCGTCCACTGGTCCTGCGGGAGCGCCTTGATACGGTTGTAGATATTCGTTTTGGTCTCCGCCAGCTTTTTCATGGCCTCCCGGGCATTGCCGAATTTCGCGTCCTTCATGGCCACCATGTTCTGGAACATGCGGAGCACGCGTGCGCGCACTTCATCGTTGGCAAGCGTAAAGTTGTAACTCTTGCCCTTGGCGGCGCGCTCGAAGATTTCCAGCAGTTCGTCGGCCGAGTAGTCGTCAATGTGGATGAAATGCGAGAAACGGCTTCGCAGGCCGGGGTTGGAATTCATGAAGTCTTCCATCTCCTTGGGGTAACCGGCGCAAACCACAACAAACTTGCCAGCCTCGTTCTCCATGCGGGTCAGCAAGGCCAGGACGGCTTCATTGCCCTCCCTGCTGACACTCTGGCCGGCAGCATCCTTCGGATCAATGTCGTAGGCTTCATCCAGGAAGAGCACGCCGCCCATGGCTTCCGTGATGGCGTCGTTCATGTTCTGCGCACTCTGGTTCTGGTACTGGGAGAGGATGGACTTGGGGGGCTTTTCAGTGACCCGGTCGGTAGAGAGAATCCCCATCGTCTTAAAGATCTTGCCCAGCAGGCGAGCCACCGTGGTCTTGCCGGTGCCGGGATTGCCGGTCAGCACGAAATTGAACTTGGTGAGGCCCTCTGCGCTTTCGCCCAGCTCAATGAGTCGTTTCTGGACGGCCATTTCGTTGGCGATGCGGCGGATCGCATCCTTGACGGACTTCATACCCACCAGGCCGTCCAGCTCCTTCATGATGTCCTCAACGGAGATCTCGCCGGTCATTTCCTCGCCCACGATATCGGAATAGCTGAGAATATTGTCTCCGCAGCCGCGGGCATTGTGGCGTCCTACGGCCTCAGAGAACAGGTTTCGCACCGCGCGGGCGTTACCGAAGGTGTCAATGCGTCTGGCATACATGCGGTCGAAGACCTTGGGGAGCATCTCTTCCGCCGTAGCGTCCAAGGCATATTCCACTTTCTCATCGTTTCGGAGGAGCTGCATACGGAAGACCTGCTCCAGCTCGCGAGCGTTGTGGTCCGGGAATTCGATGGTCACGTTGCAGCGGGACGGGATGCCGGGATTCTTGCGCACGAACTCGTTCATCTCCTTGGTATAACCCGCCATGATGCAAACGAATTCGCCACGCCGGTTCTCCAGCAGGGTAAGCAGCGTATTGATGGCGTCCATGCCGAAACTGCCGCCGTCGCCGGCCGAGGTACCCTGGGTGAGTGCATAGGCCTCATCGATGAAAAGCACGCCGCCGATGGCCTTGTTGACATAACGCTTCACGTTCGCCTCCGTGTCCCCGACCACCTGCCCGATGAAATCCTTGGCGGACACTTCCACGAACTGTCCCGTGGGCAGGGCGCCGATCGTGCCGAGCACTTCGCCGAACTTGCGGGCGAAAGTGGTCTTGCCGGTCCCCGGATTGCCGGTGAAGAGATAGTGGTCCGTGAGCAGGCTATTGGCCTTCACACCATTTTTCTTGCGGGTCTTCACATTCCGGACAATTTCGAGAATCTTATCCTTGACGCTTTGCAGGCCGATGTAGTTGTTCAGTTCAGCCAGGATTTCCTCTTCTGACTTGGGCGTAAAACGCTCACCGGCAGGGACATCTTCTTCCGTCACGGTATTCCTGCCGCGCAGGGCCGCCTTGACGGAGAGGTTCTCCGCGACCTTCTCGGCCAGGTGGCCGTTGAGATGACTCAGATCCGGCTGACGCATAAACCACTGGAAATGGCTCGCAAGGATGTCAGGAAGCCCCTCCGAGGCGTCCAATTTATATGTTTCCTTAAGGATAGACAAAGTGAGCTCCGTCAGCTCCGGCGTGCAGAAGGCCGTCAGGTTGAACTCCAGCTCGAAAAGGCGTGCAACATCCTTGTTATTCTCCAGGAATTTGCTCATCTCGTTCAGCAGGCCGCACAGGACCACTATTGGAGCGCCTTCCGTTCCACGCATGCGCGTGAAGAGCTTGTCCAACTGATTTACATTCGAAGCCCTGTCCGTAGGCAGGAGCTTCTGTGCGTTGGTAATCAGCAGGATACCATCCTTGAGCGCCGCGACATTCTTGTCAAACTCCTTGCAGAAATCACCCCAGTCAGCGGCGTCAACCTTCTTCGGCGGCACCTTCACGATTCCGGCATCCATCATCTTGCGGGTGATGATGTCCGCGACGAAAGTCTTGCCGGTTCCACTGTCTCCCAGGACGAGGCAGTCCATGCCGATCTTCGTGCCATTGCTGGCAAAGCGCTGGGCCACGATGAGTTTCCGGTCGAGTTCCTCCAGCAAAGGGACGATGTTGTCCTTGCCGATCAGGCCCTTCTGGGAGGACGCTTTTACCTCCAACCGCTCGCCGCAGAAGCGACAGTATTTCGCTTCCGGACGGTTATCTTTCCCGCATTGTTTACAGACCATGACTATTCCTTGTTTTGTTGTTCAGCTTCCCGGGCAGCCTCGGCGGCCAGCCGGTTGATGGTTTGTATCGTTTCCTTGTCAGCATGCCCCGTCGCCTCCAGGCCATTGGCTTTCTGGAACGCGGACACCGCCGCCTGCGTTCCGCGGCCATAATCGCCGTCCACGGCCCCCCGCAGATAGCCGGTCTCCTTGAGATAGCGCTGCAGCGCCAGGACATCTTCTCCCCTGCTGCCGGGCTCCAGGCTTTCGAATTCCAGCAAGTCCGGCTGGACAGGCGCCTGCCGGGCCGGCAGGATCTTTTCGATGAACGGAACGGAGAAGCGCTCAAAGCGCTCGCTCTTGGGGATTAGCAGGCTGAAAGCAACCAGCGCCCAGGTGACGCCGATGAAAATCAGCATGTGGATGCGACGCGTCTTCAGATCGCTCTTCCAGGCGCCCATCTTGAATTCATCGAACGTACCATTGAGGGAGGAGTCGAATCTCGTCTCGTCACTGAAGGCGTAGTAAAGCGGCTCCAGGACCCTTTCTTCGAATCCCGGCTTGTTGAAGCGCCGGGCGTCCCGGGCGAACTGGCTGTGGAAAAAGATGGTCTTGATGCTGAAGAAGACCAGGGCGCCCAGCACGATCAAAGCGTAGAGATACAGGATATAAGCACCCAGGAACTTGACCAGCAGGAAGACGAGAACCGCACCGATGGCTCCGCCGATTAATGGAATCAGGCATCCTTCGCTGTCAGAAGCGAAGAAAAGGATGGCGGCGACAATCAGGCCGACCGGCCAGAAGAAGCGTTCCAGCCGCATGCCGGAGGTGTCCAAGACCGGGTTGTCAATAATGGAGAAGATCAGCATGCCCAGCAGAACGATGGCGGGCAGGATCGCAAAGACGATGGTCAACACATGCTGCAACATACTCCGGACGCTGAGGCCGCGAATGCGGGCCTTGCCGGAGGAAAGAATACCGTCCGCTTCGCCCTGCGCCTTGTAGAAGCGCTCCACGGGCATTGCCTTGTCGTCGATTTCCTCAATGTCATCCAAATAATCCAGGAGCAGATCTTCGTAGGCGTACTCTTCCGAGAGGTCCGCATCGGGATTCTCCTGATGCTGCACGGCGAGCCAGCCGGCCAGGCCCCGATGGTAGAATTCATGGGCCAGCTCCTTCTTTTTGTGGGAAAAGAGCTCATCCCGCGTCGTTACCTTCTCGGCGACATCCACCAATTCGTATTCCGGCGTGACGCCGAAACCCTTGATCACCTTCATCCAGCTGGCCTGAGCTTGGAAGTCCGCGTCTTTCGGCCCGGCTTTCCGGCGATTATCGTCGCTGTTCCAATCGGTGCAGTACATGACCCAGGAGCGTTGCTGCTGGAAGCGCTGGCCCTTGGTGGCCATAAAATCCGTCAGGTAGTGGTACTGATCCGGAAAGAGAAAACAGGCCGCAGTGTTCGCCACGACCGCTGTGGGAATCATACGGTTCATCGGAGCGTGTTCCGGGCGATTCCACACCTCGTCGATCTTGGATGGATCGCCTTCGCAGTTGGACCAGAAAATGGTGTACACCTTGTTCAGGAAACGCCCGATCCCTTCCTGGGTCATCGCGTAGTCGGGGTCGTCGGAGTCGTTGCGCAGGTTGATATCCGAGAGCGGATCAATCGTCTGCACACGCAGCATATAGCAGGATGTCTGCCCGTTCTCGGCCGGCAAAGACGCAGCCAGCGTCTTGTTGCGGGCACGAACCCACTCCAAGAAAACATCGGAAGACAACATACTGGCCGTAACTGAATCCGGAATGGCACGATGACAGAAATTGCTGATATCCTTAATCGTAACGGCAGAAAGCTCCTCCCCCTCCCCTGTTTCGCGATTGATGCCGACCAGCTGGAGCGGCCAGGTCGGATCCAACAGATAGACGGCGGCATACAGGCCCATCTGCTGATCCTGAGGATAACGTGTTTCCACAATCTCCTGGATCTCGAGGGCCAGTTCCGGATAGGGTTTGAGCCACTTCTCGACCTGACCGCGATAGAGGTACTTGACGGCCAGGTCCTGATCCTCGACCATACATTGAGCCAGTTCCTCCGGCGTATTGGCCATCAGATGCCGGGAGGCATTGAAGGTAATGCCGAGGTCCTCGATGATCTCATCTTCTTCCACCGGGACGTCCTCGCCCTTAACGGTTCGCAGGATCTCATCGTAGTCCCAGCGCTTGGCGGGGTTCTTGATGAGCAGGCCCCGGCAGATCCTGGCAAGCGGATCCGGCATGTCCGCCGGGACGGCAATCCGCCCTTTCACCTTGTCAATCGCCATGGCCGGCTCGTTTGCCTCGAACACTTCCTCACCCATCCACAAGGACAGGATGGTCATGCCCAGCGAGAAGAAATCCGCCTTGGAGGTCAACTCCGTATAGTTGCCATCCGGGAGCGTGACGGTCGTCGTATAGACTTCCGGGGCCGCATAAATAGGGGTTCGGAACTGCTTGGTCACACAACTGCCGTCCACATCGATCTTATCGGCGATGCCGAAATCACACAGGACGCAGTCCCAAATCTGGCTGTCCTTGATAAGGATATTGGCCGGTTTCACATCCTTATGGAGGACGCCGGCCTGATGGATCATGGACAAGGACATGGCGGTCTTGGCCGCAATGATCAGGATGGCTCCAGCATTTCCCTTCAACCCCGCTGACGCGGCATTGCCGCCAGGGATGTATTCCAGAAGTTCAAAATCATCGCCGTAATCCACGATATCGGAGATGTAGCCCTGCCCGTTCAACTTCTGCATGGCGGGCATGACCTTGACATTGGTATGGAACCCGGGGTGACACAACTTGAGCGCATATTTCCGCTTGTGAGAGGAAACGATATAAATGTCGCCTTCCGACCCGCTGCCCATCAGTTTCTCTACGGTATAGCTGTTGCCGCCGACTTTTACTGTTTCTCCCGGAGCACAGGTGCCGCCACCGGAGGGAGCGGCCATGCCGGGCACATGCGGCGCTGCAGCAGTCGACTGCGGTGCCGCAGCCGTTTTCTGCGGAGCGGCCGCAGTCTTTTGAGGAGCGGTCGCTGTTTTCTGAGGGGCTACAGCCGTTTTCTGAGGCGTCAAGTTGTCGTCCTGTTCAGCCATGTTTTATACTTTTTTGTACGTGGTAACTACTTTCTGGGTCGTGCCGTATTGCCAGGTACCGCCCAGCCACGGCCGGTAGCACTGAGAGGGATGCTCATGGAAACAATGGCACCAGTTGCAAATCCAGCCCACCAGGCCCGTCACCTCCATCAATTCCGTCACGGCCACCTTGCGGGCCGTGTAGTAATTGCGCTGCTCCTGCGGCGTGGAGCCGGCAGGAGGAAGCATGCTTTCCAGCACTTGATTCGCTTCTTCGACCGCCCGCTGGTACTCTTCCATCACGGCCTCCCGGCTGCGTCCCATGCTTCGCCGGGTCGCTTTAGGCTGTTCGGTGAACGAGAAGCCCATGTGGGACATCAATTCACGCAGTCGCAACTCCCCTTCCGTGGGTTCAGCGGGCTCATCCGCTCCCTCATTTCCCGGCAGGTCGCCCGCCAGTTCCGCTTCCAGTTCGGCGATGCGCGTCAACAGCCGCGCCGACTCCTTCACCTTCGGATCCTGCCGGGCCTTCTCCATAGCATGCCGGGCCGCGCGGGAGAGCGGCTGTCCGCACTGTCGACAGAAGCACCTGAAATTGAGGATGTTGCAAGTAGGACAAAGCACACCGTCTGCCGGCATGCCGCATTCGGGACAGTCCACATCGTCGGGGAGCATCGGCGCTCCGCAGAAGGTGCAGTAATCCACCATCTTCCACCCGCACACAGGGCAGATCTCATAATCCGGCCCCACATCGGCACTGCAATGCGGGCACCTGCCCGTGGATTCCTTTTCCCGGGTCTCGGTCTCGACCGCCGTCTGGGTCTCGACACGTTCGCGGACACGTACGTTTTCGCCCATCATGCTTTATTTGAGACTCAACAGGCCGCCCACGGCTTCATCCACGGCAAAGAATGCCTTGTCCAGGTGGGACTGCATCTTGAAGCCTTCAATCTCGTATCCATCGTCCGTCTCCAGGGCAATGATGATATTGCCGAAGAGCTCATAACCCCCATCGTACAGGAGCGTGGCCGTCATATTGTCGCCCACCGTCACGGTGAAGCCGTTGCGGGAAGTCAGGAACACCAGATGCTTCCCGACGAGCTCCAATTTCTTCGACAGGGCATTGAGCGGCTTGGTGTAGCGGACGACTTCAATCTGGTTCGCCTGGATCCAGGTACACATCTCGCCGCGGAGCGTATCCCAATCTTCCTGTTCAACCCAACGATAGGTCGCATTACCCCGGAAGTCGATGACCACGAAACTCGGATAGATTTCTGTATCTTCCACTTCGGCCGGAGCAGCCTCCGGACTCTCATCACGAATGATGCGCTCCTCCAGGATATCGGGCAGCCCGCAAGTCACGCAAACCCTATGATAGTACTCCTCCTCTTCCGGCGTGAGTTGCCCGTCATCGCAGATGATGTCGGCGAAGAAATTACTTACCCGCTCCTTGTCTTCTTCTGCCAGACATAAAGTCCGGATAAAGGCTTCACGGGCCTCCATTTCGAACGCCAGTTGAATAACCTGGTCGGCGATTTCCGGCGTAACTCCCTCAAATCCGGACAGAAAATCATAGAGAATGTTCGTCTCCGAGTCGCTTCCCTCTCCATCCGTATTGCAAAAGGCTATCGCCAGTTTGCAGATCGCAGCCAAAGTATCAATCTTTGTTTGCATACGACATACAATTATGGGTTATCTCCTAATCAAACATGACTCTGGGGTTCATGACGCCCGGTGACTTCCAGTCGATCCCGTATTCTTTCAGGACGTTGCTCCGGGCGGCCCAATAGCCGAAACAATAGCCCATGCCGCGCGGCACGCCCTTCAGACGCTTGGCGCACGCTATTTCGACGTCGCAATAGATCTCCTCCCACTTCGCAGTCCGCTCCACCGGGTCGAAATGCAGGTGGCGGCCATACTGCTTGCAGAACTCCTCCATGGAAATCCCGTCGACATCGATATACGCCTCAAGGCGCGCGATATCCGATTCGACTTCATCCTCATGCAGCCAGTCGCTCTTTTCGTCCGATTCCTGCAGCCAGGAGAGCTCCCGGCGCAGCAGTTTCAGGGCCAGGCGGGGCGTGTCGTACTCCGGCAACTCGCGGAGTATGGCGTTGCAGGCATAGGCCTTGCCCAGCGGACCTTCGTCCGGGTCGTCCAGCTCCTCCAGGAGCTTCAGGGTGTCGTTCGCCAGGGGCACATTCTTATAGAAATCCTGCTCCTGCGCATTTTTGCGCATGCTGTCCACATTCGCGACAATGGTTTCCAGGTTCGTCATTTTCCGTCTGAATTTATACATAGGCGTCCCATCGGCCGTCATCTTCGTCCTGTTCCGGCTCTTCCAGGGCATCTTCTATTCCGTAATTGTACGCCTTCTGGCGCATCCTGGCGGCTTCCTCCTTCATCTCGGGCGTACTGTCCTCCCGGTTTTCCTGCAATCGAGCCAGCAGGAGGCAGCTGTCCCCGTTTCCAAGCGCCGCGCCCTTACGCAGCACGCGTTCCGCCTCCGACAGGTCAATCCCGAATCCCAGCAAGCCGTAGATGTAATTCAGCCCCAGGTAATAGCCGCACAAACCCTCTCCCAGCCGGAGTCCCTGCTCCAGCTGGCGCCGGATCCGGGACGACGTCGCATACCGGCCCCGCGCCGGGAGCGCTTCATATTCCTCGTCGGGCATGTCGGCATCCAGCAGGAAGCACCACGCGCAGCCGTGGGCCATTCCCTTCTCCATCCATTCCCGGAACTGCACTTTGTCATCATCCACAAGGGCCATGCTGGCCAATTGCTTATAACAGTTCACGCTACCGTGCACGATGCCCGCCTCGAAGGTCTCCTTGGCCCGGTCCCTCTCCCCCAGCGCCTTGTAGGCGAGTCCGAGCACGGTATACCATTCCGGGACCGTGTCCGGATCCGCTTGCAGGATCCGGGTTGCCTCGTCCCGCACGACCGCGGGCTCTTCCGGCGCTTCGGCATCCCCGTCCACCCGGTCCTCGGCGTAACGGAGAGTCGCCAAAAGGCTTCCGCGCGAAAGCGCTTCGTTCCGCAGGCGCACCATTTCCGATACATTCTCCAGTCCTTCGGACGTGTCACCTAACCAGTTCATCATGGACAGGGCGTAAAAAGCATCCGCGACACCCGCATCCGCCGCTTCGCGGAAAAGCTTTTCCGCCTGCGCGCAGGAATCCTCCTCGGGCACGAGCACGTAATGCCAGCGGCCCAAAGCATAACGGGCACAGGGCGCATCGGAGGCCTTCAGCGCCTGGATATCACTGCTGCACAGCGATGCCACCAGATCCCGGGTTAGAAACTGCCGGTAGAAATCCGGCGTATCCTCCACGACAATGGCACTCTCCAGGAACAGATTGAGTTCGAACTCCGTGTAATCCCGACCGTCCTTGTCAAGGGGCAAGTTCGGATGCTCCATACTGATGGAATACAGCTTGGTTCCATAGCTCAGCACCAAGCCGTCCTCCGACACGGAATCAACACGTATCCCTCCGAAAAGGCCGCCCGGATCCTCGTAGGACAGGACTTTTCCGGCACACAGGTCGGATTTCGGAAAAGCAGTCCGCTCGCAATACCAGGTGCTGTTGCCGGGATCGCAGGGATGATAATCCACGTCAATAATCAATCGTGTCCATTGTCGCATATAATCCGGAGTTCGTGTCCTTTCTTACAAATATAATAAAAAACGGTTTGAATGCACCTCTGATTCGATAATTGGCGATAAAACCCGAGCAGGAATTGTTAATAAATATTATTATTTTTGTTCGAGTTGAACGAAATTCCTTTCGATATGAACTACCTGAATCCCGAAATCAAGCTCGAAAAAGAACTTGCTGCACAGATCTATGACGCCCTGCAGGGCGACGTCGTGAAGTACATCCTCAAACATGCCGACGAGACCACGGAGGATGAGTACTGGCGCAGCCGGATGGAAGGCCATTGCATGAAAGCCGACCAGAACCTGTTGGGCAACTTTTACCGCCTCTGCCATGAAGTCAAGGACCGGCTGGGCTTCCGCGAGCCGGTAGATTTCTACGTGACCGGAGATTCTTCCATCAACGCCTTTTCCATCGCTTCGGAAGATGCGGAACACCCCCATATCGTAAACGTCAACTCCGAGCTGTTCAACCTGATGAGCGAGGATGAACTGAGATTCGTCATCGGACACGAACTGGGACATCTGATCAACCTGGACACCGCGCTCAAGCGCCTCATCTACTTCGTCTATCCGCCGCAGAACACCACGCCGCCCGTCACCCTGCAGTTCAAGATCCACCTGCACGACAACCTGGCCGAACTGGTCGCCGACCGCTACGGTTACCTCGCCTGCGGGAACCTTGACGCCTGCGTCACCTCCTTCTTCAAGATGGCGTCCGGCCTGGATCTCGAAAAGATGCAGGTCAGCATCGAAGATCTCCTCACGGACAACAGCAAGCACCTGGATTACTTCCTCAAGGGAGGTGGTCTGAGCCAATACGACCACCCCGTCAACCCCATCCGCGTCCAGGCCATCAACCTGTTTGCCAACGCCGGGAGCCAGGAGGAGCTGGACAAGGGAATGGACGAACTGATCCAGATCCTGCTGAAGATAGGCAACAACCCGCTGGACGAGCCCATGTCCATCTTCATCGCCACTGCCGGCATCATCGTCGCCAATCTCGACGGCAAGGTGACGCAGGAGGAGTACGAGCACATCATCCGGAACCTCTCCAGCAGCCACATCTTCCCGAAGGCCTTCCTTGACAGGGTCGTCCAGAACGACGTGGACAAAATGTTCGAGGACTCGGTGAACAAGATTCTGGAGATCAATCCGGGCTTGAAGAATACGCTGCTGCAATACATGATCAGCGTCGTGCTCGCCGACAAGGATATTGCCGACAACGAAGTCAATTTCATCTACAACATCGGCCGGCAGCTGGGTCTGAGCCCCAAAGAGATTTCGCTCACCTTCGCCGGCATGATCCAGCAGAACTTTACGCCCAGTCTGGACGCAATCTCATAGGGATTTCGCTGCGTTGAGACCGGCCAGCGCGCCGGTCGAGAAGGCCAGCTGGAGGTTGTAGCCGCCGGTGTCGGCATCGATATCCAGCACTTCCCCGCACAGGTAGAGTCCCGGAATGAGCCGGGACTCCATCGTCTTGGCGACGAAGTCGTCCGTCGAGACCCCGCCGGCCGTCACTACCGCCCGTTCGTAACCCACGTAGCCGGCAATGTCGAACTGCCAGGCTTTCAGCGCCTTGGCGATACTGACCAGGTTCACCCACACCTTCGTGTCGGCGCGACCGCGCCGCTCCAGCGTCAGGATCTCGGGATGCATCTGCATGAAGCCCGGAATCAGCTCGCGCGGCATTAGTTTGCCCAGCAGAATGCGGCAGCGCTCCTTCTCGCGCACGCCCCGCGAACGCGGGTCCTTGCCGATCTCCTCCCAGAGCGCCTTGATCCGGGTCGTAAGTTCCGTCAGGTCCACCCCCGGCTTGAGGTCCAGCATCAGCGCCACGCGGGAGCCGTTGACCAAAGCCTTCACGGCCTTGCGGCTCAGCTGGAAACCTACCGGCCCCTCGATGCCGCCGTCGGTGAAATCGACGTCGCCGAACTCGCTGTCCGCCTCCGTCCCTTCGATGATCAGCGACAGCTGGATGTTCTTCAGCTGCACCCCGCAGAGCGCCTGTCCCATCTCGGACAAAGGCGTACTGCGGTCGATATGCAAATCCTTATCTTCCTGCACCTTATATCCTTTCGGCACCACCGCCGTCAATGACGGGAACGTCGGCACGATCCGGTGTCCAAGTTCCGCCGCCCAGCGCAGCCCGTCGCCGGTCGAGCCCGTCGTCGGATAGCTCAGTCCCCCCGTCGCCACGATCACCTTCCGACACTTCCACTCCCGCCCGTCGGTCAAGGTCACGATAAACAAATCCCCTTCCAGCGCTGCTTTTCCTGACGCTGCCATTTGTCCGTGAAGGTTCTTTCCGTCGGGGCAGTCGCCCCGGAAAACCGTGCCACCCTCGGCATCGTAAGAGGGGGGACCGCAAGCGGAGCGCAGCGGTGGGGTCGAGCGCAGCGAGACGTTTTCGGGGGCGTACTGCCCCGCGGAAGCGACCGGAGCGACAGATGCTGCTTCGGCGTCAGTTTCGATTTTGACGCCGAGCGAGAGGCAGGCGTTCACAAGGGTATCGACCACGTCGGAAGCATGGTAAGAGGCCGGAAAGGCGCGGTCGCCGCGCTCGACGACGGTCGCCATGCCGAACGACTCGAACCAGTCCACGACCGCCTGCGACGGCAGATTATAAAACGCAGACTTGACGAAATTGGGCTTCGAACGGATGTGGCCGGAAAAGGCGTTCCAATCCTTCACGTTCGTGAAATTGCACCGCCCCTTGCCGGTGATCATCACCTTGCGGGCCGGCCGCGGCATCTTCTCCAACACCGTGACCTGCGCGGCAACGCCCGCATCCACAAGCGTCCGGGCGGCGTGGTACGCCGCCATGAGCCCGGAGGCTCCCCCGCCGATGACAACGATCTCCGACTTCATCTACAGCCTCTCGTGCAGCCAGACTTCCATCTTGCCGGGACCGCGATGGTTCCAGGCATAATAAGGAATCAGCGTGAGATCGCCGTCGCGGATCACGCGGAGCCCGCCAAGCAGGTCACCGCGGAACTCCGCCTCCAGCGCATCGCCGGAAGAAACGGCCGCCTGCAGCACATCCTGCGCATTGTCAGGCCACTCGGCGCAATACACCAGCGGACCGCACTCCACGGCCAGGCGGCCGCGGTCGGCCTCCACGGCCTCGTTGGCGCGGACGAAACGCGGCGCCATGTCCATCGACAGCGCCACCTCGTCCCCTGCCTTCCAGTCACGGGAGATGCAGAAATAACCGTCCTGGAGCTCAGCCGTGAGCGTCTCCCCGTTGAGGGATACGGTATAGGGGGTCTGCCTGCCGTCGACAAAGGCGTACAGGTCACCCGGGACGACCTCGCCGCGCACCCAGCCCGGGATGCGGAGCCGCAGGGTGAAGCGACCGGCGCGGTTCTCGTCGACCGTCACGCGCACCTCCCCGCTCCAGGGATAATCCGTATGCTGGGAGAGCGTCACCGCGCGTCCGTCAAGCTGGTGCGTCATCGTATTGTCCACATACAGATTGACATAGAGATCCTTCCCCTGGGCTGCGTAGATATAGCCCGGCACGGAAGGGATGAAGCGGCAGATGTTGGACGGGCAGCAGGCGCAGCCGAACCAGGGCTCGCGGTGGTGGCGTCCGTCGGACTCCAGCGGATTGGGATAGAAGAAGGTGCCGCCGTCCAGCGACACGCCCGAGAGCACGCCGTTGTAGAGCGTCCGCTCCAGCACGTCGATGTACTTGGCGTCGCCGTGCAGCAGGAACATGCGGTAGTTGGTATAGACGTTGCCGATGGCCGCGCAGGTCTCGCAATAGGAAGTCAGGTTCGGGAGCTCGTAGTTGTCGCCGAAGGCCTCCCCGTCATAGCGCGAACCCACGCCACCGGTCAGGTAGAGCTTCTTCGTGACGATGTTCTCCCAGATGCGGTCGATGGCGTCGATGTAGGCCCGTTCGCCCGTCAGGGCGGCCACGTCCGCCATGCCCGAATACATGTATTCCGCACGCACGGCATGGCCGACGGCCTCGTCCTGCTCCGTCACCGGCTTGTGCGACTGCGAATAAGGGTTGCGCACGCTCGTCGTCCCGCGCTTGTCCAGGAAATACTTCGCCTGGTCGAGATACTTCTTCTCCCCCGTCGCGAGATAGAGCTTGCACAGCGCCATCTCGGCGATCTGGTGGCCCGGGACGCGCTCCAGCTGCCCCTCCCCGCTGCCGATCTCCCGGATCACGCAGTCGGCGTACTTCATGGCGATGTCCAGGAAATTGCGCTTGCCCGTGGCCTGCCAGTGCGCCACGGCGCCCTCCACCATATGGCCGAGGTTGTAGAACTCGTGGCTGCCGCCTTCGACCTCGCTCCAGCGCTCGGGACCGACCCAGGCATGCGGATGCCAGGGATTCATCTGCCGCGCGGTATTGAGGTAGCCGTCCGGCTCCTGCGCCGCCGCGACCAGCACGAGCACGCTGTCGATATAGGCTTCCAGCTTCGGGTCCGGATAGGTCTGCAGGAGATAGCTGGCGCCCTCGATGGTCTTGTAGACGTCCGTGTCGTCGAAGGGGAAGCCGCCCACGTGGTACGTGGAATCGGGCTTCGTGGCGCGCACGAAATTGTCGTAGCGCCCGGTCTCCTCGCATTTGCTGAAAGCCAGCGGGATGGTCACCTCGCGGCTGGCCCGGAGGCGCTGTCCCCAAAAAGTGTCGGAGACCTTGACATCGGTGAACGGGACCTGCCCGATCGGGTAGCCCCCCTGCGGGGCGGCGGGACGGCAGGCGGACAGGGCCGCGAGCGCGGAAAGCAGAAACAGGACTCTCTTCATAACGGATGGGAAACAAAAAAGGGAAAGCTTAGCACATCGCACCGCTACGACCTCCTACCCTTGCTGCCTTCCGGCCCTGGGGGAGTTCAGAGGGAGCTGGTCGTGTACGACTTTCCCGTTGCAAATGTACAAAAAAATCAAATACTGTCGAAAATCAACGGAAGAATATCGTCCACTTTGTCGAATTTCAGGATCCGGCCCGCCGAGATCATGATCACGGACATCGGCTTGCCCGACTTGGCCTGGTACTGCGCCATCACCTGGCGGCAGGCGCCGCAAGGGGTCACGGGCTCCAGGGCAAGCCGGCCCATCACCCCGCCGGCGATCGCGATGCCCAGCATGTCCTTGTCGGGATAGCGCGCGCCGGCGGCGAACATCGCCGTCCGCTCCGCACAGAGCCCGGACGGGAAGGCGGCGTTCTCCTGGTTGGCGCCCCGCACGATCTGCCCGTTGGACATGCGCACGGCCGCCCCCACGTTGAAATGCGAATACGGCGCATAAGAACCGGACATCGCGTGGATGGCTTCGGCGACCAGTTCGCGGTCCTCGGGAACCATTTCCTCCGCGGAGCCATACTCGTGGTACTTTATTCGGATCTCTTTATCGGTCATATGCTTGTGTTATTGGTTACATCTCTATCGGCTCCCCCAGGAAATGGGGTCCCCGCCCGGTCACGACATCCCAGCAGGCGCTCACGCGGGCCAGCCACTCGCGGGCCCGCACCCGCTGCGCGCCGGGGGCGCGGACGTCCCTGGCATTGTAGCCGACGGCGGAGATCCCGTGCCGGGCGGCAAGGTACACCGCGCGCTCATTGTGGAAACGCTGGCTGACGACGATATACGAAGTCTGCCCGAACACCTCGCAGGCCCGCACGACGGAGTCCAGCGTACGGAAACCGGCATAGTCCAGGAAGATCAGGGAGTCCGGTATATTGCGGTCCAGCAGGGCTTTGCGCATGGCCATCGGCTCGTTGTAGGAGGCATGGTGGTTGTCCCCGCTCACCAGGATGCAGTCCACCTTCCCGGCCCGGAACAGTTCGGCCGCGGCGTCCATGCGGTATTCGAAGAAAGGATTCGGGCTCCCGCCCCGCAGCCGTGCTGAAGTGCCGAGCAGCAGGGCCGCATGCTCATGCGGCAGGGCCTGTACGTCGTCATACAGGCGGCCGCGGGCCATGTTGCGCACCCGCAGGTCACAGACGACGACCAGCAGGGCCACCGCGCAGAGCAGGATGAGCAGGATTCGAAGGACTTTCTTCATTTTCCTTCAAATATAGCTTTTTTTCGGGATTATTCCATTAAATCACCCCGCTGCCGAGCATTTCCCCGTCCGGGGCGTACCAGACGGCGAACTGGCCGGGGGTGATGCTGCGCTGGGGCTCGTCGAAGAGGATGTACAGGCCCCCTTCCCGCATCAGCAGCGTGGCGTCCTGGAGCGGCTGGCGGTAGCGGATGCGGACGCGGTAGCGGCGGTCCTCCCCGACCTGCATCGCCTCCGAAGGGCGGATCCAGTGGATCTCGTCCGGTGCGACGCGCAGGCAGCTGCGGTACAGGCCCTTGTGGTTCTCTCCCTCGCCCACGTAGATGATGTTGCGCGCGATGTCGGTGGCGATCACGAACACCGGTTCGGCGTGGCCGCCGATGCCCAGCCCCTTGCGCTGGCCGATCGTATAGAACTGCGCGCCCTCGTGGCGTCCGATGCGCTTCGCCCAGGGATTCGCCTTGTCGCGCGTCTTTTTTACGTGGTGCTTCCCGGAGCGGTAAGTCTCCGGCTCGAAACGGATGTCGCCGTAGCCGATGGGGGTGGACAATTCCAGCAATTCACTGTCAGTCAGTGCCGTGCCTTTCTTGAGCAGCTCCTCGTCACGGGCGTGCTTCGCCGAGTCGGCGTAGTATGCATCGAACACTTCCACCACGTCGCCCTCGACGCTCTCCAGCTTCTGCTGCAGGAAGACCGGCAGGTCCACCTTGCCCACGAAGCAGATGCCCTGCGAATCCTTCTTCTCCGCCGAAGGCAGGTCCGCCTCCCTGGCGAGGCGCCGCACCTCCGGCTTGAGCAGGTCCCCGATGGGGAACATGGCCTTCGCGAGCTGCTCCTGCGTCAGCTGGCAGAGGAAGTAGCTCTGGTCCTTGTTGGGGTCGCTGCCTTCGAGGATGCGGCAGGTCCCGTCCGGGAGGGTCTCCTTGCGGCAATAATGGCCCGTGGCCACGAAGTCGGCGCCCAGCCGCTCAGCCGCCTTGAGGAAGGCCGCGAACTTGATCTCCCGGTTGCAGAGCACGTCCGGATTGGGGGTGCGCCCCCGGGCGTATTCGTCGAACATATAGTCCACGACGCGCTGCCGGTATTCCTTGCTCAAGTCGATGAAATAGAATGGGATGCCGATCTTTCTCGCCACCATTTCCGCCACGAACCTGTCCTCCTCCCACTCGCAGTCGCCGTGGAGCGTGCCCTCGGTGTCATGCCAGTTCTGCATGAACATCGCGAACACGTCGTACCCCTGCCGCTTGAGCAGCAGGGCGGCTACGCTGGAGTCCACGCCTCCGGACAGTCCTACGCAGATCTTCATAAAGCAGAGAAATCGATGTTTTCGAAGATGGCTTCCGCGAGCATCCGGGCGCCGTGGCGCTGCGGGTGGATGCCGTCGCGGCAATAGCGGGCGCTGTCAAAGAGGCCGTAAAGGTCAATCACGGGCAGGTCCTTCTCCCCTCCTGTCTCATGGATGGCCGGGCGGACGCCCTCTTCCAGCACGTCGGGATTGAGGACGAGGACGGGCATGTTGATCACGCGGAAGATGCGGATCGGCGCCACCAGCACCACCTTCGGATGCGAAGGCAGAGCGAGGTAGGACTCGACGATACGGGCGTAATCCCGCCGGAAGACCTCCGGATCCCAGTTCCAGGGCTTGGTGTCGTTGGTGCCGAGCATCAGGATGACGATGTCCGGCTCCCATTCCAGGCTCTCCCGGTACACGCGCTTCCGCACATACGGCGTCTCCGCGTCAAAGCGGGCCGCGGCGTCGTTGTAGCCGAAATTGCGCACCTCGAATCCCCCGCCGAGCAGGTGCTGCAGCACGGCGGGATAGCTGTGCTTCCCGGGATTGAGGATGGTGAATCCCCAGGTGATGCTGTCTCCGACGCAGGCTACTTTCTTCATGCTTCCGGATCTTTGAGGGACCGGGCCACGGCCTCGGCCACGTTGATGCCGTCCAGCGCGCTGGACACGATGCCGCCCGCATAGCCGGCGCCCTCCCCGCAGGGGAAGATGCCCGGCAGCGAGACGTATTCGAGCGTCTCGGGGTCGCGCGGCACACGCACCGGCGACGAAGTCCGGGATTCCACGCCCAGCAGCAGGGCGGCATTCGTATAATAATTGCGCATCTTCACGCGCGGAAATGCCTTCCGGAGACGCTCGGAGACGATGGGCGGAAGCAGTTCGTGCAGCGGTGCGCTCACCACGCCGGGGTGGTAGCTGGTCGGCGGCATGGTCTTGGACAGCTTGCCGAGGCAGAAATCTTCCATCCGCTGCGCCGGCGCCGCCATGGGGTTCGCCGCCCCGTGCGCCTGGGCATAATCGTACATACTGCGCTCCACGCCATGCTGGAAATCCATCAGTTTGAAGGGACCCTCGCCCGGGACGTCCTCCGGCTCGATCTGGACCACCACGCCGGCATTGGCGAACTTGCCGCTGCGGCCGGAGTTGGACATGCCGTTCAGCACGACCGTGCGCTCCTCCGTCGAGGAGGGCACGAGCACGCCGCCGGGGCACATGCAGAAGGAGAACACGCCGCGCCCGTCCACCTGCTCCACGAAGGAATACTCCGCCGCCGGCACGCCCGGCTTCCACTGCCCGTGGTACTGGCACCAGTTGATCTTCTCCTGCGGATGCTCCACACGCACGCCCAGCGCGAATCCTTTCGCCTCCAGCGCACCCCCCGCCGCCTGCAGCATCTCGTACACGTCCCGGGCCGAATGCCCCGTCGCCAGGATCACCCGCCGGGCCTTGTATTCCTTCCCGTCAGCCGTCCTGATCACCATTTCCGCCGCTTCATCGGCCGAATCGGGGGTCGCCCCAGAAAACCGTGCCACCCTCGGCATCGTAAGAGGGAGGGGCCCATCGTCAGATGGGAGGGGTCCGGCGCAGCCGGACGTTTTCAGGGGCGAGCCCCCGATCGGCGAAGCGGCGGAAATCGAGATGACTTTCGAATTGAAGTGGTATTCGCCGCCTTGGGCGATGATGAAATTGCGGATGTTCTCGACGATGACGGGCAGCTTGTCGGAGCCGATGTGCGGATGGGCGTCGATCAGGATGTCCTTCGAGGCGCCGAAACGGACGAACTGGTACAGGACCTCGCGCAGGTCGCCCCGCTTGGACGAACGCGTATAGAGCTTCCCGTCCGAGAACGCACCCGCGCCGCCCTCGCCGTAACAATAATTCGAATCCGGATCCACGACCCCGTCCCGCGACAGCTTCGCCATGTCGAACTTGCGCTCGTGCACGTTCTTGCCGCGCTCCAGGATCACCGGCTTCAGGCCGAGAGTCAGCAGCTTGAGCGCCGCGAACAGGCCCGCAGGACCCGCCCCGACCACGACGACCGGTTCTGCATCATGCACGTCCAGGTACGCCGGCAACTCATAAGGAACATATGTCTCCCCGGGCCCGTACGCCTCATACTGATAGCGCCAGACCGGTTCCTTGCGCGCATCCACCGAACGCTTCTTGAGGACCCACTTCCAGCCGCCGGCCTTCGCCTCGATCTCCTTGAGGCGCGGCTCGCGCGTAAGCGGGCAGACGATCTCGAATTCCTTCATAAAGTCTTAAAAATCAGACATTCGCGACACCGGCGCCACATCCAGCGGCGTCCGCTCCCCGGCAAGATAATGATAATAGCCGGCGATGGCGATCATCGCGGCGTTGTCGGTCGTGAACTTGAACTCCGGAAGGTAGGTCCGCCAGCCGCGCCTGCGGCCCTCGGCCTCGATGCGGGCGCGCAGGCCGCTGTTGGCCGACACGCCGCCGCCGATGGTGACCTCCCGGATCCCCGTCTGCTTCGCCGCCTTGACGAGCTTGTCCAGCAGGATGTCGATCAGTGTCTTCTGGAAAGAGGCGCACAGGTCCTCCTTGTTCTTCTCGAGGAAACCGGGATCCTTCGCCATCTCGTCCCGGACAAAATACAGCAGCGACGTCTTCACTCCGCTGAAACTGTAATCCAGGCCCTCGATATGCGGCTTGCGGAACTGGAAACGCTTCGGATCGCCCTGCTGCGCGAGCCTGTCGATGACGGGACCGCCGGGATAGCCCAGGCCCAGCATCTTGGAGCATTTGTCGAAGGCCTCCCCCACCGCATCGTCGATGGTCTGGCCGAGAATCTCGAAATGCAGCGGATCGTCCACCCGGACGATCTGCGAATTGCCGCCGCTGACCAGCAGGCACAGATAAGGGAAGGAAGGCTCCCGCACGGGCTTGCCCTCCTGACGGATGAAATCGGCCAGCAGGTGGCCCTGGAGGTGGTTCACCATCACGATCGGAATGTCGAGGGCCAGGCCCATCGACTTGGCGAAGGAAGTCCCGACCAGGAGCGATCCCAGCAGTCCGGGACCGCGGGTGAAGGCGATCGCGGTGAGCTCCGCGGGGGTCACGCCGGCCCGCGCGAGGGCCTCGCTCACCACGGGGACGATGTTCTGTTCATGGGCGCGCGATGCCAGCTCCGGGACGACGCCGCCGAAAGCGCGGTGCACGTCCTGGCTGGCGATGACGTTCGACAGCAGCCAACCGTCACGGATGACGGCGGCCGAGGTGTCGTCGCACGAAGATTCTATGCCGAGAATGATGTCTGCCACCTTCCAAAGGATTACACCACAAAGTTAGCAATAATTTTCTTATCTTTGTAGATTGCAAGTCGTGCGCATTGCGCGCAGATGCTTGCACGGACGCATGTACAGGAAAGCGGGATACATAGTCGGGCGCGTTTTCGGCCTTCTGGTCGTGCTGCTGATGGCTGCCATCGTGGCCATCCAGACCCCCTATGTCCAGACGCGCCTGTCCAAGGTCGCCCTCAACCAGCTGGCCGCCATCATGGACGGCCGCGTGCAGTACGACGAGCTCAAGGTGATGACCTCCGGCGTACTGGTGATCCGCAACATCAAGCTCGTGGACGCGGCCCCCTATACCGAGGACGTCAACGGGCGGGGCTGGGACCCGGTGGACACCGTCTTCCGCGCCGGGCAGATCACGGCCACCTTCTCCATCCCCGGACTCCTGCGCGGGCAGGGCCTGCACATGGGCCGCGTCACGGTCGAGGATGCATACTTCCACCTCGCCGCCGAACCCGGCGAATACGGCAGCAACATCTCCCGCATCTTCCACCTGGGCGCCAGCGAGACCCGCTTCCCCGAAGGGGATATCTTCGACATCAAGAAGGTCCGCATCAAGGATTTCCGGCTCCGGATGAACAGCTTCCTGCCCGACGACGGCAGCTACACGGGATACGGCTTCAATTTCGACGACCTGGACGTGACGGTGAACCTGCTGACGGGCCATGGCATCCGCATGAGCGGCGGCAAGATCTACGCCTCGCTCGACCGCTGCCTCGTCTCGGAGAAGTCCGGCTACTCCGTGGACCGGCTCTCCGCGAGCGCCGAGATCGGCATGGACAAGGCCCTGGTCGAGGACCTGCACTTCCGCGATCCCTGGTCGGAGCTCAACGTGCGCAGCCTCTCCCTGGGCTACGACGGCTTCGAGGCGCTGTCGGATTTCATGAGCCGCGTGCGGATCGAAGCCGACGTCCAGCGCTCGCAGCTGGCCCTCAGGACCGCCTCCTATTTCATGCCGGACTTCCGGGACAATCCCGCCGTGATCGACCTCCGGCGCGGCCAGGTGAAGGGTTTTGTCAATGACCTCCAGATTTCGCGCCTGGCATTCGCTGAGACCCACTCCGGCATCTCCGGCGCCGTGGACGGGTCCATCGTGGGGCTTCCCGACCTGGAGAAGCTCATGCTGGACCTGCAGGTCAAGGACCTCAAGTTCACGACGGAAGGCATCTATAAGCTGGGGAAGGCCTTCCTGCCGGACGGCGGCATTCCCGACATCCGGCAATATGCCCGCGGCGTCCCCCTGACCCTGCAGCTCTCCGCCCGCGGACCGGTCGGACGGCTCGCCTACAGCGGCTCGCTCGACAGCCCGGCCGGCCATGCGGGCATCAGCGGCGACATCCGCAACCTGCTGGATCCGGAGCATCCGATCGAAATCGACGCGGACGCCCGGACGCAGGAGCTTGACCTGGGTCGCCTGCTGGGCAGCGACCTGCTCGGGCCCGTCACGCTGAGCACCCGTGCCAGCGCCGTCCTCACAGGCAAGGCCCTGCCTGACGCCCGCCTGGACTCCCTGCACATCACCAGGATCCGCGCCATGGGACATGACTTCACCGACCTGGACGTCTCCGCCGTCCTGCGTTCCGGCACGGCGGAATTCTCCCTGCAGAGCAAGGACCCGGCCGTCCGCTTCGACCTCAACGGTCTCGCGGACCTGCTCCCCCGCTCCGGAGACCAGCGCCTCAACCTGGACGGCACCTTGAGCAACATCGACCTGCACGCCTTCGGCATCGACGGCGGCGACTGGGTCTCCCGCCTGTCCACGCGCCTGCACACCGACATGGTCCTGCGCGGCGAATTCCTGGACGGCGAGGCGGCCCTCGAGGGTCTGACCCTGTTCAACGACAGCGGCACACATCCCATCGGCAACATCGACATCCTGGCCCACGAATCCCGCGGCCAGCAGGACATCAGCCTCGAGGCCCCCTTCCTGGAAGCCTATTTCACGGGCAACCGCCCGGTCACGCGCCTCGCGGGCGACATCCAGACGCTCACGACCCGCCGGGAGCTGTCGGCCCTGTACCTGGACGAGGCCAAATGGACCTACCCCGGCGCCTATTCGCTGGAGCTCCTCTTCCACAACACCCGGGACCTCCTGGACCAGTTCATGCCCGGCACCTACATCGCCGACGGCACGTCCGTTTCCATGACCATCTCGGAAGACGGCAACCTGGACGGCCTCATCCAGTCCGACCGCATCGCCTCCGGCACGAATTTCCTCAAGGACGTCATCATCCAGTTCGACAACCGCGACGGCATGCTCTTCGCCAACGTGCTCAGCCAGGAGCTGCGCGCCGGCACTTTCTCCATGCACAATCCCGCCATCACCGCCAGCGCCCAGGACAACGACATCACGCTCAACGTCCACTACGACGGCTTCTCGGGCGGCGGGGGCGACGCCGAGATCTACCTCGACGGCCAGCTGTACCGCGACGACAAGGGGGTCCTGGTCATCAAGGCCCACCCGCTCAACTCCTACATCGTGGCGGGCGACGAGACCTGGGAGCTCAATGAATCGGACATCGTCCTGTACGGCAAGAACCTCTACCTGGACCGGTTCCTGATCAGCAACGGGCAGCAGAGCCTGCTCGTCGACGGCGGATTCTCCTCGGAGCAGAGCGACACGCTCACCCTGCAGATGGACCGCTTCGACCTGGCCCTGATCGACCAGTTCCTGCCCTCCCCGCTCGGCATCGAGGGCGTGATGAACGGCAAGGCCTTCGTGGCCTCCGGCAAGGATGAGCCGCTGGGCATGCTCATGGACTTCCGCATCGACACGCTCCGCATCGGCGGCGCGGACGCCGGCACCATCCAGCTGTCCAGCATGTGGAACGACGAAGGCAAGGAGCTGGGGCTCTTCCTGAGCGACGAGATCCAGGGACGAAACGCCCTGTATGCCAACGGCACCTATTTCCCGGAAGAAAAACGGGTCGACCTCCGCGTGGACCTGGACGGCCTGCCGCTGGGCATCGCCGCCCCGTTCCTGTCCGAATTCGTCTCCGAACTCGGCGGCGGCATCAGCGGCGCCGTGACCTTGTCCGGTCCCGCCGACGCCCTCGTGCCCGGCAGCGAAGGCCTCCGTCTGGACGACGTCTATGCGCGCCTGGGCATGACCGGCGTGCGCTACACCCTGTCCGGCCCGCTTCGCGTGGACGGCAGCGGGGTGTACCTCGACGAGCTGGCGCTGCATGACGACACCGGCGGCAGCGGCCGCATCACCGGCGCGCTCCGCTACCGGGACCTCATGGATTTCGAGAGCTTCCAGCCGGAGATCCGCCTCTCCTTCAACAACCTCAAGGTGGTGGACACCCCGGAGCAGCCCGGCGGCATGTTCTACGGCCTGATGCGGGCCTCGGGCGCCGCGGCCGTGTCCGGTCCCCTCTCCTCCCTGCTCATCGACGCGGACGTGTCCACGTCCGGGCCCGGCAACATCCACATCCCCCTCTCCGGCGGGCTCACCAGCAGCTCCAGCAACCTGCTGACCTTCACCGAGCCGGCCAAGGAGCTCGACCCGTACGAGGCCATGCTGGCCAGCCTCGACAAGAAAACGGCTTCCAGCAGCGACATGCGCATCCGCGGCCACGTGACCATCTACCCGTCGCTGGCCACCTACGTGGAAATCGACAAAGCCGCCGGCAACGTCGCCAACTTCAACGGCTCCGGATCCGTCTCCCTCAACGTCCAGCCCACCCGCGACATCATGGAACTCAACGGCGACTACGTCATCAACGAAGGCTCCTACCAGTTCGTCATGCCGGGCATCATCTCCAAGACTTTCTCCGTGCAGCGCGGCAGTTCCGTCAAGTTCGGCGGCGACATCATGAACACCGAGCTGGACATCACGGCCAACTACACGCTCAAGACCACGCTCGACGCCCTCGTGCCCAGCGAATCGTCCGGTTCCCGCCGGCAGGTCAACTGCGCCATCAACGTGACCGACCGCCTGAGCGCCCCGAAGATCGACCTGGGCATCGACGTGCCCGACCTGGACCCGACCACCCGCGCCTATGTGGAGTCCGCCCTCAATTCGGACGACAAGGTGCAGAAACAGTTCGTCGCCCTGCTGCTGATGAACAACTTCCTGCCCAGCGAATCCTCTGGCATCTCGAACCAGACGACCAACCTCTTCTCCAACGTCGTGTCGCTGCTGACGAACCAGTTCAACAACATCCTCTCGAAGCTGGACATCCCCTTCGACGTCGCCCTCGGCTATCAGGAAAGTGCCGCCGGACAGAACCTCTTCGACGTGTCCGTGTCCACCCAGCTCTTCGAGGACCGCGTGATCGTGGGCGGCAGCTTCGGCAACCGTCACTTCTCCACCGGCAGTGCGGCGGGCGACTTCAGGGGCGACCTCGACATCTCCGTGAAGCTTGACCCTGACGGGAAATTCCGTTTCAACATCTTCTCGCACTCCGCCGACGAGTTCACCAACTACCTGGATTACTCGCAGCGCAACGGCCTCGGCGTCAGCTACCAGAAAGAGTACGGCGGCTTCCGGCAGTTCCTGCGGGAGCTGTTCGTCCCCAAGAAGAAACGCGCCAAGAGCGAGGAGGAGGAGGCCATCCTGCACAACAAACGAAAAGTCATCGAGATAGACAATGGCAAGACTGACGAATCCGGGGAGACTCTTCCTGATCCCGACGCCGCTCGGGAGCAATGATCCCGCCGAAGTGATTCCACGGCACGTCCTGGAGACGGCCTGCAGCCTCCGCTGCTTCGTGGTCGAGGAACTGCGCACCGCGCGCCGTTTCCTTTCCGCCTACGGCCTGCGCGGTCAGATCGACGCGCTGGACTTCCACGTCCTCAACGAGCACACGACGCCGCAGGAAGTGGAAGCGCTGCTGCCGCTCTTCGAGGGGCAGGACGTGGGGCTGCTGTCCGAGGCTGGCCTGCCGGCCGTCGCCGATCCCGGCGCCGCCCTGGTGGCCCTCTGCCACGCCCGCGGCATCGAAGTCGTCCCCCTCGTCGGCCCATCCTCCCTGATGCTCGCCCTGATGGCCTCCGGGCTCAACGGACAGTCCTTCGCCTTCCGCGGCTACATCCCCGCCAAGGCGGATGAGCGGCGTGCCGCCCTGAAGGAACTGGAGAAGCAGTCCCGCAGCCTCCATCAGAGCCAGATCCTGATCGAGACCCCCTACCGCAACGACGCGCTGCTGTCCGACATGCTCCAGACGCTCTCCCCCGCCACGCGCCTCTGCGTGGCCGCGGACCTGACGCTCCCTACCGAGAGCATCAGGTCCATGACTGTCGCCGAATGGCGAAGGGCGCCCGCCGGGATCGGCAAGCGCCCTTGCGTCTTCATTATCCTCGCCTGACGGTCCCCTATCCGATCACCAGTCCGTCGTAGGCGGGATGCACGTTGTCCGGAAGCATCGCGTCGAAGGCCTCGTAGGTGGGGAGCAGATGCGACAGATGCGTGATGTAGGCCGCTTTCGGACCCACCTTTTCAAAGAAATCCAGGCAGTCCTGCAGGGAGGGGTGCGAGAGGTGGTCGCCGATCTTGACGCAGCCCAGCGTGACGTAATCCACTCCCCTGAGCTTGTCCAGCTCGGCGTCGCTGTCCAGGATCTTGATGTCGGTGAGGTAGGCGATGTTGCCGAAACGGTAGCCCAGCACGGAGAGCTTCTTCTCGCGGTGGTGCCAGCCCTGGATAGGGACGACCTCCACGGAGGCGTCCGGCGCCGACTGCGGCGGCAGGTGGTGGTAGCCGAAGCCCCGCTCCCAGGAAAGGATCTCCTCATTGGCGTTGGAATGCACCCGGAAGGGGGTGTGCCCGTCGATGTTGTGGACGCGCCATTCCGGGGCACCGGGGTATTTCTCTTCCGCGAAAGCATAGCCGTATTCGCGGCGGAGCGTCTGCTCCACGTACGCTTCGCAATAGATATTGACCGGATGGCGTTCCGCCACATTGAATGCGCGGATGTCGTCCAGCCCGCCGGTATGGTCTTTATGGTTGTGCGTCAGCAGGATGGCATCGAGGTGATGCACATCCTCCCGCAGCATCTGGGCGCGGAAATCGGGCCCTGCGTCCACGAGGATCGTCAGGCCGCCGTACTCCACGAGCGCCGAGGCGCGCAGGCGCCGGTCGCGCGGGTCTTTCGAGCGGCAGATCTCGCAGTCGCAGGCGATCATCGGCACGCCGGACGAAGTGCCCGTGCCCAGGAAGGTCAGTTTCGCTTTGTTGTTCTCCATAATCAATCGATGACGATATCCACCAGCGTGTTCACGAGCGCTGGTTCATAAGGCCGCTTAATGCGGATGTAGTTGCCGGTGTATCCTTCCATCATCCCGTCGTGGACGGTCGACTCGAACAGGACCCGTTCGCGGACGCCGCGGTTCTGTGCGCGGAAATCTTCGTGCAGCCCGCGGCAGAGCTCCTCCAGCACCGCCACGCGGTGTTTCTTGACGGCTTCCGGCACCTGGCCGGGCATGGACGCCGCCGGCGTGCCGGGACGCCGGGAATAAGGAAAGACATGGATGAAGGCGGGGCGGATCCTTCCGATGAAATCGAAGGTCTCCCGGAAAAGCGCATCCGTCTCGCCAGGCAGGCCCACCATGACGTCGATGCCGAAGAAGACCTTCGGCGCGCCGGGCCGCTCCATCCGCTTGCGAATCATGGCGATGCGCTCCGCGAAGAAGGCGGTGTCGTAGCGCCGCCCAATGCGCGCGAGCAACTCGTCGGAGCCGGTCTGGAGCGGGATGTGGAAATGCGGCTGGAATTTGGTCCCGCCGGCAATCCAGTCCACGATCTCCTCCGTCAGCAGGTTCGGCTCGATGCTGGAGATGCGGTAGCGCCCGATGCCTTCCACGCCATTCAGGGCCTGCAGCAGCGCCAGGAAGGTTTCTCCGGTGCTGCGGCCGAAATCGCCCGTGTTCACGCCTGTGAGGACGATCTCCCTGACCCCTTCGGCGGCAATACGCTCCGCGTTGCGCACGCATTCGGCAACGGGCAGGTTGCGGCTCTCGCCGCGGGCGTACGGGACCGTGCAGTATTTGCAGTAGTTGTTGCAGCCGTCCTGTACCTTCAGGAAGGCGCGCGTGCGGCTCTCCGCCGCGGAATAGGCCGGGAACATACGGGGCATACTGCTCGAGGCATCAGACTGCTTCGCAGGGATACCCAGCAGCCGCAGCGTCTCCTCCACGACGAGGCCCTTCTCGGCAGCACCGAACACGCGGCTCACGCCCTCGATCCGCCCGATTTCGGCGCGTCGCAGCTCCGCGCTGCAACCCGTCACGACGACATGCGCCGCAGGGTTGACGCGGTGCACCTTGCGCACGAGGTTGCGGGATTTGCTGTCGGAAGTGGCCGTCACCGAACAGGTGTTGACCAGGTACACGTCCGCCGCCTCGCTCCACGGCACGACCTGCAGCCCCGCGGCGAGGAAGCCGCGTTCGTAGGTCGCCGTCTCGGCGAAATTGAGCTTGCAGCCCAGGGTCAGCAGCGCGATTTTCATAGGATCAGGTCGCTCTGGTCCACGTCGCCGAACCACTCATAGACCTTTGCCTCCGCAGCACTCCTGGTCAGCGGGGTGATGCAGTGCACGACCTTGTAGACCGCATAGGCCAGCGCAGCGATGTCGTCGGTGTATCCGATTGCGGGCAGGAAATCCGGAGCCAGGTCGAAGGGCAGCAGGAAATACCCCAGCGCCCCGATGATGATCCCCTTGTCTTTCCGGGAGACCTGCGGGTCCTGCATCGCATAATACAGGATCAGGGCATAATAGACGGCCCGTGCACCCAGACGCCGGAGCGCGCGGCGCAGTTTCTTCCAAAACTTCTCCACATCGTAATGCGGGATGTACTTCTCCAGGTGCCGGGGTGTTTTCATAGTTGCAAAAATACGCATTTCTGCGTAATTTTGTGCTATGCAAGAACAGGAAGGCCGCCGATTGGCGGAACTCGGCGAATTCGGCCTCATCGAGCGCATCCGCGCCCGCTTCCCGGCCCCGGACGGGGTCACGGGCATCGGGGACGACTGCGCCGTGCTGAAGCAGGACAGCATGCTGGACTGCCTCGTGAGCACGGACATGCTCGTCGAGGGGACCCATTTCCTGCGGGAGGACATCCCGCCTTACGACCTGGGCTGGAAGAGCGCCGCCGTCAACCTCAGCGACATCGCCGCCATGGGCGGGAAGCCCACGGGGACCTTCCTCTCCCTCGCCCTGCCCGCCGGCCTCCCGGTGGCGTGGATGGACGCTTTCCTGGACGGCTACGCCGAACTCTCGAAGCGCTTCGACGTGCCGCTGCTCGGCGGCGACACCACCGCCTCGCCCGACCGGATCTGCATCAATGTGACCGTGCTCGGCGAATGCCCCTACGGCCGCAGCCGGCTCCGCAGTGCGGCCGCGGTCGACGACCTGATCTGCGTCACCGGCCCGCTGGGCGATTCCGCCGCCGGGCTGAAAGCCATCCTGGAGGGCGTGGAGCGCGACGCGGACGTGCAGGCGCTCATCGACAGGCATTACCGGCCGATGCCGCGCGTGGCGGAAGGGCAGGAACTGCGGCTGAACCTGGGGGTCCACGCCATGATGGACATCTCGGACGGGATCGGCTCCGACCTGCAGCACATCCTCGACGCGTCTGAAGTCGATGCGCAAATCGACAAGGACGCCATCCCCCTCTCGCTGGCGCTCAAACGCGCCTGCGCCCGCCACGGCTGGGATCCCGTGGCGCTCGCCCTCGGCGGCGGAGAGGATTACGAACTGCTGTTCACCTGCACCCGGCAGGCGGAGATGCTGATCTGCGTGCCGCATTTCGTGATCGGCAGGATCACGAAACGCTCCTATTCCTCCTCCGCCGGCTCCGACTGGCGGGGCTCCGGCTTCGACCATTTCAAAAAACGCTAGTCTCCCGTGTAGAAACGGACCATGTCCCGGACGGCCTGCGAGCAGACGGGGCAGAAGTCTTCCGCGCCGTTGGTGCGCATCCGGCAGTCTTCGCTGGCGCGCCACACGCCTTTGGACTGATAGCCGCCCCCTTCGAGCAGGCCCACGCCGGGCTGCCCCAGCATGCCTTCCCATTTCGCGGAGAAATCCGCCTGCGTGGTGATGTTGGGCTCCCAGGGCTCCACGTCCGGATAGTAGTACTCGACGAACTGGTCGTCGTAGAAATACTCGTCCGCCAGGCCGGCGAAACTGTGGCCGAATTCGTGGACCACCACGGGCCGGAACTGGGTGTGGTGGGCCGTGGTGAGGGTATAGGAATTGAAGATGCCGCCGCCTCCGTAGGTATCCGTGTTCGCCAGGATGATGATGTGCTCATAGGGCAGCCCGGCCAGCAGGTCGTGCATGCGCTTGAGGTGCAGCGTGGTCAGGTAGCGGTCGGAATAGAACGTGTCGAAATGCGAGCCCAGCGCCGTGTCCTTCCACTCTCCCCGGCGGGGCACGCTCACCCCGCTCTCGGCGGAAGGCAGCTCCACGGCGACGAAGTTGAAGCGGTCGCGCATCTCCCCGAAAGCCTCATGCTTCATGAAACTCTCCACGGCCACGGCGGCATCCCGGTAGAACAGCTCCATCTCGGCGGCCGTATAGCCTTCCGGCAGGATCACCACGTCGATGCAGTCCTGCGGCGTCCCGCTGCGCAGGATGTCGTGCGTGCGGGCCGGTGAATCCCCGATCCGGCGGATCAGGATGTCGGCCGGGTCCACGCGGTGCGTCAGGCGCGCGACGATGTTGTCGTGGAAATCGAACAGCACCACCGTCACGTCCACCGGCACGGAAGGCATCGGCAGCAGGAAGACGTTCTCGAAGCTCTTCTGCACGCGGGTGGCCTCCTCGGTCGCCTGCCATTCCTGGAAGAGCGTGGAAAAGGAATTGCAGTACAGCAACTGCCCGGTCTGCGCATCATGCATCCGGATCTGGCCGTTGCCGCGCAGCGCCAGCCGGTCCAGGTGCACCCGCCGCCCGGCCCAGCCGTCGAAACAGCTGAGCTGGTCCAGGGCGATCGCACAGGTCTTGTCCGTGCCCGTAAAGATGTAGTCCACGCGGAGCGTCCGCTCCGTCAGCTGTGCGGGCAGCGGCTGCGCCTGCAGCCCAGCCGCCAGGCACGCCGCGGCCAGGAAGGCCAAGATTCGTCTCATGGTGCAAAGATAGGCAAAAAAGCGCTATTCCACCGTCACCGACTTGGCCAGGTTGCGGGGCTGGTCCACATCGCGTCCCTTCGCGATGGCGATGTGGTAGGAAAGCAGCTGGAGCGGGATGATCGAGAGGATGGGCTCGAAGCACTCCTCCGTGTCCGGAATCTCGAAATACCAGTCGGACAGCACCTTGACGTCGCTGTCCCCTTCCGTGATCACGCTGATGATCCGCCCCTTGCGGGCCTTCACCTCCTGGATGTTGCTGAGGATCTTCTCGTAATTTCCCCGGCGCGGGGCGATCACCACCACCGGCATCTCCTCGTCGATCAGCGCGATCGGACCATGCTTCATCTCGGCGGCCGGATAGCCTTCGGCATGGATGTAGGAGATCTCCTTGAGCTTCAGCGCGCCCTCCAGAGCCACGGGATAGTTGTAACCTCGGCCCAGATAGAGGAAATTGCGCGTGTAGGTGAAGGTCTTCGCCAGGTCGGCGATCTGCGCGTCATGCTCGAGGATCCCGGCGATCTTGTCCGGGATGACCTGCAGCTCCCGCACCAGCGCGGAGCGGCGCTCGTCCGTGACGGTGCCGAGCAGCTCAGCCAGGCTGAGGGCCAGCAGGAACAGCGTCGTGACCTGGGCCGTGAAGGCCTTGGTGGAGGCGACGCCGATCTCGGGACCGATGTGGGTGTAGCAGCCGGTGTCCGTGGCGCGCGCGATGGAGGAGCCCACCACGTTGCAGACGCCGAACAGGAAGGCGCCCGCCTCGCGGGCCAGCTTGACCGCCGCCAGCGTGTCGGCCGTCTCGCCGGACTGCGAGATCGCGATGACCACGTCCGTCGGGAAGATGACCGGGCGGCGGTAGCGGAACTCCGAGGCATATTCGACCTCGACGGGCTTGCGCGTCAGCTCTTCGATCATATATTTGCCGATCAGGCCGGCATGCCAGGACGTGCCGCAGGCGCAGATGATGAAGCGTTTCGCCGCCAGCAGGCGCTCCCGGTTGTCAATCACACCGGAGAGCTTGACCTCGCCGAGTTCCGGATGCAGGCGCCCCTGCATCGATGCGCGCAGGGTGCGCGGCTGCTCGAAGATCTCCTTCAGCATGAAATGCGGGAAGCCGCCCTTCTCGATCTCGCTCAGGCTCATCTCCAGTTCGCGGACCTGCGGCGTCTGCTCGACGCTGCCCAGATCCGTGATGCGCAGCTCCCTGCCGCGCTGGATGTAGGCGATCTGCTCCTCGCCGAGGTATACGACCTTGTGCGTGTATTCGATGATGGGAGAGGCGTCGGATCCGACGAAAAACTCGTCCTCCCCCACACCGATGATCAGCGGGCTGCCCTTGCGGGCGGCGATGAGCTTGTCCGGCTGGCGCCGGTCCATGATCACCAGCGCATAGGCGCCGACCACATGGTTGAGCGCCAGGGGCACCGCCTCGTCGAAAGACACCCCCCGGGAATCCATCATGTACTGGATCAGCTGGATTACGACCTCCGTATCTGTCTGGCTCCGGAAATGATACCCCTGCCGGGACAGTTCGGTCTTGAGGGCCTGGTAGTTCTCGATGATCCCGTTGTGGATCAGCGCCAGTTCATGGTTCTCGGAATAATGCGGGTGCGAATTGACATCGCTCGGCTCGCCGTGCGTCGCCCAGCGGGTGTGGGCGATGCCGATGCAGCCGGAGGTGTCCTTGTCCGCCGCCACTTTCTCCAGGTCACGGACCTTGCCCTTGGTCTTGTAGACCGACAGGGCGCCGTCCGCGCCGATGAGCGCCACCCCGGCGCTGTCATACCCCCGGTACTCGAGCCGGGTCAGTCCCTTGATCAGGATCGGATAGGCCTGCCGCCCTCCGACATATCCTACGATACCGCACATATGAAAGAACTATAAATGAATCAAAGTATCCGTCATTCCCACTCGATCGTTGCCGGCGGTTTGGAAGAGATGTCATAGACTACACGGTTGACCCCGCGCACCTTGCGGATGATCTCGTTGGAGACGTCCCGCAGGAAATCATACGGGAGGGCGAACCAGTCGGCCGTCATCGCATCGGTCGATACCACGGCCCGGAGGGCCACGGGATTCTCATAGGTGCGCTCGTCCCCCATCACGCCCACGCTCTTCACGGGCAGCAGGATGACGCCGGCCTGCCAGATGGCGTCGTACAGGTTGGTCGCCGCCACGCGCGGATCCGAAGCCGAAGGGAAACCCATCCCGGTGCAGTCATAGGCGCGCAGGCTGCGGATGAAGATATCGTCCGCCTCCCGCAGGACGGCCAGTTTCTCTTCGGTGACCTCCCCGATGATGCGGATGGACAGGGACGGGCCCGGGAAGGGATGGCGGCCCACCAGCGCTTCGGGGACGCCCAGGGCGCGGCCGACACGGCGGACCTCATCCTTGAAGAGCATGCGCAGCGGTTCCACGATCTTCAGGTCCATTTCCTGCGGCAGGCCGCCCACGTTGTGGTGGCTCTTGATCTTGGAAGCGATACCCCCGACGCCGGCACTCTCGATCACGTCCGGGTAAATGGTCCCCTGCGCCAGCCAGCGGACGTTCCTGATCTGCCGGGCATATTGGTCGAAGGTCTCCACGAAGAGCCGGCCCACGACCTTGCGCTTGGCCTCCGGCTCGGTGACGCCGGAAAGGGCCTGCAGGAATGCGGCCGAAGCGTCGGCACCGATCACGTTGAGCCCCATCCCCTTGTAGGAGGCGAGCACATCCTCGAACTCGTTTTTCCGCAGGAGGCCGTTGTTCACGAAGATGCAGGTGAGCTGTGCGCCGACGGCCCTGTGCAGCAGCACGGCCGCCACGGTGGAGTCCACGCCGCCGCTCAGGCCCAGGATCACCTTTTCGCCGCCGATCTGCTCCCGAAGGGCCGCCACCGACGTCTCGATGAAGGAATCCGGCGTCCAGTCCCCCTTGCATCCGCAGATGTCCAGGGCGAAATTGGAGAGCATCCGCATCCCTTCCGTGGTGTGATACACCTCCGGATGGAACTGGACGGCGTAGGTCCGTTCTCCCGGGAACTGGAAAGCGGCGTGGGCCACGTCGGCGGTCGAAGCGATCAGTTCCGCCCCTTCCGGCAGGACCGAGATCGTGTCTCCGTGCGACATCCACACCTGTGTCTCCGGGCTCACGCCTTTCAACAAGGGAGAATCGGCCACGACCCGCAGCATCGCCCGCCCGTATTCACGGGTGCCGGAGGCCTCCACCATCCCGCCACCGGTAAAGGCAAGATATTGGGCGCCATAGCAGATGCCCAGCAGGGGCAGGCGGCCGCGGATGGAGGACAGGTCCACCTGCGGAGCACGGGCATCCCGTACGCTGCACGGACTGCCCGAGAGGATCACCCCCCTGATGCTGTCATCCAGCGCCGGGATCCTGTCGAAAGGATGTATTTCGCAATAGACGCCAAGTTCCCGCAGGCGCCGTCCGATCAGCTGGGTCACCTGGGAACCGAAGTCCAGAATGAGTATCTTTTCCATATCGTTATCTGAGTTCCGTCTCTTTCTCCATGTATTTTACAAATGCCTCATTGCACAGGCGCACGCCGCCCGGCGTGGGATAGCGCCCGGTGAAGTACCAGTCGCCGGGATGGTCCGGGCAGGCGCGGTGCAGGCCCTCGATGCTCTGGAAAACCAGCTCCACGGGCGTCTGCATCCCCTCCGGGCGGAGCATCTCCACGATCTTGGCGTTGATCTCGCCGACCGAGAAGGGCGCATAGATGTCCCGGACATGGTTGGCCGACAACGGGTCCTCCCTGCATGCCCGGTACGTGTCGTCGATCAGCTGCTGCATCCCCCGCTCCCGCAGGAGCGCCATGGCGGCGCGGAAGGCGCAAAGCTCCTCGAGGTGCGACATGTCGATGCCATAGTAATCCGGATAGCGGATCTGGGGGGCACTGCTGACCATCACGATCTTGCGCGGATGCAGACGGTCGAGGATCTTGAAGATGCTCTCCCGCAGCGTGGTTCCGCGCACGATCGAGTCGTCGATCACGACCAGGTTGTCCACCCCCGGCTCCAGCGAGCCGTAGGTGATGTCATAGACATGGGCGGCCAGGTCGTTGCGCTCGTCGCCCTCGGTAATGAAGGTGCGCAGCTTGATGTCCTTGACCACCACTTTCTCGATGCGCACGTCGTGGTCGAGCCGCCGCACGCCCTCCGTCATGCCGTAGAAGGCCACCTCGGCCGTGTTGGGGATATAGGAGAACACCGTATGGGCCACATCGCCTCCGACCGCGTCCAGGATGGCGGGTGTGAGCTGCTCGCCCAGGCGCTTGCGCTCCCGGTAGATGTCGCGGTCGGAGCCGCGGCTGAAATAGATGCGCTCGAAGGAGCAGGCGCTGTTCGCCTTCGCCTGCTGGATCTGCTCCAGCTGGATCTCGCCGTGCTTCGTCACGATCAGGGCCTGTCCGGGACGCAGCGTGCGGATGTCTTCGGCCCTCAGGTCGAAGGCCGTCTGGATCACGGGGCGCTCGCTGGCCACGACCACGACCTCGTCGTCACAATAGTAATACGCGGGGCGGATGCCCCAGGGATCGCGCACGGCGAACATCTCCCCGCTGCCCGTGAGGCCGCACATCACATAGCCGCCGTCGAAATGCGGCATCGTGGAGCGCAGCACGTTCCCGATCTTGACATGGTCGTCGATAAAGCGCGTGATGGCCGTCCCCTCCAGCTTCAGCTCCCGGGC
>Ga0208297_1000548_pt1 | contig 68877 bp, 69 predicted proteins | sample LMS_cellobiose_e_FD_187367 | JGI IMG/M metagenome (GOLD analysis project Ga0208297, IMG submission 187367) | Rumen-fistulated moose microbial communities from Alaska, USA - LMS_cellobiose_enrichment (SPAdes) (version 2) | ecosystem: Host-associated > Mammals > Digestive system > Stomach > Rumen...
TAAACACAGCGATGACGACCATGAAGGTCATGTTGATGTTGAGGTACACGGTGGCGGCGAAGCCGAAGAAGAAGTAGATGGAGGCTTTGCCGGACCACAGCATGTTCATCAGGAGGCCAAGTCCGATAGCGGGCATCATGCCGGCAGCCACGCTGAGACCATCCAGAATGAAGGCGGGAATGCCAGCGATAATCCCCTGAAGGGCGTCGGCGCCCAGTGCGATAGCAGCATACACCAGGATGGTGGAGAAGATGGGGTTGGTCACATTAGCGATAAACGCCATACGGTTATACCCCTTCACATCGCCCTTGGCGGCCAACCGCTCAAAGATGGTAACGAACATACCCTGATAGACAATACGGACGGTAAGGGACCAAATGGCGGATACGGCGCCGATAGCGGCGGCCAGAACCACGGCGGTCTCATAGTCCAGATTGGTGCCGATGCACAGGGCGGTTACGATGGTGCCAGCCAAGAACACGTCGCTGGGGATGGAACCACCGATGTTGGTGATGCCCATGAACAGCAGCTCCAGAGAGGCGCCCAGGGCCAGACCGGTGGCCGCGTCACCAAGGATCAAACCAAGGATGGGGCATACCACGATGGGACGGGTCGCAAAGTTATGCGCCCAGAATGCACTGAGCTCACTAAAAGCCAAGTACACCAATGCAGTGGTTAAAGCAAGAGTACCTGCACTCAAATTAATTAACCCCTTTCATTTCAATGTAAAAGTGCAAACGATTCCGAATTTACTTGAGCACGTCGTCCAGGGTAACCATCGCCATGTACGGCAGCAGCTGTACGTCGATGGGAATCCCGGTCTTTTTCATCTCTTCAATGACTTTCAGATCCTCTTCGTCCACGTAGACGTTATCGGAGAGTTTTTTCTTCTGCGAGACGTCTCCGCCGTTCAGGCGGCCGTAGTTGCCGAAGTTGATCCGCTTCACCTGGTCGGTGGCTCCCTGCGCGATGGCGAGAGCGTCTTTCAGGTTGGTGACGATGATCCCAATTACGGTGTTAGCGGTCCGGGGATCATTTAGGGTTTTAATCGCCTGCTCAATGCTCTGCACCGTGGTCTTGCTGCTGGGCGGGCCCGCCATCTTCAACGCCATGGTCTGGGTCTTGCTGGCAGCAGCCACGTCGCTTGCCACCATCAAAACCTTGAATTCCAAGGCCTTGCTCCAGGCAATGGCCACCTGTCCGTGAATCATCCGATCATCCACACGCATTAATTTTACCAATTCATTTTTCACCTCCTCCTTTTTTAAGTGACCAAAGACGCTTGGTCCTAAAGAGAAAATTACGCATACTAGAGTTCTTTTTTACACCGTTTGATATCGGTGCGGGTAACTTTCCCCGAAGTATTCAGGCAAAGGGGCGCTTGCCATTTTCATCAAAATTGCAATGTGCGTTCACCGCACGCTTACAAACAAGACATCCACTCTTTCAAACAAATAAAATTAAACATTTTACTTGTTTTTTAAATTTCCATATATAATCCAGGAAAATCCAATCACTTTTTCTACCAATATCATTCTATGATCAAACGCGCTAAAAATAATCGCTATTTTTAGGGTATTTTTCGGAAATCGCTCTGACTCATCTCCGTTTTAATCCCTCTATAATTAACTTTATTATATGTACTCATCTATCGATTGTCAATAATAACCTGGTATTTTTCACATGAATAATCAATAATTTATTGTTTTTTTATATGTTTTTCAGTTCAATAATTTCAAAAATTTTTTGTAGTTAGTTGGGCTACTTGCGTCATCCATTTTATTGGAAATTTCTAACTTTCATAGGATAAAGCCTCTATTCTATGGGAATCTTTTTAAACTCCACCTGAATCCATTCAATCATCTCCGCAATTCAATATTCCAAATTCTTATTTTACTTTTGTAACTTCAAGAAGATTTTTTTCATACCTGATTTTCCCTTTCATTTATTGATGCCAAACCTTTGATCCATCAACGCAAATCCGCGCAAGCGAAGACGCAATCCTTTTCCATCTTAGATCTCCTCCTGGCCCTCCCCTTCGTCCATATCCGTCCCCATGTGGGTCTCTTCGGTTTTGATCTCCCAATGGATCAGAAAGGTCAAAGCGGCCCGCAGCAGTATGATTGCCCCAACGATGGCGATTTCACTGAACTCCCGCACTACCACCGTTCGCAAAATCTCACTTCCCAGCTTAAATTCAAGGCCCATGGCCATTCCTTTAGCCAACTTCAAGCGCGTAAGCGGATCCCGGCGAAGATAGCACACGAGCCCAACTACACCCGCTACAATAATGACGCCAACGCCCATAAACTCAAACGCGATGATGGCTAAATTGACCACCCGGATCAAAATATGATGAAGTAGTTCTTCCATCTGTATCCTTCACCCTTTCCGATTTCCTCACTATTGTTAACGCAAGGATGGGGAAATCATTCCGATTTCCCCATTTCTTCATCAAATCCACTCCAGATAAAACACAGATCTAGCGAAGAAATCCAAAGGCATTATAGGCGCAGGCGAAGAAACTTTTTAGTCATAACCTTCATGTGGTTTCGATTTGCGGCAGCAAAGGAGCTACGTATTTCATGTTCTCAGCAGAATAACCCAATTCCATAAACAACTTAAAAAAACAGCCCTCATTTATGACATCCATGGGTCTGAAGTGAGTGGCGAATTAAAATTAGTGGCAAATGCCGTTGACGATGTGTTTTCAAAAGCAATCAAGAAATGAACTGTGTACTTTTGTGTGTACCCGAAAAAGAAAAAACCCCTGAGAAACCTTTATTCTCTGGGGTTTTGTTTAGCACAGTCTTACGATATGGATCTTTACTTGCGGGAACAAAAATATCGCAACCCGCAAAAGCAAGTTGCGATATTGGATGCGGCAACTTGCCGCTGGTGGAGGCGAGGGGAGTCCCGCCGCAGCCGTTGGCTGCTCTCAGGCCTCGTCCGTTCGCTGACGCTCCCTTTGGTCGCTCTTCCGCCACTGGCGGCGCTCTCTTCCGGTTCGGCTCCCCTGCTTTCCATATAAATAAAAAGCCCATGCAACAGCATGGGCTTTTTATTTATGGTGGAGGCGAGGGGAGTCGAACCCCTGTCCGAAGACGTTTGTTCACGGTTTTCTCCGAGCGCAGCGGCTCGATCAAATTCCCGCATCCCTTCCTCGATGCCGCAAGGGAAGGGAGTTGGTAGCTTCATCTTACCGGTTTAGACGCAAAGCTTAGCCTAACCTGTTCCCCATCTAATGGCGTTCTATCCTACCCGATGGGACATGTAGGGAGAACGTCGCGGCTTAGGCCGCGAAAGCTACTTCGTTTTTCGCAGTTATTATTTGATTTGCCGGTTTTTAACGCAGCCCCGGCGGTCTGCGGCTCGCTTACCGTGCCCAATCCATCCCCGTCGAAACCATTACGCCCCCATATAGGGCCCCATCGGGTATTAGATTATACCATACCCGCAAGAGAATTCATATGCCAGATTCTACAAAACATGGAATCAAAAAACAAGCGGGCATTTCATAGAATGCCCGCTCTTACCTCGGATATGCGTATGGGGAAACTCAATCAAACAGATTCAGAAAATCCAGGGTAGCAAAGTAATCCTTTGGCGTCTCCGCCCGGCGGATCAGCTGGGTGCCGCCATCCTCCTTTAGCAAAACCTCTGCGGAGCGGAGCTTTCCGTTGTAGTTGTAACCCATGGAAAAGCCGTGAGCGCCGGTATCATGGATCACCACGATATCCCCAATGTCGATCTTGGGCAGCGCCCGGTTGATGGCAAACTTGTCGTTGTTCTCACACAGCGAACCCGTCACATCGTAGAGAGTATCGCAGGGCTCGTCCTCTTTGCCCATCACGGTGATGTGATGGTACGCGCCGTACATGGCGGGCCGCATCAGGTTGACAGCACAGGCGTCAAGGCCGATATAGTCCTTGTAAATCTTCTTTTCGTGAAGAACCGTGGATACCAGATAGCCATGGGGGCCCGTCATAAAACGCCCCAACTCCGTTTTAATCTGTATCTCCATGCCGGCCTTGGCGATGGTCTTTTCATAAACCTTCCGGACGGCGTCCCCCACCTCCAGAATATCCACCGGCTTGTCCTCGGGACGATAGGGAATCCCGATTCCACCGGATAGATTCACGAAGGCAATGTTGGCGCCGGTGGTCTTATGCATCTCCACAGCCAGATGGAACAAATCCTTGGCTAAGATGGGATAATAGTCTTTATCGGTGGTATTGCTGGACAAAAAGGCATGGATTCCGAAGTTCTTGGCGCCCAGGGACATGAGCTTGCGGATACCCGCCATCAGCTGAGTTTTGGTCATGCCATATTTGGCGTCCCAGGGGCTGCCCATGATGGCGTTGCCCACCTGGAAATCCCCGCCGGGGTTATACCGCAAGCAGATGGTTTCCGGAATGCCCCCGTTCTCCTTCAAAAAATCAATGTGGCTGTAATCATCCAGGTTGATGAGCGCGTCCAGCTTCCGGGCGTACCGGTACTCCTCCGCCGGAGTGACGTTGGAGGAAAACATGATGTCCTCCCCCGCAAAGCCCAACGCCTCTGCCAGCATCAGCTCGGTGTAGGAGGAACAATCCAAGCCGCAGCCCTCCTCCTTCAGGATGTTCAGAATCACGGGATTGGGCAGGGCTTTTACGGCAAAATACTCGCGGAACCCAGGATTCCAGGAAAACGCCTGGTTCAGGGCCCGAGCGGTAGCCCGGATACCCTTTTCATCATAAATATGGAACGGCGTCGGATACTGCTTGATGATCTCGACGATCTGCTCCTTGGTAAAGACCGGTACCTTCATGGTGTGCCTCCGTACAAAAACTTTAATAGCGAAATTGTATCATGGGGGGTTAGCCCAGTCAAACAAAGAAGTAATTAAAATTGACGGTTTTGCCCTCTCCGTCTTGCATAAATTGAAACAAATTTTTCACATAGGGAAAAAGAAATCCCCGGGGCCCGGGGATTTTCCTTTCTTTTGTCAACCCAGGGGCTACTCCCCCCTGCGTCCAGCCCGGGCCACCGCCCGTTCCATTTCCCGTTTATCGTCCCGCTGCTTGAGAGATTCCCGCTTGTCATACAGTTTCTTGCCCTTGCAGATGCCCACTTCCATCTTGGCATAATTGCCATAGAAGTACACCGAAAGGGGAATGAGCGTATACCCCTCTCGCATGGTGCTGGCGTTGAGCTTTGCAATCTCCCGTTTATGGAGCAGCAGCTTCTTATCCCGCAGCGGATCCCGGTTAAAGATATTCCCCTGTTCGTATGGGCTGATATGCATCCCCACCACATAGGCTTCTCCATTCCGCACCCGGATATAGGCGTCGGTTAGGTTTGCTTTTCCCTGGCGGATGGACTTCACCTCGGTGCCAAAAAGGGATAGGCCAGCCTCCATGGTCTCCTCCACATAGTATTCATGGCGGGCACGGCGGTTCTGCACCATCACCTTTTTCTTCCGATCCATTTAGCGGCCGCCTCCTTCAGCGGGAACAAATTCCACCCGGCGCATATCCAGGTTGACCCCGCTTACTATAATATCCATTTCGTCGCCGATTGCAAAGGTTTTCTTAGTTCGCTTGCCGGTAAGCCGAAGCATCTTCTCGTCGTAGACATAATAATCGTCATCCAAGCTGACCATACGGATGAGTCCTTCGGCGGTATTGGGCAGCTCCACAAAGATGCCGAAATCCACCACCGAGGTGATCACCCCGGTGAACCGCTGGCCGATGAACCGCTCCATGTATTGAGCCTTTAAGAGATCGTCCACCGCCCGTTCAGCTTCCATAGCCACCCGCTCCCGAGCGCTGGTATGCTCCCCCATAGCATGGATCTTTTCCTCCATGGCCTCCAGCTCCTTACAGCCGGGGCCATGGCCAATGGCCGCCTTGATGGCCCGGTGGACCACTAGATCGGGGTACCGGCGGATGGGCGAGGTGAAATGGCAATAGTTCTTAAGAGCCAGGCCAAAGTGTCCCAATGGGGCGTCGGCATACCGGGCCTTTTTCATGCAGCGAAGCATGGTACGGTTCATTACCGAAGCATAGGGCGTATCCTCCGCCTCCTGCAAAAGGGCCTGCAAGGCCTTGGGATGGATGTTGCGCAGCTTGGGCGCCTTTAGGCCCAAGGCCTTGGCCATGGTAAAAAGCTCCTCCATCCGCACCTGATCCGGCTCCTCGTGGACCCGGTATAAAAAGGGCAGATCCCAGGCGGAGCCATAGGCGGCGGCGCACTCGTTAGCGCTGAGCATAAAGTCCTCGATCATAGCGTTTGCCCTGCCCCGCTGGGCCCGGCGGATATCCACGGCGTTGCCCATATCGTCGGTCTCGATATCGGTCTCCGCCAAATCAAAGTCGATGCTGCCCCGCGCATGCCGGTTGCGGGAAAGGATCTCGCTCAATTTTCCCATTCGAAGAAGCAGATCCGCCACCCCCTCGTATCCGGGGACAGTAATCCCCTTCTCCAGCAGCTGGCTCACATCCTCATAGGTACACCGCTTATCCACGTGGATCACCGAGTTGTGGAAGGAATAGCTTTTGATGTTCCCCTGCCGGTCCAGCTCCATACGGCAGGACAGGGCCAACCGGTCCACCCCGGCGTTGAGGGAACAGATGCCGTTTGAAAGGGCCTCAGGCAGCATGGGAATCACCTGACCCGGGAAGTATACGCTGGTTCCCCGTTCATAGGCGTCCTGATCCATGGGACACCCCGGAGTCACATAATGGGATACGTCGGCAATGTGGACGTATAGGATATAGCCATCCTCCCTATCCTCCAAGGAAACGGCGTCGTCCAGATCCTTGGCGTCCGCCCCATCGATGGTGACGGTGGTAAGGCCCCGATAATCCTCCCGGCCCCGTTTCTGCTTGGGGTCCACCTGCTGCGGCACCCCTTTGCTCTGGGCAAGAGCCCCCTTTGTAAAGGTATCGGGCAGGTCATAGGAGCGAACGATCCCCAGTATCGACGCCTGAATGGAGCCGGATTTGCCCAGCACCTCGGCAACCTTTCCTACAGCGTTGCGGTTGCCGCTGGGCCATTTGACGATTTGGGCCACCACCAGGTCTCCGTTCCTGCCGTCTCCCATATTCTCCAGAGGAATGAACACGTCGGGGATTCGCCGGTCCTCGGGCACCAGAAACCCGGCGTTATGGCCTCGCTCCAGCCGTCCCACCACGCTGTCCCGGGCGCGGCTTAGGACGCGGACCACCTCTCCCTCCTTCTTGCCCCGGTACGCCCGGCTGCCCCGAACCTTCACCAAGATCCGATCCTGATGCATGGCTCCCATCAAGGCGCCACTGGGAAGGAACACGTCCTCTGCATTCTTGTCGTCAGGAACCAAAAAGCCAAAGCCCCGCTGGTTTCCCGACAGGGTTCCCGCAAGATACCCCAGCCATTGAGGCAGAGCCACCTTGCCCTTACTGGTATAAACCAGCTTTCCCTGGAATTCCAGCCGGGCAAGGATTTCCCCAAAGGCTTCCTCTGAAAGGCCGGACCGCTCCATCAATTCATTCTTCTTCATGGGAATCCCCTGGGATTCCAGTACGTTCAACAATTTTTCTTCCATAGAATTCTCCAATAATAAAACAGGGGCGCCCCAGGCGCCCCGTATGAACCTAATCCCTTAAGCAGCAAATTTCTGTATCAACACCAGCGCAAAGGACCCAATGGCCAGCAGCACTGCCGCGATCTTGGTGTAGCGATCCAGCTTTGCTTCATAGGTCTTGCTCTTGGTCTTGGACAAAAAGGTGTCGCTCCCCCCAAAGGATGCGCCCATGCCGGGCTCTTTGGGTTTCTGCATCAGCACCAATACGATGATCAGCGCCGACAGGATACAGATAACGACTTTTCCAATGGTCATCAGCATTTAGTTCACGATCCTCCCAAAATCCATAGCATTCGGATTATAGCATACCCCATGTCCCATTGCAAGCCCGGCCTTTGGGAGAATCTGGCGGCGGAGGACCAGACGCCCGGTACTGTGTCATTTTACCGGCGGTTTATGGGTTCCTGGTTATTCCCGTGTTAGGGTTTCCAGAAGCGTGCTATAGCATTCCTCCGTCTCCTCCGGGGTAGAAAGGTTGAACACCACCGTCTGTTCTCCCCGAAGCACGATATACCGGTGAACCTGCCGGTAGATGTGAAGCTGGTATCGGCCAAACTCCTCGTTCTGAAAGCTGCCGCTAAACACCTTAAAGCTGTCGGTGCCAAACACCTTTTTCCCCGGGGCGAGCTCCTCCCGCAGCTCGACGCCGGTCACGGCGTCCAGATCCACCGTGACGCCCGCGCCCAGGACCCCATCCACCCGCAGCCGATCCCCCGACATCCCCGCGTGGATATCTCCGCCCACAAACAGAAGAATCAGCACCACAGCCGTGATCACCAGGGTGATGGCCGTGCCAAAGCCAATGAACACCCTTCTCTCATTCGCCCGCATCGAAATCCCTTCTCTCCTCTATAAAAAAGGGGAAGGACCTCGGTCCTTCCCCTTTTGGTTATCGGTTCAACAGGGATACGCCCGTCATCTCCGGCGGCTGCGGAACATCCATCAGCTCCAGAAGAGTTGGGGCCAAATCGCAGAGCCGGCCGCCTTCCTTGAGGGAAGCGCCGCTCTTCTCCCCCACCAGGGCCAACATCACCGGATTGGTGGTATGGGCCGTCATGGGCCCGCCGTTCTCATCCACCATGGTTTCCGCGTTGCCATGGTCCGCCGTCAAAAGGAAGCAGCCGCCATTTTTCAGGATGGCGTCCGCCACCTTTCCCACGCACTCGTCCACCGCCTCCACGGCACGGATAGCCGCGGGGATCACGCCGGTATGGCCCACCATATCGGGGTTGGCAAAGTTCAACACCATAAAGTCGTATTTCCCCTCGCCAATGAGCGCCACCGCCCGGTCTGCCACCTCATAGGCGCTCATCTCGGGCTTTAAGTCGTAGGTATCCACCTTGGGAGAGGAAATCAGCTCGCGATCCTCCCCGGGATTGGGCGCCTCTACGCCGCCATTGAAGAAAAACGTCACATGGGCGTATTTCTCGGTTTCGGCGATGCGGAGCTGCGTCTTGCCCATCTTGCTCAGGTACTCCCCTAGGGTGTTGTCCAGGGACTGGGGTAAAAAGGCCACATGGACCTTGTCCCCAAAGGTGGCGTCATACTGAGTGAAGCACACATAGTGGACGGGGAAATACGTCCGCTGAAATCCGTCGAAGTCCTCCATAATGAAGGTACGGGTGATCTCCCGAGCCCGGTCGGGGCGGAAGTTGTAGAAGATGATGGAATCCCCTTCCCCTACGGTTGCCACCGGCTGGCCGTTCTCCGTAACGATGATGGGCTTGATAAACTCATCGGTAACGCCCTCGTCGTAGCTCTTCTGGATCATGGCGGGGGCATCCTCACCCCGCTGGTCGCCTTCGCCCTTGGTGAGGGCGTTGTAGGCCACCTCTACCCGCTCCCAGCGGTTGTCCCGATCCATGGCATAGTACCGGCCGATGACGGTAGCCACTTTTCCGCAGCCCACCTTCTCCATAGCCGTCTGTAGCTGCTCCACATATCCCTTGCCGCTGGTGGGCGCCACGTCCCGGCCGTCCATAAAGCAATGGACATATACCTTATCCACGCCCATCCGCTTGCAGAGCTCCAGCACCGCGATGCCATGGGTCAAATGGCTGTGAACACCGCCATCGCTGCACAGGCCAAAGAGGTGAACCGCCTTATCGTTGTCCTTTGCATGCTGGATGGCCTCCCGCAGCACGGGATTCTCATAAAAATCCCCATCTTCGATGGATTTGGTAATCCGGGTCAGCTCCTGGTACACGATGCGCCCAGCGCCGATGTTCATATGACCCACCTCGCTGTTGCCCATCTGTCCCTGGGGCAGTCCCACCGCCAGACCGCTGGCTTCGATCTGGGTATGGGGATAGGTGGCAAGAATTCTGTCAATATTGGGGGTATTGGCAGAAAGGATGGCGTTACCGCCATCCTTCTTTCCAATACCGAACCCGTCCAGGATAATCAATCCCGTCAGTTTCTTCATGATATCCTCCTAAGTCCGGTCAATGTTCCTTATTTCTGGTAGTTGATGAGGGCGGAGAAATCCTCAGCCTTCAGAGCAGCGCCGCCGATGAGGCCGCCGTCGATCTCGGGCTGCGCCATGAGGCCCTTCACGTTGCCGGGCTTCATGCTTCCGCCGTACTGGATCCGAACGGCATCAGCGGCTTCCTTGCCGGCAATCTCCTCCACGGTCTTGCGGATGATGCCGATAACCCGGTTGGCTTCCTCGTCGGTAGCGGTCTTGCCGGTGCCGATGGCCCACACGGGCTCATAGGCGATGACCAGCTTGGCAACGTCGGCGGGGGCCACGCCGGCAAGGCCGGCCTTAACCTGTCCGGCCACCAGGGTATCGGTAACGCCGGCTTCCCGCTCCTCCAGGGTCTCGCCTACGCACATGATGGGAATCAGATCGTGGGCAATGGCGGACAGAACCTTCTTATTCACGGTCTCGTCGGTCTCAGCAAAGTACTGGCGCCGCTCGCTGTGGCCCAGGATCACGTACTCCACACCGATCTCCTTCAGCATCAGGGGAGAGATTTCGCCGGTGAAGGCGCCGGACTCCTCCCAGTGCATGTTCTGAGCGCCCAGGTGGATGTTGCTGCCGTCCAGATACCGCTTGGCGATCAACAGGCAAGCAGCGGTGGGGCACACCACGGCGGTCACGTCGTTGTTATCGGCAACCAAGGGCTTCAGAGCCTCGATGAGCTCCTTGGCCTCGTTGGGGGTCTTGTTCATTTTCCAGTTGCCGGCGATGATGGGTTTTCTCATGTGCGTAAGCCTCCTAATGATATGTATCAATGTTGACCGGGCTGGGCCCGGCATGTTGCCTTATTTGTTGGGGATCGCCGCGATGCCGGGAAGTTCCAAGCCCTCCAGGAACTCCAGGCTGGCGCCGCCGCCGGTGCTCACATGGGTCATCTGATCCTTGTAGCCCAGCTGCTCCACCGCCGCAGCGCTGTCGCCGCCGCCAACGATGGTCACGCCCTTGCACTCGGCCATAGCAGCCGCAACCGCCTTGGTGCCGGCGGCAAAGGCCTCAAACTCAAACACACCCATGGGGCCGTTCCAAACCACGGTGCCCGCGCTGACGATGGCGTCATGGAACAGCTTCTGGGTCTTGGGCCCAATGTCCAAGCCCTGCCAGTCGGCGGGAATCTCGGTGCTGTCCACAGTTTTATGCTCGGCGTCAGCCGCAAATTCCTTGGCCACCACGGTGTCCACAGGCAAGAGCAGCTTCACACCCTTCTCCTCGGCCTTGGCCATCAGCTCCTTGGCAAAGCCAATGCGCTCCTCGTCCAAGAGGGACTGGCCAATCTCATAGCCCTTGGCAGCAAGGAAGGTATAGGCCATGCCGCCGCCGATGATGAGGGTATCCACCTTCTCCAGCAGGTTGTTGATGACGCCGATCTTATCCTTCACCTTGGCGCCGCCCAGGATGGCGACGAAGGGACGGTCGGGATTCTCCAACGCCTTGCCCATAACGGAAACCTCTTTCTCGATGAGGTAACCGCAAGCGGTGGGCAGGTAGGCAGCCACGCCGGCGGTGCTGGCATGGGCCCGGTGGGCGGTGCCAAAAGCGTCGTTGACATAGATCTCAGCCAAATCGGCGAGCTGTTTGGCAAAGGCGGGATCGTTCTTCTCCTCCTCTGCATGGAAGCGAACGTTCTCCAGCAGCAGGATCTCGCCGTCCTTGAGGGCAGCGGCCTTCTGCTGGGCGTCCTCGCCCACAACATCCTTGGCCAGGATCACGTTGGTATCCACCAGCTCGCCCAGGCGCTTTGCCACGGGAGCCATGGAGAACTTCATGTTAAACTCCCCTTTGGGACGACCCAGGTGGGAGCAAAGGATGACTTTGGCGCCATGCTCATAGAGGTATTTGATGGTGGGCAGAGCCGCGGTGATGCGGTTGTCATCGGTAATTTCCCCGGTTTCCTTATCCATGGGGACGTTAAAATCCACACGAACCAGAACCTTTTTGCCCTGTACAGCGATGTCCTCGATGCTGACTTTGTTCACAACGATCACTCCTTATATAAATGTCTCATTTGGGTTCCAAGAAGGCACAATCAGCCCATTCTTCCACACCAACCATTTTATAGCAACCATGTTAAAAAGCAAGCAATTTGTGAAAGATTTCTCTTTTTGAAGGGATCCAGGTGGAAAACGCCAAAAACCAAAAGCCCCCAACTGGGGGCCTTTGGTCTGCTGCATTGCTTTCATTCTAATTGGAGGGGAGGTATTTGGTTATCTGCTGCATCTTTACTATAGGCACAGGATGTGTCCTCTATATAGTAAAATCGTGTCAAAATTGTGAACAACTGTGTCAGTTTCCTGTCCGTATTGTTTCCCCCTTCCTCTTTCTATATAATAGGATCGAAAGCGATTATCATCCCACCCGAGGTGCATTTATGACCAACCTAATCCTGATCTGCGACGATTCCCCGGTGGTTCACGAGACCCTGGGCGCGTACTTAAAATCCGAAGGCTTCCCCTTCCTCTCCGCCACCGATGGCGAGGAGAGCCTCCGCCTGTGGCGGGAAAAGGATCCGGATCTCATCATCCTGGATATTATGATGCCCAAGCTGTCGGGCATCGACGTCATGCGGGAGATCCGCAAGGTGAGCACCGTGCCCGTACTGATGCTCACCGCCCGGGGAGAAGAGGTGGATCGTATCCTGGGCCTGGAGCTGGGCGCCGACGACTACATCGTAAAACCCTTTTCCCCCCGGGAGGTGGTAGCCCGTATCAAAGCGGTGCTCCGGAGAAAGAACGATCCCCAGGGGGAAAGCCAGGGTGCCATCGTCCGGGCCGGCAAGCTCTCGGTAAATCTGGCCAAGTATGAGGTCCTCTACGATGGAAAGCCCGTCATCTGCACCCCCAAGGAGGTGGAGATCCTCAACCTGTTGATCTCCCATCCCGGCCAGGTGTTCGATCGGGAGACTATCCTCAATAAGGTGTGGGGCTATGACTACTTCGGGGATACCCGGGCGGTGGATACCCAAATTAAGCGGATCCGGCATAAACTTCCCGAGGATCCCGACTTCTCCATCAAAACCATCTACGGGGTGGGCTATAAGTTCGAGGTATCCTGATGGGCCGCAACTTCATTTTAAAGCGAATCCTTTCCATGGTAGCCATGGCCCTCGCCATGGCTACCATCCTCATTGCCGGCATCTACGCCGTGGTAACCCCTGGCAAGGTGGCAAAGGCCAAGGTGCAGGAGCTGCTGCCACGGGCCTGGGCTGCCGCGGACCTGGTCAACGAATACATGCTGGGCAACATCAGCATGGATGTCCTAACCCAGGTGCTGGGCTCCGAGCAATCCATCCTAAACTCCTATATGTATACCTTTTTCCGGGACAGCGAAACCATCCTCTACACCCAGCGGGAAGGTGAAAGCTCCCTGCCCAGCGATAGCACCCTTACCCTTTTGAAGCCCTACCGGGATACGGTGCTGTCCGGCGCCGTGGTCACCACCACCGCGGATCTTCGGGACGGCCGGGGCAACTGCCTTCTTGTGGGCGTTCCCATCTATCGGGAAAGCCGGGTCATCGGCGCGGTGTTCCTCACCAAGACCCTGGCGGAGGTCAACGCCGCCTTCCAGAGCCTGAATATCACCCTGTTTATCAGCCTGTTGACGGTGTTTTTTGTCATGCTGTTCCTCACCTATTTCGCCTCCCGGGTCATCACCCGCCCCATCGTTCAGATGCGAGGAGTCGCCCTTGCCATTGCCGGAGGGGACTTCTCCGCCCGGGCAAACGAGACCATCCGAGGAGAAATCGGCGAGCTGGGCCGCACCCTCAACTATCTGGCCGCGCGGCTGGACGAGAGCATGACCGCCATCATCCTGGAGCGCAACCGCCTGATGCAGCTGTTTGACGGCCTCAACGAGGGCATCCTGGCCCTAGATGTGGACGGCAATATCACCCACGCAAACCCCGCCCTATACAACCTGATGGGGTGTGACGAAAGCATGCCCATCTCCCAGCTTCGCAGCACCGATTTCCTCACCCGCGCCCTTACGGATGTGGACGTGATCATCAGCACCCGCAGCTCCGCCATCAAGCAGCTGGTCTGCGGCGATAAGATGATCCGGGTCATTCTCTCCCCCATGCTCAATTCCCGAGAGGAATGTGAGGGCGTGGTGGTGCTGTTCTCGGATATCTCGGAATCCGAGCGGCTGGAACAGACCCGGCGGGAATACGTGGCCAACGTATCCCACGAGCTGAAAACCCCCGTCAGCTCCCTCATCGGTTTGGCCGAAACCCTCAACGACAATATTCTCACCGAGGAGGCCGACCGCCGGCGGTATTACAGCCTCATTCTAAAGGAGTCCCAGCGCCTAAGCCGCCTCATCGACGACCTCCTGGAGCTGTCCCGCCTTCAGGAAGGACGGGGTCGGGCAGACATCATCCGGGTAAATCTTTTGGAGCTGGTCCACGAATCCCTGGAGGTATTCCAGCAGACCGCCCGGGAAAGCGGCGTCACCCTTATGGTGGACGAAAGCTTTACCGATTGTCCCCGGGCCCTGACCGACCCCGACCGGGTGGACCAAGTGCTGGTGATTTTAACCGACAACGCCCTGCGGTTCACCCCCCGGGGCGGATGGATCAAATACTCCGCCGCTTGGGATGAAACCACCATCCGGATCACGGTGGAGGATTCGGGCTGCGGAATCGCCCAGAAGGACCTGCCCCATGTGTTCGACCGGTTCTACAAGGCCGATACCTCCTACGCCAGCCCCGGTACCGGCCTGGGGCTGTCCATCGCCCAAAAAGCCTTGGGGCTCATCGGCCAGCGCATCTGGGTTAAAAGCGAGCCGGGCCACGGCGCCGCCTTCACCTTCACCGTCCGGCGAGCGGACCCCCAATAAAAAGCGTTTGACCTACGGCCCCCCTTTGCCTATGATATCTTGGGACCCAGGGTAATGGTTTCGCCACAGTGTTGCCTTATTTTACCGGTATAATACCTAACGTTTGAGGAGGTGTGCCCCAAATGAACCGACAGTCCGTTGTGGTATGTGTCACCGACCAACAGAGCTGTGTTCGGCTGATTCACGAGGGCAGCCGTATTTCCAGGGAAAAAGACCTGGATCTCCACGTATTAAGCGTCGTGCCTTTAAAGGTAGCCCCCCGCAGCTGCGGCGAGGCCCTGGAATACCTTTTTTCCGCCTCTCGGGACGTGGGTGCGGAGATGACGGTGTTTTACAACAACGACGTACTCCCCACCATCCTGGATTTTCTGGAGAAAAAACGGGCCACCGATGTGGTCCTGGGCGAAGGAGATCTCTCCGCCGGCGGCTTTATGGATTCTCTCTTAAGCCATACCCAGGCCAATCTCCATGTGGTGGATAAAAAAGGCGGAAAAACCGGCTATCGCAAGGGCCGTCCTTTGGACTATAATAAAGAATCATACCGGAAAGCTCTATGAGCTTCCCCCGCGTCGCGGGATCAATAGGAGGTATATCCCCATATGGAACCGAACAACGCGCCCCAGCCCCGCAAAAGCCAGTTCTGGCCTCTGTTTACCACCGCCATCTGCTCCGCTTTGGTTGGGGTGCTCATCGCCTGCTTAATTCTGTCGATCTTCTTCAAAGGGTATGGGGATACGGCGGGCCCCTCCGCTTCCCCCCACCCGGAGAATCCCAGCCAGACCACCATCAACCTGGATAAATACGAGAATCCCGCCGTAGCCGTGGCCCAGAAATGCATGGATACCGTGGTGTATATCGAGGTCACCCAGGTGTCCGCCATCGGCAAATACGCCGGACGGGAGCAGGTATCCGGCACCGGCAGCGGGGTCATCATCAGCGCGGAAGGCCATATCGTCACCAACAACCATGTGGTGGATGGCGCCAAGAGCATCTATGTCACCCTTAACGATGGCACCCGTATGAAGGCCAGCCTCATCGGGGTGGATTCCTCCAGCGACCTAGCCGTGGTAAAGATTGAAAAATCCGGCCTCCATGTAGCGGAGATGGGCAGCTCCGCCAGCCTCAACGTGGGAGAGATGGCCATCGCCATTGGCAATCCCTTTGGCAGTCAGCTGGGCAACTCCCAGTCGGTGGGCTATATCAGCGCCCTGAACCGGGAGATCAATACCGACGGCGTCACCATCTCCTATATCCAGACCGACGCCGCCATTAATCCCGGCAACAGCGGAGGCGGGCTTTTCAACGCCAAGGGCGAGCTCATCGGTATCAACACGCTAAAATCCCGGATCAGCGGATACGACCAATACGGCAACGCCATCTCCTCCGAGGGCATCGGCTTCGCCATCCCCATCGATTACGCCAGAGGCATCATCGACGACCTAATCCAGCACGGCAAAATCAGCCGTCCCGGAATCGGCATCGTCGTCTACACCGTAAGTCCCGAGGATGCCGAAATCAATGGCCTCCGGGCCGGCGTGGTGGTAGATCGGGTGGTGGTCGGCGGCCCTGCCAGTCAGGCCGGGGTCAAGGCCCAGGACATCATCCTTCAGGTGGATGGCCAGGATGTAACCGATAACGACGCCTTCCTCGCCGCCATCAAAAGCAAATCCATCGGGGATCAGGTCACCCTGAAGATCCAGCGGGAGGATGCTCAGCTGGAGCTCTCCGTCACCATTGGGGACATGAGCGAAATGAGCTACGAGTAGACAAAACAAACGCACAAAATGGGTTTTGCATCCCCAAATGCAGCCAATGGCCCGCCGGGATCCGGCGGGCCATTGCTTGTCACATTCGTGATATCATATGATCAAGCGTATCCAGAATGGACGGAGTGAGCTTCCATGTATTTTCAATATGGAGAAAAGGAAATCGCATATCTGAAACAAAAGGATCCCAAACTTGGGGACGTCATAGACCAAGTCGGCATGGTAAAGCGCGCGGTTGATCCCGATTTGTTTTCCTCCGTCGTTCATCACATTGTAGGCCAGCAGATCTCCACCAAGGCACAGGCCACGATCTGGAAACGGGTACAGGATGACCGCGGCATCGTCCAGGCCGATACGATTCTGGATGCTGGCGTTACGCATTTGCAGTCCCTCGGCATGTCCTTTCGGAAAGCCCAATATATCGTCGATTTTGCGGAAAGGGTCAAAAGCGGAGCCTTCGATCTAACGGGCATCTATCACAAATCCGATGAAGAAGCCATTCAAGACCTGATGAGTTTACGCGGGATAGGCCTTTGGACCGCCGAAATGATTCTGCTCTTTTGTATGCAGCGTCCCAACGTATTGAGCTATGGCGACCTGGCGATTCATCGTGGCATCAGAATGGTATACCATCATCGACAAGTCAGCCGCAGCCTATTCGAAAAGTATCGGCGTAGATTCAGCCCCTACTGCAGCGTCGCAAGCCTTTATCTTTGGGCGGTGGCCGGCGGTGCGATCCCCAACATGAAGGACTACGCCCCGAAAGCGGCAAAAACGGGGAAATCATCTTCCTCGCTTTCTCCTCTTTAACTGTCTCCGTTCCCCCTGTCCCGCCCTTGCTTTGCGGGGGCGTTTCCAACATCCAGAGGGGCTTCATGTTAATGGGATGCGCAAGGGAAAATCATCCCCCTCTTTCCCAACAGGAACCGACCGTTCCCGTCCCTTCTCCCAAATAAGGCCGCCCGCCAGGGCATCCATCCCGGCGGGCGGTCTGCGCATCACGAATCCTACTTCAAAATATCCTCTCCAACGGTCTCTGTCCTGGGAAGGAAATGGAACGCCGCGAAGTCGGACGCCAGGAATTGCGCTGCAAACTCCTTGGCGGCGTCTTTGAACTTTGCGGTTTCCGGAATGGTAAGCGCATGAACGATGGGAGCGCCGTAAACGGTATTCTCGTCATCCACCGCAAAGCTCACCTTGGCATACTCCTCCTTCAGATCCTGGCTGGAAAGATCGATGCTCTCGGGAAGCTCCGCAAAGTCACCCCCGCGAGCCTTCGCCCCGGAATAGTAAGTAAACATATAGTCGGCCTCAGGCATCAGTTTCCCCTTCGCGGGGTCGTGTTCCATCCCCAGATGACCGGGATGGCTCATCAACTGATGGGCCAACCCCTTCTTTAGCCGATCGGCCAGCAGGATGGTCATAATGGCCCGGTAACCGCTGGGATCGCCATAGGGGTTGGTATGGCTGAAAGTACTGCTGGGATCCAATAACCGCTCCATCCAGTTTTCGCTGTTAATCCCCTTGCCCGCAATGACCATCTTGTTTCCGGCAAACACCTTGTATCCCCTGGCATACTTGGGCATCAGCATGGACTCAATATTGGTATCGTCGGCTAAGATCAGCACATCGCACCGTTCCCCCGCCAAAACCTGCCGGATCAAGTCCACCGATCCGCCGGGATGCATCTCTGCCTGGAGCTCCGGATGCTTTAAATTCCACCGCTGGATGGCCTCCTTTGTCACGCCGATTGCCACGCCGGCGGTAAACACCTGCAGGGTCTTGTCCGTCTCCTGGAACATATCCCGAGCGTCGCGGATCAAAAACAGCTCATGGCGTACATCGCAGACCTTCTGCGCTAGGATGCCCAGGAAGTTACGCAGCATGATGCCCTGGGCATGGGCATGCTGCTCCCCATAAAAGGCCGTCATCATGCCCTCGGTAAACTCCAGCATCTCCAGATCATAATCGATGGGCGTAGGCTTGTGCATAGGCCCCCCTGGCCGGCGCTTTAGCCCCTCAAACATTCTGGAATAGGTGGGGATCTCCGCCATCAACATGCCTGGTTCCCCAAACTTAGGCATATCGTATTTGAACTTTCTGGGTACGATCCCCTGATCCGGCGTAGCGCGAAGGGCCATTTTAAAGGTTCCCTCCGGCATGGGCGGCATGGGCTCCCCCGCTTTGCGCATAACGATCTTCGGCTGCATCGCTTCCAGGAGAGCGATGAGCTCCTCATCGGGGATATCCTGAAACAGGGTGGTGGTCTTTAGTTCCTTTAAATACGCTCTGTAATTCTCCATAAGTTCTCCCCTCTTGCTAGCATACGACGCAAATATTCCGTTTGGCGTCCTCATCGTATACGGTCTTGATATTCAATCCATACAATGTAGAAAGGGTCTCCTTCTGCAGCGTTTCCTTTGCCAATCCAACGCTGAGCAGCCCTTCCCGGTTTAAAATGGCCACTTTTCCGTCCAGGAGGATGGCGTGATCGGGATTATGGGTGGTCATGATAAGGGCAAAGCCCTCGTCAGCAAGCTTTTTGATCATCTGCATTACCCGATACTGGTTGCCATAGTCCAGGTGGGCGGTCGGCTCATCCAGCAGGATCAGCTGGGGCTGCTGGGCGATCACCCGGGCTATGGTCACCTGCTGCCGTTCTCCACCAGAGATCTCCGTATAGGCTTTGTTGCTTAAATGGCTGATTCCCATCCGTTCCAAAGCCTCGTCGGCAATACGGTAGTCCTCCTTTTTGGGCTTGGCAAAGGCGCCGATGTAGGGCGTCCGCCCCATAACGGTAAACTCTCTAACGGTATAGGCATAAGCCGGGGTGTGGATCTGGGGCACATACCCGATCACCTTGGCCACATCTCGCATATGCATTTCCGTCATGGGCTTGTTATGTAGGAGAATCTCTCCGCTCTGCGGCCGATACAGATTGGCAATGCAGTTCAATAGCGTGGATTTTCCCGCGCCGTTGGTCCCCAGGATGGACAGCACCTCCCCCTTGGACAGGCCAAAGCTGACATCGTGGAAGATGGTGCGGCTGTTATAGTAACGGTAACTCAAATTTTTTACTTCTAAAATCATCTTAAGTTCCTACTCTGCTTGATCAAAATCATGATAAAGAAAGGCGCTCCTATGATGCCCGTCAAAATGCCAATCCGAAGCTCCGCCGCCGTCAGGGTTCGGCATAAAAGATCGATGAGCACCATAAACGCCGCGCCCAGCAGGAGGGCGATGGGCAGCATCTTTTTATTGTCCGCTCCCACAATCATCCTGGAGGTATGGGGAATCACCAATCCTACCCAGCCGATGGTTCCCGAAAGGCATACGCAGCTGGCGGTGATCAGGGTGCTGCATAGGATAAAGATTCCATTGACCGCCTGAATGTTGATCCCAAGGGATCGGGCTTCATTCTCTCCCAAGGAAAGCACGTTGAGCCGATAGCGCATCAGGAGAATCGCCGCTACGGGAACAAGAATGGTCGGAAGCACGGGCAGCATGTCCGAAAAGGTCACGGTAGCAAAGGAACCCATGGTCCAGTAGGTGATCTCCGCCAGCTGGGTATCGGTATCCGCCACAAACTTGAGAATGCTCATCACCGAGGACATCAGGCTGCTTACCACGATCCCGGAAAGAATCAAAACGGTGGTGGATTGGTTTCGCATCAGCCTGGGGATCATCACGGTAATGGCCACCGCTAAAATACCTCCCATAAAGGCGCTGCCCTGAATTAAAACGCTCCCCCCTCCCAAAAGGATGGCGGCAGCGGCGCCCACGCAAGCGCCGGAGGACACCCCTAATAGGTCGGGCGAGCACATGGGATTTTTGAAGATGCTCTGGTAGGCCGCGCCGGAAAGGGCCAGTGCAGATCCAACCAACATGGCCGCCACGGTCCGAGGCAGCCGAAATTCAAAGACCACCGCGCTTGCCATATCCGGCCAAGTTTGCTGGATGGGAAATAGCCGGGAAAGCAGAATCTTTATCGTATCAAAGAAACCGATGCCATAGCGCCCTATGGAAAGCGACGCCACAAAAACCAGCCCCAGAACCGCCGCCACACCCCAAAAAACCATCCGGTACCGGCGCTCTGAGATATTAAGAGACTTTTTATCAAGAGCCTCCCCGTTTTCGGGAAGGCTCTTAACACTTTTCACTTTCAATCGTTTCATTGCTTATTGAACAGGAATTTCAGCGGTACCATCGGGCTTCAAGCCGTCCAGCATATAGCCGGCCTCTTCCGCGGTCAGCTCTTTGCCGTTGTACTGTTTATAGAACTCGATGATGCGGTTCACCATATACTCCCGGTCAATACCGTTTTCTGCGGCAATCTCCGGCTGGATGGCCATCAGCGCGTATTCAATCTGCAGGTTGCTCTCCAGGCCAAAGCGATCCCAGTTAAAGCAAGCATAGGGATTGGTGTATACGCGGTTGTTCTTTACGGCCTTCAGATCCTTCCAGCCATCGGTGTTCTTGAGCTGGTCAACCAGCACATGCTGGTAGGCGCCGCCCACGATGATCACGTCGGGATCCAGCTGGAAGATCTGCTCCGCGGTCACCTCGGTAGAATCCAGATTCAGCGCTTTGGCGGCATAGATGCCCCCGTTGGACTCCACCCAATCCTGCATGATGGAGTTCTGGGCCATGGTGGTCACAAGGCTTTCTCCCTGGCCGGCGATGTAATAGACCACGGGTTTCTCATCCTCGGGGATATCCTTGGTAAGCTCCCGGGATTTCGCCAGCTTGGTCTCCACCTCTTCGCACCAGGTCGCCAGCTTTTTCTCATAGTCTCCGCCCAATACCTTGCCCAGAATGGTGTAGGCTTCAATCATACTCTCATAGTCGCTGAAGTTAATATTGATGGCGGGTATGCCGGCCTTGCGGATCTGCTCGGCAAACCCATCCTTGGCCGTGCTGGGATGGATGATAACCAAGTCAGGCTCCAGATTGATGAGCTCCTCCACAGAGGGGGTGGTGCCGCCCAGAGCGGGGATGTTTACGGATTCCGGATAGAAGTACTGGGTCCAGGCGCTCATAGTGCCGGTGCTGTTAACGGCAAGGCCCTTTACCAGATCGCCAGCGCCCATCACAAAGAACGAGGAAGTTCCGGCGGGCCACAGGTTGATGATGCTCTTAACCTCACCCTCGATGGTCACGGAATCCCCGCTCATGTCGGTTACCGTAACGGAACGGTCATCCGGGGTCTCGTTGCTGTTGGTCTGTGCGCTGCCGCACCCTGCAAACAGGGTAAGGGCCAGGCACATGGTCAGGAACAGTGCAAGAGTTCTTTTCATGATTCTCCTCCTCATCATAAAAAAATCCGCCCTTCTGTTAAGAAAGACGGATGCTTTATCATTGCATGTAGGTTTGAAAGCGGAGCTCAAGCCCATCACAGCGCAAACACCATCTTCTTTTCATACTGGAAGGCTGCTTCGTTTCCAAAGAAACCCTTTGCCTTTAAGGCCGGCCAACACCCCATAGAACCCCTTAGGCGTGATGGCTCGAAGATAAGACGCTTATTCACTTGTTTATTGGACTTAATTCGTGTGTATTCTTACATATTCTCCAATAATTGTCAAGTTTTTGCAGGATGCTTTTTTTGCTTTTTATCACAGGCTGGGTGCATGCGGTTTTGGTGTAAGTCAACAAAAAATCGTTTAAAAGTCCCACATAGAGCCAATCGAAAGGCATGATCAACTTACAAAAAACATGAAATATACGAATAGCGCAGGCCGCTTTGAAAAAAGGCTTTCAACAAACATGGCTTTCAGAATACAAAAAAGTTCGCAAACCACCTATGGGTTTGCAAATTTTTTCAGCGCCTGGCTGCTGACAGAATTTTACGATATGGAGATTCTCTAACGGATACAAAAATACCGCAATCCACCCAAGTAAATTGCGGTATTGGATGCGGCAACCTGCCGCTGGCGTACCCGAAAGGATTCGAACCTTCGGCCTTTAGAGTCGGAGTCTAACGCTCTATCCAGCTGAGCTACGGGTACCCGTTTGAGCCTATTGATTATAGCATACCCTGTCCCCAGGTTCAACTCCCTTTTCAAAGTTCTTTCTTTTCCGCTCTAATCTCGTTCCTCCGATTCCTTCATAAACCGCTCCATCCAATCCTCAAGCGCCTCTGCTGGAACCGGCGGAGAAAACAGATAGCCCTGTACCATGTCGCAGCCTAATTGCCTGAGATACGCCAACTGCTCCTCCGACTCGATGCCCTCGGCCACCGTGCTGACCCCCAGCCTGGAGGCCAAAGCAATGAGACAGGCCACCACGTCCTTTGCTTTGGGCTGGGATAGCCCAAGGAAGAATCTGCGGTCCAGCTTGATGGCGTCCACATCAAATTCCTTCAGCAGGCCCAAAGAGGAGAACCCCGATCCAAAATCATCCAGCGAACAGGAAAATCCGTACCGATGCATCTCCCGGATGCTCTCCTTCACCGCTTTGATCTGCTGGTCGTCAAAGAAGATGGACTCGGTAAGCTCAAACTCAATGAGCCCTCTGGGAACGCGATACCCTTCGGCAATGGCGTCCAGCCGGGACAAAAAGTTGGAGGTACGAAAATGCTGCCGGGACAAATTCACCGAGATGGGGAACACCTGCCGGTTCTCCTGCAGCCGCTGGGCCAGGTATTCGCAAACCCTGCGGAACATATAAAAATCCAGGGCGCGGATGTTGCCGTTCCGCTCAAACAATGGAATGAAGTCGGAGGGATAGATCATCTCCCCGTCGTGCTCCCAGCGAACCAGCGCCTCCGCCCCCGCGATCCGATTCTTCTCAAGCCCCACTTTGGGCTGCAGATATAGCTGGAATTCCCCCTGTTCCAGCGCTCCGCGAAACATGGCGTTCAGATCATGCTCCCGCTGCAAGCGCTTGGTAAAAGCGGCGTCATAGAAAACGCATCCGCCGCCGGAATGCTCCCGGTCGGCCACCTTGGCCCGATCCTCTATAACGGCAATCTCCAGATCCGGGTCCTCCACCAAGTACGCCCCCTGCTGGAAGGTTAGAAGATAAACGGTGTCCCGGGTTTGGTTAAAGCTGTTGATATCCGTCAGCATTTCATCCAGCCGCCGCTGGACGTCCAAGGGCTGGTTTTCCCGCAGCAGCAGCAAGAAATGTTCTCCTTCACCTCGGCAGGCCGCTTCATCCTCCCTAAGATGGCGCCGCAGCGTCTCCATGATGTATCGCAGCGTGGCGTTTCCCTCCGCGCTCCCGGCGGCTTCATTGATGAGATTAAAATTCCGCAGCCGCATGGATACCATGGTGTAGGTTCCCTTGGGCTGGGCCGATAGCAGCTCCCTGCACCGTAGCCCAAAGGCCTCGTGGTTTATCCCTCCGGCGATGGGATCCATAAAAGCAAACCGTTCCAATTGCCGTCGATGGTTCCAGTAGGTTCGTAAGAACGCCATAAAAAACAGGAACGGAACCAAAATCATGCCAACGACGATACGAAACATGCGGCTGATGTGCACGTTTACCTCGCTGACGATAAGATCGGCGGGAACCAAGGTCAAAAGCACCCAATCAAAAGCCTGCATAGCGTTATAGGACAGGATCAGTTCCATCCCATTTACGGCGGAAAAAGTCACAACGCCATCCCGGTGGTTCCGCATATCCTCCCGCATCTGCTGAATATCCTGAACCGTCTCAGGGTCTCCATCCTCAAAGAAAATGCTGTCCAGCTGCAAAAAAGGGTCTAAATCCGTAGGGGAGATGATCACCTGCCCACGGCTGTCAGCGATGCAGCTCAATCCCTTGCCCATAAAGCTCTTGGGCTGGATCAAAGCCTGCATGTTGTTTTTGTTCCGAAGCCCCGCCAATACGCCGACCACCCTCTCCTCCTCATAGAGCGGAATGGCATTTATGATTTTCTGGCCGTCCAGAAGAAAGAGGGACCCCTCCCCTTGAAACGCCCTGCGTATTTCAGCCAGCTCCTCTTCCGAAAGGGCCACAGAGCCGGCGGTATGCACGTCGCCCTTCTCTCAAAAATAAAGCAGCGCGTCAAAGGCAAGGATCTCCACCTTACGGTTCAAAAACTCCTCCAATTCCTCCTGATTAGGGCCGTGTTCGATGCGCAGTAGGCTGTCCGCCAAAAGCTCCAGCTCCTGGCTGTCCTTTAACAATAGGGTCTCAATATCCAAAGCCAGCTGCCTGGCCACATCCTCCACATATCGCTCCGTGCTCGCGTGGATGGATTCCCGCATCCCCATAACGTTGACGATGGTCAATGCCACCACAGCGATCGCAAGCAACAGCAGCACTCAATCTGAATCCATTGGAATATCCACTGCTTTTTGCTGTTAAACAGCTTTCCGCCCTGCCATATGCCCTTCGGTTTCATCTCTTCCGCCCCAATGCAAATATCATTCCCATCATAAATACCATGTCCAAATTTCGCTTTATGATGTCCCCCTATGGAAGACAAGCGCATTTTCCCAGCTTTTCCCTTCTAAAAGTGGATGCAGAAGTCCAGTCTGGTTTCCCGCTAAGGGCGCAGCTCCCCGTGGAGACAGGCCCTTCTGTGCAGCTCCTCCACCCGAACGATCCGCAAATCGGTCTCATAGACCTCCCTAAGCCGATCCTGGGTAACAACCTCCTCCACCGAGCCGCATACAAGCCCGCCCTTGCGGTCCACAATGGCCGCCCTTCCCCCCAAAAGGATCACATGGTCGGGGTTGTGGGTGGTCATCACCACGGAGTATCCCTCTCCCGCCATCCGGCGGATCGCCTCCAGAATGCGAGCCTGATTGCCAAAGTCCAGATACGCGGTGGGTTCATCAAACAAAATGGCCTGGGGTTCCTGTGCCATGGCCCGGGCGATGGTGCATTGCTGGCGCTCCCCGCCGCTGATCTCGGTATAGGGCTGATTGGCCAGATGTTCGATGCCCAGCTCCGACAACACCCGCCATACGGCCTCCCGGTCCCGGTTCCCTGGACGGCCAAAAAAGCCCACCTTGGGGGCCCGGCCCATCAACACAAATTCAAATACCGAATAGGAAAAGGAGGGAACGTGGTTCTGCTGCACGTAGGCTACCTGCCGGGCAATCTCCCTTTGCTTCATGGCATGAATGGACTTCCCGCACAGCTCGATGTCCCCGGCGGTGGGGTGAAGCAATCCCGCCATACAGTTGAGCAAGGTGCTCTTTCCAGCACCGTTGGGCCCTAAGATGGAAAGCACCTCGCCCCGTCCCAGGGTTAAATTGGCGCCGGAAAGCACCTGGCGCTGGCTGCCGGGATAGGAATAGCTTAGGTTTCGAACCTCATAGATCACATCCATTGGGCGTCCCCTCCTACTGAACCGTCATTCTGCGCCGGTACAGGAGCCAGGCGTAGAAGGGCGCGCCCACCATACCGGTAAGGATGCTGATGGGCAGCTCGGTGGTGCCAATGGTACGGGCCGCGGTATCCACCACCAGGAGAAAAATGCCCCCCAACAAACAGGCGGCCGGCAGCAGGCGGATGTTGCTGGTGCCCACCATCATCCGGCCGAAGTGTGGAATCACCAGTCCCACCCAGCCGATGGTCCCCGCCAGGCAAACGGAGCTGGCGGTCAAAAAGGTGGCGCAAACCACCGTCAAGGTGCGTACCAGCACCACATTTGTTCCCAGGGTCTGGGCTTCCCGCTCCCCCAAGGACATCACGTCGATCCACCAGGACAGGCCAAAAAGGCAGGCGCCCGAGAGCACCATGGCGGGCAGCACCGAAAAAAAGCCCTCCAGATCCACATAGGAGAAACTGCCCATCTGCCAATAGGTGATGGCGGCCAGCTGGGTCTCCGGATCGGCGATATACTTGATAAACCCCATCAGGGAGCCCATAAGCCCCCCAACGATGATGCCGGATAGCACCAGCATCAGATTGGACTGATTCCGGATAAGGGATGGGATGACTAGCGTCAACCCGACGGCCAGGATTCCCCCCAAAAAAGCAAAGAGCTGGGTCATGCCGGCGGGCAGCGCCAACAGGATAGCAAGGGCGGCGCCCACGCAGGCTCCCTGAGAAACCCCTAGAAAGTCGGGAGAAACCAGAGGATTTTTAAATACCCCCTGGTAGGCCGCCCCCGAAAGCGCCAAAGCCGCGCCGCAAAAAACAGCGCCCAAAATCCGGGGCAGACGAAGCCCCCAAACCACGCTGTTTGCCATGGCGTCCTCCGCGCCGCCGCCAAATAGGATGCCAAGGGCCTCCCATGGCGAAACCGGATATTTTCCCACACAGAGCGCCAACAGCGCCAGAGCGCAAAGAACGGCCAGCAGCAATAGGTTCAGCCGGGCCGCTTTGCGCCGGCCCGCCCGTTCCTCCATGCGTGGGTTAAAATCGGATGCCTGCATACAAACCTCCAAAAAGGCCCCCATGGGAGCCGGAAATACAAAAAACCGCCGGATCAGCGATCCTTCCAATAGTGAAGGACGCACTCCGTCCGGGGATAGGGCAAATACAGCCGCCCCTGCCGCTCTACCAGATACCGGGGCGCAAGCTCCTCAATGGCCTGGGCATACTCCTCCCCCGCCCGCAGCTGGGCGCGGATGAAGTCCGCCGCCTCCCGGACGTCCGCCACCGGCTGTCCAAAATCCCGCTGAAAATGTTCGCACTCTACCCGGGCTCCCACTCCCTCCAACAGCCCCATGATATGGCATCCGCGGCTGCAAGGCGTGCTCCGGGCAGGAAGCCCCAGCAAAGGAGGGATCTCCTCCATAAAGCCTCGATCCTCCCGGCGCAGCAGGATGATCCCCTCCCGGCCCGTCAGCTCCAACAGACGCTTTGCAGCGCTTCGGTTTTCCAATAGGAAGAATACATAGAGGGCCACCACCACGTCGCAGACCGGCAGCTCCCCCTGGGGAAAGGGCTGGTCCAGGGGCGTGATGTTACGGGTGCCCTTCTTCGCGATCCGCTCCCGCAGGCTGTCAAGGCCGGCCTGGCTGGTATCCACCGCCCAAACCTGCCGGCAAAGGGTAGCCAGATACTCCGAGCTGGCGCCCGGTCCGCAGCCCAGATCCAGCACGGTGTCCTCCGGCCGGATGATCCCCTCCACATACTTTGCCAAGGGTACCCTGGGATAATCCAAAAACGCGCAGGCGTCCAAATACCGCCGCAGGCTTTCAGGCGCCCAAAATTCCTTCTTTTCCATCCATCCGTTCCCCCAAATCCTGTTTGAATCCCTATCCGCAAAATTCGATAAAAAAGCTATCAGCCTCAGTATAATCCATTTCCTCCCGGCCAACAAGTGGAGGGGCGGATGGTGTCGAGGGACCCGAAGGAAGATTGACAAATCCACCCAAATCCGATAGAGTTGAAACAGCCCATGTCACGAAGGCATGGCCCGCCGCCGGATGTGCGGTTCTTTCTGCTTTCGATTCCGAATCCAATGCCACGAAGGTGTTGCGCGCAAGCCGCCCTCGTGGCAATTTTTCTGTCTGGAGGAAGTATTATGGGAAGAAAACGCATAGCCGCCTGTCTTTCGTTCATTCTGTGCCTGGCTCTTCTGGCGGGCTGCGGCGGAGGAACCCCCGCCGGCGCCCAAACCGGGGCAAAGGACTCCGTCGTTGTGGTGATGTCCCCCACCTCGGAGCCCGAAGCCGGGTTTGATCCCGCCTATGGCTGGGGCGCCGGAGAGCACGTCCACGAACCCCTGATTCAAAGCACCCTCACCATCACCACCGCTGATCTCAAAATCGGCTATGACCTGGCCACCTCCATGGAGGCAAGCCCCGATGGTATGACCTGGACCGTCACCATCCGGGATGACGTCCGCTTCACCGATGGCGAGCCTCTTACAGCCCAGGATGTGGCCTTTACCTACAATACCGTAAAGTCTGCCAGCTCCGTCAACGATTTCACCATGCTGGACCGGGCGGAGGCCACGGACGATACCACCGTGGTGTTCCACATGACCCGTCCCTATTCCATCTGGCCCTACACCATGGCCATCGTGGGCATTGTGCCGGAACACGCCTACGATGAAGCCTACGGCCAGCACCCCATCGGCTCGGGCCGGTACATCCTCAAGCAGTGGGATAAGGGCCAGCAGGTGATCCTCACCGCCAATCCCGACTACTACGGGGAAGCCCCCATGATGAAGCAGGTGACCATCCTCTTTATGGAGGAGGACGCCGCCTTTGCCGCCGTAAAATCCGGACAGGCGGATCTTAGCTACACCGCCCCCTCCTACGGGGATCAGCAGGTGGAGGGCTTTTCCCTTCTATCGGTGGCCACCGTGGATAACCGGGGGCTCAACCTGCCCGCCGTTCCCCGGTCGGGGGACGTGGGCAACGACGTCACCGCCGATCCGGCGATCCGCCAGGCCATCAACCTAGGACTAAACCGGGAGGAAATGATCCAAAACGTGCTGAACGGCTACGGCACCCCCGCATATAGCGTCTGCGATAAGATGCCCTGGTTTAACGAGGATACCGTAGTCCCCTACGACCGGGAAAAAGCCCTTTTTCTCCTGGAAAGTGCCGGCTGGAAGGCGGGCAGCGACGGGATCCGTGTAAAGGGCGGGGTTCGGGCCGCCTTCACCATTCTATACCCCACCGGCGACTCCCTGCGCCAGGCCCTGGCCGCCGATACCGCCAACCAGCTTAAAACCCTGGGCATCGACGCTTCCATCGAGGGCGTGGGCTGGGATGTGGCCTATGACCGGGCACAGATGGACCCCATGGTCTGGGGCTGGGGCGCCCACACCCCCATGGAGCTCTACAACATCTATCACACCATGGAGGACACCGGCCTGGCTCAGTTCTCCCCCTACGCCAATGCCCAGGTGGACGCTACTATGGACAAGGCCCTCCGCAGCGCCGATCTGGAAACCTCCTACGCCCTGTGGCAGAAGGCCCAGAGGGATGGAGACGCCGGGATCAGTGCAGACCTCCCCTGGGTCTGGCTGGTCAACGTGGAACACCTGTACTGGGCCCGAGACGGCCTTACCGTGGCGGAACAAAAGCTCCACCCCCATGGCCATGGCTGGTCCATCGTCAACAACGTGGACCGGTGGAGCTGGAAGTGATCCCTTTCCCATGGGGAGGCCATCGCCCGCTTTCCCGCCCATTTGGACGATTGCTATGAAACGGAACCTGCTCTTTCTGTCAAAAAACCTGTTGAAGATGGCCCTATTGCTGCTCTGCGTCAGCATGGTGGCCTTCTTCCTCGTTTCCGTTTCCCCCATCAATCCCCTTCAGGCCAACGTGGGCCAAACCGCACTGGGCTCCATGAGCCCGGAGCAGATCCAAAAGCTGGAGGAGTACTGGGGGGTGGGCCAGCCTCCGGTGGAGCGGTATCTCGCCTGGGCCGGAGATGTTCTCCGGGGAGACATGGGCACCTCCCTTATCTACCGGCAGAGCGTGGCCTCGGTCATCGGCCAGCGACTCCAAAACTCCCTATGGCTGCTGGTCATCGCCTGGGCCCTGTCGGGAACCATCGGATTTTTCCTTGGAGCGGTGGCCGGAGCCAACCGGGGCGGGATTTGGGATCGGCTCATCAAGTCCTATTCCCTCATAACCGCCAGCACCCCCGCCTTCTGGCTGGCCCTGCTGCTGCTCCTCTTTTTCTCCGTCTGGCTCAAAGTTCTGCCCATCGGCCTGTCGGTGCCCATCGGAATGGAGGCCTCCGCCGTCACCCTTCTGGATCGGGTCCGCCACGCCATCCTGCCGGCCCTGACCCTGGCCATCACCGGCGTCTCCAGCGTTGCGCTCCATACCCGGGAAAAGATGATCGACGTCATGGAAAGCGACTACGCCCTGTTCGCCCGGGCCCGGGGAGACAGCAACTGGCGCATCCTTCGCCGCCATGGGCTCCGCAACGTGCTGCTTCCCGCCCTAACCCTGCAATTCGCCTCGGTGGGGGAGATCATTGGGGGATCGGTGCTCATCGAGCAGGTGTTCTCCTATCCCGGCTTGGGCCAAGCGGCGGTAGCCGCCGGCCTGGGGGGCGACGTTCCCCTTTTGATGGGCGTCACCCTGGTCTGTGCCGGCCTGGTGTTTCTGGGGAATCTTGCCGCCAACCTCCTCTACGGCGTGGTGGATCCCCGCATGAAGGGGAGGGAAAGCCCATGAAAAAGCGCAGCCGCCGGAAGGCCGCCCTTTCCCTTTTGATCCTGTCCCTTTGTCTCCTGTTGGCCGTCACCTTAGCCGGCGTCCTGCTGCGGGACGCCGCTATGGAAACGGATTTCGCCCGGAAAAACCTGCCGCCCTCCCTCCGCTACCCTTTCGGCACCGACTGGATGGGCCGGGATCTTTTCGTTCGGACCCTCTGCGGCCTGTCCATGAGCATCCAGATCGGGATCATCACCGCCAGCGTCAGCGCCGTAATCGCCTTTCTGCTGGGATCCGCCGCCGCGCTGTTGGGCCGGGGCGCCGATGCCGCCGTCTCTTGGCTCATCGACCTTATGATGGGAATCCCCCACATCCTGCTGCTGATCCTGGTTTCCTTCGCCTGTGGAAAAGGATTCTGGGGGGTGGTCATTGGCGTAACCCTCTCCCACTGGATGTCCCTCAGCCGCGTCATCCGGGGGGAGGTGCTACAGCTCCGGGAGAGCGGCTACGTGCAGGTGGCGCAAAAGCTGGGCATGGGCCGCGGATACATCCTCCGGCGGCATATGGTCCCCCACCTGTTCCCTCAGTTTATGGTAGGGCTGGTGCTGCTGTTCCCCCACGCCATCCTCCACGAGGCCAGCGTCACCTTCCTGGGGTTCGGCCTCTCCCCCGAGCAGCCCGCCATCGGCGTCATCCTATCGGAGGGGATGAAGTATCTCATCATGGGCCAGTGGTGGTTGGCGGTGTTCCCCGGCCTTGCCCTGGTGCTGGTGGTACTGCTGTTCGATCTGGTAGGAAGCACCCTAAGAAAGCTGCTGGATCCCGCCAGCATCCACGAGTAAGGAGGCGGCTATGGAACGTCCCATTCTAGAGGTAGAGCACCTCTCCCTGTCCTTTACCCAATACCGTGGCCTGTTGGGCCGGACACAGCTTCCTGCCATTTCCGACCTAAGCCTACGGATTCATCCGGGGGAGCTGGTGGCGGTGGTGGGAGCCAGCGGTTCGGGAAAAAGCCTTCTGGCCCACGCCATTTTGGGGATCCTCCCCTATAACGCCAGCCTGACGGGCGCCCTCTTTTACAACGGCGCTCCCCTGACCCCCCAGCGGCAGAAGGCCATCCGGGGAAAGGAACTGGTGCTGGTCCCCCAGAGCGTCTCCTATCTGGATCCTCTCATGAAGGTGGGCCCCCAGGTGCGCAACGGCCGCCGGGATGAGGCCGCCCGAAACCGCTCCCGGGCGGTGCTGGCCCGCTATGGCCTGGATCCACAGGTGGAGGAACGCTATCCCTTCCAGCTATCGGGGGGGATGGCCCGGCGGGTGCTGATCTCCACCGCCGTCATGGAACAGCCCCGGCTGGTCATCGCCGACGAGCCCACCCCCGGCCTCCACCCCCAGGCGGCCCAGCGGGTGCTGGGCCATTTCCGGGAGCTGGCGGATCAAGGAGCGGGGGTACTGCTCATCACCCACGACCTGGAACTGGCCCTGACGGTGGCCCACCGCATCGTGGTGTTCTACGCCGGCACCACGCTGGAAGAGGCCCCCGCCTCCGCTTTTCAGGAAGACAATACCCTGCGCCACCCCTATACCCGGGCCCTCTGGCGGGCCATGCCCCAACACGGCTTTCACGCCCCGGAGGGCAGCCTGTTCTCCCCGCAAAACCAGGAAGAGGGATGTCCTTTCCGGCAGGGCTGCCCTGAAGCCAGGGAGGACTGCGCCGGCTCCATCCCCTACCGCCAGGTGGAGGGTGGCTACGTCCGGTGTATTCGGGAGGTGGCGCCATGACGCTGTCGGCAGAAAACTTGGGGTTCCGGTATGGGGATGGATCTCCCATCCTATCGGGCTTCAATTTCACCCTTATAAGCCAGGAGCGGGTGGGACTCATGGCCCCCAGTGGCTTTGGGAAAACCACCCTGTGCAAACTGCTGGCGGGCTATCTCGTCCCCCAGGAGGGGCGGATCCTCCTGGACGGCGTCCCCCTCTCCCAATACAAGGGGCCCTGCCCGGTGCAGATGATCTGGCAGCATCCCGAGCTGGTGGTCAATCCCAGAATGCCCCTAGGGCGTACTCTAGCGGAGGGGGGAAAGCTGGATGCCAGGATCCTGACGGGATTGGGTATCCAACCGTCCTGGCTCAGCCGGTATCCCCGGGAGCTGTCAGGAGGAGAGCTGCAGCGGTTTTGTATCGCGCGAGCCCTGGGATCCCAGACTCGTTTCCTTCTGGCCGATGAGATCAGTACCATGCTGGACCTTATCACCCAGGCGCAGATCTGGAACTTCCTCCTTGCGGAAACCGCCGCCCGGAACATCGGCCTTCTGGTTGTCAGCCACTCCCCTTCCCTCCTGGACCAGATCTGCACCCGCACGCTGGACCTAACAAAAAAGCGTCCATAACGCCCGCTTTTTCCCCTTTTGCTGTGTTAAAATAGAAAAAACGGCAAGAGGAGGGATCTCCATGGCCAACTCCATTCAATACAAGCTCTATCTCCCTCCGGGGTTTTTGGATAAACGCATCAACGAGCAGGTGATCTTCGATTTCGTGGATCAGGTGCGCCACTATTCCGTCTGGCGGCGGGGCGACCCACTTCAAAAAGAGCCGGATTTCGTCTGTGATGGGGAGGGGCTGGAGGTCACTTTCGCCTCGTCGGATTACTCCACCCGGAACTTTATCGGGGATTTCTGCGATGGCGTCTACTCCCCCTTGGAGGCCCAGGAGGACCATACCCAATACATCCAAAACGCCCTGGAGCGCAAAGCAAAGAAAACCTATGCCACTCCCCGCACCTCCCTTGCCATCCTCTGTATGCTGGAGCTGTTTTGCTGGACGGAGGCGGTTTTTATCCAAGACCCGGCCATACAGGGCCAAAAAAGGCGTTTTCTGGACAAAATCGCCCAGAATTACCTGGGCGTCAACCGCTTTTATCATATCTATTTGATCCTTCCCGGCCTCATGGCCGATTGGTATGTCCTGGACGTAACATCAAACCAAACCCAGCGGGTCAAGGCTCCCTCCCACGCCGATCTCCCCTATTTTAGAAGAACTCGATAGTATTCATCTATACATCATGATTATTTTATTCATTTTATAAAACCAAGGGGAGCGCAACGCGCTCCCCTTGGTTTTTCAAACTTCTCACCTTTTGTTAAGCAACCGAACCCGTTCCCAAAACGGGTCGGATTCCCTCGCGTTCAGCACATCCTCATTATACCGCTCAATTCCTTGATTCCACCAATCCACCAGGTCGGCGTCATCCGTTCGAGGCGCTATGTTGTAATTCTCCACAATATAATCCGACAAAAAATCCGACAGCTTTTGCATCCCATAAGCATTCAGACGTTCGCCAGTCGTGGAGTAAAAATCGGTATCCAAGTCAAAACCATAAGATTGAAACTCCACATTGAAGTCCAGAAACGGCACATCATACTCGTCCGCCAACTGCGCAACCGCTTTATGCTGTGCATCATTCCAGAAATAGGCTGAAAAGCTTTTAACAAGTACCAGTTCAATCCCATTTGATTTGCACAACTCTATAATCTCTGAAAAGTAGGAATAAGCCTTATCTTTTATTACAACACTCTGTGCCGAAGGTGCCATATAATCCCGATTATATTCATATGTTGTATGCCTAAATACCGGTGTGCCGCCTTTTGTTACATAACTTTTTTTCTCACTCCAATACTCAAAATCCTCTTCTTCCAACTCGTTCCAACGGGAATGATACCGCAAAACAGGCAACACATAATTCAAATAGTTGAAGATCGGTTCCACAATCTGGTCCCCCTGCCCTTCTTTCCATTCCTGCTCTATTGTGATATAGGTGTTTATCAAACCAAGTTTATGAGAGGAAAGACGCATATAATCAGCGGCACGTCGATTATAAAACTCATTTGGTGCATCTCCATGAGTTAAAAACAACGTCTCCAGTACAACTAACTTTGGTTTTTGATACTCCAACGCTTCCTTTAGGTAATAATATGACGTCCAAAGTTCCTGATCAGAAGATCCAAACACATAACTGGTCACCCCATATTTCTCCCAAAGTATCAAAGGGTTAAAAGCATTGTACATGTTGCAGGAACCAAGAAGCAATACGTCGATACTCTCCTCGGGTTCTTCATAAAATCCTCCTACCTGTAGCGTAATCGGACTATCCCCATACATCCACTTTGGTTGGAATATCTTTCCGCCAAAAAACAAAAGGATTAAAACCAATAAGGAAAAACAAGCTATCTTCAGGCTTTGCGTTTTTGTCATCGTTAAAAGCCTCCATAGATAAAGTCCGAAGCCACATAGCCCTGGCCATAAATTCCATAAACCACAATGACCACAACTCCAGTCAAGTAGATTGGCCACCGCACTATCATCGGCATCTGGGCAATTTTTTCCCTGATACAATACTTTCTTTGCAGGATATCAACTGCAACCAGCACCAGGGTAAAGACACAAAGCGCAATGAAATCGCTGCTGTTCAACCCTAATTGGAACAACGTTTGATCGGAAAAAATCCATGGATTATCCAGGGGGAACATATTTCTTACATACTCGATTCCCCCTCTTAACCCTGCCATTCTAAAGAAAATCCAAGCAAAGGAAACCAGTGAAAAAGTGATCAGCATTTGAAATGCTTTTCTGCAACGATGGCGCATCGCATATTGTTCCACTGGCAGATTGGATCCCATACCCAGGCGTTTTGCAATCCATTCCCTGGGCGTTTTCAACATCTGTCCTAACACCTGGTATACCCCGTGGAGTAATCCCCAAAACATAAAATTGAGTCCAGCCCCATGCCAAAGCCCACTGATAAAGAAAACAATCACGATATTGAGATATTTTCTCCAAGTCCCCTTCCGATTTCCTCCCAAGGGAATATAAACATAATCCCTCAACCAGGAACTAAGGGTCATATGCCAGCGGCGCCAAAAATCCGCGATAGATGTAGCGAAATAGGGCTGACGGAAATTATGGGGCAGCTCAATCTGCAGGGTTTGAGCCGTACCGCGAACAATATCCACGCAACCCGAAAAATCGGTATAGATCTGAAGGGAATAGCAGATCGCACCAACCAATAGAACAAAGCCGCTGTATTCACTATAATTAGAAAATATATGATTGACCAGATAGGCTACCCGATCCGCAATCACAAGTTTCTTGAAGAAGCCCCACAACATCAATTGAAGGCCAAACGTAAACTGAGTATAGTCAAATTTCTTTTTTCCCTTCTCGGAAAAAAGGCTGTCCTCCAAAGGTGCATAGCGAAGGATGGGCCCCTGCAAAATACAAGGGAAAAAGCTGACATACAATGCGTATTTTGCCAGATTCCGTTGCGCCGTAATCTTTCCATGGTATGCATCCACGCAATACGCCGCCACAGTAAGGGTATAAAAGGAGATTCCCACCGGAGCAATCATGTCAAATAGCGGTAACTGAACAGGGATTCCAAGCTTACCCATAGCCCTACTAAAAAGCGATGCACAAGCTGCATACTGTTTGATAAAAAACAGCAGTCCAAGGTTTAACAACAGCCCAGCAATAAGCCAAAGCCGTTTTTTCCCTTTTTCCTCCTCTCTTTGCATCTGAATCGTAATAAAATAAGAGGTAAGAATACTAAATCCAAGAAAGATAAAATAACGCAGGTCAAAGGTGGAATAAAAAAATAGGCTAACTGCCAGCAGTACCCATGGTTGCATCCTTTGCGATACCAGATAGTAAACGATAACCGCAAAAAACACCAACAAGAGGTAGGGAATGGATGTTAAGCTCATAGGCATTCTCTCCCATCAGCAACGCATTGTTTGTTTAAAATGTATACTTTTCTTATCATGCCCAAAGAACAGAAAAAACCCCAATATTGTTGGAGTTTTCTAATAAAATAATCATATTTATATATGGTAAAAAAAGTATAAGATGTTGTGATGATACCATATAGCAAAACACTTGTGCAAGCCGTGCAAATCTACCCCATAAAACAGAAGGAGCGGAATTCCGCTCCTTCTGTTTTATTCATTTTTTCCGGGAACAGCTCACGTCTTAATTTCCGCACTCGATGCTGATCTCGTTAAACAACCCCAGAAGATCCTCCACCCGGGTGGCCGCTTTTTTTCCGTTCCGACGATCCAGGATGGCCGCTCCCTGATGCATCATGACGATGCGGTTGCCATATTCGATGGCATACCGCAGGTTATGGGTCACCATGATGGTGGTCAGATGCTTCTCTCGCACGATGCGGTCGGTAAGCTCCATGATGGTTTCCGCCGTGCGAGGATCCAGAGCGGCAGTGTGCTCATCTAGAATGAGAAAATCGATGGGCGTCATGGTGGACATAATGAGGGCCATCGCCTGGCGCTGTCCCCCCGATAGGGAGCCCACCTTAACGTTCATCTTATCCTCCAGCCCCAGATTCAGCTGGCGAAGGTGCTCCCGATATTCCTCGGCCCGTTTTCGGTTGGTCCCCCGGGTAAGTCCATAGGGACGTCCCTTATTATCGGCCAGGGACATGTTCTCCAGTATGGTCATAGAGGGGCAGGTTCCCATGGCGGGATCCTGATACACCCGGCCAATACGCCGGTAGCGCTTAAAATCCTTGCGATGGGTAATGTCGTCCCCATCGATGAGGATCTTCCCCCCATCCACGCCGATGTTGCCGCAGATGATATTGAGCATAGAGGTTTTACCGCTGCCATTGCTTCCCACCACCGAAACGAAATCCCCATCCAGGATATCCAGGTTGAAGTCGTCAAAGAGACACATGGCGTCCACCGTACCGGGGTTATAGATTTTTTTAATCTGCTGAAGTGAAATCAAGCCGGTTCCCCCTTTCGATCCATCCAGTTCCCCGCGATAAGAATCACTAGAAACAGCACGGCGGTCACGAGTTTCATATCGTTGGCCGACATGCCGAAGGAGATGGCCGCCGCCACGCAGCCCTTATACAGGATGCTGCCCAACACCACAGCTGTGGTAGCCTTGATGAAGGTCAGGCGTCGGAAAAGATTGATGCCGATGATCACCGACGCCAATCCGATGACGATGGCGCCGGTGCCCATCTGAATTTCAAAAAACCGCTGCTGCTGGCACATAACACTGCCGGATAGGGCGATCAGCCCATTGGCAATCGCCAGTCCCATGATCTTGACGGTGCCCTTGTCCCGGGCGAGGGATGTAACCACCGCATCGTTATCCCCAACCGCCCGAAGCAGATACCCCGCCTTGGTCTTTAGAAACAAATCCATCAAAAGCTTTCCGATCATCGCCACTGCCAACACGATGATCAGCGTCTTATAGGGAGCCAAACCGCCCCCGAACACTCCATCCACAAATCCGTTTTTGAATAGCGTAGTCATACCAAAAAGGGGCACGTTGGACATCCCCGCAATGTGCAGGTTGATGGAATACAGCGCCGTCATGGTGATGATACCAGACAACAGATCCCGCACCCGGCACTTCACATGGATCAACCCCGTTACCAGGCCTGCCGCCGCTCCCGCCAAGAGGGATACCCCCATGGCCAGGACGGGATTGCCGCCGTTTGAGATCATAGTAGCGGTAATGGCAGCTCCCAGCGGAAAACTACCATCCGCCGTCAAGTCAGGAAAATCCAATATTTTATAGGTAATGTATACCCCCAGAGCCAGGATGGCGTAAATCAGCCCCTGTTCCAGGGTTCCGATGATAAGATCCATAAACCCCTTCCCCTTTATAGCCGGATGGGCGCCGGTGGAAAAATTCCAGCGGCGCCCCAGCGGCAACTGATATTTACTGTGCTACGTCGGTAGCCCGGGACATCATATCCTCGGGAAGCGTCAGGTTCAGCTCCGCCATCACGTCGCTGTTGATGGTAAGCTGACTCTCCTTCAGCACCTCATAGGGAATCTCGCTGGCCTTGGCCTCACCCTTCAAAACTTTAGCTGCCATGCGGCCGGTCTGTTTGCCCAGGTCGATATAATCGAGACCCTCTGCGGCCACACATCCCAGCTTTACCTGCTCGATCTCGCTGCCAAACACGGGAATGTTCTTTTCCCCAGCAGCATCCAGGATCACGGGCAGAGCGCCCACCACGGTGTTATCGGTGAGATTGCTGATGCAGTCCACCTTGGTGACCAGGTTATCCACGGCAAGAGGCACATCCGCCTGGGTGGCCACTCCCGTATCCACGATCTCAAAGCCATAGTCAGGAGCCAATTCCTTATAGGTAGCGATGGTGGAAATGGAGTTGCTCTCACTGGTAGTATACAGAATGCCGATTCGCTTGGCATCGGGCATCATGGCCCGGATGAGCTTCAGCTGATCCTCCACCGGCAGCATATCGCTGGTGCCGGTGATGTTCCCCTCGGTGAGCCCGGCCAACTCTACATCGGTGATAGCGGTAAAGACCACCGGAATGTCGCTTCCTTCAGCGGCGTTATAGGCGGCCTGGGCCATGGGCGTGGCGATGGCGCAGATCAGATCCACCTTATCGCTAACAAAGGCCTGGGCAATGGTGTTGGTGGTGCTGCCGTCAAAGTTGGCGTTTTGATACTTTACGGTGAGATTTTCTCCCTCCACGATGCCTTCCTCAGCTAGGCCCAGCAGAAAGCCCTCCCGGCAGTTATCCAGGGAGCCGTGGGGGCCAAACTGCCCAATGCCGATGGTGTAATGGTTTTCTGCCTTTTGCCCGCCGCAGCCGGTGAGCATCAAAGCGATGGTGAGTACGGTGCAAAGAATCGCAAATACCTTTTTCATCATAAATCCTCCCAAGAAATCAATTCTATTTTTGTGGTCTTGTTGTTCCATAACATCCTTTTGCGCCCGAGGCGCCACCAATCCGCGCTCAACGCGACCACCTCCCTTTCCTTAATAAAAAAAGTCCCAAGCATCTTGCGATGCTTGGGACGAAATACCTTCGCGGTGCCACCCAAATTGGTCCAAAGACCCACTCTGCCGCATACCATCATATGCGCTCCGATGATAACGGGCCGGATCCCCGTCGGCGCCTACTATGATCTTCGGGCCGCCCTCAAAAGTCCATTCACCTTCGGGCTCCATACCGCAATCCCACCGCCTGCGGCTCTCTAAGCTGGAACCGGTTGAAAGGCTACTACTCTTTCTCCTCGGTTTCTTTTCTGTTGTTGTGTGTTATCGTAGCACAGCGTTTTTGCCCTGTCAACCCCCGATTTTATAGAATCTGGATGGCGTCCTGAATGGTCTTTTCCAGGGCTTCCCTGCCGTACTGGTCCACCTGAGACTTGTCCTTGGCTCCATGGGTCAGGCATCCAGCGCCGCCGATACATCCGCCTACGCAGGCCATCCCCTCGATAAAATTGCCGTTCAACACCTTTTTGTTGGCTTTCAAAAGAGCCAGACGACATTCCTCAATCCCATCACAGGCCACCGGCTGGTAGGAAAAATCCTCGATGCCCCGCTCCGCTATGGCCTCTCGGACGGCATCGCTAAGTCCGCCGCTCCGGGCAAAAATACGCCCATAGTAGGAAGCGTTGTCCAGTACGTCCTCGGGCAGCTCGCTGAGCTCCATATCCTGGCTGTCGATAAGGGCCTGAAGCTCCTCAAAAGTCAGCACGCAATCCACGTAAGGCCGGACTTCCTCCCTCTGCGCTTCCATCTTTTTGGCCATGCAGGGGCCGATGAACACCAGCTTAGCGGTAGGATCGGTGCTTTTGATGTACTGGGCGATGGTTCCCATGGGGGATAGGTTGTGCGAAATATGCTCCTTTAGCTGCGGAAATTCCTTTTTGATATAATCCACAAAGGCGGGACAGCAGGAGCTGGTCAAAAACCCTTTATCCACCAACTCTTGAGCCTCAGCGTAGGCCACCATATCGGCCCCCAAGGCCACCTCCACCACGTTAAAGAACCCCAGCCGCTTGATGGCGGTAATCACCTGGCCCAGCTTTGCGTAAGTAAACTGGCTGGAGATGGAGGGCGCCACGATGGCGTACACCTTATAGTTCCGGTTGTTATCGCTCTTTTTGATGAGATCGATGGCGTCCAGGATAAAGGATTTATCCATGATGGCTCCAAAGGGGCACTGGTACGCGCAGGCGCCGCAGCTGATGCACTTTTCGTTGTTGATGACCGCCACATCGTTTTCGGGGTCCATGGCAATGGCGCCGATTTTGCACGCCTTTTCGCAGGGACGCTTGCTGTTCATGATGGCACTGTAAGGACAAACCCCAGCGCACCGGCCGCATTCCACGCATTTCTGGGGATCGATATGGGCCTTTTTCTGCCGTGGGTCAAAGGAGATGGCCCCCACCGGGCACACCGATGCGCAGCGGTGGGCAATACAGCCCCGGCAGCTATCGGTGACGGCATAGCTGCTGACAGGGCATTCGTCACAGGCGATGTCGATGACCTCTATGACATTGGGGTTCTCCCGATTGCCGCCTGTGGCCAGCTTCACCCGCTCGGCCAGAATGGCACGCTCCTTATATACGCAGCAGCGCATGGTGGGCTTAGGCCCAGGGACAATGGTCTTGGGAATATCCTGAACGGCCTCCACCAGATCCCCGGCATAAGCGTGCCGGGCCACTTCCTTTAACACCTGGTATTTGAGGTGCTGTACTTCGGTATCAAAGATTCTCACAACGCTTTCCCCTCTCCCCGGCGAGCAGTGCCCGCTTCCGTATTGCGCGCCTTCGGTGCGCCCTGTTTCCATGACAAACGCCTTGCCGCTGGCCAGCATAATCGTATAACTTCCGTAGCTTTTCCTCGGCATGTCCCCAGGCTCAGCCTGGCCGCTAGAAATAGCTGACTTTGATCTGCTTTCCCATCTGCTCCAGGCACCGGGCCAGCTCTTCAATGAGGTTGATCTTGATGGCAAAGGTGATGGGCAGATCCGGGTTCTGGTGGGCCGGATTCATGGCCCGCCCCACAAAGAAATTGATGTCGGTGGCTTTCTGGAACAGCTCCCGGCAGATAAGGCTGGCTCCATCCCGCTTGGTGCTCCAGGCCGGCGTCAAATCCTCTCCGCTCAGATAAGCCTTGGCATATTCCAGAACCTTGCTGATGGTAATGACCCCTTCCGTCACCAGATCCACCCCCTCGATAGCGCTGATGGGAGGGATCTCCGGATCCAGATAATCCAGCTTTGGATCCACCGGTTTATTCAGATACCGGGACACGATCTTGCTGGTGGTGCCGCCGCAGACGATTTTCTCTCCCTCCTTGGCAAAGAAGAGGTTCATCATCTTGTTATCGTCGGCAGGGTCAGCCGGCGGCCCAATGACCAGGTTCACTTGCTGGCGCTGGCGGATCTTTACCGCCGCCACAGTGGTATCGTCCCCCGGATGTTCCGCATACAGCTGATTGCAGGCGTCCACGATGAGGGAAGCGATCACCTTGGCGGAGAGGTTGTCGGAGTAATTGCCCTCGGCATACTGGATGATGCTATCCCGCTGCCAGCCAAAGTTGATCTCCTGGCCTACCCCCGCGTAGATGGCGCCATCGCTCATGGCGATGAGTACATCCTCCTCCATAAGGGGAAAACGGCTTTCATAGATGGTCTTGCCGGATATCTCCCGGCTGGTGCGGGGATACTCGTAGTTCTTCCCGTTCCTGAGGCAGATGACCATGGGGTTATCAAACTGGATCAGCTCCACCTCGGTGTTGTCGCTGATGCGGATGATGGTAAAGGTGGAATACGCCACCTTGCGCACACTGCAGATGGGCAGGGTGCTGGCCATGGTCTCCACGCAATCGTCCACCGACATGCCGCTGTCGATCATGGTACACAGGATCTTGCTGGTCAGGGTGGACAGGATGTTCGCCTTTACCCCGCTGCCCAGCCCATCGGCCAGCACCAGGGTGGTCACCCCGTTTGTAGTGGCCATTTCCACCCGGTCGCCGCAGAGCTGCTCCCCAAATTTATTGATGCTGGCATAGCCGGTATCCGTCCAAAGATTGTTCATGGAGCGCACCTCACTTCTGCAGGGTCTCTTTCAAGTTGCTTAGGGCGATCTTGGTCTCGGCGGCGGTCTCCCCCAACAGGGAGGCAATCTCCTGCACCACCCGCATCTGCTTGTCGATGACCTTGTCGGTGATCTCCACCGTCTGTTGCCGCAGCTCCCGGTTTTCCTCCTGAACCTGCTCCTGCTCTGTCACATCCCGCATGAAGCTCACCACGATATGGTACCGCTTGTCATAGACGATGGTCTCCTCCACAAACTTCTTGTACTCGGCGATGTAATGCCGCTTGTTATACACGTTTTTGCCGGTGAGCACCACATTGAGATAGTCGGTGGGAGAGAGCAGCCGGATCACCGGCTCATGCAGAATATCATTGGGGCTCTTGAGGTTGAACATCTCGCAGGCAGCGGCATTGATCTGCTCCACCACCAGATCCTCGTTAAGCACAAAGATGCCATTGGGGCTATTGCCAATGATCTTATCCGAGAAGGACTCCGCCTTCTCCTTCAAATAGGGCAGGCACATGGTAAGGTCCGCCTTCCCCTGGCATACGGCAATGGCCTTTTCCCGGCAGGTGTTATACCCACAGGTGCCGCAGTTGAGCTCATGCTCCGGCAGGGTCTTGCCCATTTGAGCCAAAACCTCCCGGATGGCGTCGTTGCCGGGCATCCTCTGATGGATTCCCAGATACGCGTGTTCCTTGTGGAGATCTTCCAAATCACAGGCAAAATCGGCTTTTCCGCCGTATTCCACCACCTTCATGGCACCGGATACCCGGTGCTGGCCATGCTCCCGGATACAGGGACCGTTGATACAGCTGCCCTCACAGGCCGACATTTCGATAAAGACATTTTGCAGGCGGCCCTCCTCCAGCTCCCGGAAGGCGGCCACACAATTCTCCACTCCATCGATGGCGATATAGTTGAAGTTTTGGGCGTGGTCCATGGATTTCAGGATCCCGCCGGTAGTGGGGAAGAACCGGGCCCGTTTCCCTTCCTGGGTCTCCCGGGGCGTCCGCTCAAAGGAGATATCCTTTCGGGCCATCCACTCCCGCAGCTCGTCAAAGGTGAGAACGATATCGGTATGCGCCGAGCCTGCGGCCTCGTCCTTTTTGCTGATGCAGGGTCCAATAAACACCGTCACAGCGCCGGGATGCTGCTCTTTCATGAGCTTGCAGTGGGCCTGCATGGGGGAAAGCACGTCGGCCAAGTAAGGCAGCATGGTGGGATAGTATTTCTGAATCAATAGGTTGATGGAATGGCAGCAGGAGGAGATGATGGCCCGGTGCTTTCCGCTGTCCACCAGCTTTTGATATTCCCGCTTGACCAAATCCGCGCCGATGGCGGTCTCCTCTGCGCCGGCAAACCCCAGCTTTATCAGGGCCTTTTCCATCTCTGCGATGCCCGAAACGTCGAAATCCGCAATAAAGGAGGGCGCTACGCTGGCATAAACCGGTTTCCCGGCATTCATGGCCTCCTCCACCAGATGGATATCATCGCGGATCTCCTTGGCGTTCTGCGGACAGGTCACAAAGCACATGCCGCAGAGGATGCACTCGTCCGGCACAATCTGGGCCTGGCCGTCTCCAAACCGGATGGACTTTACCGGACAGTGGCGGATGCACTTATGGCAGTTTTTACAATTGGCTTTTTTCAGCTGCAATACATCGTTCATGGGCTCAACCTCTTTTTTTGTTTGCCTTTTCCAGGAACCGCTGATTCTGGATGACGACCCGCTCATGGGTTCCCTCTCCAATGACGCCGGCCCCGTCATAGGCCGTCACGGAAAACGTAAGCCGCCGCCCCGCGACCTCGGTCAGGCGGCTTTCACACCAAACCCGCTCCCCCAGAGGGGTGGCGGAACAATGCTGAATGGAAAGGGCGGTGCCTACCGTGCCAAAACCGGGCTCCAGTTCCCCCGCCACACTGTCCATACAGGCTCCTTCCATCAGGGCCGCCATGGCCGGCGTGGCGTAAACCATCAGGGTACCACTGCCCAGAACGGCAGCGGTGTTGGCCTCCGTCACCCGATCCTCCCGGTATCCCTTCAATCCAATCTCCAACATCGCCGTTACACCTGGCTGGCGATGTACCGGTCGAAGATCTGCTCAAAGTTCTCCTTGTTGACCCCGCTGATGATCTCGTCCTCCACCTTGATGGACACTCCGTCAGTGCATTTCCCTAAGCAGAAAGCGGCGGACAGGTTGACCTTTTCCTCCAAGCCCCGGTCCCGGAGGGCGTCCTTCATCAGCATGATGATGTCATAGGACCCCTTAAGATGGCAGGAACTCCCCACACAAACGTACACGTTCATAGAAAAACCTCCTAGCGCTGTATTTTGCTCAATCCACGTTCAGGACATCGAAAGCCGTTCCTCCAGGCGGGTGGATAACACCGCCAGAGAGGCCGCGATGTCCTCATTTTGCACGATCACATCGTCGGGCGCCGTCAAATGGACCGGCGCAAAGTTCCATACCGCCAAAACACCGCAGGCCACCAGCTGATCGCAGACCGTCTGGGCCGCCGGCGCCGGCACGGTGATGATCCCCAGCCGGGCTTTCAGCCGCCTGCAAAGGGAGGCCAACTGCTCCATGGGATACACCTCCCGCCCGTCCTCCAAAGGGGCTGGGTGGGCGTCAAAGGCGGCGATGATGTTCAGCCCATAGTTGGAGAATCCTTCATAGGATAACAGGGTCCGGCCCAGCTGGCCCACCCCCACCAAAACCGCGTCCTTGGCGTTGTTATAGCCCAAATACTCCTCTAAGTCGGAGATCAGCATCCCCAGGGGGAACCCGGTTTTAGGGCGGCCGCTGGCGCTCACAGCCGCAAGATCCTTCCGCACCTGGACGGCATTCAGCCCCATATCCATGGCAACGGCCGAGGCCGAAATATATTCCGCCCCCTCCCTGCGCTTACCCCGCAGATAATTGAGATATCCCGGCAGACGCTGCAAGGTGGGCTTGGGCACGCTCTGCCCTCCCGGCACGGCTCTGTTCATCCCCATCCTCCAATCGATATTTTTTTATCGATATAATTATACTGATTGTTTTGCCCCGCGTCAATCGTCAGCGGGCAAAAACTCAGTCCTTTTCCTTTTGGCCGCCCCAGTCCGCCACCGGCAGGTTCCAACGGTACCGGGCAGCCAGAAAGCGAATCAGGATGATCACGGCGGCAGCGGTGATCATGGCCACAAAGCCCTGCATCCTCCGCCAAAGCAGCACATAAGCCAGGGCGCCCAGGATGGAAGCGCTGGCATAGACCCGCTTATACAACACCACCGGGGTGACCCCTGCCAGCACATCCCTGAGGATACCGCCCCCCACCCCGGTGACGACCCCCACGAACACCAGAAGAAAGCCGTTGTCCCCATGGCCTCCCTGGATGGCGGTGTTGACCCCGATGACGGTGAACATCCCAAGACCGATGGCATCAAAGGCGTTGATGGCCTTCCAGTACAAAGCACGTATCATCGCCCGGTTTCGAAAGGGAACCCGTCCAAGATAGGCCACCAAAAACACCAGGAGAGCGGTAGCCGTTGCCACCGCCACATAGAGGGGATTGCGGAACATAACGGGAGGGACGTTGCCTAAAAGCAGGTCTCGCAGCATACCGCCTCCCACGGCGGTGGTGATGGCCAGAAGCCATACGCCAAATACATCCATCCGCTTTTCGATTCCCACCATGGCCCCAGAAAAAGCAAAGGCCACGGTGCCCACCAGCTCGGTAATGAGGATGACGGTCTGCTCCATAGCGATCCCTCCTATTCCTAGAAAGCTCGGTCGATTCCAGCCGAAACCGCTCTCATTTTATCGAATCTTCCCGCCAAACACAACCGGGATTTCATGGGGATTTTCCGCCATCTTTCCCTTGCGGTAAAAGGCGCTGTCAAGGCCCCTGTGGTTGTGGTATAATATCCGCCAGAACCAAATTCCCAAAGCAGCGCTTTCCGGGGAAAAGGAGTTACCCATGAAAAAAGGCAGCGGAAGAAGGGGCGGGCTGGGCATCGTGCTGTTGGCTCTGCTGGCCCTTTTGATTGGATATTTGATCTGGGAAAACAGCGGATTTTCCGTTACCGATTACACCTACCAAACCCGTTCTGTACCGGATGAGCTGGACGGCATGAAGATCCTATTGCTCACCGATCTTCACAACAAGGAGTTCGGGGAGAACAACGAAGCGCTTCTGGACGCTATCCGGGAAGGAGCGCCCGATCTCATCGCCATCACCGGCGATCTTATCAGCCGGAACGACACCGACCTTGCCCCCGCTGTAAATCTGGCCAAGGCCTGTACGGAGATCGCCCCGGTGTACTATGTCACCGGCAACCATGAAAGGCAGTCCTCCCTTGGCGCCCAGCTCATCGCCCAGCTGGAGGAGGCCGGCGTGACGGTTCTCATGGACGAGGCCGCCACCGTTTCCTATGGGGAGGGCAAGCTTTCCCTCTGGGGCATTTCCGACGACCTCCAGGCCTATGAAAAGGAACACCCCCAGGAGGAGCAGCTCTCCTTCACCCTGTCCCGGCTGCGGCTGGAGGGCAACCAGCGTTTTCGCATTCTTCTTGCCCACGAGCCCCAGTTTTTCTCCACCTATGCCAAAAGCGGCGTGGATCTGGCCCTCAGCGGCCATACCCATGGAGGGCAGTTCCGAATCCCCCTCATCGGCGCCGTCTATTGCCCCGACCAGGGCTTTTTCGCTAAATATCAGTCCGGGGTATACACGGAGGGGGACACCACCATGTATCTCAGTCGGGGACTGGGCAGCAGCACCATCCCCTTCCGCGCCTTCTGCCGGGGGGAATTGGTCTTTATCACCCTTAAGGCAAAGTGAGCAACAATAGCAAATCCTTTCTTGTTGAAAGCCGCAGCAAAGAGCTGCGGCTTTCCTTTGCGTTCAGTGAAACGCGGATCGCGCGTATAACATCCAGCGGAAAAGGCACAAACTGGATCAACGGAGGTGTTTTTTTATGTGTACGGCGGCAACCTATCAAACAAAGGATTTTTACTTCGGAAGAACGCTGGACTACGCATTCTCCTATGGAGAGGAAGTCACCATAACGCCCCGCAAGTATCCCCTTCCCTTCCGGAGCATGGGAAAGCTGGACGATCACTATGCTATGATTGGCATGGCACATGTGATCGAGGGATATCCCCTCTACTATGATGCGGTAAATGAAAAAGGGCTGGGAATGGCCGGGCTCAACTTCGTGGGCAATGCGGATTACAAAGAGCCTATGGCAGGCAAGGACAACGTGGCGCAGTTTGAGCTGCTCCCATGGATCCTGGGCCAGTGTGCCACGGTAAAACAGGCGCGGACGCTGTTGGAAAAGCTCAATCTCGTCAATACCCCCTTTAGCGAAAAGCTGCCCCCGGCTCAACTCCACTGGCTGATCGCAGACCGTCACGGATGCATCACCGTGGAATCGGTCAAAGAGGGAATCCGGATCTACGACAACCCCGTGGGGGTTTTAACAAACAATCCGCCCTTTGACCAGCAGATGTTCCAGTTAAACAACTACATGAATCTCTCCCCCAAGCCCCCGCAAAACCGATTTTCCCCCAAACTGCCGCTGCAAGCATACAGCCGCGGCATGGGCGCTCTGGGGCTTCCCGGGGATCTATCCTCACAGTCCCGGTTCGTACGGGTAGCCTTTACCAGGATGAACGCGGTATCCGGGGATTCCGAAGCGGAAAGCGTCAGCCAGTTTTTCCACATTCTGGGCTCGGTCGACCAGCAAAGAGGCTGCTGTGAGGTTGAACATGGCAGCTATGAGATCACCATCTATACCTGCTGCTGTAACGCCGATCAGGGAATCTATTATTACACCACCTACGATAATCACCAGATTACCGCGGTTGACCTGCGCCATGGGGATCTGGACGCAGGCGATCTGATCCGCTATCCCCTGATTTTGGGAGAGCAAATCAAACGGCAAAATTAAGGCTGGCCTTTCTGGAAAAGCTGCGCAGGCTCTCTCCATCCTGTGCTTCCCACCAAGACGTGCCATTGTTTTCCCTCACAGCAATCCAATGCCAGCCTTCGCGCTTTCCAGCAGATAAAAAAAGAGACCTCCTAGGAGGCCTCTTTTTCTTTGATTTTCTTATTTCACGGTGGACATGTGGATCATCAGATCGCACAGCTTGTTGGAATAACCCCACTCGTTGTCATACCAGGCAACCAGCTTCACAAAGCGGTCGTTGAGGGCGATACCAGCGCCGGCATCGAAGATGCTGGTGTGGGGATCAGTGATGAAGTCGCTGCTAACCACAGCCTCGTCGGTGTAGTCCATGATGCCCTTCATCTCGCCAGCAACGGCGGCCTTCACAGCGTCGCAGATCTGCTCATAGGTAGCGGGCTTGGAGAGCCGGCAGGTGAGGTCAACCACGGATACGTCAGCGGTGGGAACCCGCATGGACATACCGGTCAGCTTGCCGTTCAGCTCGGGGATAACCTTGCCCACGGCCTTGGCAGCGCCGGTGGAGCTGGGGATGATGTTGAAGCAGGCGCCACGGCCGCCGCGCCAATCCTTCTTGCTGGGGCCGTCAACGGTCTTCTGGGTAGCGGTAACAGCATGGATGGTGGTCATGAGGCCCTCTTCCAGACCGAAGTTGTCATGGATAACCTTAGCCAGGGGAGCCAGGCAGTTGGTGGTGCAGCTGGCGTTGCTGACGATGTCCATGTCGGCGGTATAGGTGTTGTTGTTCACGCCCATAACGAACATGGGAGCGTCGGCACTGGGGGCGGAGATGATAACCTTCTTGGCGCCGCCCTCGAAGTGCGCCTTGGCCTTGTCGGTGGTGGTGAAAGCGCCGGTGGACTCCACGATGTACTCAGCGCCGCACTCGGACCACTTGATCTCGGCGGGGTTCATGCAGGCATACACGGCGATCTCCTTGCCGTTGACGATGAGCTTGCCGTCCTTGGCGGAAACCTCGCCGTCGAAGCGGCCATGCACGGTGTCATACTTGAGCATGTAGGCCATGTACTCGGCATCGATGAAAGGATCGTTGATGCCCACTACGTCCAGCTCGGGTTTGGCGCAAGCAGCGCGGAACACCAAGCGGCCGATCCGGCCAAAACCATTGATACCAACTTTGATTGCCATTGTTAGTTCCTCCTAGCATTTTATTGTCATATTGTGTAATGAGAAAGTTTGTGCAACCTTTCACTTACATTCCAGGTTCTATCTTATCGCCTTTTTAAAATTATGGCAATAGTTTCCCGCTAAAACTTGTTTCATTATTCGGTTTTCTCCCGCTTTTTTGAGGCCCTCTCATCCCCTTGCCAGGGTTTGGGGATTCAGTGCGCAGAGGCTCTCCTCCACAAAGATTCCATCCCGTCGGATCAGCTTGCCGTCAAAGTAGATCTCTCCCCCGCCATATTCCGGGGTCTGTATACAAACCAAATCCCAGTGGATGGCGCTCTCATTGCCGTTGGGGGCCTCGTCATAGCAGGCGCCCATGGCAAGATGAAAGCTGCCGGCGATCTTTTCATCGAATAGGGTGCTGAGCATGGGCCGGGAAATAGCCGGGTTTACCCCCAGGCTGAACTCCCCAATGTACCGGGCGCCGGGGTCCAGATCCAACATCCGATTGAGCCGTTCATCGTCGTTACAGGTAGCAGCGACGCACTTCCCCTCCTGGAAGGTCAGTCGGATGTTTGAAAACCGAAATCCGTTTTCCACGCTGTCGGCGTTGAACGCAACGGTGCCGTTGACGCTTTCCCGTACCGGCGCGGTAAACACCTCTCCATCCGGCACGTTATAGATGCCGTCGCATTTCACCACCGGAATCTCCCCGATCTCAAAGGATAGATCGGTACCCGGCCCCTTGATCTCCACCCGGCGGGTCCGCTCCATCAGGTCCGCCAAGGCGTCCATCCCTCGGCTCATAGCCTGGTAATCCACACAGCAGGCCGAAAAGAAGAAGTCCTCAAACTCCCCCGTGGACATGCCGGCGTTCTGAGCCGCCCCCGGGGTGGGATATTCCACCACCACCCAGCGGGTACCGTTCCGCCGCATGATCTCGTCCATCACCTTCCAGTGATGGGTCCGGTACAGGTTGGTTTTCTCCTGAGGCACGTCCATCATGTCCAGAGCGTTGTTTCCGCCGGCAAAGGAGACGTGCCCCTGCATCCGTTCCATGCGGCGGGCGTCAAACTCCGCCATGGCCTTTATCATTGTTTCGTCCATACCCTGGTGGATCAAGCTGGTAAGCCGCGCGGTAGAGAGATTCACAAAGGGCCTCCCGCCCCGATGATACACCGCTTCGATCAAAGCACAAGCCATATCCCGGTCGTAGTCCCGTAGGTTGAGAAGAATGTTGTCCCCGGTCTTCACGTCCATGGAATGCTCCACCAGGACTTTGGCCAGCGCGTCGATTCTAGGATCCCGCATGGCGTCACACCAGATTCTCGGGGTTCAGGGCCGCCAGTTCCGGCAGCACAAACCGGCCGTCCTTGCGGACCAGCACGTCGTCGAAGTAGATCTCTCCCCCGCCGTATTCCGGCGTTTGAATCAGCACCAAATCCCAGTGGATGGCACTGTGGTTGCCATTATCGGCGTCTTCGTAACAGTTGCCGGGGGTAAAGTGGATGCTCCCCGCGATCTTCTCATCAAAGAGGGTGTCCCCCATAGACTGGTTGATGTTGGGGTTCACCCCGATGGCGAATTCCCCTACGTACCGAGCGCCCTCGTCGGTATCGAGATAGGCGTTCATGCGGTCGGTATCGTTGCTGCCGCAGTCCACGATCTTGCCGTCCTTGAAGGTGAGCCAGATATTCTCGTACCGGAATCCCCCCACAAAGCTGGGAGTATTAAAGGTGATGGTGCCGTTGACGCTGTCCCGCACCGGCGCGGTGTAGACTTCCCCGTCCGGGATGTTTCGCTCCCCGTCGCACTTTACCGAGCCGATCCCACGGATGGAGAAGGTGAGGTCGGTACCAGGGCCCACCAGCCGCACCCGGTCGGTACGGTTCAACAGATCGCATAGGGGATCCATGGCCCGGCTCATAACGCCGTAGTCCAGGTTGCAGACGTCAAAATAAAAGTCCTCGAATTTGGCGGTGCTCATGCCGGCCTGCTGGGCCATGGCGGGGGTGGGCCACCGCAACACCACCCAGTTGGTATGGTCGATCCGCACATCCATATGGACCCGCTTCCCATAGATGGCGTTATAAGCGTTGAGCCGCTCCTCGGGAATCCCCGCCGACTCAAAAGCGTTGTCAAACCCCCGGATGGCAATGTAGGCGTCCATGGCCTCCATCTTGGGTACGTCGAAGTCCGCCATAAGGCCGGCCAGCTCCGGGGTCATCCCCGCCATAAGCGCGGCGTTTACCCGCTGGTCCTCCATCTGGATGAAGGGATAGGCCCCCACGCCGTAGGTCTCCTCAACGAGGGCCTCCAGCACTGGAGTGCCGGTGTTGCTGGCGCTAATCCATACCTTCTCCCCCTTTTGAAGCTTCAGGGAAAAGTGGATCAGGTTATGGGCCAACTGCTTGATTCTGGGATCAGTCATGCTCTCTCCTCCTGCGTAATGATTTCGTTGATGATATAGTTGGGGCGCTCCTTTGCCTCGTCATAGATGCGGCCGATATACCCCCCCAGGATGCCGATGATAACGAACAACAGCCCCACAAAGAGGAACAGCCCCGTTAAAAGGGGATACACCAGGGGAATCATCCGTCCGCACAGGGCCAGGGCCAGTTCCACGATCAGCGCGATGAGGGATGCCACTGCCACCACCAGGCCCATGGGGATGGTGATGGTCAAGGGCTTTAGCGAAAAGCCCACGATGCCGTCGATGGCCAACCGCACCATCTGCCGAACCCCGTACTTGGTCTCCCCGTACTCCCGCTCCTCCCGGATGAACTCCACCGGCTCCTGGCGGAACCCCACCCAGGAGATCATTCCCCGGACGTAGCGGTTGTGCTCCGTCATGGCGTTGATCTCATCCACTACCTTGCGGTCCATAAGCCGGAAGTCCCCGGTATCCAAAGGAGCGTTGCTGCCCGATAAAAACCGGAACACCCGGTAATAGAGCTTGCTGGTGATCTTCTTAAAAAAGGTTTCCCCCTTGCGCAGCTTCCGCTTGCCATATACCACATCGGCCCCGGCCCGCCACCGCTCCACCATCTTGGGGATGGTCTCAGGCGGATCCTGCAGATCGGCGTCGATGAGGATCACCGCCCTGCCTCGGGCGGCGTGCATACCGGCGGTCACCGCCGCCTGCTGCCCAAAATTCCGGGAGAAGTCCACCGCCACCACATGGGGATCCTTCTCAGCCAGCTCCTTTAGGATGGACAGGGTATTGTCCCTGCTACCGTCGTTGACATAGATGATTTCATAGGAGCCCAGTCCCTCCATCACGGCGGTGAGCCGCTTGTGGGTATGGGGCAAAACCTCCTCCTCGTTGTACGCTGGAACCACAACGGAAAACTTCGGCTGCTCCATGGATTCCTCCTTTGTGCAGATCATTTTTTCCTATTATACCTTGTTTTCCCATTTGTTACATGCCTCCCGGCCAATTTCTATAAAATTCTCCCTCTATAGGCCCTTTCCCCTCTCCCTCTTGTAAATCCCGGGAGGATTGGCTTATAATATTCATAAAATGAAACCAAAGAAATGAGGGATTCCATTATGGCCTTTGTTACGTCCAAGGAAATGCTGCAAAAAGCCTATGACGGCGGTTACGCCGTAGGCGCTTTTAACGTCAACAACATGGAGATCGTCCAGGGCATCACCGCCGCTGCCCAGCAGGAGAACTCCCCCTTCATCCTCCAGGTGTCCGCGGGTGCCCGGAAGTACGCCAACCACAACTATCTCATTAAGCTGGTGGAGGCCGCCATGCTGGAGACCGGCGTGGACGTGTGCCTGCATCTGGACCACGGCAATTCCTTTGAATTGTGCAAGTCCTGTATCGACGGTGGCTTTACTTCCGTCATGATCGACGGCAGCCATCTGCCCTTTGAGGAGAACATCGCCCTTACCAAGCAGGTGGTAGAGTATGCCCATGACCACGGCGTTACCGTGGAGGGCGAGCTGGGCAAGCTGGCCGGCGTGGAGGACGACGTAAAGGTGTCCGAGGATGACGCCCTCTATACCGATCCCAACGAGGTGGAGGAATTCGTCAACGCTACCGGTGTGGACAGCCTGGCCATCGCCATCGGCACCAGCCACGGCGCCTATAAGTTCAAGGGCGAGCCCCGGATGCGGTTCGACATCCTGGAGGAGGTTTCCCGCCGTCTTCCCAACTTCCCCATCGTGCTTCACGGCGCTTCCTCCGTCATGCCCGAGTATGTGGAGATCATCAACCAGTACGGCGGCAAGATGGGCGGCGCCAAGGGCTGCCCCGAGGATCTGCTCCGCAAGGCCGCTTCCATGGCGGTCTGCAAGATCAACATCGACACCGACCTGCGCCTGGCCATGACCGCCAGCATCCGCAAATATCTGGTGGAGCATCCCGATCATTTCGATCCCCGCCAATACCTGGCTCCCGCCCGGGATGCCATTCAGGAAGTGGTGGCCCACAAGATGAAGTACGTCCTGGGCTCCTCCGGCAAAGCCTAAGGCGGGCAGTGCCCGCTCCCATATCGCCGCATATGCTGGCGGTTTCACGCCGTTAGGCACACGGTTTGAGGGAAATCGGTTAGCCGCCTTTCCATCGGCGGGCGGTGTCTGCTCCCACGCCGCTGCACATGACTAGCGGCCTAATATCGCAAGGCCGCACGGCTCCAAGCGGGCAATCCTCCGTCCCTACATTGGCAGGCGGTATCCGTCCAGTCAATCCATAGGCAAATAAAACCAGCAGCGCCCATCCCTATTCCCGGATGGGCGCTTTTGTTCTCCTCCATCCCCTTCCGGCCCGGCCCCTGGACAAATCCCTTCTCCGTCGCTAAGATAGGACAACAAAAGGAGGAATCGCTATGGATCCCAAGCAGCAAGTACTGGACTATTTAAACGGCCAATCCATCCCCTTTGATCTGGTGGAGCATCCCGCGGTCTATACCATCGAAGAGGTTCTGGCCCTGGGGCTTCCCCAGGATCGGTGCATTGCAAAAAATCTATTTCTCCGGAATTCCAATGGAAAATCCCACTATATTCTAGTGGTGGAACACAGCAAAACCGTGGACCTAAAGGCCCTGCGGCGGCAGATTGGTTCCTCCCATCTGGGGTTTGCCAGCGAGGATCGGCTTATGACCCATCTGGGTCTTCATAAGGGGGAGGTCACTCCCCTTGGCATTCTCAACGACAGCAGCTGTACCGTGGAGGTGCTGTTGGATGAAGATCTCTTTTCCGAAGAGGTGATCGGCGTGCATCCCAACACCAACACCGCTACGGTGTTTCTCTCCCCTCAACATCTGGAACAAGCCATAATGGCCCATGGAAATCCCGTCCGGCGGGTCAAAATTGACTAAATCGCCGTATTCCACTCTTTTTCACTCTGTGGTATCATAGAAAACAACAAAGGGACAGGCCGGTTGTTCAATTTTGCGCCGGCGTTCCCCATGAGTGGAGGAATGCGATATGAAACTGGTATACACGGGAAAAACCAAGGATGTATATGCGCTGGAAAACGGCCACTATTCCTTAAAGTTCAAGGACGACGTCACCGGGGAAAACGGAAAGTTTGATCCCGGCGCCAACACCATCGGCCTCTCCATCGAGGGCATCGGCCGGGAGAATCTGAAGGTCTCCGTCATGTTCTTTGAGGTGCTGAAAAAGGCCGGCATCAAGACCCACTACGTCTCCGCCGACATCGACAACGCCACCATGGAGGTTCTGCCCGCCAAGGTCTTTGGCAAGGGGCTGGAGGTCATCTGCCGGTACCGGGCGGTGGGTAGCTTCATCCGCCGGTATGGGGACTACATCGAAAACGGCGCTCCCCTTCCCGCCTATGTGGAGGCCACGCTGAAGGACGACGGCCGGGGCGATCCCCTCATCACCTGCGAGGGCTTGGAGGCCCTGGGCATCATGACGCGGGATCAGTTCGACGCCATGAAGGCTATGACCCAGCGTATCGCCGGCGTAGTCAAGGACGTGCTGGCACAAAAGGGGCTGGAACTGTACGACATCAAGTTTGAGTTTGGCTATCATGACGGCGAGGTAATCCTCATCGATGAAATCGCTTCCGGCAACATGCGGGCCTATAAAGAAGGGGAAATCGTGGATCCCATGGACCTGACCGCCATTCTGTTGGGTTAAACCCGTGCATAAGATGGGGCCCAGTTGGGCCCCATTTTTCTATTTTTTATTTTTTTAGGAGGTATGTCGTATGAAACAGCATTGGCTGCGGGCCGCCACGCTTTTGGTGGCGATCCTGATGCTGGCGCTCTGCCTGGTGGGATGCGGCGGAGAAGCAGGCCCTCAGGGGCCCCAAGGTCCCCAGGGAGAACAGGGAATCCAGGGAGAGCAAGGGGAACAGGGAATCCAGGGAGAAAAAGGGGAAAAGGGTGATACCGGCGCCCAAGGCCCCCGCGGAGCCACTGGGGCTACCGGCCCTCAGGGACCCCAGGGGGAACCCGGCGAGGATGCCGACCCCCAGGTAATCGCCGACCTCCAGGCCCAAATTCAGGAGCTGGAAGACCAGTTGGCGGCCGCCAACGCTAAGATCCAGCAGCAGGCCCAGGACATCAACACCATGAAAAGCGACATCCAGGCGGCAAAGGACGACGCCGCCCGGGCCAACCAGCGGCTGGATAACATGGCCTATCCATGGCAATGATTGAACATATAACCAAACTCCATCGTAAAACCGCCCCGAGGGAATCTCGGGGCGGTTTTCCTATTTGCTATTTACGGTTCAGCATGCTCCGAAAATCCCGCTCGTATTCCTGGATTCCCAAGGAGCTTACATCCGTCGCCACAAATCGGTAGGGCAAAAGAGCGTCCTCTCCGGCATAGTCTACCCCCACCCGGGGCGTGGCCTTCATGGGCAGTTTCTTTTCCCCTTTTAGCAGGTAAATCCGGTCCCCTGTAAAATCCGCGCCATAGTCTTCAAGGCTGATGCCCAAGGCCATGCAAAGCTTGCCCGGCCCGTCGGTCAGCCCCCGAATCCCCTTCCGTTTCCGGCGGCGCTCCATAACGGAAAGGCCCACGGTGGGATAGATGCTCCGCAAAAGCACACACTGGGGCACCCCCTCCGCGGCGGATACCACGTTGACGCAATGGTACATACCGTAGATCAGATGCACATAGGCGTATCCGCCGGGGCCATATACCACCCGAGTGCGGCCGTTGGGGTTCCCCCGGCAGCTGTGGGCGGCGCGATCCTCCTTCCCCAGATAGGCTTCGGTCTCTACGATGACCCCTCCCGTCCGCTCCCCGCCCAGCTCGCTGATGATGGTAGCGCCGATGAGCTCCCTTGCCAAATCCAGGCCCGGTTGGCTCAATTCCTCTCTGGTATATCTCATAGGGGATCTCCTCCTTTTTTCAGTCTTCATTTGGGATAGAACCGGCTTTTTCCGGCCAAACGCGGCCAATTCCGGCCCTTTTTTCTCCATCATAGAAAAACCCTTCCCATTGTGCAAGGCCGGGATGCAAAACGCTCTTGACTTCTCCCTATAAATCTGCTTTAATAGTCCTCGCATGTAAGTTTAGTGTTAGTGAACTTTTGGTTCAGAATCAGTTACCCGGGAGGTGACGGCGTTGAACATTGGAGCTAAGATCAAACAGCTGCGGCAGGAGCTAGGCCTCACCCAGGAGGAACTGGCGGATCGGGCGGAACTGAGCAAGTCCTTCATCTCCCAGCTGGAGCGGGATCTGACCTCCCCCTCCATCAACACCCTGATGGATATCCTGGAATGTCTGGGCACCAATCTTCGGGAGTTCTTCTCGGAGGATGGGGAGGAAAAGGTGGTCTACACCGGGGCGGATATCTTCGAAAAGGTGGATCCGGCCAACGGCAGCCGGGTGGAATGGCTCATCACCGCCGCCCAGCGCAACGCCATGGAGCCCATCCTCCTAACCCTATCCCCCGGAGGTACCGGCGGACGGGATAACCCCCACGAGGGCGAGGAGTTTGGTTACGTCCTCACGGGGAGCATCCTGCTCGTCATCGGTAACAACCGGTACAAAGTGAAGAAGGGGGATTCCTTCTACTTCTCCAGCAACGCCCCCCATGAGATTCAGAACCCGGGAAAGTCCGTTGCCAAGATTTTATGGGTCAGCTGCCCGCCGACCTTTTGAATATCTCCATAGGAGGGGAATGCCGCTATGGCGGATAAAATCATCGATCTTGTGAATCTCACCAAATCCTTTGACGGTGAAAAAGCCCTGGATGGGGTGAATCTATACGTCCGCCGCAGGGAGTTCATCACCCTATTGGGCCCTTCCGGCTGCGGAAAAACCACCCTTTTGCGGCTCATTGCCGGCTTTGAAAAGCCCGATGATGGAGACATTCTCTTTGAGGGCCAGCGCATCAACGACCTGCCCCCCTATAAGCGGAGGGTCAATACCGTTTTCCAGAAGTATTCCCTTTTTCCCCACATGAATGTCTATGACAACGTTGCCTTCGGCCTAACCCTGAAAAAGAAGGATAAAAAGCTTATCGACCAGAAGGTGCGGGAGATGCTGGAATTGGTCAACCTCTCCGGCTTTGAAAAGCGGGAGGTGGAGTCCCTTTCCGGCGGGCAGCAGCAACGTATTGCCATCGCCCGGGCCCTTATAAACGAGCCCGAGGTTCTTCTCTTGGATGAGCCCCTGGCAGCCTTGGATCTAAAGCTCCGCAAGGAGATGCAGCTGGAGCTGAAGAAGATGCAGCAGCAGCTGGGCATCACCTTCGTCTTCGTTACCCACGACCAGGAGGAAGCTCTTACCATGAGCGATACCATCGTGGTCATGAACAAGGGGCAGATCGTCCAAATCGGCACTCCGGTGGACATCTACAACGAGCCCATCAACGCCTATGTGGCCGACTTCATCGGGGAGAGCAACATCCTGCCCGGCGTCATGCTGGAGGACTATAAATGCCGTTTCGCCGGTCAGGAGTTCATCTGTGTGGACCGGGGCTTTAGCCGGAACGAGGAGGTAGAGATCGTCCTTCGTCCTGAGGACTTGGACATCACCCCCAATGACCGCGGCATGCTCCACGGCGTGGTGGAATCCATCCTCTTTATGGGGGTCCACTACGAGATCCGGGTACGGCTCCACGAGGATTTGGAGTTTACCATCCACAGCACCGATTACGTGGCCGAAGGCACCCCGGTTGGCATCGATATCGAGCCGGACGCCATCCATGTGATGAAGGCGTCCGATATGCCGCTTGCCACCGAGGAGGAGTTGGAAGGGGCAGCCGATTATGAAGCGTAGCGTTTTTGCCACCCCCTATCTCATCTGGATGGCCATTTTCATCCTGGTGCCCTTGGGGATCATCGTATACTATGCCATGACGGCAGCCGCCCCTGACGGCGGAGTGGTCTTCACCCTGGATAACCTTATAAAAGCCTTTGATCCCCTCTACATGGGCATTCTAGGCCGCAGCGTCTGGCTGGCCTTTATCGCCACCTGCGTCTGTCTTTTGATTGGCTATCCCGTGGCTTTGATCCTCACCAGCCGGAACTTTAAAAAGGGAAGCCTGTTGATCATCCTCTTTGTCCTTCCCATGTGGATGAACTTCCTACTGCGTACCTACGCTCTCATCAACATCCTGGACAACGGCGGGGTTGTCGCCCAGTTTTTAGGGCTTTTTGGCATCCAGAACCCCAAGCTCTTGTACAATACCTTCGCCATCATCCTGGGCCTGGTGTATAACTACCTGCCCTTTATGATTCTCCCCATCTACTCCGCCATGGTAAAGATCGACCACGGGCTTATCGAAGCGGCGGAGGATCTGGGGGCAAACAGCTGGAACGTATTTCGCCGGGTTCGATTTCCCCTTTCCCTTCCGGGCGTGGTGTCCGGCATCACCATGGTCTTTATGCCTGCCGTCACCACCTTTGCCGTTTCCCGCCTCCTGGGAGGCAGCAACTTTATGATGTACGGCGACGTCATCGAGAACCAGTTCTTCTTCATGCGGGATTGGCATTTTGGCGCCACGCTGAGCCTGGTGATGATGGTCCTGATGCTGGTATCCTCCTTTATCTTCCGGAAATACCAGGACGATGATTCGGGAGGGATGCTGTGGTGAAGGTAAAATCCCTGTTTCAGAAAGGCTATTTGGGCCTGGTGCTGTTGTTCTTATACGCTCCCATCGCCACATTGATCATCTTCAGCTTCAACGCGGGAAAGACCATGGGCAAGTGGTCGGGGTTCTCCCTCAAATGGTATGAGCAGCTCTTCCAGGATCCCTCCTTGATGAGCGCCCTCAGCACCACCCTTACCATCGCGGTGCTGTCCGCCCTCATCGCCACCGTCATCGGCACCCTGGCGGCCATCGGCATCCACAGCATGCGGAAACGGACCCGCTCTCTGGTGGAAACCGCCACCTACATTCCCATGCTGAACCCCGATATCGTCACCGGTATCTCACTGATGCTGTTGTTCCTGTTTTTGCGGGTGAGCCTGGGGTATACCACCCTGCTCCTAGCTCACATCACCTTTAATATCCCCTACGTGATCTTCTCCGTGCTGCCCAAGCTTCGGCAGATGCCCCAGAACCTCTATGAGGCTGCTCTGGACCTGGGCTGCAAACCCACCCGGGCCATGTGGAAGATCATCGTGCCCCAGATCATGCCGGGTATCGTCACCGGCGCCATCTTCGCGCTGACCCTTTCCATCGACGATTTCGTGGTCAGCTACTTTACCACCCAGGGCGTTAGCAATCTATCCATCGCCATCTATGCCATGGCCCGCCGGGGCATCAGCCCCAAGATTAACGCCCTATCCGCCATCATCTTTGTTAGCATTGTCACCCTTTTGCTCATCGTCAACATCCGGGCCAACAGGGTGCAAAATGGAAAGGAGAAAAAAGCCTGATGAAAAAATTCTTTGCCCTTCTACTTTGCCTCGCTATGGCCTGCACCATGCTTGCCGGCTGCGGCGGCACGGAAACCACCGCTACCCTTCGCATCTATAACTGGGGGGATTACATCGACGATGATGTGCTGGACCAGTTCCGCAAGGATCATCCTGAAATCAAGGTAGTCTACGATATGTTCGATTCCAACGAGGCCATGCTGGCCAAGCTGGAAGGCGGCGCGGAATACGACATCCTCTTCCCCTCGGATTACATGATCGAAAAGCTGATCCAGGAAGAAATGCTCCAGGAGCTGGACCTCAGCCGTATTGAAAATCTGGACAACATCGGGGATTCCTTCCTGAACATGGCCTTTGACCCTGGCAACAAGTATTCCATCCCCTATATGTGGGGTACCGTGGGCATCCTCTACAATACCACCATGGTGGATGATCCCGTGGATTCCTGGGACATTCTCTGGGATGAGAAATACGCCGGTAAGATCGTCATGTACGACAGCGTTCGGGATTCCATGGCGGTGGCCTTAAAGCGCCTGGGCTACAGCGTCAACACCACCGATGACGGCGAACTGCAGGAGGCCGCCGAGACCCTTCAGGCCCAGAAGCCCTTGGTCATGGCCTATATGATGGACAACGCCAAATCCACCATGATCAACGGCGGCGCCGCCATGGCGGTGGTCTACTCGGGAGACGCCATCTTCTGCATGGGTGAAAACGAGGATCTGGCCTACGCCGTACCAAAGGAAGGCTCCAACGTATGGGTTGACGGCGTCTGCATCACCAAGTCCTGTACGGGAGAGAATTTGGATGCTGCCTACACCTTCCTCAGCTACCTCTGTGACGCAGAAGTGGCTAAGGCCAACTCCGAGTACATCGGCTACGCCACCCCCAACGCAGCGGCTCTGGAGCTCATGGACGACGCCGTAAAGGCCGACCCCGCCTACAATCCCCCCCAGGACGTGCTGGACCGCTGCGAGGTGTATCTGGACCTGGGCGACAAAGAAGCCGTCTATTCCCGGTATTGGGAGCAGATCAAGGCCAACTAATTTTCACATCATAATGTATAAATATAAAAAGCCCCTTCCAATGAAGAAGGGGCTTTTTATATTTGCTTGATATCTCTGCCATTTTCCTAAAGGGTCCACCGGCTTTGGCGATGCGCAGAAGCTTTTCTACGAATCAGCGCGCCCATCAACTGTAGGGTGGCCTTTGTGGCCCGCCAATAGCCCAGCTTGGTCATAAACTCATCATCATTCTCTGGCACATGGCCCAAATATTCCCATAAATCCCCCTCATAATAGAGGTACTCCGCCAAAATGGTCTCAAAGTCCCGCGGCAAACACCGGGCCTCCTCCATGGGAATCTGAGCCAGGTTTTCCTCGCGCAGCATCCGCGCCACAAACTCCGAACAGGTATAGGCCTTCTCGGTATCAAAGCCTTTCCCCATGGATTGAAAAATAGCGGAGAATAGATTATATAGGTAAGGCTCCTCTCCCATCTCATGCAGACGGCGCTGAATGCTTTCATATTGATCCCGGGGAACGGGCAGCCGAAACACCTTGATGTAAATGGGCTCCGGCTTCCCCAGAGAAAACCGCGCCGGGGTTTCGCGGATAAATCCCCCGTAAAAGGGAGTAGACTTATAGTACCGGGCAAAGGAATACATCTCCCGCATCTCCCGATCCAAGCTTAAGGACGTGTGGCTGTATATGGTTTTGGACAGCTTTTTGATCAGATAGCCGATCTTGGTCTTGGTGGAAGAAAGGATCACATATAGATACCGCTGCTCCTCCAGGGCCAAGGGCCGCTGTGCTTGCATTTGGTGCATTGCAACCTCCCAAGAAGGTATTTTATTTATTATAATATAAGCTGTAAAAAAAAGATACGTACTTCACCCCCTTAATAACAGCACTTTTTGGCTTCACGAGAAAAAATGTGTAGAATACTGCCAATTTATTTTGCAATTTTTTCTTTTTTACTTAAAAAACAAAGCGCCGGGCGGCCCGGCGCTTTGTTTTTCTGCTCATAGTAGGTATTTTCTTTGCTCCTCAAAGGAGAGAGTGGAGAGCATTCCCAACGGAACGTCATAAACCGTCATAGCGCCGGCGCAGCCAGCCTGGGCCATGCGGTGAACCGCCCGCGCGAAGGCTACCAGCACCGATGCGGTAAATTGGGGGTTGGAATCCAGCTTTAGAGAAAATTCCACGATGGCGTTGTTGTCATCGCTGGTGCGTCCCGACCGGAACACAAAGCCGCCATGGGGCATCTTGCCATGATCCCGCTCCATCTCCTCCATGGTGATGAAGTGAACGGTGGTGTTGTAGTCCGAGAAGTAGTTGGGCATTTCCACAATGGTTCGGGTGATCTCCTCCCGGTCCGCACCCTCCTCTGCCACCACAAAGCACTCTCTAAAGTGCTTCTGCCGGGTTGTCAACTGGGGATTTGTTCCGCTGCGGACAGCGTCCAGGGCTTCAGGATAGGGCCGGGTATACTGGATGGCATACGCCACCCCAGGCACCCTACGGATGGCATCGGAGTGGCCCTGGCTTACCCCGTCTCCCCAGAAGGTGTAGTCATTCCCCTGGGGTAAGCAAGCTCCCGCCAGCAACCGGATCATGGAGAAAAGGCCGGGATCCCAGCCACAGGAGATCAGGTTCAGGTGTCCGCTCTCCCGGGCCGCTTGATCCATGGCCGCAAAATACTCCGGAATCCTTGCATGGGTGTCAAAGCTGTCCACGGTGTGGAACAGTTTGGCGTATTCCGGGCCCTGCTGGGGCAGATCGGTGGCGCTGCCGCCGCACAGCAGCATGACGTCAATTTGATCTTGATAGTTGGCCGCGTCTTTTGCAGCATAAACTGGCGTACCGGCATCAGCAGGATCCAATTCGACCAACGCCGGATCCCGCCGGCTGAAGAAAGCCACCAGTTCCATATCAGGATTCATCCGAATGGCCTGGGCAACGCCCCGCCCGATGTTTCCATATCCTACGATTCCCAAGCGGATCTTTTCCATCTGCATTTCCTCCCAAGGCGATACCGCCCGTTTTTTGTTCCCTATTATAGCACAGGCCTCCCCATGAGAAAACCTTGCATCTTTTCATCGGCCGAATACTTCTTTGGCCTTTTTCATCCGTTCCACCACCGGCACTCCAAAGGGGCAGTTGCTCTCACAGCTGCGGCAGGCAATGCAATCCTCTCCATGGGTCTCCATGGCAAGATAATGCTCCCGCACGGTATCCGGCACCTTGCCCTCCGCTACCAGCGCTAAATCCAGGTACTTGTTGACCTGGGCCACATCGATACGGGCAGGACAGGGCAGGCAGTGATTGCAGTACATACAGTTCCCCGCCATGGAATAGAGCTGTGTAGCGCCCAAAAACGGGCTGTAATCCCGTTCCTCCGGCGTGGCGGACTCATAGGCAACGGCAGCTTCCACCTCCGCCGGACTCCGATACCCCGCCAGAACGCTGGCCACTCCTGGGCGGGTCAGGCAATAATGGATACACTGGATCGGCGTCATAGGGGCTCCAAAGGGGGATAGCTCCTCCTTTAAAAGCTTCCCCGCACCAAAGGGCTTCATAACGGTAATCCCCACTCCACGCGCCTCACAGGCCTCGTACAGCCGCTGACGAGCAGGATGGATTCCATGCAGGTCTTTGCCTTCCCGCACCAGATCCGCCTTGATGAGATCATCCACCGATACGCCGGCATCCAACAGATCATAGGCGGCGTTGATGCTGAACATCAACACCTCGATGACCCCAGTCTCCACCAGGCTGAGCGCCACACCAGGATCGTGGGAACTGACCCCAATGGCGCGAATCATTCCCTTCTGCTTCAGCTCCTGAGCATAGTCCAAAATGCCGTTTTCCAGCATCCGCGATAGATCCTCCTGGGTATCCACATAGTGGATCATCCCCACATCCAAATAATCGGTATCCATCCGGGTAAGCAGATCGAAAAACGCCGCTTTACACTGATCGAGATCCCGGCTCCGCTTGTATTGCCCCCCCAGCCAGCAGGCGCCAATATGCCCCTGGATCTGCATCTCGGGGCGGCGCCGGCCCAAAGCTTTTCCGATGTTGCTCCGCACATGGGGCTCCGCCATAAAACAATCCATCATATTGATTCCGGCGTCCAAAGCAGCGTGAACCACCGCCTCCACATCCCGGTATTCCATGCCCTCCAGATGTTCTCCTCCAAAGCCCACCCGGCTGACCTGCATTCCCGTTGCGCCCAATGCCCGATATTCCATGCTAGCTCCCCCTTTCATATGAAATTAGTATAGCACAGAAATATCTTTCGGAAAGAAAAAAGCGCCGGGCAGATTGCCCGGCGCCATGCGTCACACGCTTATTTTACTTCCACAGTAGCGCCAACCTCGGTGAGGGAAGCAGCCAGCTTGTCGGCATCCTCTTTGGAGATACCCTCTTTGACAGCCTTAGGAGCGCCGTCCACCAGATCCTTGGCTTCCTTCAGGCCCAGGCCGGTAGCCTCGCGAACAACCTTGATGACCTTGATCTTCTCGCCGCCAACCTCTTTGAGGATAACGTCGAACTCGGTCTTCTCCTCAGCGGCCTCAGCAGCGGCGCCGCCAGCGGCGGGGGCAGCGGCAACGGCAACGGGAGCGGCGGCGGACACGCCGAACTTCTCCTCCAGCTCTTTTACCAGCTCGGACAGCTCCAGTACGCTCATAGCGGCGATGGCTTCGATGATCTGCTCTTTATTCATTTGATTTTCCTCCTAAATGATGATGAAATATGGTTGCCGGTTTCCGGCGGGTCTTAGGCGCCCTTCTGCTCTGCAATGGCATTGAGAGCGTAGAGGAGCTTCTTGGGAATGCCCGCCAGAGCGGACACGAAACCAGTGACAGGCGCGTTCATAGTGCCCAGCACCGTCGCAATGAGAACCTCGCGGCTGGGCAGATCCGCCAGGGCTACAACACCCTTCTGATCCAGCACCTTGCCGTTAAGAATCCCGCATTTGATCTCGGTTTTCTTGTTCTTCTTGATGAAGTCGTTGATGAGCTTCGCGGGCGTTACCGCGTCATCGTACCCAAAGGCCACAGCGGTAGGACCGGCCAGGTAGGGCTCACACCCCTCGATACCGAGCTGCTCCACAGCCCGGGCAATCATGGTGTTCTTCAGAACCCGATACTCCACCCCGGCATTCCGAAACTCGTTCCGAAGGCCGGTGACCTCCTCCACAGTGAGGCCGCGATAATCGATGAATACTGCGCTCTTGCTGTTCTGCAGTTTCTCTGCGATCTCCGCAACCACTGCTTCCTTCATTTTAATTGCTTCCGACATTGTTTCACCTCCTGTGAAAAAGCCCCCGAAACAGCATGCTTCGGGGGCGTAACACAAAACAAAGGTTATGCGCTTCCCACCTCGGCTGGATGTTTAAACGGCAACGCCGTCCCTGCTGTCTACGGTTGGATGATATTCTCTTGTTACCCAATGAGTTTAACAAACCCGGCGGGCTTTGTCAATCCCTCTTACAGGAACCGCTGGGGGTTCAGCTTGATGCCGGGGCCCATGGTGCTGGACACCGTCACGCTTCTGAGATAGGTGCCCTTGGCGGCGGCAGGTTTTGCCCGAACGATGGCGTCCATCAAAATGGAGATATTCTCGTTGAGCTTCTCCGCCTCAAAGGAGGCCTTGCCCACGGGAACATTCACGATGCTGGTGCGGTCCACACGGTACTCCACCTTACCGGCTTTGATCTCGTTGATGGCCCGGGTGACGTCAGGGGTCACGGTACCACTCTTGGGGTTGGGCATCAAGCCCCGGGGTCCCAGGATACGGGCAATCCGTCCGATGGTACCCATCATATCGGGGGTGGCTACCGCCACGTCGAAATCCAGCCAGCCTTCCTGCTGGATTTTGGCAACCAAATCCTCCGCACCCACGAAATCGGCGCCGGCGGCCTGTGCCTCGTCGGCCTTTTCGCCCTTGGCGAATACCAAAACCTTCACGTTCTTGCCGGTACCATGGGGCAGAACCACGGCGCCGCGCACCTGCTGGTCCGCATGGCGGGGATCAACGCCCAGTTTTACCGACAGCCCGATGGTCTCGTCAAACTTTGCCTTGCTGGTCTGCTTTACAAGCTCGATGGCGTCGGCCAGATCATACTGCTTCTGCCGGTCGATGAGGGCAAGGCTATCCATATACTTTTTGCCATGTTTCATGAAAAATTACCTCCTTGTGGTTCAAGCGCAGGGCAACTTCCCTGCTCCCACCCAGTATTAGTCGGCGACGACGACGCCCATGCTCCGACAGGTTCCGGCTATCATGCTCATGGCAGCTTCCACGCTGGCGGCATTCAAATCCGGCATCTTCATCTTGGCGATCTCCTCCAGCTGAGCACGGGTGATGGTAGCGACCTTATCCCGATTGGGACGGCCGCTGCCGCTCTCCAGGTTCAGCGCCCGCTTGATCAGCACCGCTGCGGGGGGGGTCTTGGTGATGAAGGAGAAGGAGTGATCCGCATACACGGTGATCACCACGGGGATGATCAAGCCCGCGTCTTTGGCGGTACGCTCGTTGAATTCCTTACAAAAACCCATGATGTTGACGCCATGCTGGCCCAGTGCGGGACCAACCGGCGGTGCGGGCGTTGCCTTGCCCGCGGGAATCTGCAGTTTGATAAATCCTGCAACCTTCTTTGCCATGGTTGCACCTCCATTGAATATAGTGGTTTTAGCGGGAAATACCCTCCCACCCCGGGCTGTGCCCGGTCTTTCTGCGCGTCCGCGCAGTCGGAAACAAATGATTGAGCGGGGGTGTCGTTATACCCGGCGTACCTGGACAAAGTCCAGCTCCACCATGGTTTCCCGTCCAAACATATTGACGGACACCCGCAGCTTCTGCCGTTCCTTGTTGATTTCCTCGATGACGCCCACAAAGCTCTCCAAGGGACCGGAGGTGATGGTGACCGTCTGGCCTACCTCCACATCCAGCACGATGGGCACGTCCTCCACCCCCGTCAGCCGGACCTCTTCGTCCGAAAGGGGGATGGGGCGGGATCCCGGGCCCACAAATCCCGTAACGCCACGGGTATTGCGCACCACGTACCAGCTCTCATCGGTGAGGATCATCTTCACCATTACATAGCCGGGGTAGACCTTCCGGGCCACGGTTTTCCGCTTGCCGTTCTTGATCTCGATGGTGTCCTCCATGGGCACCTTTACCTCGACGATATAATCCTGGAGACCACGGTTCTCCACCGCCTTCTCCAGGTTGGCTTTTACCTTATTCTCATATCCGCTATAGGTATGAACCACATACCAATAGGCTTTTTCTTCGCTCATGGCTATGCTCCCCTATCGTACGATGAGGTTCAGCAGTTCCACCAAAGCAAAGTCCATGGCTCCCACCACCACAGCAAAAACCACGATAAAGGCCAGTACCACGCCGGTGTACTTGACCAGGTCCTTTTTGGTGGGCCACACGGTCTTTTTAAGCTCCGCTCCGACCTCTTTGAAGTATCGTTTCATGCGGACAAAAATATTGGGCTTCTTCTCCGCGCTTTTTTTGCTGATAACCGGTTTTGCCATCTCGCTCCCCCGCCCTACCGGGTTTCTTTATGGGAGGTGTGCTTTTTGCAGAACTTGCAGTACTTGTTCAGCTCAAGCCTGTCCGGATCATTCTTTTTATTCTTCATAGTGTCATAATTCCGCTGTTTACACTCGCTGCAAGCCAAAGTCACTTTTACGCGCATGGTAAACACCTCCTAAGCTGGTTTTGAACATGATTAAGAAAAGCCCCTTATGGGGTTAGCCTATAAAGAATAGCATAACCGCCAAATGCTGTCAACGCAAATTTAGCGGACAAGCCCCCGCATTGGGGCTTTTTGTCCGCTAAAAGGGTAGAAAAAGGGGCCTAGGCATTGGCCCTTGACCCCAGATTCACAGAATTATTTACTCGATAACGCCAGTGACAACGCCAGAGGCTACCGTACGGCCACCCTCACGGATTGCAAACCGCAGCCCTTCCTCCAACGCGATGGGCGTGATCAGCGTGATCTCCATGTCGATGTTGTCGCCCGGCATCACCATCTCCACGCCCTCCGGCAGCTTGATCACTCCCGTTACGTCCGTCGTACGGAAGTAAAACTGCGGACGGTATCCGTTGAAGAACGGCGTATGACGCCCTCCCTCTTCCTTGGTCAGCACGTATACCTGACCATTAAAATGGGTGTGGGGATGAATCGTCCCCGGTTTCGCCAGCACCTGCCCGCGCTCGATCTCCGTACGCTGCACGCCCCGCAGCAGTACCCCGATGTTGTCGCCCGCCATGGCCTGGTCTAACAGCTTCCGGAACATCTCTACTCCCGTTACCACCGTGC
>Ga0208297_1000549_pt1 | contig 68669 bp, 48 predicted proteins | sample LMS_cellobiose_e_FD_187367 | JGI IMG/M metagenome (GOLD analysis project Ga0208297, IMG submission 187367) | Rumen-fistulated moose microbial communities from Alaska, USA - LMS_cellobiose_enrichment (SPAdes) (version 2) | ecosystem: Host-associated > Mammals > Digestive system > Stomach > Rumen...
ACGTTGCCCCACATATCCACCGCGCCACAGGCGGAAAGAGTCTTCGCATAAGTTTCGACCGGCGTCGTTCCGTCGTGTTCGCCGCAGTTGAAATCGGCATCCTTGGGCATGTGTCCGGCCGCGGCCTCCCATTCGGCATCGGTGGGGAGCCGGTAGACGGCGCGTCCGCCGTCCTTTTGGGTCAGATATCTGCAATACGCGGCGGCATCCTCATAACTGACATTCACCACGGGGTGTTTCGCTTTCGCTTCGGGCATTTTCCCGCCGGGCCAGTCGTGCGGAGCTTTCCGACCGGTCGCCGCGATGAACTTCGCATACTCTTCATTGGTCACGGGAGTGTAACCGATCGACACGTTCCGACCCGCGCCGAGTACCTGCTGGAAGCCGTCGCGGCTGCGATTGCGCAGTCCCGGACGAAAACGCTGATCGGTAAAACGCCGCATGGAGTTTTCCACCCGCTGATCGCGGTCACGGAGCATTTCGTCGACGATGTTCTGCATCTCCTCGACCTTGTACTGATCGCGGGCCGTGCGCTTGAGTTCTTCGAGTTTCGCCTTTTTCCGGGCGACCACGGCGTCGTAGTTACGCTCGACCTGCGCTTTGAGCGCGGCGCGGTTGGCCGCGCTGGGGTCGCGGCGATAGGCGGCGATGAGACGTTTGGTCTCCTCATCGAGCTGCGGACGTTCCTTTTCGACGGTGGTGCTGTAACGATGCAGTTTCGCGTCCGGATTGGCACGGCGCGGCGCACCGTCCGCAGCTCCGGCTGTTCCGATAAAAACGATACCGGCAATGGCGATGGCAAAAACGTTTTTCATTTTTTCTCCCGTGAGGTTTCTTTTGTATGACCCGTCTGACTCAAGAATGCGGACATTGCGAATAATCTACACGATTTTCCGAAAAAAACAGGATTCTTGTCTGAAAACCCGCAAAAAGCGTATAACAACCGGAACACGCAGGGTAAAAATAAGGAAGCAAGTGTGCGCATTGCGATGCGGAAAAACGGCTCGCCGTCCGCAGCTCGCGTTGCGAGCGAAGAATGGTGGTCGCTGGGAGACTCGAACTCTCGACCTCATCCGTGTGAAGGATGCGTTCTAACCAACTGAACTAAGCGACCAATCGATGTTAAAGGGTAATATAGCACCGGCGGGCGGCTTTGTCAACCGGCAAATCGACTTTTTTATCAAAAGATTTGTCCGGCCCCGTCTGCAGACCTCGGAATTTTGCCAAAACAGGAAACAGCATTCAGCCTCCCGGGTCCGGCGCTGAAATTCCGACGACAGCGCGGGAATACGTTCATTCCATTGTCCGGGCCGAAAAAAATCCGATTTTTTTCCTTGTTTCTCTTGATTTCACGTGAAACCCGCTATATATTAGTTGATATCAAGCAGGATTTCATTCAACCCCGGAGGGAGTTTTCCCCGATCATGAAAAGACATAATTTCGCTACCATACACGAGTTCTGGCGCGGGATCGACCGTTTGGCGGTAACCACCCACTGCGGTTATATCGGCCGTTATCCGGAAAATTCGCTGACCGGATTGAAGGCCGCAGTGGAACTGGGCACGGACTGGGTCGAATTCGACGTCCGCGCGACCGCCGACCACGAGCTGATCCTGATGCACGATCCCGATGTGGACCGGATTTCCAACGGCTCCGGTCCCGTGAATCAATACACCTATGCCGAACTGGCCAAACTGAACCTGAGTTATTATGAATATTTCATCGACTGCTCCGGGCGGAAACTGACCAGACCGCGTTACGAAAAATTTCCCGTGACCCGGTTTGCCGACGTGCTGGAATCGCTGCGCGGCAAAGTGTTCATGAATATTCAGGTCTATGCCGCCGATCCCGCCGATCAGAAGCGGATTTGCGGACTTTTCCGCGAATATAATATGTATGATCAGGCCTACCTGACCATGTCCGACTATGAGCAGGCGCGGCGCATACGCGCGATCGATCCGGAAATCGAACTGTGCGTGCTGGACCGTCCGACCAAGATGGCCGTTCTGCACAATCTGCGGGATTTCGGCTGTCACGTTGCGCAGCCGCGGTGGCTGGAGATCACGCCGGAATATTGCGAAGTCAGCCGCGAACTGGGCATTTTTTCGAATGTATATTACGCCAATCTGCCGCGGGACATCCGGCGTTATGCCGAAATGGGTATCCAGGGAATCCTGAGCGACTATCCGGAAAACGTGATCGCCTTCAACGAATCCGGAAAAACGGAGGGAACGCGCTGATGGGGATCACGATCAAGGACATTGCGAAACTGGCCGGCTGTTCCCATACGCTGGTCTCGCAGGTTCTGCGCGGAAGTTCCGGCTGCCGGGCCTCGCGGGAGACGCGGATGAAAATTCTGCGTTTGAGCTGCGAGCTCAACTATCGGCCCAACCGGCTGGCGCGCCGGCTCCGGGGCGGCAGTTCCGGCACGGTGTTCGTGCTGGGACGATATTGTCCCGCGCCGCAGCATCAGCTGGTCATCAGCGTGATCTCGGAAATTCTGAGCGCGCAGGGACGGCAGGTGTTTCAGGCGCAGACCACGTCCGAGGAAGATACCCGGCAGCTGGTCGGCGAGTTCACCGAACTGGGCGGAGACGGCATCATTTCCTGCTATACGCATTACATTCCGCCCGCCGACACCGATCTGCCCGTGGTGGTCCTCAGCGATTACGACGCCGTGCCGCACGATCTGGGCATAGACCTGGATGCGGCCGGTGAAATGCTCACGGCGCATCTGCTGGAACACGGACGGCGCCGGATCGGATTCGTCGGCATCGGCGCCTGGTCGTTCGGCGAAATGTATCGCGGTTACGAACGGGCGCTGGACCGCCGCAACATCCGGAAACGCTGGAAATTCGACTTGCATTTCGACACCATGGGACTCTCCGGTCTGCTGAAGACGCTGCGCCGCGACCGTCTGGACGCCTTCGTCTGTCACAACGATTATCTGGCCGGGAAACTGATCGCAGCGCTGATCCAGCGCGGCATCCGGGTTCCGGAGGACGTGGCGGTAACGGGAAACAACGCCATGAGTTTCGGCGAATTCACGCAGGTCCCGCTGACCACGGCGCAGTATCCGTGCCGGGAACTGGGCGAGGAGGCGGTCGCGCTGCTGCTCTCCCGAATACGGAAAAGTCCCTATCCGCACCGGCTGCCGTTTATGCTCAAACCGGAAATCCACATCGGCGGCAGCTGCGGCTGTCCGGTCCGGCCGGTGGACGGATTGTACACGCTGATCCCGCCGCCGATGCTGCGGGAGAAACTTCAGGAGGAAAACGCACTGCGGCTGGAGTGAGGCGAAGGAAAGAAACATCGATCGAACGGAAAATCGGAATTCCCGGCCGATGCTGAATCGGCGGAAAAGTCCCGGGAAATAAAACCAGCAACGGAGGAGGAATAGACTATGCAGCATGAAGACGGAAAGCGCGGTGCTCCGGGCGTAATGCCGGCGGGCTCCGACAGACGAAACGGCGGAACAGTTTTTTCACCAAATGGTTTCACGTGGTATCACCGGAACACGATTTATCGGGAGATGCCGATGCAGGTTTTCACCTTGATAGAACTTCTCATCGTGATTGCCATTATTGCGATTCTGGCGGCCATGCTGCTGCCGGCGCTGAACCGCGCCAGGCAGATCGCCATGTCGACAAAATGTTCGTCGAATGAGAAGCAGTGGATTCTCGCCCATTTTTCCTATGCGGCCGACAATAAGGAGTTTTTCCCTTACCGGACCGTCTCATACGGATATGAAAACTGTCTTCTGAACGGATATCTGCCCTATGTGTTCGCCAACAACAGTTTTCCCGGAGCGAAATATGAAGCCGCACCGGGGGCGTTCTGCGCGGTATCGGGATATAAAAGCAAATATACGCAGGACCAGACTACTGCCGGCCGTCTCTATTTTGCCAAACCGGACCCGTCCTATTATTTCCCGGACGAACCGGATTGCCGGAATCTGCGCCGGCTGAAAAATGCCGGTCAGAAAATCGCTTTTGTGGAAGTGGCGCAAAAAAGCACCTCCATCGCCACGGCCCGTCACAACAGCGTATATCTCGGGTTCCCGCACATCGATAAACAGAATGTGATCATGTATGACGGACATATCCAATCTATGCCGGTGGGCTGGCCCTATTTCTGGCCGTTCGGGAAAAATGTCGGTCAGATGACCCGTGCACAGCCTTATTGGTCTTATTTATACTGACTCGGGCAGTGACTGAAAAAGGAAATGATTCCGATTGAATTGAAAGAATTACCCAAGGAGTAACTGATCGATGAGAACCAGGGTCTTGAAAAACATCGCGATCGCCATGATGCTGCTGGCGGGACACGGCCTCTTTTCCGCCATACGGATGGAACGATTCAAAAACGGCACGACCGACTGCATCGGAATTGAAAACGAATATTATTTCATCGTCCTGGTGCCGGACTACGGCGGACGGATTTTCAAGTGGAAAAACAAAATCAGCGGAATCACTTTCTCCGATACTGAAATCCCCGACAAGCCGGGTTTGCAGGTGGAACAGTCCGCGCTGCTGGACGACCGCGGCAATTTCCGGAGCATCCGGTATTCCGCCTTTCCGTTTTTTCCCGGCAAAGATGTCATGGTGCTGTATCTGAAAGGTTTTGATCCCGGCCGCAAACTGACCATTGAACGGAAAATGACTTTTCGTTCCGGTTCCCCGGTCATTAACATCCGGTATAAATACAGCAACGAATCCCATTCCGCGGTTTCCGGATTCGACCTCGGGCAGCGCAATTTCTTCCGAATCAGCGGCGGGAAAGTGACGCCGGATGACATGTATTTCATTCCGACGACCCATGCGGTTCGTCGCGTTACGGGGAAAACCTTCAGGAACCGGGGCGCGGAAATGGCCGGCAAACTGATGTCCGCCATCGGTGCGGAATGGCATGCCTTCCTCTCCCGGAAAAACAAAACCGGGATCGCGGTCCACCACAACGACAACTGGTATTCCGGCTGGTATGCTTGGAAAGGCGGCGTGGACTTCCCGACTTACGAGTGGATGTTCGGCGATCTGGAAGCGGGTTATTCGCGGGAAACCTCATTCGATCTGATTCAGACGGACGGGTTCGATGCCGTTTCATACGCCTCGAAGGAACTGCTGGCCGATCTTCGCCTGACCCCGGAAAACGCCAGCCGGCTTTCCGCCGACCTGAAAGTGAAAGCATTGTCCGCCATCCCCCCGAAAGCGATGCTGACCACTTCGATCCGCAAAGTCGCCTGCGACTGGAAATCCGAACTGAAACCGGTTCCGTTCGAAGGCGAAACGTTCCGGCAGACCCTGCCGCTCCGGGGCGAAGGTCTTTATGTGATCGAGCAGAAGGTCACCAGCGGGAAACAGCTCATCGCCCGCTGGTATGATTCCCTGGCATACGGAAAAAATGTCCAGTATGAAGCCGTATTCACTCCGCAGTATGCCCGCAACACCGATCCGCGGATGATCCCCGGCTGGTCGGCCCCGCCGAAGGTCCGCCTGGATTTCAGCGCCGACGCGGCAAAACGCCGATTCGCCGTCACCTTCCCGAATCAGGACAACGTTTACACCGAATGCCGCGAACTGAAACTGAAACTGGCGCGGAATGAATTCGAATCCCGCGCCCTGATGCTCTATCCGCTGAATCCCTATGACTCGTTTACTTACGGCTGCAAAGCTCCGGCAGGGATCGGCGTCCGGATTCTGCCGGAAATCATATTCCGCTGGCGCAGTGCCAAAATGGGAACCGTCACGCGCCTGCTGCGGGTCCTGATCCCGCAGGAAAAAATCGAGACCGAAACTCCGGCCGGGGTCTGGCTGGTATTCGACACCACGAAAGCGAAAGCCGGCAAATACCGTTTTCCCGTGATCTTCAAAAACAGCGAAGGCAAAACTGCGCAGGTGACGGTTTCGCTGGAAGTTTCTCCGGTCATGCTGCCGCAGCGCAGACTGGTCATGCTGGAATCCGAGGTTTCGTTCCCGAAAAATGTGCTGAACAATCCGGACCTGCAGGAAGCCTGGATGCGGAATATGACCCGGCACAGTGTCGATTTCCTGCAGCTGGGCGGCGCCCCGAATTTCCAGACGGATTCCCCGGAAATGGAGATCGCCCGGAAAAACATCTCCGCGCTGGAGAAAAAACTCGAACTGGCGCTGGCTGCCGGGCTGACCCGCGTAAAAACTTCGCGTTACTCCAAAATCATGCCGTCGAAAGATGAACACCGCAACTGGATCGAACTGGGAAAACTCCTGCGCGCCAAAGGCTATCAGGATAAGGACATCTTCGTCAAAATACTGGATGAACAGCCCCCTGACCAGTTCCCCGTCATGGCCCAAATGGCGAAATGGCTGAAAGCGGCCGGATTCCGTCCGTTCAGCACCTTCAGTACGCTGTTCGCGCATCCGGACCAGCTCCGGATTCTGAACCCGTATTTCGACTTGTACCAGGGCGGCGTCATCGGACCCGAAACCATTGCCGCGAGACGGAAAGACGGTTCGCTCAAACCCGGCGATCTGTTCGGAGAATATACCGGCTGGGGCGCTTGCTGGCAATCCTATCAGACCATGCTGTATTATGGCCTGAAAGCCGCTTTTACGAAATACGATTTCTTCCACAATCATGAATACATGCGGGGCGGGAACGCACGGCTTTTCGCCAATATCATCCGGGTGGGAGAAGACAGCCTCCCGCAGGATTCACCCGCCCATGAAGGACTTCGCGACGGCATGGAATTCGCCAATCTGGCCGCGCTCTGCCGGCAGTGGATCGAACTGCTGGAGCAGAAAAAAGATTTCCGCGCCGCCGCTGAAAAAGCCCGGAAGAAATACGATCATGTTTTCGACGGCATCCTCAAACGAAGACCATTCAAGTTTCTGGACCTTTCCGACTGCTCCATCGAGCCCGCTTCCGAAGCCGATTACCGGAAAGCGCATGAAAAACTGCTCGAAATCCTTGAGGAGATCAATGCGGCGACGGCCGGACAGGATTTCGCCAGGGTGACCTGGAATGATCTCGATCTTTACCGCGACGGTAAGATTTTCAAAGCGGAAGGCCCCGGATCGGAATCCTTCAGCAAAGCATTCCGGGATTATTTCCGACTGAAAAAAACGGATGCGGACAACGGTATCCGGGTCATTTTCCGGATCGGAAAGGCGGACGGCCTGACCTATAAAATCATAAAGGACAAGAACAGCATTACGATCGAGGCTCCGACGGAGGAAGCTCTGCGCCGGGGCGGAGACTACTGGATGCGGACAATGGATGCCGTCGGTCTCCGGTTCTGAGGATTCTTTTGTTTTTCGCTGCAAATTATAATAAAATCAACAAAAAAAAAGAAAGGAACAGGACATGAACAGATTTTCATCCCACATCACTCATCATTCATCATCGGAGCGTGAAACGGTCTGCCGTTTTACGCTGATCGAACTCCTGGTGGCTCCTGCTTGCTTTAGAAGTGAATCGGAAAAATCGATCAAGGTATGAGGTAGAAGAGATGAGAGATGAGGTAAAAAACAATTCCGGCAGTCTGCCGATGGAAAATCCTGTTCTTCCGGATTGCATTTTATCAACATCTTTCAGATGCTCTTCATTTCTGCTGAGAAAACTGTGAAAATCAAAAATGAAAGGACAGTGGTCATGCTTAGACGCAAAAACATTTTCAACACCTCATCTCTCATACTTCATCTCTCATACCTGAAGCGTAAAACGGTCTGTTTTACGCTGATAGAACTCCTCGTGGTGATTGCGATCATCGCGATTCTGGCGGGTATGCTGCTGCCCGCGCTGAAGTCGGCGCGCGACCGCGCCCATGCGATCAACTGCCTGAGCAATTTCAAACAGATTGGGACCGCCGCGGTCAATTATCAGGACGACTATTACGGCTACATCTATCCCGACCGTGATCCGGCTTCGAGTCCGAAATATTACAACCATGACGGTATTGACGCTTACCTCATCAAACGTCCGGTGGATGAACGGAACTCCCGGCTTTATTCGCCGGCGTGGATCTGCCAGAAAAATTCGGAAAGAATATACAAGACGTTCAAAAGTCAGGGTTATATCAATCCGACCGTCTGCGGGACGCTGGTAAACACCAGCGGTTTTCAGGTGCGGAGCACGCCTAAGGTGTGGAAGGTCAGCGAAGTGACCCGGAAGACTTCGACGATGGTCTATGCCTGGGAAGCGGCGTACAGTGACGGCAGCAACCTCAACGCCATCAGTCCCTCTTATACCGCCAACAATTCTTCGAACTGGAAAAACATGTCCTACGCGAAACACGCCCAAGGCAGCAATTTCCTGCTGTTCGACGGTCACGCGGAATGGAAAGCGGATACCTCCGACTACCGGAACTTTTCCAATCTGCCCGCAATGCAGAAAGTCTTTTACTATTCATATTGAATGGAGAGATTGAAAAATGAAGCGTTTTCTTGCCGTGATCGTCTGGTTGACCGCCGTGCTGGTTTCCGCCGCGCCGAAACCGGTCGCCGTGGTGACCAGTCAGACCGCTCCGAAACTGGAAGAACTGGTCTGCCGCATCGTGCTCGCACCGCAATGGCTGACCGATACCGAGGTCGAAATCCGCAATTACAAGTGGGGAGACTGGAAGAATCAGAATTATTCCAAGTATTCCGCCGTATTCTTCCTGGTCGGCGACGGCACGGCCACAGGTCTGAAGCTGCTGAACTTTTCCGCCGCGGACGGCGCGGCGGCGGAGGCATTCGTCAAAGACGGCGGCACGATCTTTTTCCTCTCCGACCGTTCGCCCAAACCGGGGTCCATGGTGCCCACCGGTCCGCTGGCCAACGTGCTGGGCATGAAAAAATGGGTTCTGGTGAAAAATCCCATGCCGGCAACCGCTCAAGCCCCGGCGGCACAGGTCCTGAACTCCAATCCGGACATTTTCAAATACACTTTTGCGATGCCGCTCCACGGTTTGAGCGGCGTGACCACGGCGGAAGTGCTGGTCGGCACGCCGGACGGCGCATTGGTGACCGTCAACCGGTTCGGCAAAGGGAAAGCGGTTTTCGCCTCGGCCCGGTTCGCCGCTTCCGGGACGCCGCACTATTCCAGCGCGAAAAACAGCAGTCCTTCCCTGAATCAGTTTTTCCCCGTTGCGAAAATGCTGTATGCGCAGCTCGACCCCGCTCAGACCGCATTCAAAAAGGTGAAGCGGGAAATCTGGGACATCCAGCCGCTCGGACCGAAAACCGCCGGTTACGGACCGTATGAAAAACGGAAACCAACCGCGGTTTCCTCCGCGAAGAAACTCACGCTCGCTTCCGGAGGACGCTTCACGCTGGTCCGCGACGGCAAGCCGCAGGCGGTGTTCGTGGTGCCCGACGGCATGCCCGGCAATCCCGCCCGCTATGCCGCGGCCGAACTGAATGCGCTGCTGAAAAAAATGACCGGCTGCACCTTGTCCGTGCGTCCCGAAAAATCCCTCAAAGGACAGCCGCCTTCGGAAAAATGCCGTTACATCGCCGTCGGCAACACGTCGTTCAGCCGCGATCTGAAATTCCCCGACCGCGGGCTGGCCGTGGAAATCTCCCCGAATCTGATCGCGGTCAACGGCCGCAATCTTACGATCGCGATGATGCGTTTCATGCAGGAATTCATGGGCTACCGGATGCTCTGGCCGGGACCGGACGGAGAAGTCTACACGAAAACCGCCACGGTGGAAATTCCCGCGGGCAAACTGACCGACGCTCCGTTTTTCGCCCAGCGGACCGTGCGCAACTATCTTTACCGGAACTCCCAGATGGTCAAAATGCCTGACGGAACTCAGTTCAAACATCATTTCGGGGACCGGGTCCTGAACGGCTGCCAAAAGCTGGATTTCGACCTGCGGAAACTGCCCGCGATGTGGAAAGGCTACCGCTCCTGGTGGATCGCGAACTGTCTCGGCGGCGATATCTCGATCGGAGGCGGCGGACTGTTCTACGGCTGGGACAAGCGCCAGGCGAAAGGCCATCCGGAATATCTGGCTTTGCAGATCGACGGCACCCGCGTGCCGAAAGTCTCCCAGCTCCGGCTGTGCAAGAGCAATCCGGGGACCGTGAAAGCCGCGGCCGCCACGGTGCTCGAAACGCTGAAAAAACGTCCCGAACTCAAATACTTCGTCTTCGAACTGTGCGACGGCGGCTATGACTACTGGTGCATGTGTCCCGAATGCCGCAAACTGGACCCGGACGTGCCGGACGCGCTGCGTTATACGCGGATCATTCACCGGTTCCCCCGGAACCGTCCGACGTTCCGCTATCCGGCGTTCTCCGACCGTCATCTGAAGTTCGCAGCCCAGGTGGCCGAACTGGTCGGGAAGGAAAAACCGGACGTCAAGATCGGCTACATGGCCTACAGTCAGTATTTCGACCGTCCGTTCCTGCTCACCGGGAAGCTGCCGAAAAACATGTTCGTCATCTTCGTCGGATTCCAGTATTTCAACGACAAACAGATCGCCAAGGCGCGCGCGACCTACGACTTCTGGGCTTCCGCCGCGAATGAAATCTTCCTGCGTCCCAATTTCCTGCACGGCGGACACAACATGCCCAATGTCTACGTTACGGAAATGGCCCGCGATCTCCGTCACGCCGCGGAAAACGGCATGATCGGCGGCGATTTCGACAGCGTTCGCCACAACTGGGCAACCGAAGGCTTCAACTATTATGCGCTGGCCCGGCTGCTGTGGGACCCGACCCTGACGCGCGACCAGCTGCTGGACGACTACTGCCGCGCATTCGGAGCGGCCGCGCCGATGGTCAAAGATTACCTGAAATCCGTGGAGGAAAACACCGTCCGGATCGCGTCCGGCAAAGGCGTGGACCTGACCTCGATCGAGGACCGTCTGCTGGATGACGAAAGCTATATGGCCAGACTGCATCATTTCTATCCGGCGCAGCTGATCGCCCAGTGGCGCGGACTGCTGGAAAAAGGCGCGGCCGCCGTGCCGGCCGATTCCCCCGAACGCCGCCGGGTGGAATTCCTGCTCGCCGGGGTGAAGTTCGTGGAGATCGAAACCGAAATGCGCCGGAAGGAAGCAAATGCCAAGCCCGGCGAACGCAAAAAGCTGCTGGCGGATACGCAAGCATACATCGCCGCGCTGACCGCGCTGTTCGAAAAATATCCCTTCGCGGTCAACATCCCGATCGTTGCTCATAACGAATGGTACCAGCTCTGGTATAAAAACGGCTGGCGTCCGAAGAAAAAATAACTCCAGAAAAGACAAGGAGATACCGTAAAAATGATCACTTATGCTCTGGCCGTCTGCGCGTTCGGCAGTTTCGTCACGCCGAAAGCCGCGGCCGCTCTGCGGGAAAGCAAATTCCGCAATTTCGAACTCTCTTTCGGCACCCTCGTGGCCAACGACGAGCGGGGCGAAGCCTCCATCGCGCTGACCCGTCAGCTGATCGCCGAGGACGTGATGCACGCGGCCAGCGTCCATCTGCCGTTCGGCAACAATTACTGGGATGCCTCCCTGCCCGACGAGACCGCCCGCAGAGATGTGGCCCTGCGGCTGGAAAAACTCATCCGCGACCACGCCGACATGATGGGACCGATGGTGACGCTTCACGCCAGCGGCGAACCGCCGATGGAGGAACACCCGCTCCGGCTCGATCAGTCCTGCCGGACCATCGAGGACCTGCTGCCCGTCGCGGAGGAACTCGGATTCGTCATCAACGTGGAATTCCTGCCCCGCACCTGCATCGGCAACTGCGTGGAGGAACTGCAGACGATCGTCCGCCGTTTCGACCCCGGCAAAGTCGGCATCTGTCTGGACGTCAACCACATCATGGACCGCTACCGCGAACTGCCGGACATGATCGACCTGCTGGCGCCCCGGATCAATTCGTTCCACGTCTGCGATTACGACGGGGTGGACGAGACCCACTGGCTGCCCGGTCAGGGCATCCACGACTGGGGCGAACTTCTGCGGCGCATCCGCAAGATCGACCATGACGTGCTGCTGATTCTGGAAACCAACCAGCAGCTGCGCCGGAACGGACGCGAGGTCGACCCGCGTTTCGCGCTCCGGGAAAACGAAAAGGCCTGCTGGCTCATGGAAAACTACGACAAGTTCATGGAACGCTTCCGGGAATTCCGCATCCCCGGCAACAACTGAAACCAATGGAGGTATGATTATGAAAAACTGGCTGCTGCCCGTTCTGTTGTTCCTGACAGCCGCGGCAATGGCGGCGGAAGCGCCGAAACGGGTCTGGAACGATCCGGTCGTCATGGAAAACGAATATGTGAAGATCATCGTCGACCGCGGCCGCGGCGGCACCGTCGGCAGTCTGATCGACAAATCCCGCAACACCGAAATGGTGCAGGAAGTCTTCCGCAAAGGCAAATGGTCCGGCGGTCTTTCCGAAGACCGTTTCGGCGGCGGCAATTACTACACCGGACCGCTGATCTGGATGGCGCATCACGGCGAACTGAAACGCGAAGGCGACACGCAGATTCTGGAACTCACCGGCATCCCCGGCAAGGACGACACTCCCAACGTCGGGAAAAAACTGATCAAGATCTACAAACTCCGCGACGGCGATTCCTACTACACCTGCGAATGGAAGATTCAGAACCTCCGCAACCGCGAACTTTCCATCGTGCCGTGGGTCCACAACATGCCCCGCCGCGCGCATTCGGTCTTCCCCGAACCCGACGGCATTCACATGGTCGGCGGCGGACACGACCTCTTTCAGGACCCCGTCCGCAACTGGATGGGCGCCTACGACCCGAAAACCGGCGGACTGATGTTCTTCTGTCCGGAATACAACCATCTGGAAAAGGTCTATTACTGCTTCTGGAACGGATTTCACACCCTCGAATGGGTCTACCGCAGCGCACTGCTGAAGCCGGGTGAAATCTGGTCTTCGCGCTACACCGCGGGCTCGACCCGCGCCGAATTCATGCCGGTGTCGATGATCCCGGAAGCGGTCTGCTCCGTCAAACGCGAAGCGGACGCGCTGATCGTCTCGCTTTCCCCGTGCACGAAAGTCGAAAAAGTCACGGCGAAAGCGGTGCTTCCGGACGGCAAGGTGATCGGTCAGGTCACCGCCGACTGGATTCCCGGCAAGGCGGTGAATTTTTCCATTCCCAAAACGGCCCTGCCGGAGGGAAAAACTGAAATCACCGTGAAGCTCTCCGCGCCGAAAAAGGGCTTCCCGCTCAAAATGTTCGAGAAATACGGCAACGAACTGGCCTTCGACATCGACGGCGCCATGAAGCTCGACCCGCAGCAGATCGTTCCGACCAAATGGCCGCCTCCGCCGCTGCCCTACAAGCAGGTCACCGGCCGCGACCTGCCTGCGGTTACCCTGCCGACCCAGAGCTCCTGCGGCCTGTATGAAGTCAGCATGTTCACCAAGGTGTTCGAGCAGGACCGTTTCGGCAAAAACACCCGGCCGGTGAAGCTGAATCATACCGCGATCCGCAACGGCATGTTCCACTGGCAGTTCGTGCTTTCCAATCCGACGAAACAGAAAGTCAACTTCAACATCGACGCCAAATCGCTGGTGATCCGCTGCGGCAAGGCCGAACTGCCCGTGACGCTGCGTCAGGTGGGCTATATCCGCACCAAGTGGCCCAGCCAGTTCAAAATGGACCGGCCGGTCGGCAACTGGCCCGATCCGATCCTGCCCACCGGCAAATACATCACGGTCAAACCCGGTCACAATCTGCCGCTTTACGTGACGGTGAAAATCCCGGCCGACGCCGTGCCCGGCACTTACCGGGGCGCGATCAAACTCAGCGGCAAAGGCGGCAAAAACGAACTGCCGCTGAAGTTGACCGTTTCCGCAGTCACGCTGCCGGACGAACCGCTGATTACCACCTTCGCCGGCTGCCGATGGCTGTTCCAGCACGTGCTCGACGAGGTCAATTACAAAGGCACCCGGAATCAGTTCCACGATCTCTGTCTGGACCAGTATTTCGCCCACCGGATCACGCCGCGGGACGCCAATGTCCCGTGGGACGGCAAGATGGGCGAAAAGCTCCAGCAGCGTCTGCATGAACTCAAAAAACTTCATGTCACCAGCGTTTCCGTTCCCGCCCGCATCATCAAGAATCCGAAGAAGGCCCCGATTGCGGTCCAGATGCTGAAAAACGCCGGGCTGTATGAAAAGGCCTATCACTACACCATCGACGAAGCGCCGCAGCACCGGTTCGGCGAGATCGTGGAGATCGTGACCGAAATCCGCAAGGCCGCGCCCGGATTCCGCATCCTCGGCACCATCTACGACCCCGACGTCTCCCAGCTCTACGGCTACGTCAACATCTGGTGCCGCGGCGCAATTCAGGAAGAACCGTGGATGGATGCCCGCCGGAAACAGGGCGACGTCTTCGTTTCCAGCAACCTGCGCAACATCGACGTGGACAATCAGGGCCACGAGGTCCTCAACTGCCTCCTGCTGCTGAAAAAGCTGAACTGGAGCGGCTATCTCTACTGGAACATGGTCTCCGGTCACAACCACGACAATCCGTGGAAGGAAATCTCCAGCAGCGGCCGCAACGGCGAAGGACACCTCATTTATCCGCATGCCTCCGGCCCGGTGCTGACCGTGCGGTTCGAGGCGATCGGACGCAGCATGGAGTATTTCGAAATGCTCGTCATGCTTCAGAAAGCCGATCCGGCCGCGTATAAAGCGCTGCTGTCCCGTCTGGAAGTGAAATCTTCCGATGAAGCGGAACAGCTTTATGCCGATATTGTCAAAGCATTGGAGAAGAAATAAATGGAAATCCTCGTTTTTCATCAGGGCGCTGCCGCCGGTTCTCTGACGTATGCCGGCGGACGAAAATCCCTCCCCGTGCCGCTGCCCGCGGACCGGACCGGCATTCTGGAACTGCGTTTCGCGGTACCGATTCTGGACATTCAGGGCTACTGGGTGCCCGAACTCGGCGCGCCCAGCACCAAACTTCACTGGGTCATCAACAGCGCCAGCGCCGGACAGCGGAGCTTCCCGTTCATGGCTTTCATGAATTCCTGTCAGGTCAACCGTCTGTCGTTCGGGCTGACCGATCTCATCGACGACGTTTCCGTCACCGCCAAGATGAACCAGGAAGACTGCACCTATGATGTGACCGTCAAACTGGCACTGCATCCGGAGACGGCGGATTTCGTGCTCACGCTCGACGACCGCGCGATTCCGTGGACGGATGCGCTGGCGGCCTGGCGCGAAACGCTGAATCTGCCGGTGCCGGAATTCCCCGCCGGCGCGTGGCAGCCGGTGTTCTGCACCTGGTACGCGGTCCATGCCGCGGTGACGCAGGCATGGGTGGAAAAGATCGCCGAACAGGCCGCCGCGCTCGGATTCGGCACTTTCATCATCGACGACGGCTGGTGCTTCGACGTGATGAAGCGCGTGTCGCCCAAGACCATCAGTTCGTGGTATGAATGGATCGGCGACTGGGAAATTTCCCGCAAAAAATTCCCCGATTACGCCGCACACCGCCGCCGCATCCGCGAGCTGGGGCTGAATTACATCTTCTGGGTGGCGCCGTTCCTTATCGGCGAAAAGAGCGCGTTCCGCAAAAAATTCCCCGATTGTCACCAGCCAACGTATCACGAGGGTTATTACACGCTCGACACCCGCAAAAACGACGCCGTGACCGCCATGCTCGACAAGATGAAACATCTGATCCGCGATTACGAACTGGACGGACTTAAAATCGACTTCCTCGACGACATCGTTCCCGATGTGGAAAGTCCGGAAGGCCGCGAGACCACCAAATTCATCGCCGCGCTGACCGGCGCGATCCGGGAAGCCAAAGCCGACGCGCTCATCGAATACCGTCAGTATTACTGCACGCCCGGCATGATGGCCTACGCGACCCAGTTCCGGGCGCGGGACGTGCCGTTCGATTTTATCGACAACTTCTACAAACTCGCTCAAATCCGCATTTCGATGGGCGACCGCGTGCCGGTCCATGCCGACCCGGTCTACTGGCATCCGCAGGAATCCGCGTCGAATATCGCCCGGCATATGATCGCGTCCCTGGCCGGCGTGCCCATGCTTTCCATGGACCTGCTGACCATCAGCGAAATGGAGAAGAAGATCATCTCCTTCTGGCTCGGGTTCTACCGGCAGCATCTGGATACGTTCCGCAGCGGCAAGTGGCAGGTGGTCTATCACCTCGGCAGCGCGTGCGGCGCGACGGTCAGCGGCAAAAGCGAAAGCATCGTATTCCTGACCGATCCGGCACGGCTGGAAACGGCGGTCGGAAACACCGCCCGGCCCGTGACCGTGCTCAACCTGACCGGTGCGACGCTCTCTCTGCCCGGCGCCGCCGTGAAGAGTCCGGACGGCGAACCCGGAACCGCGGGCGCCATTCCGTCCGGCGGCTGCGGCACGTTGGCCTGACCGGCCGGAAAGGGATGCGCGATGACTGTGAACGCGAATGTTATCGGCGGCGATCCGCAAGGGAAAACCGCTCTGCCCGGGGAACTGCTGATCTGCGGCAGCGGCGCCAGCGAGGGAATCCCCGCGCTGTTCTGCACGTGTGCAATCTGCCGGCAGGCGCGCCTCAACGGCGGCCGGGACATCCGTTCCCGGACCGCCTATCAGCTCGGCGACGACATCCGGATCGATTTCGGCCCGGATATCTATTACCAGCGGGAAAAGTTCCAGCTGCATTTCGAAAAACTGCGGCACTTGTTCATCACGCATCCGCACAAGGATCACTTCTATCCGGTCCAGCTCTCTTACCACATTCACGGCGAGGAAGGTCCCGCCATGCTGGCGGATTTTCCGCTCACGCTGCACGGGACCGCCGAGGTAATGGCACAGCTGGACCGCGCGCTGAACGGAAAACTGGCGCAGCGAATCGACCGGATGCGTCTGGTCCTGGACGAACTCGACCCCGTCCGGTGCGTCCGAACGCTCGACAACGGCATGAAGTTCACCGCCGTCGGTGCCAATCACGACTGCGCCGGCGCGCTCAACTACATCGTGGAAATGCCGGACGGATTCACCTTTTTCATCGGCACGGACAGCGGTCCCTTCACTGAGGAAACGTGGCGCATTCTCGCGGAATTCCGTTTTGACCTGATGATTCTCGACGGCACCGGCGGACTGCTGAACATCGAAAACAGCGGCCACCATACCGGCAGAGAAGTGCTGGCCGCGGCGGAACGTCTCCGCCGGGAGGGGATTGCCGGTCCGCATACCCGGATCGTCACCAATCATTTCGCCCACTGCGGCGGAATGCTTCACGCCGATCTGGAAAAATTCTACGCGCCGCACGGCATCGAACCCGGTTACGACGGGATGCGTCTGCCGCTGCACCGCTGAAAAAAAGGCTGTTTGAACATGATGAAAAAAACAATTCTTTTCTGGATTGTCGCCGTCACCGCTATGCTGGGATCGGCCGCGGCGTCTGAAACGGTGACCGTTCCGGCCATTCCCGAAATCGAACTGACTTCCGGCGGTCCGGACGAACCGTTCTGGCGCGAAGCGGCGGTCGTCTTTCCCAAGCTGAATTTCAAGGACGAGTCCAAGACCAGTAAAGTCAAAACCGAAGTCCGGCTGATCATGGACCGGAAAAATCTTTATCTCGCCGTCTCCTGCGAGGAACCGCTGGCGATCAGTCCGGCCAAACCCGGGGAAAATCCGTGGCGCGGCGACTGCGTGGAAATTTTCTTCGCCCGGCGGAACCGTCCGGCATGGTACCGGCATCTGATCGTGGGCGCCGACGGACGGCGCGCCAATCTCATGCTGCACGAGTCGCAGTGGTCCGCAATCACGGTCCGGGAGAAAAACCGCTGGAGCACCAAGCTGACGCTTCCGCTGAGCGCGCTGGGCAAACTGGACGGCGATCTCGGTTTCAATGTGGTGCGCACCCGGCAAGCCGCCCGCGAACTCATCACCTGGCGGCCGCTGCAGAAACAAATGCTGGCGCCGGAAAAATACGGACGCATTGCGCTGACGGGGTCTCCTGCGGAACTGTTTCATTCCCCGTGGACATTTCAAATCGCTTCCGGTTCGGCCGGGATCGCATGGGAAACGTTCCGGACCGGGCCGGGCATCGCGTTCCTGCGGCAGAAGGGGGAAACCCGCTGGCGGCAGCTTCGTTGTTCAACGAAGGACGGGACGGTTCACTCCGTTCGCGCGACGGGACTGCGCGAAAATACCGTCTACGAATACTGGGTGCCGGGCGCGGCGGATTTCGGAGAATTCCGGACTCTTTCGTCCACGCCGGGCGACTTCGCTTTCATCCTGACGACGGATATCCATTGCCGGGCTCGGCAGCTGGCCGATCTGCTGAAGCAGCCGCAGGCGCAGAACGCCGAACTGCTTTTCCTGCTGGGCGACCAGATCGACGCCTCGATGGTCCGGGAAAACCATTACGACGGGTTTCTGGACGATCTGCTCGCGGTCTGGAAACGCCCCTTCTACTGTCTTTACGGCAACCACGAGAGCCGGGGAGCCGCCCGAAACAGTTTCTACGAGCTGTTCTGCGGAAACGGTCCCGGATACTGGTCGTTCGTCCACAAAGGCGTGTGTTTCGTGCTGCTCGACACCGATCACGACGGCCGGATTTCTCCGGACTGTTTGAAAGAACAGACTGAATTTCTCCGGCGCACGGTCAAAACTCCGGAATTCCGGCAGGCACAGTGGCGCGTGCTGCTGCTTCATGTGCCGCTGACGTTCCGGCCCGATAAACGCTGGGGAGAAGACAATTTTGCGCTCATGCAGGCGCTGACTCCGGCGGAACGGGATTCATTCGATGCGGCGTTCAGCGGTCATACCCACGTCTACTGCCGCACGCGGCCGGGAGAAAAGACGGTCTTTTCCGCTTATCCGAAACTTGCCAGGACAAAAATCCGGCCGTTCGCCTTCCCCGAGTTCACCGGACCGCAGCTGGGACTGATCCGGGTGGAAAAGACGGCGGACACGCTGGCGGTGGAAGTATTTGCCCCATCCGGCGAACGTCTGGACCGTCAAGTGATTCACGGAGTTCCCGCCAAAGGCCGCTGAAACCGTTTTTTCTTCCGGAAGATCGTACTTAAAATTTTGCTTACAGATTGTATCCGTGCGGGTTATACCCGTTTTCGCGGCCCGTTTTCGGCGTTTCCTCTTTCGGCTGCTGAATAATGATCGTAGTGTTGTTGGCCGGCTGCGGCTGCTGAACTACCACCGGCTGCTGAACCACCACCGGCTGCTGAACCATCGGCTGCTGGACAATAACCGGCTGGGACGGAACAACGAAAGTCGGCTGGGACGGTACGACAACGGCCGTCTGCCGCGGAGCCAGCAGATTCACTGAGGCCCCGACCAGGCCGACAATATCGGCCGCCAGTCGAACTCCGTCATTTCGGTAATATCCCGGCGGAGGCGGTCCGGGACGATAATAATAACCGGAGCGATAATAACCGGGGCGATAATAATAACCGGAACGCGGTCCCGGCGGCGGTCCTCCCAGCAGTGTCAATCCCCAACAGACTGCCATGACCGCCAACAATTGTTTTTTCATGTTATCCTCCTTTTGCAAGCTTGTTTTTCTGTAAAAAGTCAAAATTTCACTCTCTGAGAAAGAACAGCCACCGCCTTGTTCATCAGGAGTCTGAGCATATCCGCTTTTTCTCCGCCCTCTTCAGGAAGCTGCTGAATATCCTGATTATCGATCATGACTGAGAGAGCTTCATTTTTGATCTGACCGCCGGTCCGGACATCGATCAAGCGATATCGAAAAGAAATCCGCATTGTGACCTGAGGCAGGATTTTTTTTGCTTTTTGGTCAAAACCGATCTTCCGGGTGTAATTGAGGTCCTCAAATTCGGGGAGAAAGATATAATCGGCGCAAAGAATCTGCCCGGCCTTCGCCAGTTCGAGCGGCAGGGCCTTGCCGGCAAGAACAAGCTCGTCGGCAAGTTTCTGCTGTTCCAGCGCACGGGTCAGATCGTCCTGGTTGAGAACGACGAATTTATCCGTCGCATTGAAGGCCTGTTCGAATTTGGCCGAACAGAGTGCCGCAATCTCGCTGCCGGACATGCGGAGATCGGGTCCGGCATTGTAGTTCATGCTTTTTTTGTCCGCGCGGATGGTCATGGGATAAAGCATAATCGTCCTTATGCCGTCCGCACGCGGATTGACGATCCAGGCCTTAACTTTGGCTTCCTGCAGATTTGCCGTCTGAACTACGGAAATGATACGGTATTCCCGGATGAAACCTTTGCTTCGGGTCAAAGTGTTCCGGACTTGAGCGGTACTCTTTTGAGTCGAAACCGTATTGTTGTTTTTCAGCTGGTCGAAGCGTTTTTTCAGAGTTTCTTCGTTTTCCAGATAAACACCAAACACCTGCTGGATGCCTTCGATCAACGCCGCTTTGACAGCGGCATCGCGGTCGTTTCCCCGGCCGGAGCATTCAATCCATACAGAAACGGCTTTCTGCGGACCAGATACGGTATTTCCGGAACCGGCCGGATTCGGCTGCTGAGGAACCGCAGGAGTCTGAGCCGCAGCGGCCGTTTGCCGGGTAATCGGACTGACTCCGACCAGGACTTTGACAATGCCGCCATTGCCTTTGGGGACGGCAACGACCCTCAGGGAAACGATCCCTTTGACCATCATGGAAGAAGAACTCCTGATCTGACTCAGGAAATTCTGTTCCGAAATCATGTTTGATTGTTTGTCGGCTGTTCCATTGACGGAAACTTCGGCTTCCGCCTTTTTATAGGAATCCCGGATGGAATCGGCGGCGGAAAGCTCCTGCTGAATGAATTTGATCAGTTCGGCTCTGGCTTTCATGGAAGCCTGTTGTTCAACACGCAGGAGATCATCGTTGTCTGCATCCTTTTCATAAGCCGCGCTGCCGACGGCAAACAGCTGAAACGTCTGGTCAGGGTACAGGCGGACAAACGCTCCATCGGGACGGGTCGGCAAGGATTCCGCAACTTTTATCCATGCCTTATTCCGGGCGAATCCGGAAACAGCCAGAATGGCAAACAGGATGACAATGCAGGTTTTTCTGAACATAAAACCGATTCCTTTAATCATCCAGAGCCTTTAACCGCAACTTGAAATCATGACAGTTTTTTCGAGGTGCGATGGCAGTAAGAGTCACATCATCGCCGGCGACGATGAGTTTGCGCGTCCAGTTTTCATTGTCCGGATCGATCACTTCCACACCGTGGTCATCATACCAGTTGAACCGGTAGACAAATTTATAGGTGGAATTGGTCATGTTTTTAAGGAAAATCTGAATCCGAAGATAGCCGTCATTTGTTCTGGATTCGCGGATTTCCGTGAGACAAAGCTGTCTTGCCAGCCGGGAATCGGTATTCACGCGCTTGTCATTGACCCGTGTGATCTGAGCGGTGACCCCGGCATTGGAAATGGTGTTGACCGAATTGCTGCAGGCAGTGCAGACAACCGCGGAAGCCGCGATCCCTGCGGCCAGAATTAACATTTTTTTCATCGGAACCTCCCTCATGGTTTGATGATGACCGCGCGGCCATCGTAATGAACTTTTTCATCGGAAATTTCCACCCCGATCTTTTCGAGGATGGGCGTGACATATTCCATATAGAGCGCATCCGCTTCCTTGACCGCAGGATTGTCGATCGTGGCAGTCAAGGTGGTATTGGAAGATTTGACCGAAGAGGCGGAAGCAAGTTTTTTCTCGATCAATTCCTTTTTCAGCATATAAAGAGCTTTCTTGCGGACTTTTTTGTCAAAAGCGGCGGCATTGACGATCAGTTTCAGCGGACCCTTGGGCTGGTCGGCGGAATTCCGGATCGACATGGCGAGCTGATTTATTTTCCGGGCTGCGCCTTCGGCGTTCATCAGGGAATTCATGGCGGCTTCGGCGCAATAGGAAAGATCATCGATCACACCGTCTTTGTTCGAACTGCGGGAGACAAACTGGAAACTGGTCGCGCCAATGGACTTGGTAACATTGGAACTGGGATTTTTGATAGAAAAAGCGACCGTGGTGCGGATGTTGCGCGTGGTATTTTCATAGATCAGAGCATCAATGCGATAATAGAGAACCAAAGTATCGGGATTGTTCTCCCGAACCGTTTTGAGCAGGTCCCGATCGATCGCGAAGGTGTTGCTGCTGACATCAAAATAAACGCCGACCAGCGTTCCGTCCCGGGATTTGAATTTCTCATACAGCTCGTTGTCTTCGAGCAGTTTGACATCGAAACCGAAAGTCCCGACCTTCTTGACGATGGCATCGCGAAGCCGACGCTGAAACGTGGTATAATTCTGCATAAAGAATCTCATGCCGTCGACATCGTTGCCAAACGCTTTATCCAGTTTCATCTGGCCAAGGGAGGGCGGTTCTTCCAGAACGATCAGTTCGATCCCGCCCTGCTGGTTGAAGCCTTTGGTCCTGAGCCATTGATTGATGCTTTCCAATTTGAGCGTGACCCGGAACTCACCCGTCAACTGCCCGAGTCTTCTTCCCAGAGGCATCCAGTTTTCCGAAATCTTTTCGATCGCATCGACAAAATTTTCATACTCATTGCAGGCTTCCCCAATCAGTTTTTCGGGAGTCTTCTCATTGAGGGTATGAATATATTTGACGATTGCCGCTTTTTTGGCTTTGGCCTCCAAATCCTGTTTCGCCTTATAAGTGTTGTGTTCGGATTCGATGGATACTTTCACCTGCTGAATCTTTCCGGAAGCATCCGCGAAGAGACTGAAACAGCAGAACAGGACTGCTGCGACGGTTAAGATTTTATTCATTCTGTCTTTCTCCTTTCATTCCGGCAGTTCCCATACGACACGGACGGAACTGCTGAAATCGTTGATTTTATTTCAAACCGGCTTTTCCGGCGGCGTCTTTTCTTGCCTGTTTTTTCTCCTGGACACGGTCGTTCATACCGAGAGCGAACAGACAGCGGGAAATGCCCAGCGCATACTCTCTGTTCGGCTTGAGGTTGAAAATGTAACGGTAAGAGTCCAATGCCCGACCGTATTCCCCCATGGCTTCCTCGCTGAGGGCAAGCGCATATAAATAATCAATATGCTGCCTGGCGGTCTTGTCAACCAGTTCATCCGTGATTTTTTCCGGCGCTTTGGCCGGATTCATATAGCGGGGCACCGGATAGGCTTTGGTGTCGCTCAACGGATCAATCTTATCGGCGATCTCATTGCCGGCATTGGTGCGAATGACAAAGTTCACGTATTCCCGGGCGGCTTTGAAAGCACCGTCTTTCATCAGGTTGAAAAGTTTGTCATCGCTGAAATCGCAGGAAATATTGAAAACAATCCGGGACGGCGAAAGTCGGTTGACCAGATCGGCGGAGAGTTTGCCGGCCAGCATCAGTTTCAGCTGAAGCGGGGTTGGAAGAGAATTCATATTCTGAACGGAAACAAAACGACCGGAAACATCCCTGCCCCGCTCTACCGAACTGAAAGATGGTCTCTCCTCGGAGGCTTTTTTCAGGCGGCTAGCGCGATTGCTTCCGTCAGCGCCATGAGGCACAAACTCAGAGGAAAACCGGCCATTGTCGATCAGGATATTCTGACTGGCAACGGCAAAAGTCTCCGTCGTTTTTTCCAGCTGTCCGTCGGCCTTGACCCGGTAGAGAGACAAAGACAGCATCAAATTGGCATTGCACGCCCGGTAATACAGCGGAACCAGGACATCCTGCATGCGCCGGGTGACATTTTTAGAGCCATAGACAGGCCGATTCGTCTGCGGGTCCACATACATGACGTATTTTATCCTCTGCCAGGTTTCCAAAGTGAACTTTCGGGGATATGGCAGATTGTATTCCGGTGAAAGCTGCCACCAGAGACGGCCGTAAATCACCGCATCATAGCGGTTGGAGATTCTGGCGTTCCCATGAGCCGCGACAATACTTTTTTCTATGTCAAGATCGACCACCTGATATATTTGGGAACGGTAAAATGCGGAAGCGACCATGCGCTGGACAATGGAACGGATTTCCGGATCGGCGGAATAAGTTCCGGTCAGCGGATCGTCCGGCAGAGAGTTGAAATTGACCATGGCGATTTTGCTGACTCCGGAAAGGTTGAATTCTCCCGGAACGGTAACCTCAATCGGAACGATCGAGGATCGGCAGCCGGTAAATGCGGCCACAGCCAAAACGGCGGAACAGATCATCCCGGCCGAAAATAAACTTTTCGCATGAAGCATGATAATTCTCCTGAATGAAAAAGGTTATTTGAATTCGGACTTTTTGTATTGAGTGTCGGTCTTTTCGGCATCCATTTTGCGCAAATCGGCTTTGGCGGCGAGAATGTTCTCCATACGCTGCAGCCCTTCTTTTGCGATTTTTGCGTCCGGATTGCTTTTTATCGCATCGGCAAAACATCCTTTGGCGGCGGGATAATCGCCGATGACTTCATAGGCCAGTCCGAGATTTTCAAAATCCGCATAGCTTTTCTCTTCAAGTTCATCCAATGTGGCGATCGCTTCGGTGAAAGCCTGGGCCTGCAGCAGAAGACACGCTTTTTCATCGCCGGATCTGTTGATCACGAGATTTCGGCTTTCCTTGTGAGGAGAAAGATCCATAACGATCGTTTCGATTGCCGGAACCAGCATTTCCATGATCGCCGCGGATTTGGAAGGCAGCGATGCATGCCGAGTCTCATTGATTTCAAAGGAATAGTTCAGATTATCGAAATTTCTGGTGTAGACAGTCTCGCCGTTTTTATTGACCAGTTTGACTGCCAGCCGGCCTCTCGCAGAAATGCTCATGACATCGACCGGAAAAATGACGTTTTGAATGGAAGCTCCGGCCATATCCGGCGTTCCGACCGGGACCTTGTGCTGATTTCCGACCCACGTCACTCTGTAAGGAATATCTTTCAACACGAAAGCAAGGTTTTTACGGACATGGCTGCTGTTGAGCCTGACATCCAGCGTCAAATAAAGCCGGGCCCGTTTCGAGACCGAATCCGTGGTATGTCTGGCATAACCGTGCAGATTTCCGTCATTCAACAGGACGCCCGCTATTTTTGCGGCTCCGTCCGGATTCCCCCAGACAAAATCCGTTGTCCGGAAGAATCCTTCCTGACAAAACCTGGCGGCAACCCGCTGATTCAAAGCGCCGATGATGTAAGTATGATCCCCGGAACGGGGCGAATTGTCGGAAACCTTGACGTTCGTGACGAGCTGCATGGTATCGATGGCTTTGACATCGGCAACCGTTTTCGGCGGCATCACATACTCGGCAGTGAGGGTCTTCGCGCAGCCGCCCGCCAGAATCATCACCGCAACCGCTCCGGCAGTCTGAATGCTCTTATTGATCTTCTTCATTTGCATTTCCCCTTCCGTGAGATTATTTCAGCGTCTGCAGCAACTTCAACTTGCTTTCGATGCGGGCGAGAGTATTCGGACAGGCAATTCGCAGCCCGCGGGATTCCGTCAGGTTGAGAATTGCCACATGCTGCGCATGGAGTTTTTTCAGCAGCGCAATATCAAAACTTCCCATTTCCTGCGCCAGAGCGAGAATGTAATAATCGCTGAGCCGGGTTTCCATCAGACTGTCATTATCCTTGTATTTCCCCGCGTAAACATCCGACATGAATTGATCGAACGGTTCGGGGATACAGCGTTCCGCTGCCGTAATTACGCCGGCGGCATCGTTCCGGCTCAAGGCGTCTTTCAGCGCAGTGTCGGCATTTTTGGGAATCGCGGTCTCTATTCTCCGGTTCCGAACCAGGAACGAATCCTGAAATTTGGCAATGATCTGTCGCGTAAACTCCCCGTAATATTCTTTTTGAGAACGGATATTACCTGTGGAAAAATCAGAATCATACATGACGGTATCAAAGTAATAGACCGGCGCCAGATCCCTGACGCTGTACACCGCAACCGTCACAAATGCAGCCGCCGAGCTCGTTTGATGATTGGTGACCTTGATGAATTCATGGCCGCCATACTGATTGGATTGTCTCGCTTTTTCCACATGCCGGTTGAACACAACTGTTTTCGGATCATCGGTTCTGAAATTTCGTTCGCTGCCTATCACGATCCAATAATCAGGATTTTTTTCGTCCACCTGGAACTGACCGCTTCCGGCAAAACGATCCGCAATGAGTTTGACCAGCATATTGATCTCCGAACGATTTTCCGCGGCCGTGAATTTGACCGCCGCCTTTTTCTTCAAATTGATCTCATTGGCCGGAGTCACATAACTGAGCCTCTCCCATTTCACAGATGAACATCCACACAAGATCGAGACCAGCAGCACGGCCGCGCCTGTCAATATTGTCCTTTTCTTCATTTTTCTGCCCTTCTCCCTTGAAACGGATTCCGTTATATTATTGCAAATCTTCTGATCATTTCTTCCGGATCGCGCCGATCGCCAGATAAAACTCTTCTCCGTCTTTGGAAAACCAGGTCCCGATCACCGGCCAGGAGCGAACGACGCCATTGACTTTTTCCTCCGCTACATCCAGAAATGAGGAGATGGTTTTGATCTTCTCATTCTTCCCGTCAGAAACCCGCACCATCCGGTCTTCCGCCTTCGTGCAGGCGGAAAGTTCGTAGCCGTCCGCTTTCAGCAGTTCGACTTGTGCTTTAATCCGGCAGACTTTGATCATTTTGGCTATTGCAGAACCGTTTTTCCCCTTGCTCGAAGTGGAAACCACGCACACGATGACACGTTTCTTGTCCGGCGTGCGGAATTCCTTGACTCCGGTCGTCTGCATAAGACTTTTTCTCGCCGTAAGATATGGATAAAATTCATCCTCGATCTCCACATCGGAAAAATCCTTTTCCGCCGCACCCAGCGCCAATACGCCCGTCAGCAGAAGGAAAATCAGCATCCGGTTTTTCTTTTTCATCGGGTCGTCTCCTCTTTTCAGTTATCCATTCGAACATCCAGCCTGAACGATTTGATCTCTTTTATATCGTCCGCGCCGACGGTCGCGGACAAGGGATAGATCATCGTCTGGGACAAAGAATGACCGGAGCAGATTTCCGGCGAAATTACCACAAAGCCGTCGTAATCATACATCCCGATCCAGCTTTCTCCGCGATGACGCTCAAACCGTTTTGTCATCCTCTGAACTTCATTTCCTTCTTTATTCAGCAGAGAAACCGTCACGAAAATCCGCTCCAGCTGCTCCTGCTTTTCTTTCATCAAGTGCTGCAGCTGGATTTGATGCTCCTCCGAACAACCATAAAAGACAAACTGCTGCCACCCCGGCCGGTACTGGGAACTGACATCCAAAAGAAGCCCGCCGTTTTTGCGGCTCGCGCGAAGGGCGGAAACGATAGACGAAAACCGCGTGTAATTGACAGCTTTCCAAGACCGGACAATGCGGTCGTCCTGCGGCTGAGACGACGACCCGGATTGCGATGAATTGTACTGCCGGTTCGTCGAATTGCCGGGAGGAGTGTATTGAGCACGCTGCACCCCGCGGTTTATCCGCGGCAGAGACGCACTGCTGTTCGACGAATTCCGAACGGAGGGAAATTGAATGCGCTGCACCCCGCGGTCTATCCGGGACAGCGTCGGCTGCGCCCGCGAAGCGGCGTAATGTGAATTGTACTGCCGGCTGTCACGCCGACGGTCTTCCGGAGCCGAAGAAGATTTGAACGACACCGCCGGCATGTATCCGGACGGAAACGCAAAGCTGCAAAGACCAAGTTCACCCGCAGCGGTAAACTTCCGTCTCTCCTCAAACGGCAGGGAGTCAAACAGCCTGCTGAGACGCGGCATGCATTCCTGCTGAAAACGGTCCGAGTCAAACACGCAAACCAGTCCCAGCGCAACGTAGATTTTGCTTTGGTCGTAAGGATTGGGTTTCATGTAAAGTTTCGCCTGATTTCCACGGGTCCCGTTGGCCCCGATCAAAGAAAACCGCAGATAGCTCCGGAAATCAATTTTGCTGATGGCGTTTTCGATCATCGCCTCCATGTCAAGCGGTTTTTTCTCCCGCGGTCCTCCTTCAGTCCGGATATCTTGAGAGATTTCCACTTTGCCGGTTATGGTCTTATTTCCGTTCGACTTCTGCTTCGCCCGGCCGGGGTTGACTTCCTCCAGGATATGTTGAGTATCTTCCTCCCGGCGGGCAGAGTCCTTCGGGTCGATCAGCTCCAGCTTCTGCAGACTCGGTTTGACTTCCGCTTTGATCTTGATCTCATACAAGCCGTTCGGGGTTGGTTTCGCCGGTTCGATGATGTCGTAAGTCGTAACGATCGCATTATTGGCAGTCAGAATCTTTTCCCGGCTGATCTCATTGTTTTCCGTCAGGATACTGGCGTCGATCAAAGTTCCGGCTGCTTGCCGAACGGCGGCGGACATGGCGTTTTTCAGCGCGGTCTCCGGGGTTGGACCGATGCCGGATGCGATCGTCGTCACCCCCGGAGTCTCCTCCGCGAAAACGCAAATCAGCGCCGCGATGACCCATCCGGCGGCCAACATGTTTTTCAGTCTCATCATCGCCGTCATCAATATTTGACTACTTCCAGTTTGAACGATTTGATCTCTTTCAGTTCCTCCACGTCAATGACTGTGGACAAAGGAAAAATCTCCTCCACAGAATGACTGAGTCCGCGCCGATGAAACTCCGGAGAGATCACCAGCCGCTCGGGATACTGGACACATCCTACCCCGTCAAGCGGAAATCTCGCATCGGAAGAAGCAAACCGTATGGTCATCCGCCGAACTTCATTTCCGGCTCCGTCCAGCAGGCAGACCGATGCGGAAATCTTCTCGATTTCACTTTGTTTTTTTCTTACCAGTCTCGTCAGCATATCCCAGCTTTGTCTCGAACATACATAAAAGGCGAACTGCTGCGATCCGGCCTGATACCTGGGACTGATATCCAGAAGAATCCCGACATCGTGCTCCCGGTTGAACACACGCCAATCGTAATACGCTTCTTGAGCTGTGGTCCAGCTCATGGCCACTTTCCGGCCCTCCAATTGGTTCTCGTAACGCTTCTCCCCGCTCATGATAAAACCGCCCCAGCGATCCGGCGGGAATGCGAACACTTTTCTCTCCGTCTTTCTTTCGGACACAAAATACCGCCTTTCCGCGAACGGCAGAAAATCAAATATCTTCTTGAGATGCGGCATGCATTCCTGCTGAAAACGGTCCGCGTCAAAATAACAGACCACTCCCACCGCAAAGTGAATCTTCCGCTTATCCCGCGGGTCCTGTCTCATATACGGTTTCGTCTGACTCCCGCGGGTCCCGGCGACCCCGACCAAATTGAAAATCAGATAGCGATTGAAATCAATATTGCTGATGGTATTTTCGATCATCACATCCATGTCGAGCCGGTTCTTTTCCTGCGTCACCAGTTCCGCCCAGAAATTTTGAGAGCCTTCCACCTTGCCGGTTACGATCTTGTTTTCGATCAGCTTCTGCTTCAGCAGATTCTGTTCGACTTGCGCCCTGATCCGAATCTCATACAGACCATACCGGTTCTTTGACGCCGGCACAACGACATCGTATTTCTTGATGATGGCATTGCCGGCGGCCAGAATCTTTTCCTGGATGACCTTATCGTTTTTCATCAAGGTATAACTGTCCACCATCGCCACCTGCAGGATCGCCTGCGCCAGCGCATCCTTCGCGGCCGCCTCCGGACTGACTCCCACTCCGCGGGCATCGACCGTGAAAAGTTTCTGATCCTGACCGATGACGAAAATACTTCCCGTCAGCAGCAGGAACAGTAAAAACTTTTTCATTGCCTTTTCCATCCGAAACATTATGCCACATCCCGTTTTCGTATCAGCACCGCCAGCAGCAGTGCAAACGTCCCCGTCAACGCCAAAGCGCCGAGCAGCAGCGGAACGCAAGTTCCCCAGAACTCCGTCAGCAGCTTCCACGCCCGATCGGAAAAATGACAGCTCCCGTCCAGCGCAACCGTCAGCACCAGCGTTGTCAGAACGATGAATACGCCCCCGTCCGCCGCCCCCTGCAGGTCGGGCGGACTCAGCGTGATATGCGATGATACCGTCAGAAAAAGATACAGCCAGAGCCAGGTCTGCCACCGGCACCACACGCCCGCCGAGAACAGTTCGCCCCAGCTCCCCTCCGGCAGCAGCCGGCCGGTGATCAGCCAGATTACCAGAATGCCGCCCCACACCGGTCCCGTTCCAATGAAGAAATTACCGATCCGTTGATACGGATTTTTCGGATTGTATGTGTGATTCACATACCCGAGCGTTCCGTCTTCTTCCGGAGAAAACAGCTTCATTTTCACAATCCGGTGCAAAAAGATCAGACAGAAAGCCGCATGACTCAACTCATGCACCATTACCCCGGGCGCGGTCAAACAGACATATCCGCGGAGCCCCAGCAGAGACGCCAGACGCACCCGGATGGCATGGGAGAAAACCTGCATCAGGAACGCATAGACCACGCACGGCAGCAGCCCTACGCAAAGCAGCTGGAGCGCGTGCAGCAGTGCATTCCAAAGGTAAGTCAGCATCGGTTGTTTCCCTTTTTTCCCATGGTCAGTTTGCAGCATGAAGGATCATCATTTTTTCAATTTCCTCAGGATGTCCTGTTCACGATAAACGGTGGCATAACGGTATATGCCGGTATCATCGTCAAGTTTTTTTTCAACGACGCGGTTTCTGATATGAAATTTCGGGGGCAATCCCGGATATACATCTCTCAACAGGGCAGCGGTCCGCAGCATCGCGGTCCCTTCGAGATATTCGATCTGTTCTTTATTGGTGTCGATACAGACGATCACATAAACCAGACCTTGATGATGATAGACCCCCTGGGACGCCTGAGGGCTGGAATCATAAATCTCAACGGCATCAAAATACGGGTCAGATTCGGCAGAAACATAAGTCGGGGCAAAAAGTTTTTTTCGAGGAGTTTGAACCGGAGCGGGAGAAGCGGTGCCGGAAGAAACCGCGGCAGGTTTTTCTTTTTCAGGCAGAATTGCGCATCCGCTGCACACAAGAATCAGAGCCAGTGCAAAGAATACCTTTTCAGACATGTCACACCCCGTTGCTCGAATTTAAAAATCATCGCTGACATCCTTGTCGCCGCAAAAGGTTCCGGAAACGGAACGGCGGGGACGAGCCTGCTTTTTTTCTGCTGTTTTTGTTTTCTCAGCAGCATCGGCTGTTTTTCCGCCAGAGGAAAGACTCCTGGGAGCGGAAGATGTTTGCCGTGCCGGAACGCCGTCCCGCTGTTCCGGGGCGGCGCAGCCGCAAAAAAACAGCATTACGGACAAAAAAAGAATTACACGAGCCATTTTCACCTCAAAACAGCGGGGACGAGCGTCCCCGCTGTTATCGTAAGGTTAAGAGTTGAACTCAGAAATCATCATTGACATCCGCATCGCCGCCGAAAGTTCCGGAAGTGGACTGTCTTTTCTGCGCCGGCTGATCCGAGGATTTGTTGATGATATTGGTCCCGGCGCGTTTGGCGGGCCGGGGCTGGCGTTTCTGGAGTTCGCCATTGACGGCTTTGGACTGCTGGTTATAGCCTTTCCGGAAATCTTCCTGACGATTTTCAGACGCCTTGACCGCTGCTTTGTTCGCCGCATCACGACCGCGTTCGACCGTCTGATACCGGTTGTCCATGACTTTGGTCGCATAATTGAGTTTCTCAATGGCCAGTGCGTTCTTCGCCGCACTTGAATTGAGTCCGTACACCGCAACATAAATGGTATTGCCGGTGATCGGGTGCTTCAGCTCATCGCTGAAAAGACGCTGCATGCCGCGGATTTTCTTGTTCCGGAAAGACTGGGTCAATTTTTCAGCGTAGCTTTCGGCAACGACATCCCGCTGAACTTTGGCATTTCCGCGGCTTTCCAAAGCCTGTTTCGCCATCTTGTAGCTTTCCACGTCGGCCCAGACGCAAAAGGCGGCCATCTGCTGGGCGAACATTTCGGCAATACCCTTATTTTTTCTTCTTTCGCTGGAGCTCAATTCGTCATCGTAAGGCCGTGCGGTAATGCCGAGGAACCAGCGGTTGCCGTCCTTGTCGATGTACTGACGGGGACCGACCATAGCGGCCGGATTCTGTCCTTCCAGCCAATCCTGAACGGACTTGGCAGTGGCGGACGCTTTGATCTTGTATTCCTCGCCGGTGACAATAGCGCGGGCGGAACGTTCCATGGCGTAACTCCAGCAGAGCAGGACCGCCACTTCATATTTGCCGGTGCGCTTGTTCCAGGATTCGGTCTGCATAATGACGGAGGAGCCATACAGCGGCATTTTCGCCATTGACTCAACGGCGCTTTCCTGCCGTTCCCGGACTTTTTCCTGCATGGCTTCCGCTTTTTCTTTCAGCTCGTCATACTTGCGCTGGGCTGTTTCAAAGTCATTTTTGGCAGCCGCCAAAGCCGCTTTGGCCTTTTTGTCCCGCGCATTCGCGTCATATTCCTTGTCCAGTTTCTTGATCGCTGCAGCCATCAAATCGTTCAGACGGTCGCCGAAAGTCGTGCCGCGGAGCTCGGCCGCTTTCGCCCGGTCGACCTCTTCCAGCATTTTAACCACGATCTCTTTCTGTCTGGCCAGCTGAACGTTCAGGCGTTCCCGTTCGGCGCCCAGAACTCTATTGACGTCAGTACCCGGCATATTCACCAGATCGATGGCGGACATATTCTGATTGATATACTGAATAATACTGACTTTTGCAGTCAATACTGCCTTTTTCGCCGCCATTTCCCGTTTGATAAAGAAACTTGCATCGGAAGCTGGGTCTGCGGTCTTGAAATCGGCGGCTTCAATGACGATGATCCGCTTTTTCTTCGGATCGTAGCCTTCTTTCCAGCCGCGGCTATTGGCCTGTTTTTTCAACACCGCTCTGGCTTCCTGAAATTTTTCAACCGGAGCCTGTGCTCCTTCCTGCGCTTCCCGGACCGCTTCCACGCCGCCGTCCGAAACCTGCTGCGGGGGCATTTCCTGCTGCTGCGGAGCGGCCTGCTGTTCCGCAGGGGCTGCCGGTTGCTGTTCCTGGGCGATTGCCCATGAAGCTGCCATTACAGCTCCAAGGCTGACGAACGCTACTGCCAGTTTCTTGTTCATGTAAAACCATCCTTTCCATTATGGTTGTGGTGTTGATTCTGAAAACATTTTAAAATAACAAGCAGGAATATAACACTGCATATGAAATATTCAAGTTCCATTTCCGTCCGCATGAAATATTTTTCAGATGAACGGAAGCTGTTATGATCAATCCGTCCCGGCATTTTTCCACATGGCAGAACAAGAGCGGCCGGCATGGAATGAAAAGAACAGTTTTACCAGTAATCCGGTGCAGGATTGCTGCATCGGCCGGTGCCCGGGGGAATAGTAATTCATCTGTTTTATTTCATCGGAGCGATTTTGCTGAAAATGTGTTTTACAACATGATCTTCCGCCCCGATGCGTCGATCTCACCGCTCTTTGGAACGGAAGTCCCGCAGAACGGTGAAGACTCCGTCGGACGACTTGCCGGAACTGTTTTTCCGCGTCCGGCGCCGATAATATTCATACAGCACGATCTGACTGCGGGTGGATTCCTTATTCTGACTGCCGAGTGTTTTGGAATACCGGTTGAATCCGCAGACCACACGTCCTTTGCGGCGGTCGTGCAGCTCGGTCTGCAGGATGAAATCCAGCTCGGAACGAAGCTCGGGAGTTTCGACCGGAACCAGAATTTCCACGCGCCGGTGCAGATTGCGCGGCATCAGGTCGGCGCTGCCCAGATAATACTCCGGCGAACCGCTGCCGGCAAAATAATAGATTCGGGAATGCTCCAGAAAACGGTCGATGATGCTCACAATGCGGATATTCGCGGCCGCGCGCGGCGCAAGTGCGCCCGGCGTCAGACCGCAGATGCCGCGGACAATCAGCTCGATCTTCACGTTCCTCTCCGCCGCGCGGTATAAATGTTCGATCACCTCGTAATCAACCAGCGCGTTGACTTTGATGATGATGTGCCCGGGATTTTCGGCCGTGGAATAACGCGCCTCCCGGTCGATCAGAAACAGAATCCGTTCCCGCAGATTGAACGGAGCCACAACCAGCTTCGACCACTCGGGCGGTGCGGAATAACCGCTGATGACGTTGAACAGCGCGGAAACATCGCGCGCCAGCAGCGGATCGTCGGAAAAATAACCGAGGTCGGTATATAACCGCGCGGTCTCTTCATTGTAATTGCCGGTGCTGAGGTGAACATAGCGGCGGATTCCGTCATTCTCGCGGCGGATCACCAGCAGGGCCTTGCCGTGGATTTTGAATTCCGCCACGCCGTAGATCACATGCGCGCCGGCTTCGGCCAGTTCCCGGGCCCACTTCATGTTGTTCTGTTCGTCGAACCGCGCCCGGAGTTCGACCAGCACCGAAACCTGTTTGCCGTTCCGGGCGGCACAAATCAGCGCGCGCACCACCGGCGAACTCTCGGGTCCGACCCGGTAGAGGGTCTGTTTGATCGCCAGCACGGCGGGATCGTCGGCCGCCGCTTCCAGCATCCGCACGACCGAATCGAACGAGTAATAAGGATGATGCAGCAGAAACGGTCCTTTTTCGCGGATGGCGCGGAAAATATCGCGGTCGGAAAGAAACGGCGCGGGCAGCGGCGGCAGCGGCGGATTCCGCAGTTCGGGAAATTGCCGCAGCGAAGCCAGTTCTGAAACGGCTTTCAGGTTCAGCAGTCCCCTGACCGGCTGTATCAGCGCGGTTTCCGGGGTAAGATTCAGGTTCGACATCAGCCATTTCCGCGCTTTCACGGACATCTCCGAAGCGATTTCCAGCCGGACCGCCTTGCGTTCGGGCTCCGTGCGGAACACCAGCTGCAGTTCGGTCAGCAGATCGGCCACGGAATCGGCGTCCAGCGAAAAATCCATGTCGCGCGTGATCCGGAACGCGGCGCATTCGCGGATGACCGCGCCCGCAAACAGCAGGTCAAGATGACTGCGGATCAAATCCTCGGCGGGGACGAAAACAGCTTCCGCGGCGGAACTTTCCAGCCGGATAAAGCGGGGAATGACCGACGGCACTTCCAGCAGGGCGTATTTTTCGGCATGGGAATTGGCGGAAACAAGCCGGATGAGCAGTTCCAGCCCCAAATTCGGCACCAGCGGAAACGGCTGGTCCGGATCGATCCCGATCGGAGTCAGCACCGGATAGATCTCCGAAGACATGATCCGGGCCGCGTTTTTTTTCTGCGCCGCAGTCAGATCGTCCATCCGCGCGATGACAATGGAATTGCGTTCCAGTTCCGGCAGCAGCGTTTCATTGAACAACCGGGACTGGCGTTCCACCTGACGGTGGATAAGCCGTTTCAGCTCGGCGATGAGCCGGGCGGGGTCGTAGCCGTGCCTTTTGTGAACGGTCCGGTAGCCGTGGGCGAGCTGTCCGGCGATCCCCGCCAGCCGCACCATGCAGAATTCGTCGAGATTGCTGCTGACGATGGAAATGAAGTTCAGCCGTTCCAGCAGGGGATTGCCCGGATCGGCCGCCTCGTCGAGCACGCGCGAATTGAACTGCATCCAGCTGATGTCGCGGTTGATGAAACGGCGGTCTGGCTTTTTCACGGCAGGAGCTTTCCCGCCCGTCTCGCGCGCATTGTTTTTCAAGTCGTTTTTCATCCCGGACATCCTTTCGTTCCGGACGTAACATACTCATAATTCCGGTTTTTGCAAGTGCGGGCCGCGCCTTTTTCCGTTTTTTCCCGGCGCGCGGCAACGCCGGCCACCCCCACCGGCGCCATAATCATTGCCACGTATCTCCCCTTACTTTTTTTGTATTTTTTTGCAAAATAATGCGAAGAATCATTTGACAATCGTTCGGCAGCGTGTATATTGTCCTCAAAAATAAAAGATACATAGAGGGAACATATATGCGAATCCGTAAAGCGCCGAAGACCGAAGACGTCTATCTGACATTGAAAGAACGGATCGCCGCCGGGCAGTACCCGGAGGGCGTTCTGCCGATCGAACCGGAACTGGCGGAACAGCTGCAGGTCTCGCGCAAGACTCTCCGCAGCGCCCTCGCCCGTCTCACGCTCGAAAACTTCATCGTCCGCATCAAAGGCAAAGGCACCTTCATCAACCGCGGCACCGACCCTCAGGGCCGCATCCTGGTCCTCGTCCGCGAAGTGGAAGACATCACCAATCCGGACCGCTACATTCTCCCCGGCATTCAGCAGGAGGCCGCCGCCATGAATCTTCAGGTGGAAACCTGCACCGGGCTCTCCCTCACCGCCGGTCCGCCCGAACTCTCCGTCCGCAGGATCCAAAGCAAAAACTACTGCGGCATCCTCTGCATGGATTCCAATTTCCGCGGCGACGAACCGCTCATCGACATTCTGAAGCGAACCGGTCTGCCGGTCGTCCTGACCCACGCGCTCCCCGCCGACGCCGAAAAAACTCCGTTCGCCGTCATGGGCACCGATTACCATCAGGTCATGCGCGACGGTCTGGCGTATCTGGCCGGGCTCGGACACCGCCGCATCGCCTATCTCGCCTACCGGGAACACCGTATCGAAAAGAAAAAATATTTCCGTCTGGTCGAGGAACTCGGACTCGACCGCGACCCCGAACTGTATGTCCGCTCGACCAGCCACAACCGCCGCGAAGAAATCATGGCGGCCGTCGAAAAACTTTTCACCAAATTCCGCCGGAATCCCCCCGGCGCCGTCTTTTGCTTCTCCGATTATTTCGCGCTCTGTCTTTACGAATATCTCGAACGCCACCAGCTCCGCATCCCCGACGACGTCGCCGTCCTTTCCATCGGCGGCATGATCGGATGCGACTTCCTCACGCCCCCGCTTTCCGCCATCGACTTCGACTGCATGGAAATCGGCCGCACCGCCGTCCGCACCCTCATGGAAATGAAGATGAACCGCGAATCGTCCCGGCCTTTCATGTTCACCCCGCACCATCTCACCGAACGTGAAAGCACCCGCAAAAAAAATTTGCAGGAGGTCTGCTGACATGAAAACGAAAAAGGAAATCTTCGCCATCTACTTCCCCAGCTGGCACCCCGACCGCCATTACGAACAATGGTACGGCAAGGGCTTCTGCGAATGGGAACTGATGAAAACTACCAAACCGCTGTTCCCCGGTCATCTTCAGCCGAAGGAACCGCTCTGGGGCTATTTCGACGAATCCGATCCGGTCTGGATGGCGAAGCAGATCGACCTCGCCGCGGACAACGGCATCACCGGATTCATGTTCGACTGGTACTGGTATGAAGGCGACCAGTTCCTCGAAAAGCCGCTGAACGAAGCGTTCCTCTCCGCGCCGAACCGGAACCGCCTCAAATTCTTCCTGATGTGGGCCAATCACTCCTGGGGCATCTGGCCCGCGCTCGAAAAGGATTTCCGCTGCATGAACGGCAACGAAAACCAGTCCAGCAAGATCTTCCTCACGATCCGCCATTCCGAGCAGGACCTCCGCGACGTGATGGAGTATTCCTGCGAAAAGTATTTCAAATGCGAAAACTACTGGAAGATCGGCGGCAAGCCGGTTTATTCCTTCTACAACTGCAACACGCTGTTCAAATACATCGAACCGCGCAACGTGCTGCGAATCGTCAACGAGGTCGCGCGGAAACACGGCTTCCCCGGCATTTACACGCTCATGAACATCGGCTGCTGCAACGACAACGAATACTATTGCGGCTGGGGACGCATCCCCAAGATGCGCGACCACGGATTCGACGCCGTCTTCGCCTACAACAGCGGGCTGCGTTCGGATTTCGAAAAGACGGTCGCCAAGGACCAGCCCACGCTCGATTTTTCGTTCATGATGGAGAATCAGAAATACTGCTGGGACCGGATCGCGGAACAGGGGATGCCGTTCGTGCCGAGCATCACGCTGGGCCTGGATGTGTCCCCGCGCTGGAGCCGGCAGCTGAAATATCCGTGGGATTACGCGAAGACCGGATACTATCCGATCGTGGTGAACAACACGCCCGAACGGATCGGCGAAATGATGAGACAGGCGCTCGCGATGAACTCGGGCGCGGTGATCATCAACGCCTGGAACGAATGGACCGAAGGCATGTCGCTGATTCCGGAGAAACATACAGGCAGCGCCATGATCGATGCCGTCAGAGAAGCTTTGAATAACAACCAATAAAGTAAAAGAAAGGACCCGAAACATGAACCAAAACTTCCAACTCGTGCCATTAAAGGAAAAACGTTCTAACTCATTTACACTGATTGAATTATTAGTCGTTATTGCGATCATTGCCATTCTGGCGGCGATGCTTCTGCCGGCATTGAACAAGGCGAGGAGCAAGGCAAAAGGCATTTCCTGCGCCAGCAATTTCAACCAGCTGGGAAAAGCAACGCTCGTCTATATCTCCGATTATCAGGATTATTTCCCTTGGGGCGTCTACGACGCTTCCGTCAATTACATCTGGTGGCGTGACGGGACCAAAAACGGAGAGAAGGCCTGTCCCATGCGGGATCATTTCCCGAAAGATAGTGGCTCGGGACGGTTTGCCGGAATCGAAAAGAGCGGTTCGACCTACTATATCAGCAAATTTGTCTGCCCGGAAGTCGGGATCAACAATCTGACTTACAAATCCATTGGGCCTCTGACCAACCATCCGAAAATTGACGGAGTTCTGTTTTATTCCTTTTCGGTCAACGAATCGCTGATCAACACCTACGGTTGCAAACCGGTCCGCATCACCCAGGTGAAACGTCCTTCGGTTCTGCTCACTTATGCCGACGGAAGCGGCAGCGGCTACACGCAATACTACTGCCGGTGGCATCCGGACGTAAATTCCAAATATGACGCTCAGGCGCTTCCCGTCCGGCATCTCGGCAGTGCCAACATCGTTTATCTGGACGGGCACACCGCTTCAGTCCAGCTCAACGATCTGCCCTGTTTCAAATACGACAACAAGCGGTTCCCCTACGAAGGGCCTGACATCAACCCGTTCGCAAACTGAAAAACGCCTGATACATGAAGTAACTAGGAGTGAATTCGAATGAAAAGACAAATAATGTTTGGGATCGCCTGCATGGCATTGTCCGCAGTGCTGACCGTATCGGCAGCCGAAACGCCTAAACCCGTTTTCAAAACCTATCCCGTCTCCCCGAGGAAGATTGTGATCGGGGAGAAGCCCGTCATCACGCTGTGCAAGGACGGCAAGGCGGAATTCGAAGTGGTCCGGCCCACGAATACGGCGACAAATCAGTCGGCGAACGAACTGATCAAGCGTCTGGCCCAAATCACCGGAAAAAAAGTCAAAACGGTCGCCAAAGCGTCGGGCAAAGTCCCCGCGTTCTACCTCGGAACCTGCCCGGAAGCGAAAGCGCTGGGGCTGGACCCGGAAAAACTCGACCGCGACGGCTATTATATCAAGACCGACGGCGACCGCATCTTCATCACGGGCTGTGACAGCACGAACCCGAAGCGGATCGAGCGCGCGACGCTGTTCGGCGTGTATGACTTCCTTGAACGGTTTGCGGGCGTGCGGTATTACTTCCCGGGCGAGATCGGAACCATCGTACCGAAGAAGAAGGATTGGACTCTGCCCGCGATCGACATCATGGAACGCCCCGACACCCAGTACCGCTGGATATACTGCTATCCGTCCGCGAAAATGGCGGGGAACAATTACCAATATCCGGGGCAGAAGGAAAACAATCCGACGATCTGGCGCGACAGCACCCTGCGGAGCATCCGGAGCTGCCACGGGCTGAACGATCTGGAACTGGTCAAACGCTTCGCCAAAACTCACCCGGAATATTTCGCGATGACCGCGAACGGAGACCGGCATGACGGCTCGAAGATCACGACCAGCTACCACAAGCACGGACATCTCTGCTACAGCTCCGAAGGACTCAAGGAAGAAATCTATCAGGACGCGGCGGCGTGTCTGACCGGCAAACCGGCTTCGTCGCGCGGGATCAGCAAATGGTCCCCACGCTGGAACACCGAACACGTCGATCTGGCGCCGAACGACGGCATGCTCTGGTGCCAGTGCCCGAAGTGCAAGGTGATCCAGGCAAAAGGACAGCAGGCGATGAGCAACCACATCTGGGGATTTGCCTGCGATATCGCCGAACGGCTGAAGAAGAACGGCATCAAGGGCTATGTCATGATGGACAGCTACGGCCAGTTCAGTATGAAACCTGAGCGGACCATTCCGGACAACGTTATGATCGGAGTGGCAGTCAGCGGTGCATGGGGAATGAACAATGAAAATGTGCGCACCCGCAGTCAGCGGCGGCTCCGGGAATGGTCCGAAACCGCCAAAGCGAAAGTCAAGACCTGGACCTACATCACCAAGGCGAGCGCGGCGGTGCCGGTCGTCCCGAATTTCACTCCGCGCGCAGTCGGAGCGTTTTACAAATCGGTGAAAGATTACATCTTCGGCAGTTTCCTTGAAGCGGGCAGCGACCACTGGATGTACGGCTTCCTGAACTGCTATGTCTTTTCCAAAGTCATGTGGAACTGGGACACCGACGTCGAACAGCTGATCGACGAACACTGTCGTCTGATGTATGGTGCGGCCGCGCCGCAGATGGGCAAATTCTACCGCGAACTTGAAAGCATCTGGATGAACAACATCGTCAAAGACATTGTGCACACCTCATGGGGCGACAACTGGAAAATCCCCACACGGCGCGAAATCTGGACGAAAATCTATTCGCCCGAAAAAATCAAAGAGATCAGCACCCTGCTGGATCAGGCGGGAAAAGCCGTCGCCAAAGACGCGGCTTCCCTCAAGCGCGTAAAATTCATGCGCGAACAGCTGTGGCAGCCGGTAATTGACGGCGCCAAAGCGTTCCAGGCGGAAACCGCCAACCGGACCGCGTGGACTCTCTGCGCCGCCGAAGCGGGAAAGATCACGCTGGACGGCAAACTGACGGAACAAGCGTGGAAAAAAGCCGATGCCGTCTGGCTGGGAGCCAATCCCAACGCCAAAAAGACGGAAGTACAGACCAAGGTGAAGATGCTGCAGGATGCCGATTACTTCTACTTCGGTTTCGAGGCGGACGAACCGGAAACGGACAAGATGCTGGCAGTGATCAACCGCACCCCGGACAACGGTGAAGTCTGGCGCGACAACGGCGCGGAAATCTTCCTTTCCGCCGAACCGTCCAGCGAATTCATCTATCAGTTCATCTTCAATTCCGCCGGATGCAAGTCCGATATGAAAAATACGCTGTTCAGCGTCGATCCGAAATATGATTCCGGGTTCGAGGTGAAAACGAACGTGGTCGCCGGTAAAAGATGGACGGCGGAAGTCCGCATTCCGCGAAAGGCCCTGCCCGAACTGGTCGGACGAAACTCCATCGTCGGCAACTTCACGAGGCACCGTGTACTGAAAGAACAGAAGATCGGAACGGAATTCTACGCATGGTTCCCGAAAAAACGCAACATCCCGGAAGATTGCGGCAATATCCAGCTTGACGGAAAGAAACCGGAAGGCAATCTGATCAAGCTCGCCGATTTCGAGGGTTCTGTCCATGGCGTGCGGCACCTGGGTACAGGTTGGAGCGCCGTGGGCAAAGGTGCGGTCCTCACGCTGGATAACGCTTTCTTCGTGGCCAAAGGCGCTTCGCTTCTGCTGGAAGGAAATTGCAACGCCGTCCGGCAGAGCATCCCGGTCAAACCGGACAAACAATATAAACTGAGTTTCTTCATCCGGACGGAAAAACTGACCCCGGGCTTCCGCGGGATCATCCGTTTCGGCGGTGACCCCGCCCCTGCCCGCTACATTCTCGGCGACTACCGGGATTACATCCGGGATTCGGTGGAGTGGTACCGGGTTGAGAAGACCTTCCGCACGCCCAAAAAATTCGGGACACAGTATGAGCCGTTCGTCGAGTTCTTCATCGGCAAGAGCACGGGAAAATGCTGGATCGACCACGTGGAACTCTACGAGGTCCCCGAACCGGAAAGGAAATAAACAGGGCGAAGGGGAAAAGTTTTTGCCATGAACAGCACAGCGGAACCCATCCGTCCGAATTACTGTGAAGTCAATTACGACCCGCAGAAAATCGCACCTTATACGCTGGAAGACCCCTTGACTTTTCTTTCAGGCGCGAAAGTGACCGCGCCGGCACAATGGTCCGCGCGGCGGAAAGAAATTCTGGACATTTTCGCCGGAGAAATGTATGGACAGGAACCGCCCGCACCGGAAGGTGTGAAAATCGAGCTCGTCGAGGGAAAAGAGGGCGCGCTGGCCGGGTTCGCCGTACGCTCCCAGTATCGGATGTGGTTCAAGGCGGACAAAAGCGGTCCCTGCCTCGATTTTCTGGTCCTGCGGCCCCTGTTCGGCACCCGAAAGGCGCGGCCGGTGATTTTTCTCAACTACCAGGGGAATCACAAGCTGATCCCGGACGGGGAAGTGGTCATTCCGGAAGGGATGTGGTCGAAGTATACGGAGGACCATCAGGTCTCGAAGGAGCGGGGTACTCAATGCGATCCGAATCAGGACTCGGTTCTTCCGGTCGGGATGCTGCTCAGCGCGGGATTCGCAATCGTCAGCTGCTGCTATGCCCAGATATCTCCCGATCCGACGCATGAAGAAAAGGAAGCGCGTTTCCGGCAGGAGCCGTTCGCCTACACCAAGATTTTCGAGCTGTGGGGTCCGCGGGATGAATCCCGGACGGACAACATCACCGCGCTGGGTGCGTGGGCGTGGACGCTTTCCCGTGCGCTCGATCTGGCCGAAACCATTCCAGAGCTGGACGCGAAGCACAGCGTCGTGACCGGCTGTTCGCGTCTGGGCAAGGCCGCGCTGCTGGCCGCCGCACGGGACGAACGGTTCGCCAGCTGTGTTCCCATCCAATGCGGCGGAGGCGGCGCCACGCTGGCCAAACGGGATTTCGGGGAAAATGTTGCCACCGAAGTCAGAATGTTCCGGCACTGGTATTGCAAAGCCTACGACAAATATGCGAAAAATCCGGCGAGGCTATTGACCTTCGACCAGCATTTGCTGCTGGCGGCGGTGGCGCCGAGAAAACTGCTGATTGCCGGATTCGACAATCCGTGGTTCGACACCGAAGGCGAATATCTGGCCTGCAAAGCGGCTTCGCCTGCGTGGGAACTCCACGGCAAAGCTCCGTTCCCGGACGTGCCGTTTCCGGGGGATTTCGACACTTCCGCCATTGGTCCGTCGCTGGGGTATTACCGCCGCAGTCAGGGACATGGGATCGCGTGTTTCGACTGGCTTCAGTTGATGCGCTTTGCCGGGATGAATTGATTTCCAAACGGAAAAACTCGGAACGGAATACCCGCCGCACGTGGAATTCACCATCGGCAAGAGCACGGGAAAATGCTGGATCGACCACGTGGAACTCTATGATCTGGACGAAGCGGAAAAGAAATAACTTTCCGACCCGCGGCAGATGCGTTTCGCAGGCACATAACGGTTTTCAGCGGCGAAGGAATTTCCTGTCTTTCGGGTGAAAATGCCCCGGACCCGGACCGCCTTTGCCGTGACCGCCGTCGCGGCGGTGTTTGAGCATGGTCAGCTGGGTGCGGCGTTCCTTCAGACCGCGGTTGACCTCGATCACTTCGCCGGAAGCGGTCTTGCCGGAACAATACATCGCCGCGCCCATGGTCAGCGGCAGGGGAATGTAATCCTGCGCCTGCTGCGGACTCCAGTGATGCGAGGCGAGGAAATCGTCCACCACCTTCATTTCCGAGGCCGTGCAGCCGGGAAAGTTGGAGATGAACAGCGGGATCAGATATTGTTCCTTGCCGCATTCGCGGCTGACACGTTCGAAGATTTTCATGAACTGTTCCAGTTCGCCGCTCTTGCCTTTGCGCATCAGCGCCAGCACCCTCGGATGAAGATGTTCGGGCGCGACTTTCATGTGTCCGGAAACATGATGGCGGATGATTTCCGCGGTCAGATCGGGCTGCATCAGCGCGAGGTCAAGCCGGATGCCGGAGTTGATGAAGACGTGTTTCACGCCCGGTTCGCTCCGCATGCGGCGGAGCAGATGGATCAGCGCGCGGCCGTCCGCCTGATAATTCGGGCAGGGATTGGGGAACATGCAGCTGGAACGGCGGCATTTGGCGCAGATCGCGCGGTCCTTCACGGAATTGCCGTAAATATTGCCCGCCGCGCCGCCGACGTCGCTGACCGTGCCGCGGAAAAAATTCTGCTGTTTCAGCCGCGCGAGGCTGCGCATGATCGACTCCTCACTGCGGGAGACCACGTGCCGGCCCTGATGCGCCACGAGTCCGCAGAAGGCGCAGCCGCCGGGACAGCCCCGGACCGCCTGAATCGAATCGCGGACGGTCATATAGGCGGGAATCGGCTCTTTGTAGGAGGGATGCGGCAGCCAGGCGTAGGGCAGTTCGCTGACGTGATCGAGTTCCTCGGTGGTCAGCGGCGGCTGCGGCGGCTCCACGACCACGTAGCGGCCGTTGGTCTCCTGCACGAGTTTCCGGCCGGACCAGGGATTCATCTCGTATTCGACCGTGACGGTTTCGCGCATGATGGCGTCCTTGTCGGTTTTGATCTCGTCGAACGAGGGGAGCATCACGAATGAATCATCGATTTTGAGTTCGGCTGAGGCTTTGCCGCCGAGATAGCGCGCGGTGCCGGGAATGCCGGCGAGGTCTTCGCCGCGTTCGAGCCGGCGGTAGATTTCCGGCGTGGACCGTTCGCCCATGCCGTAGACGAGGATGTCCGCCTTGGATTCGACCAGCAGACTGGGGCGCATCTTGTCCTGCCAGTAATCGTAATGGGCGACGCGGCGCATGCTGGCCTCCATGCCGCCGAGCACGGTCGGGATGCCGGGGAAAGCGCCTTTGCAGAGCTGGGTGTAAACGACCGAGGCCATCGGGGGTTTGAGTCCGGTCCGGCCGCCGGGCGAATACATGTCGTCCGAGCGGAGGCGGCGTCCGACGGTGTAGATGCAGACCATCGAATCCATGTTTCCGGCGGTGATGCCGCAGGCGATGCGGGGACGGCCCATGACTTTCACCGAATCCGGATTCTTCCAGTCCGGCTGGGCGATGATGCCGACGCGCCAGCCGTGATCGAGCAGGAGCCGTCCGATCAGCGCCATGCCGAACGCGGGATGATCGACGTAAGCGTCGCCGGTGACCAGAAGGATGTCGAGCTCCTCCCAGCCCAGCTGGTCCATTTCCCGTCTGGACATCGGGATGAATTGCGGTTTGAGATTCATGGTGTTTCCGTTCCTTGCCGCGGGGATTCCGCCGCGGCTCCGGCGGGTAATATAGCACAAAAAAATCCGGGGTCAACGGGAAAACCTGCGGAGAGAGCAAATTTCCTGCGGGAGAACCTTGCAAAACGCACCCGGAAGCTGTATATTACAAGTGTTGCAATCGAAATTGAAAACAGAACAGGTGCGGACATGAAAAACGGAAATCGGAACGGTCGGTATGTCGAGCTCATGGACACAACTCTCCGGGATGGCGAACAGACTCCGGGCGTGGCATTCACGCCGGCGGAAAAACTCGGGATCGTCCGCCTCCTGATCAACCATCTGCATCTGGACCGCATGGAAATCGGGTCCGCCCGGGTTTCCGAAGGCGAACGCAAAGCCATCACCGACATTCTGAAATGGGCGGAACACCGCGGCTGTGCCGAACGCATGGAAATCCTCGGATTCGTGGACGGCGGCAAATCCGCGCAATGGATTCATGAATCCGGCGGACACGTGATGAATCTGCTGGCCAAAGGTTCCGAACGGCATTGCCGGATTCAGCTCCGCAGGGAACCCGCCAAACACCGGGCCGAAGTCTGCGCGGAGATCGAAAACGCCGTCAAGCTGGGACTGACCGTGAACGTCTATCTGGAGGACTGGACCGGCGGCATGGAACACTCTTTCCCGTATGTGTATGAATTTTTCCAGGCGCTGGCGGACTGTCCGATCAACCGCATCATGCTGCCGGACACGCTCGGGATTGTCACGCCGGACCGGCTGACGATGTATCTGGAATGGATCTATTCCGCTTTCCCGGACGTCAAACTGGATTTCCACGGACACAACGACTACGGACTGGTCACGGCGAACTCGCTGGCGGCCGTCCGCGCGGGCGTGTCGGGAATCCACACCACGATCAACGGACTGGGCGAACGCACCGGCAATCAGCCGCTGTCCCAGCTGGTGGTCACGATCCACGATCATACGGACCGCCGCACCCGCATCGCCGAAAAGGAAATACAGCACGCTTCGGAAGTCGTGCAGGCGCTTTCCGGCAAACGCTTCGGCTGGAACATGCCCGTGGTCGGCAGCGACGTATTCACGCAAACCTGCGGCGTCCATGCCGACGGCGACAAAAAAGGCAATCTCTACATGAACCGGCTGCTGCCGGAACGATTCGGACGCAACCGCAACTATGCGCTGGGCAAACTCTCCGGCAAAGCCTCGCTGGATCAGAATCTGGCGCTGTTCGGGATCGAAGAACTGCTCCCGGACCAGCGGCAGAAGGTCCTCGACGAGATCGTCCGGCTCGGCGACCGCAAGAAACAAGTCACGCCCGCCGATCTGCCGTTCATCATCTCCAACGTGCTGCGGACCCCCACCAGCGGACGGATTCAGATCATGGATTATTCCGTCGAATCACGCATGATCAGTCCGCCGAAAGCGACGGTCACGCTGCGGATCGACGGCACGGAAAGCGTGGCTTCGGGTTCCGGCGACGGCGGTTACGACGCTTTCGTCAAAGTGCTCCGCCGGGAACTGCGCAAACACGGGATCGTGCTGCCGAAGCTGGCCGATTACGAAGTGCGGATTCCCCCCGGCGGCAAAACCGACGCTCTGGTCGAAAACACCATTGTCTGGGAACTTCCCGGCGGACGGCGGCTCACCACCACCGGCGTGGACAGCGACCAGATGCACGCCGCAGTCATCGCCACGCAGAAAATGCTGAATCTGGTAGTCAAAAAATAAAACCGAACAGGGAGAAGGATCATGAAAAAAGGAAATGGAGTCAAACAGCGCTATCAGAGCGCCAAAGCACGTTACGCGGAAATGGGAATCGACACGGATCAGGCGCTGGCCGCGCTCGAAAAAATCCCGATTTCACTCCATTGCTGGCAGGGCGACGACGTCAACGGATTTGAAAAAGACGCCGGAGGCACCTCCGGCGGCATCCTCGCCACCGGAAACTATCCCGGCTGCGCCCGCACTCCCGAAGAACTGCGCGCCGATCTCGACCAGGCGTTCCGCCTCATTCCCGGCGCCAAACGACTGAATCTCCATGCCATCTATCTGGACGCGAAAAAAGCGGTCGAACGCAACAAGATCGAACCCCGCCATTTCCAGAGCTGGATCGACTGGGCGAAAAAACAGAAAGCCGGTTTGGATTTCAATCCGACTTATTTCGGTCATCCGAAAGCCGCCGGCAATCTGACGCTGTCCAGTCCGGACAAAGGAATCCGCGACTTCTGGATCGAACACGGGATCGCCTGCCGCAAAATCGCCGCCGCCATGGGCAAGGCGCTCGGAACGCCGTGCATCATGAACACCTGGATTCCCGACGGATTCAAGGACATCACCGTGGACCGCGCCGCCGCCCGGAAACGGCTGGTCGGTTCGCTGGACGCCATCTTTGCGGAAAAACTTCCGGCCAAATACATGCGCGACGCCGTGGAATCCAAACTCTTCGGCATCGGCGTGGAATCCTGCACCGTGGGCTCCAATGAATTCTACCTCGGATACGCAATCAAAAACAACCTGCTGCTCTGCCTCGACTCCGGTCATTTCCATCCGACGGAAGTCATCAGCGACAAGATCAGCGCGGTGCTGCTCTTCGTCGACGAAATTCTGCTCCACGTGAGTCGGCCCGTGCGCTGGGATTCCGACCACGTGGTGCTGTTCGACGACGAACTCCAGAACATCGCGGCCGAAATCGTCCGCAACGATCCGAAACGGGTCCATATCGGACTGGATTACTTCGACGGAACGATCAACCGGCTCGCCGCCTGGACGATCGGCACGCGCAACATGCAGAAGGCTCTGCTGGCGGCACTGCTGCAGCCGCAAAAAGAACTGGCCGCGCTCGAAAAGAAGGCGTCCAACACCCGCAAGCTCGCGCTGCTGGAAGAACTGAAAGCGCTCCCGATGGGCGCGGTGTACGATTATTTCTGCGCCAGACACGATGTGCCGGTCGGTTTCGATTTCATGCCGGAAATCGAAGCCTATGAAAAGAAAGTTCAGTTCAAACGGAACTGAACGGAGAGCATTATGAGCGTTCTTGATCTTTCCTGCGCCTTTCCGCCGGAAACAGTCAAAAAAATCCGTCTCCGGGAAATCCCTTTGAAATCCGACCGGACCGCCTACACCGGCATGGTCTACGATTTCGAAGTCAACTCGATGGACGGCAGCTACATCGACCTGCCGGGACACATCCGCGAGACCGACAACGGCGAACGGGCGGACAATGTGCCGATGGAAAAATTCTACCGGGTGCCGTGCTCGGTGATCCGACTGAACCGGACCTCGGGCAGCGGTGCAGTCTCCGCCGCCGATCTGGAACGGGCCTTCGGCGGGAAAGTCACGACCCCGGCACTGATGATCAATGCGCTCGGTCCGCTGGAACCGAACGAGATCGACATCCGGAGCGTCTGGCTGGATTTCAGCGCACTTGACTGGATGATCGAAGCCGGAATCCGGCTGCTGGTGTCGGACATTTACGAAAGCAAAGCGCTGGAAGGCGTTTTCCTGAAACTTTTTCAGGCGGGAATCAGCACGGTCTGCGAGCCGCGCGGCATGAACCGTATCCGCGGGAAGACCGTGGAACTGACCGTTCTGTTCCCCAAAATCGCTTTGCTGACTCAAATCCCGTGCCGGATTCTGGTCGACGATACGGAACCATAAAATCAAAAACCATCAGGGAGGAATATCTGCCATGAATCATTTGGAAATCGCGAAGGGACTGCGGTCTCTGGGTCTGAAAGAAGGCAGCATCGTACTGCTTCACAGTTCTTTTTTGAGTCTGGGCAAAGTGAACAACGGTCCCGGCGAAGTCATCAAGGCGTTTCGGGAAGTGATCGGCAAAAGCGGCACGCTGCTGGTGCCGGCGTTCGGACAACTCGGCGTACTGGTGGAGGAAGTCAAGCATCTGCCGGGCACGATCATCAGCTCCTGTCCGTTCGGGACCGTGGCGGCCTGCGGTCCTGCGGCGAAGGCGCTCTGTCAGGACCACTGGAAAGCGGAAACCGCGCACGGCAAGGGCACGCCTTACACCCGTCTGGCGGAAAAAGGCGGCTTCATCTGTCTGCTCGGCGTGGACCAGGACCGCAACACCTCGCTGCACAGCATCGAAGCGCTGCTGGAACTGCCGTATCTGAAAACGGTCTCCCGCACGTTCAAGAATCCTATGGGCAAGGAGGTCACCCGGGAATACCGCTTTTATCCGGGACCGCACCGCGACTTCATCGGACTCGACCGTCTGCTGCTGGATTCCGGCGCGATGAAAGTCACCCGGATCGGCAACGCGCAGGTGCGGCTGATCGAAAGCGCGCGGATGTTCGAAGTGCTGCTCGCGGCCGGAGCGGAATGCCCCGACCTGGTTTTGTGCGACAATCCGGAATGCGCGGACTGTGTGACGCAGCGCGCGGCGATCTACGCGGCGGAAATGGCGAAGGAATCCTTCCGCCTGACCGCATCCTCGCGTCTGGCCGGGCGGTATATTCCGGAAATGATCGAGAATCTTCAGCGGGAAGGCATCAGCCGGATCGAGCTGGATTATCTGCAGGGGAAAATCTGCGGCACGCTGCCGGCGGAAAAACTGGCGGCGGCGGTCCGCGAACTGACCGAGGCGGGAATCGAGGTTTCCGGTCTCCGGATGCCGGTCCTGCCGGACGAACCGGAAAAACTGGCGGAAAAACTCATCGCGGCAAAGATCGGCCGCGTCATTCTGCCGCTGGCGGGTTCGGCCAAAACGGTGAAAGCGCTGGCCAAGGCGGGATTGACCGTATCGCTCTGCAACATCGCGCAAAGCGCCAAATCGGTGGCCCGCGAATTTTCCGACCTGCTCAAAAAGGAACCGGAGACGCTGTTCACATTCAACCCGGCGGAATTTGCCGAAGCGGGCGAGCATCCGTTCCTGTATTCCTACCGGGTCGGCCGGTTTATCAAGACCATCGGCCAGCTGGATATCTGCGACGGCACCTGGACCGGCGAAGCGACGGAACTGGCCGGCGGCAACGGCGAGATCAAGGAACTGATCTCGATTCTCCGCTGCGGCAATTTCTCCGGCTGGTTCTGTCTGGGCGGCGGGTCGGTCTATCCGGGCAGTCTGTCGGAAGCGGCGGATAATTTCCGGCTGCTGCTGAAAAACATGTAATCCGGACCGGAAACAGGTAAAAATCCGGAAAAAAGGCTTTCCCCGCTTGACGTTCCGGGTTTTGCGGTGTAAATTATTCGAATTGCGGGTCTGACCGCAATGCTGTAAAAAAAGGAGGAGTTTATTATGGCGGCAAAAGTTGATGCGAGCAAATGCGTCGGATGTGAAGCTTGCACGGGAACCTGTCCGGTGGGCGCGATCACCATGAAAGACGGTGCGGCGTCTGTGGACGAAGGCACCTGCATTGATTGCGGAGCCTGCGTGGCCGGCTGCCCGGCTGAAGCAATCTCTCAGCAGTAATCCGATTCCGGATTCAAAAAAACGGCCCGATTTCAAACTCGGGCCGTTTTTGTGTACCGATGCGGGAAATTCTGCAGCAGGATCGCGCCGTCACAGCGTGGACGGAACGATCTGCAAGGCGTTTTTCACGGGTTCATCGGAAATCAGGATGACATATCCGCCGCCGCCGCAGCCGGTCATTTTGCAGCCGAAGACCTGATCGCGGTATTTTTTCAGGGTAGCGTGCAGTTCATCCGTGGCCATGCTGGGGAACATTTCCAGCTGAGCTTCCAGACAAAGCGAAGTCGCACGGCCCCACGCCGCGGTATCCCGCGCCCGGATCGCCTGCCAGCAGCGCTCGGCGGAATCCGCCAGTTTGCGGATGGATGCCTCGTTTATGTTCTTCCCGGCGAAGACATCATAACCGGACTGACGGGGCCGAAGCGGGATCAGATACAGGTGGTCGTGCACGTAGGACAAAGTCTCCTCCGAACAATCGGATTCGATGGAAACCGGCCAGTAGCCCTGATCGAAATTAAGCTTGTTGAGACCGGGCATCAGGATACCGAGCTGGTCTTGAGCTCCGCTGATATTGACTTTCCCGGGCGGATTTTCCATGCAGAACAGCATCCGGGCCAGTTCCTGCCGGTCTCCGAGCGGAATCTGTCCCTGCCAGATATCCATTGCCATCTTCCGGGAACTGGTCGCCATTCCGCTGCGGTCATTGAACTCGCAGCTGGGTTCGATCTGGAGCGTGATCACCGCTCCGGGCAGAATCCGGTTGATGAACGGCTGATCCATCCAGCCGCCGCAGAGCTCCACGCGATAAGGAAGATGACATTCCTTCCGGATCGCGGTGGTGGACCGCGCGGGCAGTCCTTCATGCGGCAGACGTTTGCTGACGATCAGCTGAATGTGATGTTTCCGGCAGAACTCCTCCTTGGCCGGCGTGAAACCGTCGGTGTTCACGAAGAAGATATCGGGTTTCAGCGCCTCCACTTCCGCCTCGAAATCCATGATGCCGCTGCCTTGGTTGATCCAGGCGTCCTTCACACAGCGGAGGGCCTTGATCATATACAGCCGTTCCGCCTCGGAATTGATGGTCTTCCGGTTTTTCAGCGCGAAAATGGTCTGGTCGGAACCGAGTCCCACGTAAAGGTCTCCCAGCTCCGCCGCTTCCTGAAGAAAAGCCACATGCCCGCTGTGCAGCATGTCGTAACAGCCGCTTACAAAAACTTTTTTCACCATGATCTGACAACTTTCATCTAATGAGATTTTCAAATCCGGACAGCAGAACCTTCCAGTGCCGGATCGAAAAAATGGAGCCAGCTGTCGGATTTGAACCGACGACCGACGGTTTACAAAACCGTAGCTCTACCACTGAGCTAAGCTGGCACAGCGACAACGCCGCAGGGAGTAATATGCCACAAAACGGCAAAATTTCAACCGCGGGAAAAATGGCAGCAGGTTTTTTTCCCGTTTTTTTTGCCCCGTTTCGTAGAGAATGCACGTTCAGCGGCGCAAACCGTTCAGTCCCAGCTCAGGGAATCTTCCGGTCATACGGTAATACTGCCTCCGAACCGGGTCCGATGCGGGGTCCAACAGGGCGGCGCTGGAAATCATGCGCAGGGCCAGGGTCCGGCGCCCCGAATAGTAAAGTTTCTGCGCTTCCATGCAGAGAGTCGCGGCCCGGACCCGGTCCAGCGGCCGGATCACCCGGAAAACCGTGTAGACTCCATCCAGATAACGGTATTCGCGCGGCGGTTCGACCCGATAGAACCAGAGCAGCTTGTCCGGGAAATAGCGCATGAGATTGGCCGGAGAATCGCCTCGTATCTTTTTCGCGCCCGCGATATACCTGTCGGAATAAATATGCAGCGGCCCGACGCAGCCGTGATTGTAAACCAGAAAATCGGCATTCAGCCCGGCGCAGAACTCCGCCAGCTGCCGTTCGTCGCCGTGATACAGCAGGTTCAGATACTGCTGCACCGGTCTGCGGATTCGCGCCAGTCCGAACTGCGGCTGCAGCGCGATTCCCATTCCCGCATAGCATTTGAGCATCGGACCGAGTCCGAAATCGGTGATCACGGCTTTGCCCGAAGGTTTTTCCTGCCGGAACCAGGCGATCAGATCGGCGGTTTCCTTCATGCGGACATCATAACTGTAATTCCTGCGTCCCAGCAGCGAAACGGCGGTTTCCAGCAGAAACAGGACCACCAGACAGGTCACCAGAGCGCCCCGGACGGTTTTGAGCAGGCGGCGTTTCCATTTTCCCGGGTCGCGATGCAGACTCAGGCGGACCGCCCGCAGCAAATCGTCCAGCAGCAGCATCAGCGCGGGTGCCAGGAACAGAATCAGGAATTCATGATACCGGACGATATAAATGAATCCGACCGTAAAGATCACCGTAAATGTGAACGGGAACAGCGAGCGCGGCAGATTTCGTCTGAGCATCCCCGCGGGAGTCAGGAAAAACGGCGCAGCCAGCAGCAGAAAATAAAACAGTCCCAGCGAAAACGGGGTAAACCGGATCACGTCGTTGAGTTTTTTGAAAATGAACCGGGGCCTCGCAACGACTCCGATCGAGGGAAAATACGTCACCAGAATGTTCCAGTCGGTCGAGTGCATGGCCGGAGTCCACATCATCCGGGCGTCGTAGGTGAGTTTGTCCGGATCGCGCGGTTTCATGTTGTGATACTTCAGCTTGGCCGCGGTCAAATCGCTGAAATGACTGTAATGGGAAACGTAATACGGCGTTTTGACCGCGAAATTCCAGAACAACCAGAGGGAACCGCCCAGCACGGCCAGCACCAGAAGCCGGGTCAGGAACCCGCGGCGGAGCCGCCGGACGCGGCAAAACATCACAAACGTCACCAGCGGCAGCAGCACTACGACCAGCGGCGACATAATGGTCTGGTAGGTCTGATTGAACGGAATCACCAGCGAACTCAGAACCACCGCACCGGCGATGATCAGCCACGCTTTTTTCCGCCGGACGGAAATCCGGCCGCAGAAAAGCCATCGTCCCAGTTCGAACAGCGTCAGAACGCTGAAAAATCCCAGACACAGGTCCCAGGTGGAAAAAGCGGTGAACGCCGCCAGAAACAGCAGTGCATAAAGCCAGCGGGACCCGCGCGTATAGCAGGAATAAAGCAGCAGCAGAAAACCGGAAATCACGGGCAGGGCGAAATTGCCCCGGATGATGTCCTGGCCCGTGGAACGCGCAATCGCGCTGATCGCCACGGCGTGAAACATGCCGCCGCAGAACGCCAGCGAGGTGCGGCATTTCAACACCAGAAGCAGCAGAAAGACAAAGCCGGACGACAAACTGATCCACAACCGCAGCTGAAACGCGGTCCACTGCGCCAGATAAACGTTGTCCTGGAACCGTTTTTCCTGCGGAGACGGCTCCGGATCGGGGAAGAAGACCGACTTGATCCGGTAGCCCCAGCCGAGGAACCACTCCAGCCCCATGATCATCTGCCGCCAGGGCGCGATATCCTCCAGTCCGTGCAGATTTTTGTCGGAAGCGGACACCCCGCGGCCGGCGGCAATGTCCTGAATATATCCGAACATCATCGCGCACTCGATCGAATACGGCATGAAATTGTGATGCGTCACGGGCAGAAACTGACCGAAGAAACTCTGTCTGACCGCGGGCTGATCGCGGATGATCGAAGCGATGGACGCGGCTTCGCGGTTGTAGTTGTGGGTGCGCATGGCGAAAGCGGTCAGCACGCAGATCGCAAACAAGGCGAAGTTCCGCCAGTTCGGATGTTTTCGAAAGAAATTCAGCAAGATTCAATAAGCCTTTCTGAGTTGGGTGGAGGGGATGTTGAGTTCCTGCCGGTATTTGGCCACGGTCCGGCGTGCCACCTCGAATCCGTTTTTACGGAGCAGGGCGGAAAGTTTGCTGTCGGACAGCGGTTTGGCCGGGTCTTCGGCCTCCACCAGTTCGCGGATCATATTCTTGATGGAATGAACGGAAACTTCCTCGCCGTCCTCGGACTGAAATCCGCCGGAAAAGAAGAACCTCATTTCGAACAGTCCCACCGGGGTCTGGATATATTTGCCCGCCACGGCCCGGCTGATGGTGGTCTCATGCAGACCCAGCCGGTCGGCGGCCTGCCGCATGGTCATGGGTTTGAGTGCGCGCGGACCGTATTTCATGAAATCATATTGCGCATTCACGATCAGCGCCGCGATGCGGTGAATCGTGCTTTTGCGCTGTTCCAGACCGTGTATCAGCGCTTTGCCGGAATCGATCCGGGCCCGCAGATAGGCTTTGTCCTCCGCGGCCAGCGCGGGATTTTCCAGCATCTTCTGATAATTTTTGGAAATCGTCAGGCGGTCGGACGGAAAGTCGTTGTCGACCAGCACGAAATCGTCGCCGTCGGGAATGACCGTGACTTCCGGCACGATATACGGCTCGTGACGGCTTTCCAGACCGGCGCCCGGGTGCGGATTGAGCTGCCGCAATTCCGCGATCAGAGCATTCAGCGCCGCCATGTCGAGCTTCATCGCGGCGGCGATCTGCGGCAGACGGTTGTGCGCAAGATCGTCCAGATGGTCGCGGATCAATTCGTCCAGCCGGGCGTGATCCTCCTGCCGACGTGCAGTCTGAAGCAGCAGACACTCGCGCAGATCGCGTGCGGCAATGCCCGGCGGATCGAACGACTGCACCAGTTTCAGCGCGTCCTCCGCCTCGGTCATGGAAGCGGCGGCGGACTGCGCGGCATCGGGCAGAGTTCCCTGAAAATAACCGTTTTCATCCAGACTGCCGATCACATATTCGGCACACTGGCGCACCTTTTCCGGCACTTCCGCGAACCGGAGCTGTTCCAGCAGCGCATCCTGCAGCGAGGTTTCGGCGACTACGGAATCGAACAGGAACTGCCGTCTGCTTTCGGCTTCCTCGGAACTTCCGCCGAAATCTTCTTCTCCGGATTCCAGAATCCGGTCCAGATGCTCTTCATAATCTTCACGGTTGGAGTCCATTACAGGAACATCTCCGCCGTCCCCCGGCAGTTCCGGTTCGGAAGGCTTCTCCTGCAGGGGACCGGCATTCTCGTCCAGTTCCAGCACGGGATTCCGGGCCATTTCCTCGGCGATCCGGTTCTCCAGCTCCATGACCGGCAGGGAAAGCAGAGACAGCGCCGCCAGCTGCTGGGGCGCCAGCGACAAATTCTGCTTCAGTTCCTGACGATTCGTCAGATCGTTCGAGATTTCCATGCCTCACCCAAAAAAATATAAAAAATTTTTCCCTGTTCCGGTTTCTTTTTTCCGGGAATGAATTATAATAACCCATAAATCGTAAAAAAACAAATTGAAATCGCATTTTTATTGAAGCAAAATCAGATAACAGGAGAAAAATCATGTCAGGGAAATTCGGGATCACCGTCCTCGGCAGCGGCAGCCGGGGCAACGCCGCCGTGATCCACGGGCCGGACGGTTCCATGCTGCTGGATGCCGGATTCAGCGCCCGCGAACTGGAACACCGGATGGAACAAGTGGAAATCGAACCCGATTCCATCCGAGGCGTTTTGATTACGCACGGACATTCCGACCACACCAAAGGCTGCCGGACCTTCGCCGACCGGCATCATATTCAGGCGTATCTGACCGCACCGACGCTCAAAGAGGGCGACCGCGTCCATTTTCTGCCGGAACGGAAAACCGTGATCGCGCCGGGATCGCCGTTCGAGCTCTGCGGCGTGACGGTCGAACCCTTCACGCTGCCGCATGATGCGGTGGACACCGTCGGCTACACCTTCCGCGCCTGCGGCAAGAAAATCGGCGTGGCCACCGACCTCGGACATCTGAATCTGCTCGCCCGGCAGAAACTCCGCGGCTGCACCCTGCTCATGCTGGAAGCCAATCACGAACCCGCCCTGCTCCAGAAATCCGCCCGTCCGATCCAGCTCAAACGGAGAATCCTCAGCCGGCACGGACATCTCAGCAACGAAGACGCGCTGGACGCACTGGCGGAACTTCTCACGCCGGATTCGGTCTCCCTGGTGCTGGCTCATCTCAGCAGCGAATGCAACGATCGGGAATTTTTGACCGGAATGGCCGAAAAAGCACTGGCAAATCTCGGAAGAGAGGATATATTGCTTACTGTTGCTTTACAGGAATCGCCGCTGGAAACTTTCTGGCTGGTGCAGCAGGAGATTTGAAAACGTGTCCGATCCGCAGATAAACGGAGAAAATCAGGGGCCCGCGGCAGCCGGAGGAACCGCAGGAGCCAACGAACTGCTGGTTTCCGTTCCGCCAGCCGCCGACTATGCCAGTCCCGAACGGGATGACCGGCAGGTCAAGATATTCTGCTACAACTGCCAGCAGAAACTTGACGTGACCGGACTGCAGCCGTTCGCGCACCTGTCCTGTCCCTCCTGCGGCACCGATCTCATCATCCCCATGTGGTTCGACAATTATCTGCTGGAAGAACCCTGCGGACGCGGCGGCATGGCCTCGGTCTACCGCGCACTGGATGTCGCCCTCGACCGGGAAGTCGCGGTCAAGGTGCTCGACCCGGACGGTCCCTCCGGCATGGATTCTTTCCTGAACGAAGCCCGCACCGCCGCCACCATCAATCACTCCGGAGTCATTCCCATCTACACCTGCGGCGTGTTCCGGAAACAGGCCTACATGGTCATGCAGTTCATGTCCGGCGGTTCGCTCGAACAGAAAATGGCTCTCGCCAAAGGCGAACCGCTGCCGGTCAACGACGTCATCCAATGGATTCACGACGTCGCCGAAGGTCTGGAATACGCCGCACGGCACGGCATCATTCACCATGACGTCAAACCCGGAAACATGATGCTGGACGCCGACGGCAATGCCAAAGTCGGAGATTTCGGACTCGCCCGAAAACAGCAGGCCGTCGATGCGGAAAAGGATTCCTACGGCAGTCCCCTTTACATCAGCCCGGAAAAAGTCTCCACCGGCCAGGAAGACAGCACCGGCGATATTTACAGCCTCGGCGCTTCCTTCTATCATCTGCTGACCGGCACCCCGCCGTTCCGGCATGAAAATCTGGAAGAACTGCTCTGGATGCGGGTCAAACAGAATCCCGTTCCCCCGATCCAGCTCCGTGCCGACATCCCGCAGCAGATTTCCCTGCTCATCATGCGGATGATGAACCACTCCCCGGAACTTCGGCCCGGGTATGAGGAGATCATCCGGAATCTCAACGGAACCCTGCATCACAACACCGATACCGCATCCCTCACCTTGAGCAAAAATATGCCGCTGCCGAAAAGCGCCGACGGCATGGTGCATGCCAATACCACGTCATCGGTCCGGATCAAATCCCCCTCGGTTCTGCTCAAGCGCCGGCGCTCGTCCATCTCGCTGACCCCGCCGGACCCGCGGGCGGCAAAACCGGAGAACGGCTCGCCGGACGAGCCCGGACAACCGGAACCGCCGCCTCCGGCAAAAAATCAGTCGGCAAGAAAATTCAATCCCCTGCTCCTGGTCCTGATCCTGCTGGCGACCCTCACGGCCGTATTCATCGTCTTTTCATCGATCCAGCTCATCCGGGCGAATCAGTTTTCCCTGGAAACGGTCCGGACCGTCACCGGTTCGGAAAAATAAGGAATCTTCGGGAATCAGGAAACGCGGCGGCGTCCGCCGGCGGCGGCTTTCGACTGGAACGCCTCGTCTTCGATCACTTTCATCCGGGTCCATTTCCCGCCCCGGTAACGCAGGAAAAACACGGTTCCGGCGGTCATGATATAAATCACGATGCACACCCAGATGGTCCAGACATTGATCTTGAAATAACCGAGCACCACGGACGGCGTCGCCTGCATCAGCAAGGCCATCGAGGTCCCGGCGATCATGGAAAACAGCGTGTCGCCCGCTGCCCGGATCGCGTTGCTGTACACGATGAACAGACCGTCGAACAGCAGAAAACAGGCGATGAAGCGCAGCATGATCTTCGCGACCGTGATGATCTCCGGATTCTTATTGGAAAATCCCCAGAGCACCAGTTCCGGACGGAAAATGAAGATCAGTCCCATGAAAGTCATGTAGAGCAGCACCAGATTCCGCGCACTGCGGACCGAACGTTTCGCATGTTCGATATCCCTCGCCCCGATGCTCTGGCCGACCAGAATCGAAACGGTCTGGCCGATCCCGATCATCGGTGTGAACGCCAGAGAATTGAGTCCGAAAGCGATGCTGGCACCGGCCTGGATCACCATTCCGTAGCGGCCCAGCACGATGATGAATACGTTGAACGAGGCCAGGTCCAGCGCAAACTGGATTCCGTTCGGCAGTCCGAACCGGATCAGACGCAGGAACAGCGCCCAGTCGAAAATCTTTGAACAGGTCCCGAAATGCCGCCGCGAACTGGACGGGATGAAAAAACAGCCCGCCAGCACGAAACACGAGACCAGCGCCGAAAGGTTCGTCCCCCACGCCGCTCCGCCGATCCCCAGCTCCGGACACCCCCAGTGTCCGTAGATCAGCGCATAATTGAACGGCACGTTCAACGCGGTCGTAAGCAGATTCACCATCATAATCAACCTCGTTTTGCCGCGTCCGCTCCAGAAGGTGCAGAATGCCGTGTTGAGCAGCGGTATGATCCCGCCCAGCGAAAGCAGACGGAAATACTCCACCTCCTCCCGGATCACCGCTTCCTCATGACCGAACAGCGAAAAAAGCCAGCCGCCCCAGAGCCATCCGGAAGCCAGAAACGTTCCGCCCAGCACGGAAAGAAAAATCCCCTGCCAGACCGCCGTCCCGACCCGGTCGTAGGCACCCGCGCCGTAATACTGCGCGACGAACGTCCCGGTATAACCGATGATTCCGAGGAAAAAACATGACAGCGTAAACGAAGTCAGCCCCGCAGCCATCGAACCGGCCACGGCGGCGGAGGAATAATGGTCCAGCATGATCCGGTCCGCCAGCAGATTGACCGCGTGCGCCGAAGCCGCCAGCACCAGCGGGAAAGCGATTTTCAGCACCTCCCACATGCCGCCTTTATGAGTCAGAAATTGATTCTTCTGCAGTTTCATGGCTTTATCGCAGTTTATAGGTACGGCGCAGTTCCAGGTCCTCCTGACGCTTCCGCAGGGTTTCCCGCTTGTCCTCGAACGCTTTGCCGCGCGCCAGTCCGAGTTCAAGTTTGATCTTTCCGCGGGAAAGATACATTTTCAGCGGCACCAGGGCAAGCCCCTTTTCCTTCACCCGCTGGGCGATCCGCAGGATTTCGCGCTTATGCATCAGCAGCACCCGCGGACGGACCGGAGTGTGATTGAAGATGTTGCCGTGGGAATAGGGGGAGATATTCAAATTGTAGACGAAGAGCTGATTGCGTTCGACCCGGGCAAAGGAATCCTGCATGGAAACGGAACGCATCCGGCAGCTTTTGACCTCGGTTCCGCGCAGAGCGATCCCGCACTCGAACGATTCCAGAATCTGATAATCGTGCCGGGCCTTCCGGTTCTGCGCAATCACGCCGCCGGACCCCTCTTCCTTTTCTCTCTCTTTTTTCGTCATATCGGGGGTCCTTTTCAGTTCGGGAACCGTCGCCGGAGTTCGCCCTCATAGGCTTTCTTCCGAGGCTGGTTGGACTCGGTCAGCGATTGCCGGAAAGCCGTCAGCAGCTCCTTCTGCCGATCGGAAAGAGCCGAGGGGGTTTCCACCACGATCCTGACCAGCTGATCGCCGCGTTCGCCGCCTTTCAGAGCGGGCACGCCTTTGCCTTTCAGCCGGAGCATCACGCCGCTCTGCGTTTTTTCCGGCACACGGAGCCGGGTTTTGCCGGCCAGAGTCGGAACGTCCACCACTCCGCCCAAAGCGGCCGTGGCGAAATCCACCGGAACTTCGCAGATGATATCGCGGTCTTTCCGGGTGAAAACCGCATCGGGCAGAACGTTGATGATCACATACAGGTTGCCGGGTTCGCCGCCGTTGGTGCCGGCTTCCCCTTCCCGCGCCACGCGGAGTTTCGAGCCGGTGTCGACTCCGGCCGGAATATGCACCTGCAATTCCTTGTTCACGCCGACCCGGCCCGTGCCGGAACATTTTCTGCATGGATTGGTGTTGACCGAACCGCTGCCGCCGCAGGACGGACACGGCTGGGCCGCAGCCATTCCGAAAATGCCGCCGCCGGAAATCCGGCCGGAACCGCCGCAATGCGAACAGGTCGAACGGGACGAGCCCGGTGCCGCACCGGTGCCGGAACAGGTCGTGCAGATATCGTGCTTCAGCCGTATCCGTTTTTCGGCACCGAAAACCGCATCGCTGAATGAAATGTCCAGCCGATATTCCAGATCGGCTCCGCGTTGTCCGCGGGAACTCTTCCGTCCGCGCCGGGAACCGCCGAACATCTCGCCGAAAATATCGGCTCCGTTCACGCCGCCGCCCGCACCGCCGAACATCTGGCTGAAAATATCGTAGGGGTCGCGGAAACCGCCCCCGCCTGCGCCGCCGGCTCCGCCGAAACCGCCCGCACCGCCGCCTGGACGGAAATAATCCGAACCGAACTGGTCATACTGGGCACGTTTCTTCGGGTCGCTCAGCACGTCGTAGGCTTCCGAAACCTCCTTGAATTTTTCCTCCGCGGCCTTGTCGCCCGGATTTTTGTCCGGGTGATATTTCACGGCCAGCTTGCGGTAGGCTTTCTTCAATTCCGCCTCGGTCGCAGTTTTCGATACACCTAAAATCTGATAATAATCTTTGCTCATGGTCAAACCTCCTTTTCCTGTTCAAAAAAACAGCGGGAAAAGCGGAAGGTTTCATTTTTCTTCTTTTTCGGCCGGACCGGAACTGACCACCACATTGGCCGGTTTCAGCAGCCGGTCGCCCATTTTGTAACCGTAACACCACTGACGGATGACCTTGCCCGCCGGAACGGTGTCGGAGGCTTCCTGCGACATCGCTTCCTGCGTATTCGGATCGAAATCCTTGCCGGTGGCGTCGATCCGTTCCACGCCCAGATCGGAAAATGCCCGGTCGAATTCCGCCCGGATCATCTTCATGCCTTCCAGCAGAGTCTGCATGTTCGTGGTGGTCTCCGTCGCCGCGACCGCCATGGAGAAATGATCGAACACCTGAAAAAACGGATGCAGCGTATCGGTCAGAGTATTGTAGCGCACGGCTTCCATATCCTTGACCGCACGTTTGCGCTGATTTTCCATTTCCGCCAGCAGCCGGAGCCGTTTGTCTTCCATTTCCAGCAGCGCTTTTTCCATTTTCGCCAGTTTTTCCTCCGGAGTTTCCGGCACGGTTTTTTCCGGTGCCGGCGCGGAGGATTCGGTCTTTTCCGGCGCCGGTGTTTCCGGAGCGGTCTTCACTTCCGGTTCCTGTTTTTCCTTCTTGTCCATATCGACAGCCTCTTTCCGTATGATGTTTCTTTTAATGAATGTAAAGGGTAATATACTGCTCCGGATACCGCTTTGCAAACGGTTCCGGAACAGAATTGTTACGATTTACTGTTTTCTCCGGCAGGGGCTGCACGGAAGGTGATTTCCCCCTGGGCCGCATCGACCGTCAAGGTCATTTCCTCGTGCACTTCGCCGGCGATCAGCATTCTGGAGATCGGGGTCTCCAGCCGGTTGACGATCTCGCGTTTGAGCGGACGCGCACCGAATTCCGGATCGTAGCCTTCCTCGGCCAGCAGTTTCCGCGCGGAATCGGTCACCTGCAAGGTCACGTTCTGATCGGCCAGACGCCGCGCCAGATCCTTGAGCTGGATGTCCAGAATCCGGATAATCTGCTCCTGCTTCAGCGAATGGAAGACCAGAATCCCGTCCACCCGGTTGAGGAATTCCGGTTTGAAATGATCGCGCAGACGGCCCATCAGATCGTTTTTCAGCCGTTCCGGATCGACCTTGCCGCGAATCTCCTCCAGCAGCATGTCGCTGCCGATGTTCGACGTCATAATGATGATCGTATTTTTGAAATTGACGGTCCGTCCGTGGGAATCCGTCAATTGTCCGTCATCCAGGATTTGGAGGAAAATATTGAACACGTCATGGTGCGCTTTTTCGATTTCGTCAAACAAAATGACGGAATAGGGACGCCGTCTGACGGCTTCCGTCAATTGACCGCCTTCGTCAAAACCAACGTATCCCGGAGGGGCGCCGATCAGCCGCGAAACGCTGTGTTTTTCCATGTATTCGGACATGTCGATGCGGATGATGGCGTTCTCGTCGTCGAAAAGTTCATCCGCGAGCGCCTTGGCCAGTTCGGTCTTGCCGACGCCGGTCGGGCCGAGGAAAATGAACGATGCCGTGGGACGGCGCTGATCTTTCAGCCCGGCCCGTGCGCGGAGAACCGCATCGGAAACCGCTTCGACCGCTTCGTCCTGACCGATCACGCGTTCGTGCAGTTTTTCTGCCAGATGGAGCAGTTTCTCGCGTTCGGTCCGCACCAGTTTGCTGACCGGAATCCGGGTCCAGCGGCTGACGATCTGGGCGATATCCTCCTCATCGACCTCCTCTTTCAGCAGGCGGCTTTCGGCCGAGCTGTCGGATTTGATCTTCTTTTCGGCCGCGGCGATCTGTTTTTCGATGCCGGGGATGGTGCCGTGCCGGAGTTCGGCGGCCTTCTCCAGATTGTATTCGCGTTCCGCCTTGGCCAGTTCGGCCTTGGCGATTTCCAGACCCTCGCGCAAAGTGCGGAGCCGGGCGATATTCTGTTTTTCCGCTTCCCATTGAGCACGGAGCGTTTTGGCCTTTTCCTTGTATTCGGCCAGTTCGGAAGCAATGGTCTTCATCCGTTCCTGACTGGCGGCATCCTTTTCCTTTTTCAGGGCAGCCAGTTCGATTTCGAGCCGCATGGCATGACGTTCCAGTTCGTCGATCTCCACCGGACAGGAGTCGATTTCCGTCCGCAGTTTCGCGGCGGCTTCATCGACCAGGTCGATCGCTTTGTCGGGCAGGAACCGTTCGGTAATGTATTTGCTGGAAAGCGTGGCGGCGGCCACCAGAGCACCGTCCCTGATCTTCACGCCGTGATGCAGTTCGTAGCGTTCCTTGAGTCCGCGCAGAATCGAGATCGTGTCCTCGAGACTGGGTTCGGCCACGAGCACGGACTGGAAGCGCCGTTCGAGCGCAGCGTCCTTTTCGATGTATTTCCGGTATTCGTCGAGCGTAGTGGCGCCGATGCAGTGCAGTTCGCCGCGGGCCAGCATGGGCTTGAGCAGATTCCCGGCGTCCATTGACCCCTCGGAAGCGCCCGCGCCGACCACGGTGTGCAGTTCATCGATGAACAGGATGATGCTGCCGTTGGCGCTGGCGACCTCTTTCAGCACGGCTTTGAGCCGTTCCTCGAATTCGCCGCGGTATTTGGCGCCGGCGATCAGCGCACCCATGTCCAGCGCGATGATCCGTTTGTTCTTCAGATTTTCGGGCACGTCGCCGCGCACGATCCGGACCGCCAGGCCTTCCACGATGGCGGTCTTGCCCACGCCGGGTTCGCCGATCAGCACCGGATTGTTCTTGGTGCGGCGGGAAAGAATCTGTGTGGTGCGGCGGATCTCGTCGTCGCGTCCGATCACCGGATCGAGTTTTTCCTTCCGGGCGGCATCGGTCAGATCGCGTCCGTATTTTTCCAACGCCTCGAAGGATGCTTCGGGGTCTTCATTGGTAACCCGCTGATTGCCGCGGACTTCCTTCAAGGCCATCAGGGCTTTGTCCGTGGTGCAGCCGCAGTCCGCCAGCAGCCGGGCGCAGGGGCCCGATTCGGTCAGCAGAGCCAGCAGCAAATGTTCCACGCTGATGAATTCATCCTTCATCTCCTCGGCCTTGTTTTTTGCGGAAACCAGCAAACGGCTGAAATCGCGGGAAGGATAAGACTGACCCGCGCCGGGACCGGAAACCGAAGGGATGGCCCGGAGGGCCTGATCGGTCTTTTCCCCGACAAGCGTCAGGTCAACATTCATTTTTTTCAGCAGGGAAGGAATCAACCCCTGTTCCTGATTGAGCAATGCATGAAGCAGATGTTCCGGCCGGATTTCCTGATGTCCGTATTCCAGCGCGGTTTCCTGCGCTTTCAGCATGGCTTCACGGGATTTTCTGGTGAGTTTTTCCATGTCCATAGTCGCATCTCCTTTTTTCTTTTTTCAGTTTCAGACAGTTCTGCCAGACAATTAAGCAATTTTTATGCCATGCCTGCGCCGAAGCAGGAGATGCAGGGGAGATGAGACAATATGTCACACTTGAAGATCAGGAATGATCACTTGGAAAAGTCGTATCTGGCGGCGTAAGCCATTCCGGGCATGGCGGAAAGCCCGATCGTGAAATTGACGTAGGGAGTCCACTCTTTCTCGTAGTCCTTCTTGGTTTCGGAATACTTGCGGTCGGACCATATCCCGGCAGTCAGGGCGACGTACCAGCAGTGGAAATCACGACGGAGCGTCAGGCCCAGATCGTCGACCAGGTCGGCGTCAACGTCATAAGCGGCAAAGATGATCCCCTTCAAACGCTTATCCGGAGTGGGGAAAGCCAGTGCGGCTCTAAAATACTGATCCCGGGAAATATAGCTCCGGAATTGGGTAGTCGCGACACTCTGGGCCAGTGTACTGCCCATCGAATACAGGGATCGCTGCGCATAAGCATCGGAATAAAAATATCCGGCGGAAAATTCCCAGTTGGTGGCGATCCGGTAACGCAAACCGATATTGAGCCGGTTGATGAGGTCCCAGTCCAAACCCGGTCGGCCAACATTCTTGCGCCCGCGCCAGACTTGAACATCATGATCGCCATTGCCGCCGACGTCCAGCAGCAGTTCGGAAAAAATCTGCAAATTGCTGGTCGGATTGAATCGGAAAATCGTCCCGAGATCTCCGATGTTGTTGAATCCGTGGGCCGACTCGAAATGAAAATCCCAGTAGTTTTCCATCGACACCCATTGATAAAGCTGATTGCCCACCCGAGTCTGCAGCCGGTTCTGAATGCCCAAACGGATAAATGCCTCTTTTTCCAGCTGATCCACCTCGTCGAAATAATAAATATTCTGATAACTTTCCGTGGGCTGCGGCATATAAACCAAGTTGAAATACGGCACGGCCACATGGCGGAGCCCGTCAATTCGCCAGAACGCGTTTTTGGCAGTCTGCCAGGTGCGGTAAAATTTCATATTGCCTTCCAAACCAAGTTCGAGAGCGAAACGGTACCGGGCGCCGCCCCTGTCATCGTAATTGTTGACTTTCACCTGATAGTCCGGCCACAGATATTTCTGGTCAACCGTGAACATGCCATACAGGTCATCCACATCCACGTCTTTTTTGGATGAATCGGAATATGCGGTGAAGCGGAACAGCGCGCGCGGGATCAGGTTCAGGAAACCAAACAGCTGGAAGGGATAGTAAAATCCGTGCAGCGTGTCGAACCGGAAGGATTCATAATCTTCCGGGTCTTCGAAATACGGAGAATACAAACCCGGATAATTCTCCCGAAGGTATCTGGCAGCCGCAGCCTGGTTTACCCGTAGAGTGCCGTCCGGCTGAACTTGACGGAAACGAGCCGCAACTTCCGGCCAAAGTCCCGCCTGTTTTTCATTCAGCATCAGCTGCGAAACATTCAGATTCGGATTATCGATCCGTGAAAAATCATATTTCCGCCAGCGGGTCCGGTAATATCCGGCCGAAGTCTCACCCTGATAATAAACGTTTTTGAACAATTCCTGACGGAAGAAGTCGAAGCGGATTTCCGGCAGACGCTCCACCGTGGTAAAGAAATCATTGACCCGGAACGTGGTCTGCAGCGTGGCGGAAAAACGTTCCCCCTGATATTCAACGGCTGCATAGGAAGGCGGCTCCACATCCCGTTCATAGCGGTTCTCGAAGAAATCCTCCAGGAAATTGAAGTCGCTGATCACGTCCAGGACGCCGCGGAAATCCAGCCGCGGGGTCAGATGAGTCAAATTCGCCAGCCGGAACTCATACCGGTCCTTCGGCAGTTCGTAACGTCCGAATTTGGAAAACCATTCCTTCCGCGTATAACCATCCCCCACATCGCCCCGGTCCTCGCTCCAGAAATAATAGGGGTCGCGGTCCCGCAGATAGTAGGCAAACAATTCCGTCTTGGAATTTGCCGTCAGGATGTCCACGGTAGTGCCGAGACCCACACCGCGCTCCTGATAATAATCCACGATCAAACCGGCCCGGATCACCGCCGGTTCATCGATGATGTCGAATTCCTTGACGGTCCGCAGATAATATCCCCAGTTGGAATCGCGTCCGAATTCGAAACGGATGCCGAACGAATTGGAATCAGCCGGCTTGTAGAGGATCGGCAGCCAGAAAACCGGCACATTCCAGACATTGAGAAAATTGTTCAGCATCAGCAAGTGGTGTTCGCCGTGGTCCGGATTGTAATTGCTCACTCCCCGATTGGATTCCCGCGGCGTCAGAATCATCTCTTTGGACGCAATCCCGTAATGGGCATTGGAATCTACTTCATATTCGCAGGTAGTCATCCGCGAATTAAACATCTTCAGCTTGCCGTTCGGATACCGTTCCGCCAGATAGCCGCGGAAATACATGTATCCGGCTTTGATCAGAAAATTCCGGAACTGCAGCGCTCCGGTTTCCAGACTTCCCGAAGCGTGATCGGCGGAAAGATAGGCATTATTGTAAACCAGCGTCACCCTGATCGACTGGCGACCCGTCGGCGAAGTCGTAATCCCGTCCGCAACTACTTTTACCGAAGGATTCGTCAGCATCTGCTCATATTCTTCCGGAGACAGCACTTTATTCTCCGTGACCGTGGAGGAAAAGACCACGTGCCCCGCCGCTTCAATATCCTTGGAGATCAGATTGACCGTAATGGCATCCGCGGTCACCTGCAGATTTTTCACTCTGATGATCGCATGACCTCGCGCGATCAGATTGGACCCGACATATTCATACGAGTCCGCACTCATATCGATATCTTCACGGGAAAGCAGACTGAATTTCGGCAATCCCAGCGACCCCGCCGACATGCCGTCGCCCGATAAACCGCCGCTGCCCCCGATCGCTCCGCCGTACAGCAGGACGATGCAGCCGATCCACAGCCAGGCAGCCAGACCGATCTTCAACGTCATCTTCCGGCGGGGAAAAACCATTTTCATTCGCTTCCGTTTAAAATTCAGCTACATTTACACGATAGATAATCTACCACTGTTTTGAGCGAATTTCAAGTGAAAAATGCCGTAATCAGCTATTTTATGGAAGAAAGATCGTCCGCCGCGCACGAAATCACCTGTAATGCAAAATTACGCCGATGCGCAGTAAAGATAATGACGGCAGAAACCGCGCGGGCACCGAAGACCGGGCAGCCAAGGGCTCCGGCCTCCGGCGAAGCGACGGGAATCGTCACTCCAGTTCGACGATCGCGAAAGAGTGATAATCCAGCGTCAGCTTGAGCACGCCGCCCTGAATCGACTCGATCCGGGAACCGAAGTCGCCGAGCTTGAGCGGGGCGCGCGAAGACGGCACCCGTTCCTTTTTCCGCTGAGCATACAGCCAGTCGTAAGCCGGGTCCGGCGCAGTCATGCAGTCCGTCGCTTTGGCAAACGGCTTCAAGCCGAGTTTTTCGGCGTCGAAAGCGATTTCGAGGGATTGTTTTTCATGTCCTTTGCCGATATGGGAGATCACCGCCAGCGCCTTGTTGTTCCGTTTGTAGACGCTCACGTAAATGTCTTTTCCGCCGGACACCCGGGCCGGATTCTCCCAGTAGCCGATGAATTGCGCTTCGGGCACGCCGAACCGCCGGTAGACGCGCATGAGCCGATCGAAAATGCCGTAGTGGCAGCGGGAACCCGAAGGCAGGGTGTTGTGCGGCAGGGCGCCGGCGAGGAACGCTTTGGTGATCCGGAATTTGTAGAGTTCGGGATCCTCCTTGCCTCCGCCGTATTTGGGGAGCAGGACGTCGGTCGACTGGTAATCGGAATTGGTCAGACCGAACGGCATGGAGCTCAGTTCGCTGGCAAACATGGTCACGCCGTAAGTATCCAGAATATCCTTGCCGTTGTGCATGATGGCGCTGCTCTGCTGACGGATATGTTCGCCGTTGAAAAGATGGGTGGCGAAAGTCATGGCCGGCAGCTGAACCGTATCGGTATTGTGCAGCATGATGGCCGGTTCCCTGATTCCCGCGTCGAGCTGGACCAGACACAGTCGACGGTACAGTTCGCGCTGCGCCAGATACGGCGTCCGGCTGCGGCAGCCGTGCTCGGCATTGCTGCAGGTCGGGACCGTGCCGAAATCGAGGTAGATGCCGTCGACTTTGAACCGTTCGAGCATCTTCTTGA
>Ga0208297_1000550_pt1 | contig 68465 bp, 58 predicted proteins | sample LMS_cellobiose_e_FD_187367 | JGI IMG/M metagenome (GOLD analysis project Ga0208297, IMG submission 187367) | Rumen-fistulated moose microbial communities from Alaska, USA - LMS_cellobiose_enrichment (SPAdes) (version 2) | ecosystem: Host-associated > Mammals > Digestive system > Stomach > Rumen...
TTTTACACCTCATGCCCCGGGTTCGATTCCCCGGGCATAGGTTTTTTATTGTATTTTGGGATATTCAGGACAAAAATGAAGGGGTGTTCAGGCAGTCCTGCGTATCGGACTTTCTAAACACCCCCTTCTTTCTTGCAATCGTATATTGAAAAGATTCTGAGCTCTAGAACTCGATCAGGACAGGACAGTGATCCGAGCCAAGTACATCTGTCTGGATATCGGTATCCTGTACCTTGTCCATCAGGCGGTCCGAGACGACAAAGTAGTCGATTCTCCATCCTGCATTCTTCTCTCTTGCCCTGAATCTGTATGACCACCAGCTGTATTTCACTTCCTCTGGATGCATCTCTCTCCAGGAGTCCTTGAAGCCTCTTGAAAGAAGACGAGAGAAGTCGTTCCTCTCTTCGATAGTGAAGCCGGCATTTCTCTCATTGCTCTTTGGATTCTTGATATCCATGACCGTATGTGCAACATTGAGATCTCCGCACATGACAACAGGCTTCTTGCTGTCCAGCCTGACAAGATATTCCTCGAAATCCTTATTGAACTGCTGTCTGTAATCAAGTCTTCTGAGTTCATCCTGGCTATTCGGAACATATACACAGACAAGGTAGAAGTCTTCATACTCTACTGTGATAGTCCTGCCTTCGTGGTCGTGGATATCCACATCAATGCCGTATGATACTGACAGAGGTCTTATTCTTGAGAAAACAGCTGTACCACTGTATCCCTTCTTTTCGGCATAGCTGTAGAACTGATCATAACCCTCAAGGTCAAGAGAGATCTGTCCCTCTGAAATCTTTGTCTCCTGCAGACAGACAATATCTGCATCCTGATTCTTGAACCAGGTCATGAAATCTTTGTTCAGAACGGCTCTGAGTCCGTTGACATTCCAGCTGATAATCTTCATAGGTCAGATTATATAACAGTGCAACAATAAAATGAATATGATTAATAGTTAGTATGATAACTGTATGTTACAATCATAAAATAATATAATTATGATATTATAAACTAAAATCTAAATTTAAATATGATATTTATATATATGTATAAATATGTATATTATTGGCAAGATGAAGTAGTTCAATAGCAAAGAATAAGGTTTATGATATTATAACAATACAAGTGTATATTAAATTCTATAGTTGATTGAATAATTTCCATATCTATACAGTTTGACAGGAACCTTATGGGCACCAAGTCTTATAGAATGCCTGGAATATGATTCAGGCTGCTCGATGATCTTGTCGGTACATGCAACAAGATCGCTGAGATCTGTGTCGAGAGGCGATGACGGATCTGAATGACCACAGAACCTATAGGTAACACCTGCTGTCTTCATCCATTCAATATTATCTAGAAGATTTGCACGGTAGGTTGCTATATCACTGGATTCGTCCATGAAAAGCCACTGGGATGGTTGCTCAGCATCACCATCAAAGAGGAAGTGGGTAAGAGAATCGAGAAAGACAATGCTTCCTGGCGTATGACCAGGAAATAGCTTCCAGGTAACAACTCTGCTTCCTAGCTCGAATTTTGGAATGTTGTTGATAGGAGCAATCTCATGATGATCAAGACCTGCAATTCTTTCATTCATCCTATATACATCAAAGTCATTGGAGTGGAGATAGCTTTCTGAGAAGAATCTTGCACCCATCGCATGATCGATATGGCCATGCGTGCAGACACATATGACATTTTTGTTCGTAAGAGACGAACAGACTATGGATATATCGTTGATTCCATATCCACTGTCAATGAGCAGGCTGCAATCATCTCCTTCCAGAAGAAAGGTATTGACACCATTACCTCTGCTGAGATCAACAATAGCCCAGGTCTTCCTTGCGATTTCTACGACTTTGAAATTATTGCTCATGTTGTTTGCCTCTTATGCTCAATATATTTGCTATTCTATCTCAAGAGCGTGATACATAAAATTATTATGAGACGACGTAGACACTTGAGGTTTATATAGTTGTAAACCATAGCGTATATGTATCATATAGATGATATTATTTATGTATTATTGTATTTAAACAATATTGTATAATAGTATAACTATATTAAAAGAGTAATATATAAATGTGTAATACTATCAAAATAATAGTATAAAAAGTATCTTACAATTTAAATAAGTATGGTAATAATATCATTATGAATTTAATAAACTATAATTTATTATATTTTTTATTATTGTTTAAATACTATAATTCTATTGTATTGATACTGTTATTACTAGTATACAAAAACGGCCAAATCCAGAGTATTTGTGCTTGAAAATGAAATAATTCGCTGGATTTTGATTTCAGAATTTTCTATCTGATTCATTCAAAATGAATTAGGCCCTTAAAATTCTATTCAATATAATGAATAATTTATTTGATATCGGAACAGTATCTTATTTATATGGTTCCTATGAAGAATATATAGAAGAATATCATTTTGATATAGTTATTACCCAAAAGAAAAATTATTTCAGATGAAAATATTGTTAATTTCATTTAATCAGCATATAATTTTCTTTAGTTGTTCTTTGGAGGATTATGTCAAAAACAGTCGCTTTTCATCTTCAGAAAGGAGGAGTAGGCAAGACTACCATTTCTGGTACTCTAGCTTGTCAGTCTGCACTTTCTGGAAAGAAAACTCTGATTATTGATTGTGATCCTCAGGGAAATGTGTCCTCATGGTTTCTTGAGAGAACACCAAAGTACGAACTGGCTGATGTTCTTCAGGGGAGATGTTTTGTTGACGATGCGATTGTGAAGGTCGAATGCATCGATAATCTGTTTATCCTCCCTACATTCGGAATAGGTGGTTCGCTCAAGAATTATTCTGAGACTAAGCTGGCCGAAGAACCTTATGTTCTTCAGGATCTCGTAAACGAGGTGTCCCAGAACTATGAGCGTATAGTCCTTGATCTTTCTCCAGGTCTTGGAAGGTTGGAGCGTTCTGCTCTGATTGCAAGTGATGAAGTAATTTCTCCAATGACAAGCGAAGTGTTCAGCCTGGACGGGCTTCAGATATTCATTCATGAGCTTGGGAAGCTCAGGAAGAATATGCGCGCCAGTGTAAAGCACGACAAGATAATCATCAATTCATTCGATACAAGAATAAAGCAGCACAAGGATATCTATGCTGCAGCGCTTGAATCGGGAAACTATAAAGTCTATCAGGTACCGGTAGACCCTATCTTCAGAAAGGCTCAGGAAGCGAACAAGTGCCCGCAGCTTTTCAAATCAAGGGGTAGGGGAATGAAAGCTGCTACACTTGAAGCCTTTGTAAAACTTAATGATGACGTCTGGAAAAAGTAAAGGATTATAAGAGGTATTGTATGGCACTTAAGAGAAACGAAGAAGTTGTTGCAAATGATGTTGAAAGCCTTAGCCACAGCAAGGCAAAGGAGGTATTTGCATCCTCTAGCAGAGCAGCCAAGGAGAAGAAGGTCCTTACGACATTCTCCATTGAGCCATCCTTCAAGGCCGAGCTTGAAGAACTGTTCGATGACATGGGACTGAGCTGGGCTGCCGGTATCAGATTTGCTCTTAAAGAATTTTCCAAGAAATACAGTAACTGACTTTTTGTTTTGATATATATATATTTCCCGAAGATCGTCTCTTCGGGAATTCTTTTGCCTTTCCATACTCGAGAATCCTCCCTCCGAATGCTTCCAGATACCAGAACAATCATCTGTTTTTAGGTTATTTGACGTTTTGAGTGGGTGAAAGCAATCTGCTGATGTAGAATCTCTATCAATTATATATACTGGCACTGATCCAGCACATGCCGGTGAGTACTGCGGCGAGGGAGGTCGGAGAAAGCGACAAGAAGCTGTGGAGGGTGCTGAAGCACTGTACGGACGAGGTCCTGCCAACAAGAGAGTTCTCCGATGTCCAGGTCAACTGAAGTTCCCAAAAGCTATGATCATGGCCTAGCTCTCCACACGAAACGTCGAAAGGCCTGATTTTCTTAATTATCTTCTTGTTGTATAACAAAATAAAAATATTTGATTCTTTTTTTCTATTTCAGTAATATATATCCAATATCTGGAGGCCTGTCATAGGCACAAGTGCCTATTTCAGTTTTCGTAAGCCATCCGTCCTATATCAATCTTTAAAGGTCTGTTTTCACATGGAAAAGGAAGTCAAGAAGCTTTCTCTAGGTGAAGCTGTCGTAAAGATCCTGAACGGTATGGCTCAAGGTCTCTTCGCTTCACTCATCATCGGACTGATCATCAAGCAGATAGGTGTATATGCACACCTGGATCTGCTTGCGAATATCGGTCAGATAGCTCAGTACATGACCGGCCCTGCAATCGGTGTCGGTGTCGCATTCTCGATCGGAGCTCCTGGTCTTGCTGTATACTCTGCAGCTGCAGCTGGTGCAATCGGCGCACATACTATAGACCTTGCTACAGGTGCATTGTCTGTCGGCGAGCCTCTCGGTGCTGCAATTGCGGCCCTTGCAGGTGCGTTTGTAGGCAGAACGATAGCAGGAAAGACCAAACTGGATATCCTCCTTGTTCCACTTTCGACTATCGTCGTAGGTGGCCTTGTAGGTATCTTCCTCAGTCCGGTCATTGCAGCCCTGATGAACGCAATCGGCGCCTTCATCAATGAGCTTACAACGCTCTATCCATTCCCGATGGGCGTGCTGGTATCTCTTGTTGTCGGACTTTTGCTGACATTGCCAATCTCGTCTGCTGCAATCTGCATTTCCCTTGGCCTTGATGGCCTTGCTGCTGGAGCTGCCTGCGCAGGCTGCTGCTGCCAGATGGTCGGCTTCGCTGTCTCCTCCTTCAGAGAGAATGGAGTAGGTGGTCTTGTAAGTCAGGGCCTGGGTACAAGCATGCTCCAGATTCCCAACATCTGGAAGAACTGGAAGATATGGATTCCACCTACGCTGACATCTATGATACTTGGTCCTGTTTCGACCTGCATATTCAGGATGACCAACAACAAGGCCGGTGCAGGAATGGGAACAAGTGGTCTTGTAGGTCAGTTCAATGCAGTTGCCTCCATGGGCCCTGGCTGTATCTGGCAGATATTGATTCTCCACTTCCTGCTTCCCGCACTCATCTCGCTCTTGATCTCCGAATTCATGAGAAAGAAGGGCTGGATAAAGCAGAATGATATGCTGTTGAGATTATAATTGAATAAAACTTATATAAAAATTGAATGGCTTAGAAGTAGATTCTAAGCCATTTTTTCAGCTGGAAATACAATCTATTATTTCTTCTTGCCGAACGGGAACTTCAGGATCTTCTCCTTTTCCTTTTCTTCCTCGTCAGCCTCTTCGATCTCATCATCATCGACATCGTCCATAACAGAGAGCACAAGCTCGTCCGTTCCATCCTCCTGAGGCTCGAACTGAACGCAAAGTGGGATATGCCCAATGATAGTGCCGGCAACTCCATTCTTTTCCGTTCTGCATTTGACATCTAGAAACCAGATGCCGGATGGATCATCTGAAAGCGATGCCGTGAAATTCTGTGACTTGTAAACTTTTGTAGGCCTTAGCATCTTACCCTCCTCAGAAAAGATGATAGCACAACGGAAAGGGCATGGAAAACAAAATCTGATAAGGTATTAAATACTAATATTATATAAATACAATATCAGAAAAAATGTATAATCAATTCAATTCATAAAACTTTTGATGATATAGTTATATGCATGGATAAAATACGTTTTGCAGTAATAGGTTCCGGTTGGAGAAGTCTCTTCTATCTCAGGATAGCCAGGGCCCTGCCAGATATCTTCGAGGTTGTCTGCGTCAAGGTAAGGAACGAGGAAAAGAAAAGGTTCATCCAGGACAACTATGGCTTTGATGTTGTAATGAGCGACGAGGAGGTGTTCGCCCTCAGGCCGGACTTCTGTGTGATTGCCGTCTTCAAGTCAGAACTCTCAGAGGTCTCCAGATTCTATCTCGAGCATGGCATGGCCGTGCTATGCGAGACTCCTCTTGCATTGGATAGGGGCAAACTGGAATCCTTCGGGAAGTTCCTTTCAGAGGGCGAGTATGCCTTCATGACTGCGGAGCAGTATTACCTCTATCCAAGATATGCAGCTCTGATAAAGGTCCTCGACAGTGGAATCATAGGGCGAAGGAACTATCTGAGAATGGGTATCTGCCACGAGTACCATGGCTTTTCGCTTACCAGAAGAATTCTTGGCTCAGAGGGCTATTTCAGGCCTGTATTTGCAAAGCGCCAGGAGTACGAGATCCGTCAGACCTACTCCAGATACGAGCACTTTACAGACCTTTCAATGAAGAAGAATCATCGTGAGGTAGTCTACTACGAGACCGATGATGGAAGGGTCATGCTAGAGGATTTCACCCCGGAGTGCTACAGAAGCCCGATAAGACCTGTAAGCTTCAACGTGGAGGGAGAGAAGGGCAGCTGCAGGGATTTTGTCTTCTATTTCCTCGATGATGAGAACGAGACCCACACACTTCCACTCGAAGTTGAAAGCCGAATTGTCCACAGGGAGGATGTGAATCCTGTGCAGCAGGATATAGAGGTCATCGACAGGATAAGATTCAATGGCAGTACCGTCTTTTCAAGCCGCTTCCCTGGTGCCGTACTGAGTGAGGACGAGTATGCGATAGCCTCTGTGATGCTTGATATGAAGAACTGCGTGGATGGAAAGAAGGCATCGTATCCTTTCTCTCTCTCATACCTCGATGCAGACAATACGCTGCTTCTCTACAAAGCACTCGGAATCTAGGAGTTGAACTTCGCCAGAAGCTCGTCCAGCATTCCTATCTTGTCCTCGACGGTGCTTCCAGGCAGGTTCTCATTCTCCTCTGAGAATAGTGTATTCGGTATCTCTTCAAGAAAGCGGGAAGGGATGCATAGGTGCTCATCGCCCATCCTGTCCTTCCTCTTCTCGCAATAGCTTATCGTAAGCTCCCTGCGGGCCCTTGTGATGGCCACATAGAAGAGTCTTCGTTCCTCGAAGATTGCCTTCGGATCCTCCTCGAGAGCTCTCGAGGAGGGGATTATATTGTCCTCTACACCTGCAAGGTAGACTGTGTCGAATTCAAGCCCCTTGGAGGCGTGCATCGTCATGAGATTGACCTTTCCCTGGTCCTCTTCCTCGTCATTTTCCTTGCCTGCGATGCTCATCAGATTGAGATAATCTCGCAGGGTCGCATCGGGATTGTGCCTTTCAAAGCGGGCTATCCTGTCTCTGAGGAACTCAAGCGATCGCATCTTGAAGTCGACCATCTTCTGATTCTCCGGATACTCCTCCATCAGCATCGCCCTGTAGTCGATGTCGTCTATGATCGACTGGAGCAGATGGGCCTTTCTGTTGTTTTCCAGCTCGCTCTGCCAGGACAGTATCTGTGACGTGAAGTTCCTGAGAGCCTCCTGGCTCTTTCCCTTTACTGGAGAATCGGCAGCATATGCGAACTGCGATATTGCATCGAAGAGGCAGATGTGCTTCCTGTCCGCATACTCCCTTAGCTTCTCGATCGATACTCTGCCGATGCCTCTTCTCGGTGTGTTGATTATTCTCAGAAGGGATACATCGTCCTCGTCGTTCACTATCAGCTTCAGATAGCAGATCAGGTCCCTGACCTCCTTTCGGTCGAAGAAGCTCTGACCTCCGGAGACCTGGGTCTGTATTCCATTCTCAAGCAGCGCATTTTCAAGCGTCGTGAGAAGAGAGTTCGTCCTGACGAGTATGCCGAAGTCCGAATAGCTTAGACCTGTCTCCTTCGCTCTTCTCTTTATGGATTCGGCAATTATCATCGCTTCATCCTCTCCATCGACAGGGCGGATCAGATAGATATTGCTTCCCTTGCTCTCCTCTGTCCAGAGCTTCTTCTGCTTCCTCTCCTCGTTGTGGGTTATCAGATTGTTGGCAGCCTCCAGGATCGTGCCTGTAGACCTGTAGTTCCTTTCGAGCTTGAACTCCTTTCTCTCTGGAAAATCCGTCTCGAACATCTGGATGTTCCTGTAGTTTGCCCCTCTCCAGGAGTAGATCGACTGGTCATCATCGCCCACAACACAGATGTTGTGGTACTTTTGGGCTATCATCGAAACAAAACGATACTGGAGCAGGGAGGTATCCTGGAACTCGTCGACCATGATGTATCTGAACCTCTCCTGCACCTTTTCGAGCACATCGGGTCTCTTCTCGAACAGCCTTATCGGAAGAAGTATCAGGTCATCGAAATCCACGACGTTGTAGGCCTTCTGGCTCTTCAGCCACTCGGTGTAGATCTCGTTCAATGCACTCTGCTTGTTCTCGATCTCCCTGATTCTCCCGGTCTTCAGATCTGAAAAGGTCTGCAGAAGAGTAAAGGTATTGTAGTCGCCGAGATGATAGCCAAGTGAAACTATCACCTGCTTCAGAAGTGCGGTATTGTCGTTGGCATCGTAGATTGTGAAGTTGTTCTTGTAGCCAAGATACTGTATGTACTGCTTAAGAAGGCCCAGGCCGAAGCTGTGGAAGGTAGTGGTCGTGAGACCCTTGAGAGGAAGCTTCGTGAGTTCCCTTATCCTCTCGCTCATCTCCTTTGCGGCCTTGTTCGTGAATGTCAGTGCAAGGATGCTCCTCTCATCGATGCCTGAATCGAGCATGTGGGCGATACGGAAGGTGATCATCCTCGTCTTTCCGCTTCCTGCGCCTGCAATGATGAGGCTTGGCCCCTCTATCCTATCTGCCGCAGCAGCCTGTTCCGGATTCAGTTCTCTTTTCAAGTCAACAGCCATACAGGAAGTAGAACTTAAACCTGTACGAAGAAAAAATCAAGTGAAGAATAGGGGTTGTCATTATACCCCCATGGGGTATATATTGAGGCCATGGAAAATAATTGCAGCTGTGCCGTCAGGCACACAGAAAGATCGAGAGAGGAGCACAGAAAGCTCGTCAACAGGATAGCCAGAGTAGAGGGCCAGCTCAGAGGCATCAGGAAGATGCTGGATGAGGATGCCTACTGCATCGATATCCTTACACAGGTTGCTGCCGCAAATGCAGCTCTCTCCTCTCTTTCACGCGAGATCCTTTCCAGGCACATTCATACCTGCGTCGTTGACGACATCAGGAGAGGAAAGGACGAGGAGTCCATCGGGGAACTGATGGATATCATGAAAAAGTTCATGAAGTAGGAGGAGGTAGGAGAGTGCGCAATTTCGATATAACGGGAATGAGCTGTGCTGCCTGCTCTGCCAGAGTCGAGAAGGCTGTGAGCAAGGTGGATGGTGTGACAAGCTGCTCTGTCAGCCTGCTTACCAACTCGATGGGCATAGAGGGAACAGCCAGTGATGAGGCAATCATAAAGGCAGTAGTCGATGCCGGCTACGGTGCCTCGGTCAAGGGTGCTGCGAAAAGCGGATCGAAATCTTCAGAAGAGGATTCCCTCGTTGACAGAGAGACTCCAGCATTGAAGAAGAGACTCATCTCATCTGCACTCTTTCTTGCAGTTCTGATGTACTTCGGCATGGGGACCATGCTTGGGCTGCCGATGATTCCCTTCTTCAGAGGAAATCCAATCGGACAGGCAATAGTCCAGATGCTGCTTGCACTCATAATCATGTTCATCAACCGCAAGTTCTTCACAAGCGGCTTCAAGGGACTTGTGCACAGGGCTCCCAACATGGACACTCTGGTCGCACTGGGCTCTGGAGTCAGCTTCGTATGGTCCTTCGTCTGTCTTATGCTGATGACGAAGAATGCCAATAACGAAGAGGTCCTGATGAGCCTTCACATGAATCTCTACTTCGAGTCGGCTGCGATGATCCTCACCCTGATCACAATAGGAAAGACACTTGAGGCCTACAGCAAGGGCAGAACGACAGATGCGCTGAAGGGGCTGATGAAAATGGCCCCAAAAACGGCCACTGTCGTCAAGGATGGGAAAGAAGTCGAGGTCGACATAGAAAGCGTCCAGAAGGGTGATATTTTCGCTGTACGCCCCGGAGAGGCGATACCTCTTGATGGACATGTCATCGAAGGCTCTACAGCAGTCGACGAATCCTCTCTTACAGGAGAGAGCATCCCAGTCGACAAGGAGGTCGACTCGAAGGTCTATTCAGGCACTATGAACCAGTCCGGATACATTCGCTGTGTAGCTGAAAGGGTCGGCGAGGATACGACACTCTCCCAGATAATCAAGATGGTCTCGGATGCCTCGGCAACAAAGGCTCCGATTGCCAAGATCGCAGATACTGTATCAGGCTATTTCGTGCCTGCAGTCATCTCGATTTCGGTCATCACATTCATAGTCTGGATGGCCATGGGCCAGAGCATCTCCTTTGCGATCGCTAGGGCTGTTTCTGTGCTTGTAATCAGCTGTCCATGTTCCCTGGGCCTTGCAACTCCAGTTGCCATAATGGTCGCCAATGGAGTAGGTGCCAGGAACGGCATTCTCTTCAAGACTGCCAGCAGTCTCGAGGTAACAGGAAAGAGTCAGATCGTTATTCTGGACAAGACCGGCACGATAACCGAGGGAAAGCCCTCTGTAACCTCTCTTTTACCTGAAAATGGAGTTAGTGAGGATGAATTACTTACCCTGGCATACTCCCTCGAGACACAGAGTGAGCACCCACTTGCAAAGGCGATTGTGGAGGAGGCCGAGAAGCGGGGCATAACTCCTTACAGTGTAAATGGATTCTCTGCAGTCCCAGGCAATGGTCTGAAGGCGCTTTGTAAAGAATCAGAACTAATTGGTGGTTCAGTAAAATACATAGACTCGATTGTCAGACTTTCTCCAGCCCTGAAGGCCTCTGCAGATAGGGCTGCTGCAAGGGGAGAGACACCACTAGTATTCAGCTATAGTGGCAAAAGCATCGGCATGATCACTGTTGCAGACAGGATAAAGAGCGACAGCAGGGAGGCTGTAGAAGAGCTCAGGAACATGGGGCTGAGAGTAGTGATGCTGACCGGAGACAACGAGAAGACAGCACGTGCCATAGCCGATCAGGCAGGTATCGAAGAGGTCGTTGCAGGTGTACTTCCAGATGGCAAGGCAAATGTAGTCAAGGCCCATAGGAATGAAGGAAAGGTCATCATGGTCGGAGACGGAATCAACGACGCTCCAGCCCTCACATTGGCCGATATCGGAATTGCAATCGGGGCAGGCTCCGATGTAGCAATCGATGCAGCGGATGTCGTATTGATGAAGAGCAGTCTCAAGGATGTATCAGGTGCTATCAGAATCTCTAGAAACTGTGTAAGGAACATCCATGAGAATCTCTTCTGGGCCTTCTTCTACAACTGCATAGGCATTCCACTTGCAGCAGGCTGCTACATAGCTCTCTTCGGCTGGAAGCTGAATCCTATGTTCGGTGCAGCTGCAATGTCGCTTTCAAGCTTCTGCGTTGTGACAAATGCCCTCAGACTCAATCTCATAAAGGTCCATGACGCAGGTCATGACTGGAAGATAAAGCAGAATCCCGGAATCAAGAAGGATAAGGAGGAGAATAGGATGATCGAAAAGACGATGAAGATCGAAGGTATGATGTGCCCACACTGTGAAGCAACAGTCAAGAAGGCTCTTGAGGCAATCGACGGAGTTGTAGAGGCAACACCAAGCCATACAGCAGGAAATGCAATTGTAAAGCTTGAAAAGAGTGTTGATGACGAAGTGCTGAAGAAGGCTGTAGAGGACAAGGACTACAAGGTCCTCGAAATCATCTGATAATTTCAATTGTAATAAGAAGATATGGGACTCATCTGAGTCCCATTCTTTATAGACATCTGTATGCTACGATTGTAGCTGTACCCTTACCTTTGTACCGTTTCATCTCATATCTGTCGGGATATGCTTCAATAAGATCCGGGAGCTTGTCAAAGCCATACATCTTGGGATTGAAATCAGGCTTTGCTCGCTTGATATAGGAGCCAGCTGAGGCGACATTGACATATCCATCATCATCCTGGAACTTCTCGGATGCAATCCAGAGAAGGTTGTGAATCTCATCGATATCGTACTCAGGATCATAGCTGATATCCAATTCCTCTTCTTCAACTACAGGTTTTGCCTTGACTGTCTCCTTCTTCTTTGTCGAAGGAGCCTTGAATTTGTCCTTGCCAAGAATTTCCAGCTGTATGAAGTTGTCGCACGAATTCCTGAATGCCTCAGGGGTCTTTGTCTCACCAACTCCGATTATAGTAGCACCGGATTCTCTTAATCGGATCGCAAGAGGAGTGAAGTCACTATCGCTTGAGACGAGAGCAAAGCAGTCGTATCGGTCACGATGGAGCATGTCCATGGCATCTATTACAAGAGAGATATCAGTGGCATTCTTGCCTGGAACATAGTCGAATTGCTGCACGGTTCCTATTGCAAGACGTTTGACTTCTTCTTCCCAATTCTTTAGATTTTGTTTCTTCCAGTTTCCATAAGCCTTCTTGACGACAATCCTTCCATAGGAGTTGATCTCCTGGAGTACACTCTCGAGTTTTGAAAGCTGAGTATTATCTGCGTCAATAAGGACTGCAATTTTCAAAGTATTATCCATACAACAAATATAACAGGAAATTCACATAATGAGAAATGAATAATTAAAATATCATAAGACCATTTAAAGAATTAAATGATGATATGATAAGAATATTAAAAACAAATATAATTACTATAATCTATAATTGTATCAATAGTAAAACCAATTACATTACGATAATAAAATATAAATTAACGTATATAATGATTAATAATAATAGTGAAAAGATATAAATAGAATTGGTAATAAATATAGAAACAATTTAAATAAATAATCTATCAAATAAGTAATATATGATTACAATTCTAATTAAATATAATATCTAATATTTTACATATAATATTGTTTTTATATAATTTGTTGAACCTGAAATCAATCTGTTAAGTTTTATGAAATGTTAAAGTCAATGGATACTATCAATTTAACTTTGGAATTTGTATCATCGATTTCAATTCATGAAACGACATTTGCAGATTGATATTTATTGATAATGAAGTCATATTACTCAAGGAGGATAATATGAAGATCAATGAATATCAGACACTGGCAATAAGGACAATCAATCCAAAACTCAGCAAGACAGAGATCCTTTCAAATGGAGTCATGGGACTATGCGGCGAATCTGGAGAAGTAATCGACATTGTAAAGAAACACCTGTTCCAGGACCATCCTCTTGATAGGGAAAAGCTGATAAACGAACTTGGAGATGTTGCCTGGTATATTGCCGAAACTGCCTACGCTCTTGATATCGATCTTGAAACAGTTCTTTCCAGAAACATCGAAAAGCTCGAGAAGAGATATCCAGGTGGCAAGTTCGATAGTGAAAGATCCATGCACAGGTGAGATTGTCATGAACCTAGAGCTGCTGGACTTCGATATTACTGTATGCAAGCTTGCATCTACTGCTGACTTTTCCCTGGATAGGGACTTCTATTTCCTTGCAAGGACCGATGAGGAACTCTCTCTTGTATGCAGAACAGACGATGTGCCTGCTGGCACTCTTGAAAAGGAAGATGGGTGGAGAGGCTTCAGGATCTGTGGCGTACTGGAATTCTCCCTTATCGGAATCCTTTCAAGAATAACTGGCATACTTGCTTCTAATGAGATAGAAGTCTTTGCAGTCTCTACCTACAACACCGACTATATTCTTGTTAAGCAGCAGAATCTAAATAGAACGATCCAGGTCCTCAAGGAGTCTGGATACGTATTCTCTAAGTAAATCACTATATGATAGGGTACTATGCACATGAGCTACATAGGTCATATAAAATTATGAACATATGTCATTATTTTATATGAATGAATAATGCTCTATGTAATTCAATAAAGCATGAAACCGATAAGTAGAACCAATGCAATACAAATCTGGATAATATTCATAGTTAGATGTTAGGTCAGTTTTTCCTATTGCGCAATAGTTGGGTTTTGTATGAGATTTTATAAAAACAAATAATTCAAAATAAATCTAATATAAGTATAATAAAAAGATATTAAATAACCATCATAAAACTATATAAAAACCAATAAAATAATTTTTTCTGATATCAAATCAATAAATATTTTAATATAAATATATTATATATATAGTTTAACCATATAGTTAAAATATTCAACCTATACAATTTTAATAGCATCTTTTGGACACATTTCGTGGCAGCAATAGCATCTCACGCATTTATCTTTTTTCAATGAAATTTTTTCATCTTCCAAGCTGAGCGCCTGTGCTGGACAGATGTCGATGCAACGTCTACAGCGGACGCATTTTTCATTGTTGAAAGAGGGCAGAGGTCTTTTGTTAATATAGTAACGGTGAAAAGGTTTTTTCAATGTTGACATAAGTAGAGCAACAACTGCCTTCTCTTTTCCTATGGCAACTTTTCTGTAATCCTGGATGACAAGCTCCTCCGGAACGAGTAGAGGATAGACCGGATCGAGATCTGTTTCATTCCTGGCTTTTCCCATAGCCAGGATAGGAATATCCTTCTGCTCGTATCCCATTATCGTAGCTTGCGCAAGATCTACAAGGTAGGAGTCGCTTGAACCAATGAGATATCCGACCTTGCGGATATTGCCATTTGCAGGACCTGGGCCCTCCATTCCAATAATTGCATCCATAAGACCGTAGCAGCATCTGGTCTCTCTGTAGATTCCTGTAATCAGCTCGGCAAAGCCTTGCCTCGAGGGCTTCCTGGCATGGCATCTGCTCTTGTTGAGTCCTGGAAGGGTTCCGAACATGTTCTTGACGCAGCCTGTTGCATACATAAGCTGGTGTGTCTTGAATTTTGCAACGGAGATGACTACATCGACTTCATCGAGGATTCCTGCCATAAGGTACTTTCCCTTGTCGATGATATGTTCTCTCGGTTCTGCTGTGAAATCGACCCAGATTGCACCTGTTCTATTGCATACATCCCTGATTCCGCAGTTTCTTGCATCGAAGGAGGCTGTGTGAAGGCCTGGGGAATCACCTATGTATATTTCCGAAGCATTCTTCTTCTGCAGTATGATTACAAGTGCTTCTACAACAACTGGATTTGTAGTGATTCCAGTCTCTACCTTCGAATCCGAAAGGATATTCGGCTTCAGGAGGACCTTCTTGCCACTGCAGTCGGGAAAGTCTGTGTTCGCTATTATCTCTTCAATACTTTCAATGACCAGCTCCAGGTCATAATGGGAGCACTTTGCAATTGCAACTCTTGTCTTCATATTTTCCTCAGCAGGCAGCAGTAGAGTGGACCGATGTTGTCTGCCCTGTCAGGAAGGATTATGAGTCCATAGGGACGCTCTTCAGCCTCTTTAAGCTTGACTGGAACTACTTCTACAAGTCCTTCGCGCCTCTTGAGAAGCTTCTCTATGACCTTTTCGTCCTCTTCCGAGTTTATCGAACAGGTAGAGTAGAGGATGTAGCCTCCACTCCTTGCAGCATCAAGTGCTGCAGCAAGCAGTGCAAACTGCTCAATGGCAAGTCTCTTCGGTCTGGAGACTGACCACATTGCAAGATGCTTCTCGCTCTGGATCACGTGACGCTCCGAAGAGCAGGGTGCATCCAGCAGAACAGCATCGTATACTCCCTTCTCATAGAGTCCCCAGCGGGATGCATCATGATTCGTAGTCCTTATGCTCTCCTGCCAATCATCTGGAATATGCTCCCTGATGACCTGGTCGAGACGGGCTCTCCTGTCCCTTGAGCGGTCATTTGCTGTGATAGTTCCTTCACCCTTGAGACGGGATGCCAGCACAAGCGTCTTTCCGCCTGGGGCTGCGCACATATCGAGAACGCAATCTCCTGCTTTCAGAGGTAGAAGAGATGCGACAAGGATGCTTGCCCTGTCAAGGTAGTATGGCGATTTCAGATTCTCGCTAAAGGCTATAGGAGAAGACTCCCTGAGAAGTGCTTCTCTCAGAGACTTCCATCTATCACCATATATATCCATATAGAACTTCTCGAAGGATTCTCTCCTCTTTTTGAGTTCTGCTCGTTCCCTGTCGGCCTTCTTGCTCATCAGCAAAAGGATATATTAAATCGGAAGAACATAGAAGTAGCTGATTATCTATTTGCAATAGAGGAAATTAGCTTAGAAATACTTTGCAATGAAGTATCCACCGCAGCCGATTGCCAGACCGAGAATGAAGCCTCCGACGACCTGAGCGAAGTTGTGGCCGAGCATGGTCTTCAGATGCTCCTCGGAGAAGTTGTCGTCATCGAACATGTCCTGGAAGTACTTCGACCACTTGTTGAGAACCTGGGCATGCTTTCCAGCCTGATTCCTGAGATTCATCGCATCGTGGATGATTATGATCGAGAAGACTGCACAGACTGCAAAATAGACACTTGAAAAGGAGTAGATGAGTCCGACAGAGGTGGTAAGTGCAACAACAGTGGCCGTATGGCTGGAGGGCATTCCTCCTGTGGTGATGAGCATGTACTTGTCGAACTTTTCCTTATGGAATAGACACAGGATCACAGGCTTCAGAAGCTGCGCAGTAAGCCATGCGAAAAAGGAACATAGTAGTGGTATGTTCTTCAGTAAGATGAATCTATTCACAGAAGATATGTTACAAGACAGTTCGAGTAATTGCAACCGAGATAAAAGGTGCAAAAATGTCAGATTAAATATTCAAAAATGTAATAATCTAGGTGACTAAATTCCAGAATTGGTATATTTTTCAAGAAAAGTGATAAGCAGAAAGCACCTTGGAGGGAGCATGGGACAGAACGTTGTACAGAAAATACTATCAGAACACCTTGTCAATGGAAAGCTTGTACCTGGTGAAAGTGTAGATATAAGAATAGACCAGACACTCACTCAGGACGCCACGGGAACCATGGCATACCTGCAGTTCGAATCCATTGGACTGGATCACATAAAGAACGAATTGGCAGTGAGCTATGTGGACCACAATACGATACAGGTAGGCTTCGAGAATGCAGATGACCACAAGTATCTGCAGTCGGTAGCTGCCAGCAAGGGTGTGGTCTTCTCAAGACCGGGAAATGGCATCTGCCATCAGGTACATCTCGAGAGATTCGGTGTGCCTGGAAAGACTCTTCTGGGATCGGACTCCCACACACCTACAGGTGGTGGAATCGGTATGGTCGCAATCGGGGCAGGTGGTCTCGATATCGCACTTGCAATGGCAGGAGTGCCATTTTCCATCATAGCTCCGAAGGTCATTGAGATAAGGCTTTCCGGAGCTCTCAGACCCTTTGTCACTGCAAAGGATGTCATCCTCAAGGTACTCGAGAAGTTCGGAGTAAAGGGCAACGTAAATACAGTATTCGAATATACAGGCGAGGGCGTCAGGAGCCTCTCGGTTCCTGAGAGGGCCACAATCTGCAACATGGGTGCAGAGTGCGGCGTAACTTGTTCGGTATTCCCTTCCGATGAAACGACAAGGGCCTTCCTCGAAAGCCAGCACAGAGGAGAGTGCTACAGAGAGCTTTCTGCCGATGCCGATGCAAAGTACGATGGTCTTTACGAGATCGATCTCTCGTCACTTGTTCCGATGGTAGCATGCCCCCATTCTCCTGGAAATGTCGTTCCTGTCAGCTCGATTGCAGGCATGAAAGTGGACCAGGTCCTGATCGGCTCCTGCACCAACTCCTCCTATACGGATATGGTCAAGGTCGGACAGATCCTCGATGGCCACTATGTGGCACCTGGAGTCTCCCTTGGCATAGCTCCGGGCTCAAGAGAAGTATTCATGATGATTACCGAGGACGGAACATTGAGCAAGATGATAAAGGCCGGCGCAAGGATACTCGAATCGGCCTGCGGCTTCTGTATCGGCAACCATCAGAGCCCGTCTACAAACGGTGTCTCTCTGAGGACAAGCAATAGGAACTTCGAGGGCAGGAGCGGTACACGCTCAGCCCAGCTCTACCTTGTAAGCCCCGAGACCGCAGCGCTTTCTGCCCTTGCAGGAACGATAGTGGATCCACTTGCACAGGGCGAAATCAAGGCTCCGTTTGCAAGGATGCCTGAATCTTTCCTCGTCGACGATGGCATGATAATCTTCCCACCTGAGGATGGAAGCAAGGTCGAGATCGCAAGGGGACCGAACATCGGAAATCCACCAAGCAACGGACCGCTTTCAAACGTGCTCAGGGGCAGGATCACAATCAAGGTCGGTGATAAGATCACCACAGACCACATCATGCCTGCAGGTGCAAGGCTGAAGTACAGGTCGAATATCCCAGAGTACTCCAAGTATGTCTTCGAGGGTGTGGACAGCGACTTCAGCAGGAGAGCAGGTGAGAGAAGGGACAGCGGCGAGGCCAACTTCATCGTTGCCGGAGCAAGCTATGGCCAGGGCTCCTCGAGAGAGCATGCTGCCATCTGTCCGATGCACCTTGGAGTGAAGGCAGTGCTTGCCGTTTCGATTGAAAGGATACATCAGGCAAACCTCTGCAACTTCGGCATCATTCCTCTCACCTTCAAGAGCGAGGAGGACTATGCTGCAATCGATCAGGATGACGAACTTCTGATCGAGAATGCAAGAGAGCAGGTGCTTTCATCACTCTCCGGCAGTGATTTCATAGTGAAGAATCTTACAAAGAAGAGCGATATCCACATGAAGGCGGTCATCACTGCATCCCAGGCAGATATGATACTGAAGGGTGGCAGACTCAATCAGCTCAAGGAGAATTGAAAATGGCAATCGAGAAGAAGGTCCTATATATCGAAGGTGATGGTGTTGGTCCAGAGATAACTCCAGTCATGATAGACACTCTCAATGCTGCAGTGAAGAAGGCGTATGGTGATGAGAGAAGGCTCGTCTGGGAGGAGGTGCTTGCTGGAGGCAAGGCCGAGAAGCTTGTCGGAACCAATCTTCCTGAGGAGACTCTGAAGAAGATTGAAGAGGTAGGTCTTGCGATCAAGGGACCTCTCATGACTCCGGTCGGAAAGGGTGCAAGAAGCCTCAATGTCGCTCTCAGGCAGAACCTCGATCTCTACGTCTGTCTCAGGCCCGTAAGGTACTTCGAGGGAGTTCCATCCCCTGTCAGGCACCCTGAGAAGGTCGATATGGTCGTATTCCGCGAGAATACAGAGGACATCTACGCAGGAATCGAATGGGCAAGCGGCACAGAAGAGGTGGAAAAGGTCATCGACTTTCTTGAAAAGGAGATGGGCGTCAGGAAGATCCGCTTTCCAAGGACAAGTGCAATCGGCATCAAGCCTGTAAGCCAGGAGGGCTCGGAGAGAATAATCCGCTCAGCTCTGGACTACGCTCTTCAGAACCACAGGAGGAACGTCACGATGGTCCACAAGGGAAACATCATGAAGTTCACTGAGGGTGGCTTCAGAAGCTGGGGCTACGAGCTTGCAAGGAGAGAGTATGGAGCCATCGATAAGGATGGAAAGGTATGCATCGAGAGAGAGTGTGAGGAGGACCTTGTCATCAAGGACTGCATCTGCGACGCCTTCCTCCAGAACATCCTTCTCAGGCCACAGGATTACGATGTGATCGTGACGATGAATCTCAATGGCGACTATGTATCCGATGCGCTTGCTGCAGAGGTCGGAGGAATCGGGATCGCTCCAGGTGCCAACATCAACTACAGAACAGGCTGTGCTATCTTCGAGGCGACACATGGAATTGCTCCGGATATCGCAGGCCAGGACAAGGTCAACCCGCTTTCCATTGTGCTCTCCGGCGAGATGCTGCTTGCATACATCGGCTGGACCGAGGCAGCGAAGCTTGTTACGGACGCTGTCGACAGGAGCATAAGAAGTGGCAGAGTGACACAGGACTTCTACCGCCTCATGAAGGAGGAGGGGACTGGCATAGAGTGCCTTGGAACGAAGGCCTTCGGAGAGCTTCTGATTTCGAATCTCTGATAGAATGCACTTGAAAAAAAGAAAGGAGGCCGGCAGATTGCTGGCCTCTCTTCGTCTCCAGGGCTCGAAATCGGGCTTCTGGTGCGTTTTTCCGGTTTTTCTTCAACCGATTACGTTCCAGGTTGCAGGAAGCGCCTGAAAGTCCTTTATCGAGATGTCCGCAATCTCTCCACATCCGGAGTTGACTGCAATGACCTTTCCTGCTCCAGCCTCTCTTGCTGATATTATCCCACTCCTTGAATCCTCGAAGACGACGATTTTCGAAAGCTCCACGCCAAGGGTCTTTGCTGCTTCGATGTAGTAGTCAGGGTAGGGCTTTCCTCGCAGGTCTGTGCGTCCCGAAATGATGTTCTCCAGACGGAAGAATCTCATCAGGTCGAAGTGGAGGATGAAGAAGTCCATGTTGTATCTTGGAGATGCCGATGCGATAGCTAGAGGGCAGGATAGGGATGAGAGGAAGCTCTCGGCTCCGTCAAGAAGACACTTCCTGTGCTCGACGAGCTTCGACAGGTAGATCCTCTCCTTGTAGAACTCCATCTCCACAAGTGTATCCTCATCCTGTTCTGGCGATATGTAGAAACAGAGCTCCCTGTCCGTCATTCCATAGGTCAGCTGGAGCTCTGCTCTGGAAAGTGGCTCACCCCTGTAGTGCTCTGCAGTTCTGCTCCTCCCCTCATTGTTCTCTTCGGCATCGTCTATGAGTGTGCCGTTGAAATCGAATACAACTGCCTCAGCGATCATTGAGAGGCACTACCTTCTTCAATGTCGGACCTGAGTATACCTGTCTTGGGCGTCCGATCTTCTGATATGGGTCGTGTCTCCACTCCAGCCAGTGGGCTATCCACCCTGGAAGGCGGCCCATGGCGAACATGACTGTGAACATCTGCTGCGGCAGGTTCATCATGTGGAATATGATTCCGGTATAGAAGTCGATATTCGGATAGAGGTTGCGCTCGAGGAAGTAGTCATCGTGGGTCGCAACATCCTCAAGAGCGAGTGCGATCTGCATGAGAGCATCGGAGCTCCTGTTGGCCTGGAGCATCTCATAGCAGATCTTCTTTGCGATCTTTGCTCTCGGGTCGAAGGTCTTGTAGACCCTGTGTCCGAAGCCCGAAAGACGGAAGGAGTTCGACTTGTCCTTTGCCATTGCAACGACATCCTTAACATCGAGACGTTCGTTCCTTATCCTGTTGAGCATGGCCATGACAGCCTGGTTCGCTCCACCGTGCCTTGGACCCCAGAGTGCACAGCAGCCGGCGGCGACAGAGGCGTAGAGGTTGGCATCCGAGGAGCCGACGAGCCTTACAGCCGAGGTCGAGCAGTTCTGCTCATGGTCTGCATGGAGAATCAGCAGCTGGTTCAGGGCCTTTACATGCAGCGGATCCGGAGTGTAGTTCCAGGCGGGGGAGGCGAACATCATGTTCAGGAAGTTCGCACAGTAGGAGTACTCGTAGCTGGGCTCTACGAAGTCGTATCCCATCGACTGGCGATATGAGAAGGCCGCGATCGTTCTCATCTTCGAAAGCAGTCTCGTCACAGTGAGGTCGATATTGTCCTCAGGGTCCATATCGTTCATCTCGGGATAGAATGCAGATAGGGATGCGACCATCGAGGCAAGGATGGCCATTGGATGGGCATCGTGAGGAAATGCGTTGAAGAAGTTCTTCATGTTGACGTGCAGCAGCGAGTGCTTCGTGAGCAGGTCCTGATAGTTCTTTCTTTCGATTGCATTCGGAAGAACACCCTTTACAAGCAGGTATGCGACCTCGATGAAGTCGCAGTTCTCCACGAGATCGGAAATGTCGTAGCCCCTGTATCTGAGGATTCCCTTCTCTCCATCGATGTAGCAGATGGATGAGATGCAGGAGCCTGTGTTCATGTATCCTGGATCGTATGTGATGTAGCCGGTCTTGTTCCTGAGACTTGTAACGTCCACAGCCCTGTTGCCCATCGTGTCGGTGATGACACCCAGGTCGAGCTCATTTCCTTCCGGCAGTATCAGTCGGGCACTCATATCTTCCTTGAGCATAGAGACCTCCCAAATCGGTTCGGTTTGTGTAATTTCCTAGCGGTATCATATTTGAAATGAGGTACAATGTAAACGAGAAAGGGGTGCATGAATACCTTCACAGGACAAGATTGCTGTTTAATAAAGCGCCGATTTCTAATATCATTCAGGTATGTACGACAATTCTGTTACAGAAGAGGAGCTCATCGACCTTGCTGATTTCTTCAAGGTCTTCTCCGATCCCACAAGACTGAAGATACTGCTTCTGCTCGAGGAGGGCGAGAAGAACGTCAATACAATTGCAGAAAGAAGCCAGATGAGCCAGAGTGCCATAAGCCAGCAGCTCAAGATCCTGAGGGCCTCCAGGCTCGTCAGATTCAGGAAGGAGGGCAGGAGCATCTACTACCGTCTCTCGGATGAGCACATCTCGATGATCCTCACTACTGGCAAGGAGCACTACGAGGAGCTACTTGGATAGCTCTTCGATTATCCTTTCGAAGGGAAGACCCACGACATTCGTCCAGCTTCCCTCTATCCTCTCGACGATCCTGTATCCACTTCTCTGTATCCTGTAGGAGCCTGCAGCTCCGATATAGTCACCTGTATCCAGGTAATCCTGTATCTCCCTTTCGGAAAGCCTCTCGAAGTAGACTGCAGATTCGTCCGTGCCTGAAACGGCACCGCGCCCCGGAATGTAGAGCGAGTAGCCTGAGAGCACCTTCTGCTTCCTTCCAGAGAAGAGCGAGAGCATGCTGTACGCCTCTGCCCTGGAGTGGGGCTTTCCAAGCAGTCTGTTCTCGAAAAGGACCATCGTGTCGCAGCAGATTGCGACTGTATCCTCCTCGAAGTCGTTCGAGGCCATGTAGCTGTTCAGCTTTATCCTTGAGATGTGGGATACTACAGAGTCGGGATCCTGGGAGGGGTAGGACTCGTCAACGACCTGTGGCCTTGCCGTTACATCTATCCCAGCATCCTTGAGCAGCAGGAGCCTGTTGGGGCTCTGGGATGCGAGCACTATCCTGGGAGCAAGCTCCCTCAGTCTTCTGTTGAGTTCCTCTGGTACGGTCGGACAGCTTTTCATATGAGTGCGGCCTTCAGCTCCTCGAGCTCCTCGGAGAGCTGGAGCCACCTCTCCTCTTCGCTATCGGCCTCGGCCTCCATCTCCTCCTTTTCCCTGATGAGCTTCGTCACCCTGGCGCTGTCGGAGTAGACCTCCGGCCTCGAGATCTCTTCGTCAAGGGCAGCTATCTCGGCTCTCAGCCTTTCACAATGTTCGAGAAGGGATGCTGTCTCCTTCTCCTTCTTCTGAAGAAGGTTCCTCTGTGCCTTCTGCCTGCTGTGGTCCATTGACCTATGCTGCACTTCGACACTCTTCACCGCCTCCTTCCTTATCCTGTAGCGCTCCTCCTTCTCCTCGAGCTTGTAGCTGAAGTAGTCGTAGTCGCCCTCGAAGAACTCGGGTCCCTCATCGGATAAGTAGAGTATCCTCGTTGCCAGATTCTTGATGAAGTGCGTGTCGTGGCTGACAAAGATCACAGTGCCCTCATACGCCTTTATCGCCTCGAGAAGCATCTCCTTTGCATTTATATCGAGATGGTTCGTCGGCTCATCAAGAAGCAGGAGGTTGGCAGGGTGGAGGAGTATCTTCAGTAGCGAAAGCCTGCTCTTCTCTCCACCTGAGAGAATCTCGGTGTGCTTGAATACATCGTCATCCTGGAAGAGGAAGGAGCCGAGCATCGTCCTCAGCTTCGGAAGGTCCTTTGTATCCGCAACCTGCTCCAGTTCCTCGAGAAGTGTGTTTCCTCTCGTAAGCGAGTCTGCGTTGTCCTGTGCAAAGTACCCCTTCTTGACACCTGCGCCATCCCTTACAGTGCCGCTGTAGAGTGGATCTGCACCTGCAAGGATCCTGAGAAGGGTGGACTTTCCCGCACCGTTTCGGCCTGTAATTGCAAGTCTCTCTCCCTTCTTCACCAGGAAGGAGAAGTCATCGTAGACGACGTGGTCGCCAAAGGCCTTGTGAAGGTGCTCTACTATCACGACATCGTTTCCGGAGTGCGGAGCAGGTGGAAATGAGAAGTGCAGCTTTCTAAGGTGTTCAGGGATCTCTATGAGGTCTATCTTCTCAAGTGCCTTTATCCTGGACTGGACCTGCTTCGACTTCGTTGCCTTGTATCTGAAGCGCTCTATGAACTCCTCGGTCTTCTCTATCTCGGCCTGCTGCTCCCTGTAGGCCTTCGCGAGTGCCTCGAGCTCCATCTCTCTCGTCTTCAGGTACTGTGTGTAGTTTCCTGCATAGCGTGTGAGCCTTCCCCTGAAAAGCTCATAGACGCAGTTGACGCTCTCATCAAGGAAGTCCTGGTCATGGCTTACCAGCATCACTCCACCCTGGAAGGCCTTCAGATAGTTCTTCAGCCAGAGGGTCGCTTCGATATCGAGATAGTTGGTGGGCTCGTCGAGAAGCATGATGTCCGGATTCTCGATGAGGACCTTTGCAAGTGCGATTCTCATCTGCCAGCCACCGGAGAAGACGCGGCAGGGCCTTGCAAAGTCCTCCTTCCTGAAGCCAAGTCCGGAAAGTATCTGCTCTATCCTGGTCTTCCTCTGGTAGTAGCCCGAATCCTCGAGCTTTTCCTGTATCTCGTTCAGCCTCAATGCGAGGTGGTGGTAGGTCTCTCCCTCGCTTATCTTCTCGAGCTCGTGCCCGATCTTCTCTTGCTCCTCGACAAGCTCCCTGAAGCGGTCGTAGCCCTCTTCTGCGGCCTCGTATACGGATACATCCTTCAGCACGATGTCCGACTGGGGAAGGTAGCTTATGAGGATGCCCTTGGTCTTCGAGATCGAGATACTGTCGGCCTGCAGCTGTCCCGAAACGACCTTGAGAAGGGTGGACTTGCCACAGCCGTTGGCTCCGGCCAGCGCGGCCCTGGTATTGGAATCCATTGTGAAGCTTACATCCTTCAGGATCTCCCTTTCGGCAAAGGCGAGGGAGGCGCCCTGTATCTGCAAAGTGACCATAGCCTTTTGAATTTACCATGCTTTGCAAAACCACTCAAGGCGACCTCTTTGACTTGTGGTTAATAATCTTTTGAAGTAATCTTCTATGTAATTACCTAATTTTGGAGCAATTGCCTTGATCTGTTACGTTCTCTCGGATACGACTCTCGAAAAGTGCAGGATGACAATCCAGAAAAATAGAAGGTGGATAGACGCATGTGAGCTCAGGATCGATTTCCTCGATGAGGAGAACAGGGCCATTGCCTCATCCTTCCCTGAAACTGTGGATATCCCTGTGATCCTCACTCACAGAAGGAAGATCGATGGCGGCCAGTTCACAGGAAGCGAGAAGCAGAGAAAGGCCGAGCTGCTGAAGGCAATGGATGGAGCCTTTGCATACGTGGACCTCGAGGAGGACCTCAAGAGGGGAGAGCTGGACAGTAAGGCAGAGAGAAACGGGATAAAGATAATCCGCTCCTACCACAACTTCGAGAGGGTCCCGGACGACATCTACGCCAAGGTCATGCAGTTGGCAAGAAGGGGAGATGTCGCCAAGGTCGCAGTCACACCGCACTCGGTCCAGGACCTGATAACACTCTTCAATGCAGAGCGCGAAAACAGGGGAATAGACAAGATAATCATCGGCATGGGCGAGTATGGAATGCCAACGAGGATCCTCTACAGAAGGACCGGCTCCATCCTTACATTCTGCTCGGAGAACGAGACGGCTCCGGGTCAGATATCGGCCCAGAAGCTCAGGGAGCTCTATCACGCCGACGAGGTGAACGATAGGACCGCAATCTATGGAATCATAGGAAATCCGGTCTACCACTCCTCATCTCCACAGATACACAACCCAGCCTTCAGGGCGATAAAGTTCAATGCGGTCTATGTGCCGTTCCTCGTTGACAATGTGAGATACTTCTTCATGCTCGCCGAGCTTCTGAAGATGAGAGGCTTTTCCGTCACCATCCCGCATAAGATCGAGGTGCTGTCGTACCTCGGCGATATCACAAGGGAAGTAAAGCAGATAGGCTCGTGCAACACTGTTGTCAGGAAGCCCGGACTCTGGAAGGGGAGCAATACCGACTACTACGGCTTCCTGCGTCCGATAGAGAACGATATGGACGAGGGAAGGATAAGAAGGGCACTTGTGATAGGCGCAGGTGGTGCAAGCCAGGCTGTAATCTGGGCACTCAGGAACCGAAGGATCAAGGTCACAATCCTCAATAGGACACTTGAAAAGGCAAAGGCAATTGCAAAGGTGAACCTCTGCACAGCAGATACTATAGAGAATGCTCCTCTATATGCTGGAAAGGTGGACCTCATAGTGCAGACGACAAGTGTGGGACTTGGAGAGGATGTCTCTCCGATAGCAGGCTTTCCCTTCACAGGCAGAGAGATCTGCTACGACATCATCTACAAGCCCAGAATGACGAGGTTTCTGAAGGATGCCCAGGAGAAGGGGTGCACCCTCCACTTTGGAGAGGAGATGCTCCTCGAGCAGGGCAAGCTCCAGTTCGAGGCCTTCACAGGCTACCACTATCCGAAGCAGGTGCATCCTGAGATATAAACGATACTGAATAAACATATATTTACAGTTGTTTCAGTGCCGAAATAGTAATAAACCTATATAGTTTCTATTTAGAAGTTCAATTCCTTTACCAGGAATATCTTCGAGATATCGAGCTCTGATCTCTCACCATCTTCCCTGACGATGAATGCAATATCCTTCTCGTTGACCTTCTGGACAGAATCGACCTTCGCAATGAAACTCTCATCCTCGAGCGAGAGCTCCACAAGGAAGCCCTCCTTGACAGCCTGCTTCATCAGATGGAGCTTCACCTGGTATTCGAAGCCTGTTGCCTTCCTTCCACCATAGAATGGCTGGCCGGCAACTATCTGGGAGGAATCTATGATGCAGCCGATGGCAAGAAGTCTTGTGAAGGAGTCCTTTTCCTCCTTTGTCCTGAGCTTCTTCGAGATGTCGATCCTCAGCAGGTTTGCCGCAAGGTTCTTCCTCTTCTCGTACCTTGCTGCAGGAAGGCCTTCCATCGTCAGTGCACTGAAGGAGTCGAGGAGATCGTTCTCCCTCCTCTCTACAGGAAGCGTGATGACGCCATCCTCCTTCTCGGTCTTCCCGATCATCTCGAGCCCGGTGTACATGAGTATCCTTCTCCACTGCTCCTCTGTGGTCCTCTTCATGAGATAGCCGGTCTTCGAGACCTTCTTGACGATGTGGATCTGCAGAAGTGGAAGCGAGTCTATCAGCCTTGCATTCCTCTCGTCCGTCTCGACGTAGAGGTAGTCGTAGACACGCACTCTCTCATAGCTTTCATTCCAGCTCCTCAGACGCTCTGAAATGGCATCCGGGACTGCTGTGAATGCAGATAGGTACTCGATTATGGAATCTGCAGTCAGGCCCGAATCGAGACCGCTCTGCATCGCCTCTCTCGTAAGTGTCCAGGTAGTGTAGGTGTCGACCTTGTCGATCGTCATGAAGCGGGAGAGTATGAAGCTCTCCTCCTTCCTTGAGGAGGTGAGAGTGTAGTCGGAGGAGAGGACGAAGGTGGGCTCCCTCTGCTCACTGCTGCCCTTGACAAGCGAGAGGTAGAAGAGCGACCTGTCGATCTCCGGATAGATGATCCTGAGCTTGCTGTTGACCTCCCTTGTCCCGTATATCTCCTGGGCAAGGAAGGCTCTGTATGCACTCTCTGAGTACCTTCCCTCGACGAAGAGAAGGAAGGCAAGCTGCCGGTCTGTAAATGAGGCAAGCTCCCTTATCTTCTCTGTGGGCTTTATGAATCCCGACTCATCAGAAAGGAAGCCGCAGTATAGTCCGGTCCTTATGAATGCAATTGCAAGTCTTTCGGCCCTCTCTCTGCCAAGGCGAGGAAAGTGGTCTGCGATGCCGATCGCCCTGAGGTACCTGAGGTTCTCCTTCCTCGATTTCGAGAGGTTCTCGCTCGAAAGCAGGGATGCCATGCCTGCAAGAGTGTCCGAAAGGTTTATATCGACACTCTCTTCCTCTGAAGCCTCCTCGGACCTGAGAATGCTGTCGGAGTAGAGTGGAGCAAGGTCGAAGCTCTCGTTCTCTTCCCATCTCTCGTCATCGTTCTCGAAGACAAGGAACCTCATCGCCATCCTGGATAGCAGGAGACGTGTCCTCACCTCTGAAAGACCGGACAGATATGCAAGCTTCTCAAGCGAAAGGGGACCGAACAGGTGCACTAGCGAGATGATCGCAGACTCCTGACTGTCCGCAGAGAAGACGAGTGAACTGCGCCTTTCCTCTGTAAGGAAGCCCAACAGTCTTTCGATGAGCTTCTGCTTTGTGTAGGGCATGTCGACCTTGCCCAGATAGAGCCTAGCAAGGAAGAGAACATCTTCAAGTGTCGAGTAGTCCAGGTAGGTCTCAAGCTTCATTTCCACTCCTCCAGCTCCAGGTTCTCGACAGTGTAGCTGTACCCCTGCTCGGAGAGGAACTTCTGCCTGTTGAGTGCGAACTCCTCCTCATTGGAGAACTTCGTCACAATCGTATAGAAGTGGCTGTCGCGCAGCTTCGGCCTCAGTATCCTTCCAAGCCTCTGGGCCTCCTCCTGCCTTGAGCCGAAGGAGCCAGATACCTGAATCGCCATCGAGGCATCAGGAAGGTCAATTGCGAAGTTCGCGACCTTGCTGACGATGAGGATGCGCTCCTTTCCATTTCTGAAGTCGTCGTATAGCCGGTCTCTTCTGCTGTTGGCTGTCGTGCCTGTGATCATCGGCCAGCCAAAGCGGGCTTTCAGCATATTCAGCTGGTCTATGTACTGTCCTATTATCAGTATCCTGTCATCAGGATGCTCGTTCACAAGCTTTTCCACAAGGTCGAGCTTTCTCGGATTCTCGCTCGCTATCCTGTACTTCTCTCTCTGCTTTGCAAGCGCATACTTGACTTCAAGATCGTCCGGAAGATCTATCCTTATCTCATGGCAGTAGGCCTTTGCGATGAAGCCCTGCTTTTCAAGCACCGACCAGGGTACGTCGTAGCGCTTTGGGCCGACCAGGGAGAAGACCTCGTCCTCTCTGCCATCCTCCCTTACGAGGGTAGCAGTAAGGCCCAGCCTGTATACGGACTGGAGGGAGGAGGTGATCTTGAAGACAGGGGCAGGGAGCATATGCACCTCATCATAGATGACGAAGCCCCAATTGTGCTCTGAAAGGATTCTGAAGTGCTTGAAATCGGCCTCTACATTCTCCCTCCAGGTTAGGACCTGATAGGTACAGACGGTTATCGGCCTTATCTCCTTGACCTCTCCCGAGTACTCTCCGACCATATCCCTTGTCAGTGTCGTCTTGTCCAGTATCTCCCTTATCCACTGGTGGACCGATGCGACATTCGGACAGAGAATGAGTGCGTGCGTCTTCAGCCTCTGGAGTGCGATCAGGCCGACGATGGTCTTTCCAGAGCCGCAGGGCAGCACTATGTTGCCATATCCGGTTCCCTTCTCCATATTGCCAAGCAGTGCCTTGACTGCTGTCTCCTGGTACTCCCTTGCCCTGAAGTCGGGAGAAAGTGAGAATTCAAGCTTCTCTCCCTTTTTAAGCGGAACAAGATCGTCGACAGGGAAGCCGAGCTTTATGAGGCGGACCTTCAGCTCTCCACGGTAGAGAAGAGGAACTGTGAAGCTGTCCATTCCATATGGGGTGACAAGGTCCTTCAGCGACTGCGCCGCAAGTATCTGTCTATAGTAGATCTCCTTCTTCACTGTGAGGATGAGAGTGTTTCCATCGAGCTCATCGAGGGTCAAGGCTCCGAATCTGGAGGCCGTATCCTCGATGAAGAAGAGCACGCTCTGGGGGATGTCGAATCTGGACCATCTCTTCAGGACCTCTATTGCCCTTGCCGATGAAAAGCCAGAGGAGCAGGCATTCCAGAGCGAAAGGGCAGTGATCTGGTAGGTGTGCACATGCTCTGGGCTCTTGACCAGCTCCGTGAAGACTATGATTTCGGCCCTGCACTCCTCGGCAGAGGGGGAGTGGACATCCAGAAGCAGGGTCCTGTCCGATTGGACTACCAGAGGTCTATCCATCGCTATCTCGCCTCCGAAAGCAGATACTCATCTGCAATTGCGATCGCGCACATCGCCTCGACGACCACGACTGCACGTGGAACGATGCAGGGGTCGTGACGACCTTTCACGAGACATGTGGTCTCTTCCATATCCTTCGTTATAGTATTCTGGATTCTCGAAATCGAGGGAGTCGGCTTGAAGGCCGCCCTGATCACGATCTGTTCTCCATTCGAGATTCCGCCCAGGATTCCTCCAGAGTGGTTCGTCAGGAAGGCGGGCCTATCTCCATCCATCCTCATCTGGTCATTGAAAAGGCTTCCCCTCATCCTGGCAGAATCGAAGCCCTCTCCGATCTCGAAGCCCTTGCAGGCTCCGATCGAAAGGACTGCAGAAGCAAGCACTGAAGAGAGCTTTTCGAAGCAGGGATCTCCGAGGCCGACAGGAACATTGTCGATGTGGCACTCTACGATGCCTCCGACGCTGTCCTCTTCAAGTCTTGCCTCCTCGATTCGCTTTCTCATGCTCTCGTAGGCGATTCTATCGGGACAGCAGAGCTCGTTGTTCCTGTCGTTCCAGTCGATATTCTCTGCCCTTATTCCAGCAATCTCGACAGCTCCTGCGCTGATCTCTATGCCCTTTGACTTCAGGAACAGCTTGGCAAGAGCACCTGCTGCGACCCTTGCGCTTGTCTCCCTGCCTGAGCTCCTTCCGCCTCCGCGGTAGTCCCTGACTCCATACTTCATCTGGTATGTGTAGTCTGCGTGAGAGGGTCTGAAGAGGTCCTTTATGGCAGAGTAGTCCTTCGAGTGCTGGTCTCTGTTCTCGACCACCATTGCAATGGGCATTCCTGTGGTAACGCCTTCGAAGATGCCTGAAAGCACCTTCACCTCGTCGGCCTCGTTCCTCTTCGTCCCGAGCGAGTTCGAACCAGGTCTTCTCCTGTCCATCTCGCTCTGTATGAAGTCGAGGTCGAATGGAATTCCTGCAGGGCAGCCATCGACGACGCAGCCCAGTGCAGTTCCGTGGCTCTCTCCGAATGTCGTTACCCTGAATATCCTACCGAATGTGTTTCCTGCCATCAGATTATCCCCTCAGATTCCAGCTGCTTGATGATCGTTCTCATCGTCTCGTCCTTGTCCTGGTAGTCTCCGAGCTCGATCCTCATATCTGCATAGCTTGAGTATATCCTGTCCCTTCTTTCATAAAGCACATGCCAGGAGCCACTGACGTCGTTTCCATCCAGGAAGGGTGGAATTCCCGACTTCTCGAGTACCTTTGAAAGCAGCGTCCCCTCCGGACGAGAGAGGTAGACTATCCTTCCTCTGCGCTTCAGCGTCTCCATGAGCCTTGCGTTGTCCGCAGCTCCGCCTCCGAGGCTCATGACGCACTCGGGCTCCCTTTCGAGAAAGGCTTCCACGACCTCGTTCTCGAGTCTCATGAATTCATCCTTTCCCTTTTCTCGATAGAAGCTTCTTACACTCATGCCGCCAAGCCTCTCGAGCATCAGATCATCGGAGTCGACCCAGCATCTTTTCAGTGCAGAAGCGACCCTCTTTGCCGCTGTCGTCTTGCCAGAATGTTTCAGTCCAGTAAAGAATAAAGCCACGAAAGCCTCCAAAGTGTGATGAACCAGCATACTACATCTGGAGTTTTTTTTCCATAAACCAGTGCGATTTCAGTCGTATTTCGCTAACGAGTCGTCCCTGCTGCTGTAGAGAACAGGGATGTAGGAGGAGTTCTGGTCCTCCTGGAGCTTCCTGTGCTGGAAGCGCAGAAAGGACCTTCTCTCGCTCTTTTCGATGAACTTTGCCTCTGTGTAGTTCTTCCTTCTCTCATCCTCGAAGCGGTTTGCATCGACGCTCTTCTTTATCGAGTAGCGGAACTGGATGATGACGATGAGCCAGGTGACGGAGACAACAAGCGAAAAGAGCGGGGTCTGGAAGGGGATCGTCGCAGCGAAGGAGGGAAAGAGCAGCAGGTTCAGCATGAATGCGGAAATCAGCACCGAGAGGGCAGATGGAAGAATCCAGAAGAAGCCCTGACGGGAGAAGATGAACTTTATACACAGGTACACCGATATGAAGCTGAGCATGAGACTTGTAAGCGGGATTATGTATTCGTTCATGGCCTAGAATATAAACCATAACCTCGATTTCAGAAAGCTTTATCCCGTCTTTTGCAGAATTTATTTTAGATAGGCATGATCAGAAGCTTCCTCTGTGCGTCCGTGGACCATTCTCTGTATGGCCTGATGCCTTCTTTCCTGTTGATAGTGCTTTCGATGAGAGAGAAGATATCGTCGTCTGTTGTGTTGTGGACATTCCCTTCCCTGTCGATATAGCCTAAGTCGAAGGAGACAGGGCCGGTACCGATGAAATTTACGATAGTATCCGCTGTTGAGCATCCTGAGAGACTGGATAGGGGAGAGCTGCAATCCGATGTTCTGCACGTTCGCATCCATGCTTCGGCTTCTGCTCTGATCTCTGGTCCCAGTGCTGTCCTCTTCAGGAGTAAGATCCTTGTCCTGTATCGGTGCAGTCTCGCCTTCGGAGGTGTCGTAGAGAGGACGATAATCTTTATCAATTCCATACTTGTTGACAAAAACTCTATCCACGATATCATTTAATTGGACCTGGGCTGTTTGCCTTGGACCCACAAGAGGAATCGTGGCTTCACTGTCAACGGTTCCTTTTCTTATTTCATAAGCAAGGAGATAGTCTTCGTTCTTGATCAGGACAAGTTTTTCTGTAATCTCATGCCCTCCCTTGAGAGATTCTGTCAGCTTTCCCGAGAACAGCCTGTCGAATGCTACTGCAACAGAGGTATAGATAGCGCCGAGGGATGATCTGACTCTCTGCAGTATTCCTCTCAGCAGTGCAAAGATGGATCTCAGTCCTTCAGTGGGGGCAATGCATTCCCTATATGTTTGCATATAGGATCCTCTACATCGAAATCTACTTTTGCGAGACGTCCCCTGGCGCTTGCTATCACACCGCGGGAATCTCTATCAACTCTACCTTCACAACTCCAATGTAGGAAGTATGGAGGTATATTCGGGGTATGAGCCTCTAGAGCCTTATACCTTGAAAGACCTTGAACTTGGAATGGTTTCATGTATAATCTAACTACCATTACACCGGAGGACACTCACACATGGAAAAGCTTTGTGTACTTGAGAATACCGGTCTCGATTCGTCCCAGCTTGAGAGCAGGGTCAGGCCCAGGGTAGAGGATATCCGCGGTGCCTACTATCGCGATACAACTGCGATAATCCACTCATCGCCATTTAGACGTCTCAAGCACAAGACCCAGGTCTTCTTTGCACCTGCAAATGACCACATATGCACCCGAATGGAGCACGCACTCCATGTCGCCTCCATCGCAGCTACGATCTGCCGCCCCTTCAAGCTCGATACGGAGCTCGCCTGGGCAATAGGGCTTGCACACGACCTTGGACACACACCCTTTGGGCATGTCGGAGAGAGGATAATAAGCGAGAAGAGCGTAGAGTTCGGCTACGGCAGCTTCGAGCACGAGGTCAACTCCCTGAAGGTCGTAACGAAGCTTGCAGACAATGGAAGGGGACTGAATCTGACATACGCTGTCAGGGATGGAATAGTAAGCCACTGCGGCGAGACCTTCCTTCAGAGGATAATGCCGAGCTTCAGGATGAAGGACCTCGACAGCATCACGACAAGAAAGGGTCTCATTCCCGCTACCTGGGAGGCAACTGCCGTAAGGTTCGCGGACAGCATCGCATACCTTGGAAGGGACTTCGAGGATGCGGGAAGACTGGGACTGCTCGAGGGACATCCGCTTCCTCAGAGCATCTCGAAGGTGATAGGAAGCACCAATGCGGAGATAATAAACACACTCGTGCTCGACCTGATCGAGAATACGCACCAGGAGAGTGGAATGGGCTTCTCCGACAAGGTATTCAATGCGATAAGAGAGATGAAGGAGTTCAACTACGAGTACATCTACAGAAGCGAGATACTGAACAGCTACACGATGTACTTCAAGAGACTCATTGAGTTCATAATAGACTATCTGCTCTACATCTTCGAGCACTATGGCTTCGAAAAGGCGGGGTACGACAGGGAGAAGAACATGGTCGCAGCCGGCTTCTACAGCCACCTCGTCGAGATGCAGTCCTTCTATCTTCTTGAGAATGGAGAGCATGACATAAAGCGGATGATATTGGACTATGTTGCAGGAATGACCGACAACTTCTGCTCGGATTGCGGACGGGAGATCCTCTCTCCGGAGCACCTCAACGACTCACTGGAGAACTCCCAGATGGGCAAGTGGTTCGACAAGAAGAAGGTCTAGTGCTGAGGGCGCAGCCTCTCTATCTCGCTGATGAACTGCGAGAGGTCCTCGAAGGCCCTGTAGACTGCTGCAAAGCGGACGTAGGCGACAGGGGAGAGTGTGTATATCTCCTTCAGGGTGATCTCTCCGATCTGCTGCGATGTGATGACACGAGAGGAGCCTGCGATCTCGTTGATCTCCTCCTCGATGTTGTCGAGGCACTTCTGGAGGTCCTTCTCGTCTATCTTAAGCTTCTCTGTACAGGTCCTTATGCCTCTCTCGATCTTTGAGCGGTCGAAGTTCTGGAGCCTGCCATCCTTCTTCGTGACGATAATGGGTCTCTCCTCGAATCTCTCGTAGGTCGTATACCTGAAACCACAGTTCAGGCACTCTCTTCTTCTCCTGAGAGTCGTTCCCTCCTTGTTGAGTCGGGATTCGAGAACCTTATCATCGGGATGTGAGCAGCGTGGACATTTCATGTATCAAATATAGTAGGTGATAGCGTTGAAGTTCAAGATATCCATGAATATTGTTCGTTCGCATACATAAAAGCAGTTTTTTTAACATTCGGACAAGATTTATGTTGAAAGAATAACTAGAACTGAGCTAAATTAACTACATGGCCAATTCAATTGCAAACTGTGTAAAGGTTATTATAAATAGAAGTCCCTTCATAATCGAGATGCTTATGCAGGATGTGATAAGCTATTCGAATCTCGCCAGGTTCATCCAGAACAAGGTGGAGGCCAACTACGGCCAGCCTGTCAAGCTCTCTGCGATCGTGATGGCCGTTCGCCGCTATGCAGAGGACCTGAGGGAGGAGGGCAAGAACACCACCCACGAGAAGATAAACTACGAGATATCGATGAAGACGAACATCTATGATGTGAACTTCGTCAGGAACGACAACTTCGTCAAGTGCATCAACGACCTTTACGAGAAGGTCGAGCCAGGAAAGGGCGACTTCCTCAATATCTCCATCGGAAGCCATGAGATCTCGCTAGCAGTCTCCGACAAGTTCCGCTCTGCAGTCGAGGATCTCGTGAAGAACGAGGAGATACTCCACAAGAAGGAGAACATGGTCGCACTGACGATAAACTTCACAGGAGACTTCCTGAAGACACCCGGCATCCTCTACATGGCCACGAGGAAGCTTGCCTGGGAGAACATCAACCTCACCGAGATAGTCTCCACGATGAACGAGCTTACCTTCGTAATCGAAAGGGAGGACAGTCTCAAGGCCTTCGATGTCCTGCAGTCCTTCTTCGATGAGGAAATCTGACATACATAGGATAGGGTAGAAACAGAGACAGCATGGCACTTTTGACCATGCTGTTTTTGTCTCTGAAGACCCATTTCAGCACTTTCAGCTATCAGAAACCGACTTCACTTTGTAAAAGAAAAGCATAATGCTTGCCTTTTTTTACTATTAATTGAACAAATCAAAGAAGAGAATAAATTTTTCTTTGTATCCCCAAAAAAGGTATGACATAATTTCTGATAGGTAAATTATTCATTTTCTTTAGGAAAAATAGGAGGGAATAATGAAGAAACTACTTGCTATCGTACTTGTCGTTGCATTCGTTGCAACCTCAATTTTCGCTCAGGGTTCAACTGAAGCAAAGGCTTCCTTCGACAAGGATGCACCTGTGACCATCGTCTTCTGGACCCATGAGGATGCTGCCAGACAGAAACTCGAGGACAAGTGGCTCGACGAGTTCAGAGCTGCTCATCCAAATGTAACAATCGAAGTTGCACGCTATGGTGCTGAAGGTCTTCGCCAGAACATGCAGACCGCATATGCTGCAGGCAACGGTCCTACAGTATGGAACCTTCCTATCGAGAACTCCCATGAGTACATCGAGAAGGGTCTCGTAGCTCCAGTCGACTACAGCGTAGTTGGATTCAAGGATGCTGCAGACATGAAGGCACAGTATGCTGACGGCATGATCGAGGCAGTCTACCAGGATGGCAACTACTATGGTATCCCACTCGAGCTCACCAACTGGTGTATCTTCCTCGACAAGGAGGTATTCCGCCTTGCTGGTCTCGATCCTGAAAAGGATTATCCAAAGACCTGGGAGGATATGGTCGAAGTATCCAAGAAGATCGTCCTCAGAGAGGGTGACATCATCAAGAGAAGAGGTTTCGACTTCAGATATTCCTATTCTCTTACCTACTTCGTTCCAATGGTCGAGCAGCTCGGTGGCGCTCTTGATCCAAAGGAAGGCTGTGTAAACGAAGAGGCCTGGATCAAGGCTCTTACCTTCATGAAGAACTGGGGTCCAAGCGGAGAGAACCTCGGCAACTCCACACTCACAGCTCCTAGAAAGCTTTTCAACAAGCACAACCTCGATATTGCCATGGCAAATACCGGTCTCTATCAGGAGTCCAGAATCAAGACCGAGAACCCGAAGTTCTACGAATCCGGCGAGTGGATGGTCGTTCCATATCCAGTATTCAAGGATGCTGTCAAGGACGTAGCAGGTTGCTACTATGGCCACTACTACCATGTCAACTCCGAGGCTACAGCAGCTCAGCAGTACTGGGGCTGGGAGCTCATCAAGTACTTCCTCCTCACTCCAGGCCATGCTGAACTCTACCTCACCAACGTTGGTCTCATCCAGCCTCTGAAGTCTCTCATGAACGGTGACGTCTACAAGGGAATGCCATACTCCGACGTATTCAGCCACGACTTTGCAAGAGCACACATCGTCTACAATGGCAAGAACTCTGCTTCCATCCAGACTCAGATCGATACCGCTATCAACAACGTAATGCTGCAGGGCGTCGATCCAGCAGAGGCCTACAAGACTCTCCAGGCAAACGTTCTCGAGCTTCTCAACGACTGAGAGCTGAACTGAACCGGCTTTATGGATCTTGCGATGGGTCACGCCCTCTGTGGCCCATCGTTTGTATTTAAATGACATCAAGGTTATTGGAAATGAAATCGAAAACAAAGAGTTACAGTATCGAAAGGAAGCAGGCCAAGTTCGGATTCCTGTTCACGGTCCCCTGTCTTCTTTTCTTTGCAATGTTCAGCTTCTATCCCATCATCAATGCATTCACGACGAGTCTCACCAACAGGAAAGCCGTAGGCAGGAATTGGGATTTTACAGGACTCGAGAATTACATCTATCTCTTCACCAAGGGCAATGGAGGCTTCTCCCTTGTCAACTCCCTCAAGGCAACAGGATTCTTCACCCTCGGATGCTTCATCCCGATGGTAGTCATCTCTCTTCTGCTTGCAGTTCTGATCATGCAGCTGAGAAAGCCGGGCCAGTCCAAGTTCTTTGAGCTTGCCTACTATCTGCCGGCAGTTCTCTCTTCTGTAGTTGCTGCTACGATCTGGAGAATCATGTTCCAGCCAACTGGTCTCATCAATCAGTTCTCAAATACGATAATGTTCACCTCCGGAAGGGACTTCCAGTGGCTTACAAGCAACAACATGCTCGTAGCATCCACCATCATAGTCTACTTCTGGAAGTATATAGGATACTTCACGATCCTCTTCATAACAGGTCTTGCCTCGATCCCGCCGACGATCTACGAGGCCGCAATCGTCGATGGCTCATCTAGATGGCACACCTTCTGGAAGATCACGCTTCCTCTTCTGAAGCCTACGATCATGCTCGTTTCGATCATGGCCATGCTGCAGTGTCTCAAGACCTTCAGTACCCAGTACATGTTCGTCCAGGGCGGAACAGCAAGACTTCCTATCGATGTCATCACGATGAACATCTACTTCACCGGTATCAGGAATGGTTACCTCGGCAGAGCTTCTGCCATGTCCATCATTCTCTTTGTAATCATGCTCTTCTTCACCTATCTGCAGTTCACATTCCAGAAGGGTGGCGAGGACGTCGAGTATTGATGGAGGCAGAGTATGAATAACCAGTATGTAGGAAAAGTAACCATCGGTGAGATCATAACCAACATAATCCTTGTTCTCCTCGTCGTCTTCACAGTATTCCCGATCATCTTCATGCTTGTTGCTTCCTTCATGGATGCCAAGCAGATTTTGGCAATGCCGTTCAACTGGATTCCGAGCAGCAAGTACTTCACCTCGTCCACCAGGACCTTCTTCACGAACTTCATCAAGGCCGTAAGAGGAAACAACAACAACAATATCTTCTTCACTGCCATGATCAACTCGCTGATCGTAGCTATCACCTGTTCCGTGACGACGGTCTTCTTCTCGGCACTCTGCGGCTACGGCCTTGCAAAGTTCCACTTCAGGGGCAGGAACCTTGTCTTCATGTCCATAATGAGTACCATGATGATCCCGTTCGAGGCCATCATGATTCCACTGTACATGGTCACAAGAAGTGTAGGGCTCATGAACACGCTTCCTGGTCTTATCGTCCCATTTGCAATCTCGGCCTTCGGCGTCTTCCAGATGAGACAGTACCTCCTGACCTTCCCGAGCGAGTATCTCGATGCTGCCCGCGTAGATGGTCTTGGAGAGTTCTCGATCTTCGCAAGGATCGTCTTCCCGAACTCGACACCTGTAATCGCAACACTCGGTATCCTCTCCTTCAGGAACCAGTGGGACAATCTGCTCTGGCCTATGCTCTGTGCCCAGGCCGAGAGGCTGAAGACCCTGCCACTCTACATCTCCTCCTTCGCAGAAGAGAAGCAGACAGATGAGGGTGCTCTCATGGCCTGTGCTCTGCTCGCATCGATTCCTATGTTCATCCTCTTCTTCACTCTCTCGAAGTACTTCCTCGGAGGTGCTGCAGTATACGAGTCCAGAAAGGGCTGATACAGATTTCCTTATTGTCAAGAAAAGGCCCACTTCAGAGCGAGGTGGGCCTTTCCATTTCATGACTGCTTTGATCATTGTCTTATCGGCAGCAGCTTTCTCAGAGAGCTTCTTCCTTTCTCGCTTCCAGCATAGATATCCATTCTGAACTTCTTCTTCTCGTAGACGAACTCCTCTGTGTAGACAAAGCGCTCTCCATCTGCAAACTCCATATCCATTCCTGCACTCTTCAGGACTGCATGCGCAGCTGCGATGTCCCAGACAAAGCAGGGTGGGACAACAGAGGCCTGGATTGCAGAAAATAGAACTGGGCAAAGCAGGTGGATTATAGAGGAGCCGAAGCAGCGTGTCTTTCCTCTGAAGGCTGAAAAATCCATCCTCCTTGCAGCATTCGAGCCGACCACTATCTGCCTGACATCGTCCTTGTCGCCCTCGACTTCAATACTCTTTCCATCGACAAGCAGCTCTTTTCCTGGATCGAGGCGGACAAAGAGAGCCTCCTTTCCGATTCCGAAGCGCGGACACGAGATCATCGCTCCGACCGGCTCAAGACGGTCATTCAGAATGCCAAGAGAGACTGCGAAGGAGGGAAGTCCCTGTGAATAGACATCCGTTCCATCGATTGGATCGAGAACGAAGAGATATGGAGAATTCTCCTTTCTGATGTTGGGAAACTCCTCTGAGATGAAGGTGCACTCGGGAAAGAGCTTCTCGACCTTCTTCTCAACGATCGAAGATATCTCGAGGTCGGTCTCGGTCAGGACCGAGCCATCGTCCTTGAAGCTTCTATGTATGTATACCTGTCTTTCCCTGGCAAGGCTTCCACAATCCTGTATGCATTTGGCAAGCTCATCCAGTTTCTGAGAATCTAGTTCGAACATTGTCTTTTTCCTCTTTTTCAAATATCCTGTCCTGCGTGGATAAGAATACTGCTGGTCAGGTAAAAGATTACATCAGAAAATCGAGAGCTTACAAGGAGTTTGCCCGCACACAAAGGGGTGTTCATCTCGTTTCATCTCTTGAGGGATACCCCCTTTCAAGAGCGGTCGAGCTCTGGGCCAGGAAGGTCGGTGGCCGCCTTGTGGCACTTGCTCCTACAGAGGAGGTCGCAAAGGCGCTAGCTGGTGACCTTCAGGATGTGGAGGACCTTCCTGTTGTCTACTTTCCATCCTCGGGAAAGACCCTCTATTCGAAGCCTTCGATCTCCCAGAACGAGTACCAGCAGTCCAATGCACTTGAAAGAATCCAGGCGCTGAAGCAGGGGATAATAATCGTTTCGATGAGAAGCTTCGCGATGCCTGTGATCAGCAGAGAGACTCTCAGAAGCCTTTCGTGCGAGATAAGGGTACACGACAGATTCGACCCCTCGAGCATCGCAGAGAGGCTGACACAGGCCGGCTATTTCAGAGGAAACAACTGCTACGAGCCTGGCGTCTTCTCGATAAAGGGCGAGGTGATGGAGATATTCCCATTTGCATCCGAGCACCCTATAAGAATCCACGCAGACTGGGATGAGATAGAGAGAATAGACTACTACGATGCAGTCACTCAGAAGTCCATAAGGACAGTATCAAGATACTCGCTTTCTCTCATGGGCGAGGATGCCAAGGTCGAAAGCGCCTCCTTCCTCGACTACCTCGATCCGGACGACTACCTCTTTCTGATAGGAAAGGAGAGGATGGAGAGTGCCTGGAAGGCGATGCAGAGCGAGGGAAAGGCCCTCTTCAAGAAGGCCTACCAGGAGAATCCAGATAGCCCAACACCGGACAGACTGCTGACAGATCCACTTGCCTGGGCCGGGACGAAGAGCTCAAGGACTGTCGTAAGGGATATCCAGACCGAAGAGGTCTACAGGTTCGATATTTCGCAGGCCAGAAGCTACTTCGGCAATGTCACATATCTCAAGCAGGAGATCAAAGGGTACCTGGACAACGGTTGGAGAGTCGTAATTGCAGCCCCTACAGTCGTACAGCAGGAGAGACTGAAGAGCGTACTTCAGGAGTTTCCTGCACTCGAGATAATAGTCTCCGAAATAAGCCACGGCTTCACGATAGACGACGAGGAGCTTGTGGTCATCCTCGACCAGGAGATCTTCGGCAGAAGGAGAGAGAAGGCCAGGGCAATGGTCCAGGTCTCCTCTGCACCAATAGACTCCTTCGTCGATCTGAAGGAGGGCGACTTCGTCGTCCATATCAAGTACGGCATCGGAAAGTTCGTAAAGATAGAGAGAGTCAGGACCAGCCACAGCGAGAGGGACTACATCAAGATACTCTATGCAGGCGACGAGTACCTCTATGTTCCAATCGAGCAGGCCGACCTCGTGCAGCGCTACATCGGTGCAGATGGACGCTCTCCGAAGCTTGACAGCATGGGTGGCTCCGGCTGGACGAAGAAGAAGGAGAGGGCGCTGAAGAATGCCGAGGAGCTTGCTGCCGAGCTTGTGAAGCTCTATGCGAAGCGACAGAACTCCTTCGGACACCCATTCGAGGCGGATACCGACCTGCAGCTCCAGTTCGAGGCCTCATTCCCATTCACAGAGACTCCTGACCAGCTGAAGTGCATCGAGGATATAAAGAAGGATATGGAGTCCGACAGGGTCATGGATCGTCTCGTCTGTGGCGATGTCGGCTATGGAAAGACCGAAATAGCCTTCCGCGCTGCCTTCAAGGCCGCACTTGGGGGCCGTCAGGTCGCATTCCTTGCACCTACTACCATTCTTGCAGAGCAGCACTACAGGAAGTTCATCGAGCGTCTGGGAGAGATGCCAGTGAACTCGGAGCTGCTTTCAAGACTCGTTCCACCATCTCGCCAGAGGAGGATCCTCTCCAGCCTGAAGGATGGAAAGATAGATGTGCTTTTCGGAACGCACAAGATACTTCAGAAATCGGTAGTCTGGAAGAATCTCGGACTGCTTGTCGTCGATGAGGAGCAGAGGTTCGGTGTCAAGGACAAGGAGAGGATAAAGCAGCTGAAGGCAAATGTGGACTGCCTCACGCTCTCTGCAACTCCTATCCCAAGGACCCTCTACATGTCGCTTCTCAAGGTCCGTGACATGTCCCTTCTCACAACAGCACCGAGAGAGAGGGTGCCTGTCCAGACAATAATCACGGATTATCAGACGCAGAGAGTCGCCGATGCCATCCGGCGCGAGCTTGAAAGGGGCGGCCAGGTATTCTATCTGCACAACAGAGTACAGGACCTCGATGAGGTCACATACCAGCTGCAGCAGCTTGTACCGGAGGCCATAATCGAATCTGCCCACGGCCAGATGGATCCTGTAGAGATGGAGGACATAATGCACCGCTTCATCTACGAGGGTGTGCAGGTCCTGGTATCCACCACGATAATCGAGAATGGAATCGATATTCCGAATGCGAATACGATAATAATAGACCACGCAGAGCGATTCGGGCTTTCTCAGCTCTACCAGCTGAGAGGCAGGGTCGGCCGCTCCGACCGTCAGGGCTACTGCTATCTGATGTACCCCGATGAGACAATGCTGAACGACGATGCAGTAAAGCGCCTGAAGGTGCTTTCAGAGCATACGGAGCTCGGATCGGGCTTCAAGGTCGCAATGAAGGATATGGAGATAAGGGGGGCTGGAAACATCCTCGGCGCAGAGCAGTCCGGACAGCTCGAGGCAATAGGTCTCGACCTCTATATGAAGATACTCGACGAGGAGATCAACAGGCAGACGCAGGGTGAGAAGAGTGCACCGGAGCGAGAAGTATTCCTCGAGCTGGACTACTCAGGCTTCATCCCGGACTCGTATATCAAGGATGCTTCGGTCAAGTTCGAGATGTACAGGAAGATATCCTCTGTAAGGAGCGAGTACCAGCTCGAGGGACTCAGGAACGAGCTGGAGGATAGATTCGGTGCGATTCCGGCAGAGGTGGACAATCTCCTCTGCATCGCCCAGATCAAGATAATCTGCAAGAGGCTGGAGATATACCATCTTTCCGAAAGCCGTGGTATCGTACAGCTTGAGTTCGGCCACCTGGCCGCACTCAATCCTGACAAGATAATAAACCTTCTGAAGCTCAGCGGAGGCAGAGTCAGGATGGATGCAAGCAGGATGAACTACATGAGGATGCAGACGGATGCAGTAAGCCTTCGCGACAAGGCCATCTTCATCCTCGACCAGCTCAGGAGACTTGAATAGATGACAGAGGAACTCAGGGAGACACTCAATAGAGTAGAGGTAAGGACGGGAGAACACAGGACAATCAAGAGCTACGTCCTCAGGAGCAATACGCTCGATGAAAAGCAGGAGGAGACCGTCCAGAAGTACTACGAGAAGTACGGTGTGCGCTTTGTCGACAGGCTGACAGATCCCTCCTCTCTCTTTGTGCACCCTGAAAAGCCGGTCGTGATCGAAATCGGCTTCGGTATGGGAACATCCACTATCCAGATTGCCAGGGAGCGAAGCGAATACAACTACCTGGGCCTCGAGGTCTATCTCCAGGGCTATGTCAAGCTTCTGAAGATGATAGGAGAGGAGGAGCTGGACAACATCCGCATCATGCGCTTCAACGCAGTCGACGTGCTGGAGAGGATGATACCGGATGGCTCCATACAGGGCTTCCACATCTTCTTCCCGGACCCCTGGCCGAAGAAGAAGCACCACAAGAGAAGGATAATCCAGAGCGATTTCGTTTCACTGCTTGCAAGAAAGCTCAGAAAGGGCGGCTACATCTACCTCGTCACTGACTGGGAGGAGTATGCCGAGTGGATGATGGACATCATCAGCCAGGAAAAGCTGCTTGCAAACAGGTTCGACGGCTTTGCAAGCCCCTCTGACTGGAGACCCATGACGAAGTTCGAGAGAAAGGGTCTGGATAAGGATTACAAAATAAACGAGCTGATGTTCGAAAGAATATGATTTCATAATGGAATGCATATGAATATGATATGTATTCTTAAGTAATATCATATTGATACCATATCATTCATTATCTGTTTATTAATGCGACAGAATGAGGACAGAAAGAACTTTCTTTCTGCTCGCTCCCATGTGCTACACTTATTTCATCAGCAATAGGGGGTCGCTTTATGAATGATCATTTCTCTGTAAGGGGTCTTGAACTCCACAGCTACTACGCCTGGGACTATGAGTGGATAATTGGCTGTCTCGATTTCATGAAGAGAGAGAGGATGAACACTCTCGTGCTCCACAGGAACGACTTCGTCGACCTTATCATCTACCCTGGAAAGTACTTTGGCTGCAGGAAAGAGCACTATCGCTCCATCTTCGAACGCTACAGCGAGATATTCAGGACCCTCTACAAGTACACACCGACAAGACGCTCGAGCCCATACCAGAGGAGGGCCTTCCTGAAGCGTGTGCTCAGCGAGGCAGCAAGGAGAGGAATCCAGGTCTACATCGAGAACAAGGAGCTGTACTTTCCCGAGATAATCCTCGAATTTCACCCCGAACTTGTGAAGGATGGGCACATCTGTGCAACAGATCCCTTCTTCCTCGAGTTCACACGTGTGAAGTACATGGAGTTCTTCGAGGAGTTCCCTGAGTGCGCCGGAATAATCACATCGCTTGCGACAGGAGAAAGCAAGGTCTCGATAAAGTCCAACCGATGTACCTGTGAGCGCTGCAGAAGCACAAGCAGGGAGAAGTGGTTCCACGATGTTCTTATGGCCATGTACGAGCCGATACATGAGGCGGGAAGAACTCTCATTGTAAGGGACTTCGTCTTCGACTCGAAGTCCCAGAAGGAGATTGCATCCGTCATGGAGAACCTGCCGGAGGATGTGGTCATTTCGCTGAAGAACACTCCGCACGACTACTATCCGACATTCCCGATCAACAGAAGGATCGGCGATGTAGGTCAGCACAGGCAGTGGATAGAGTTCGATGCAATGGGGCAGTACTTCGGCTGGGGAGTTGGAATTGCCGATATCATGGAGGATTACAGAAGGCGCTTTGCCGATGCACTTGAGAAGGGTGCAGAGGGCTTTGTCATCAGGACAGACTGGGAGAGCCTCGACGGACACACCGTCTTCAGGACACCGAATCTAGTGAACCTCTATTCGGCTTCTGCTCTTTCACTCGATGTGAAGGCAAGCGCAGAAGGAATCTACAGCCACTTCCTCGAATGCGAAGACTTCTTTAGAAAAGGCATCTCCAGAGAGGAGAAGGATAGAATCGTCGAATGGTTCATGGATCTGATGTCTAGGACCTGGCCGATTACCAGGAGAACAGTCTTCGTCCAGGATGCAGTCTTCTCGGACTCCTCTCTCATGCCTATCAGCTACGAGCACGCATTCTGGCTTTCCGAAGAGAAGAACAGCATAGCAGACTGGGTTCCTGAGAAGGCTGGTGTCCTTTCTCCCGAAAGAGAGTGCGTCAGGAGAATAGTCGATGAAAAGAGAGAGGCTCTGAGCCTTGCAGAAAGTGCACTTGAGCTGGTCATGAGCGGCAATCCAGGCCTCAGAGAGGACAGATACCAGGACCTGGTGGACAGATTCCGCATCCAGCTTCTCTACGTCGAGCTCTTCTCTCTCGTCACAAGGACTCTTGCATATGCAAGATACCTCAAGGAGACGAAGGAGGAGAGAGATGGCTTCTATCTTGAAACTCAGAAGGAGCTTTCAGCCTGCCTTGGAGAGCTCGATGAGATGGAAGCAAGACTCAGAAGGTTTTCTGAGGAAACCTCCTTCCATCCTCATACGATCTACACTCTGCTCGATGCGGACAGGGTCTCCTGCCTCAGAGAGAACATTGCAGCAATGCATCTTGTCTGAGCTTCATCTCATCGAGAAGCCCATCTTCCTCGAGATCGTGGCCGCAGCGACCTTGAGCTCGGGAAGATACTGCCCATGCAGACTCTCCTCTGTAAGCTCTCCAGGTGCAAGACCGAGTCCTATGGCCGCAATCACATTACCGTTGTAGCCATAGACCGGAACCGACACAGAGCGGGTATAGGACTCCTTCTCTCCCAGATTGACCTCGTATCCCCGCTGTCTTATGAGCAGCAGGCGCTTTTTAAGATCCTCGAGGTTGGAGATCGTCCTGTCCGTGAACTTCCTGAAGGTGTAGTTGGCATAGAGGTGGTTGATCTCGGAGCCGGATAGGCTCGAAAGCAGACATCTTCCTGCGCTTGAGCAGTAGGCCGGAGATCTCTGGTATGCGTAGCTTTCGGCCTGGACGACTGCACTCTGCCTTATCAGGCTGACGCTCAGAACATCCGTCTCGCTCAGGCAGTAGAGTGTTATGTTGGCATGCACTCGAGCCTGGAGAACAAGAAGGACTGGAAGACTCTCGGTCTTCAGCTCGAGCATGTTGATCCTCGACGAGGCTATGTCTATAACCTTTGGTCCTATCCTGTAGGCCGAGCTCTTCGAATCCTTTTCAAGGAATGCAAATCTGGTAAGCACCTGCAGGTTGCGGAATGTTGTGGATCTGGAAAGGCCTGTAGCCTTCTGTATCTCTGAAAGCGTGTACCATGAGGCTCCAGAGCTTCCCACATAGTCCAGTATCCTCAGTGCATTCGCAACGGAATTCTGACAGTCGAGACTCTTCTCCATACTACCTCCTCCGAAAAATCTTCCCGGATAGTGAAATAGTAATTCCAAAATACGGAATTGTGAATTTTTTTTGCATTTGCGTTCATGGAAAAGTGGAAAGACAATGACCTTAAAGAGTGGCAAAAGGAAAGGAGGTCAGGATGAAGGATATCTTTTCCCTGGAGGGAAGACTTGCACTTCTTGCAGGTGGAGGTGGCGATATCTCCATTGCCGTTGCAAGGGGCTTTGCAGAAAAGGGTGCCAGGTTGATTCTCTGCGACAGCAGCACAGAGCATCTCGAGAAGGCCAGGAGTGTCCTCGGCTCAGAGGGCATTGCAGTCCTCGAGACCTTTGTCGGCAGCATCACGGACCCGGATTTCATCAGGAGCATGGCCGATGAGATCGACAGAAGGTTCTCGACTCCCGATATTCTCTTCAACAGTGCTGCTATTACATACAGAAAGCCTGTATCCGAGATGAGCGCGGAGGAGTGGAAGAACATCGTCGATGTCAATCTCAATGGTGCCTACTATCTTATCAGGGAGTTCGGACTCAGGATGTGCGAGAGAAGAAGCGGAAAGATAATCCAGGTGCTCTCCACAGGTGCCTATCGCTTCGGTGCGAACTTCGTCGCATATGGTGCAACGAAGGCTGCGGCAAGTGCTCTCATCAAGGGACTCGCAATCGAATGGGCACCCTGCAACATACATGTGAACGGCATTGCACCCTCCGCAACAGTCACGAACTTCACCCGCGACTACTACGCCCAGTATCCAGAGAAGATGGAGGCGACGAGGAACAACCACCCATACAAGCGGCTTGGAACGCCAGAGGACTGCGTAGGTGCTGCGATCTACCTCGCATCGGATGCAAGCGACTTCGTCAATGGGGATGTAATAATCATAGACTCAGGAAAGACGGTGAAGTGATATATGGAAGAGAAGGCGCCAAAGGAGTTCAGTATCCCGCTCAATACCTCGAGGACAGATGTTCAGCTTCTGATCCTCTCCAAGGTTATGAACCTGCCAAGGATACTCCTGCTGTGCACCTTCTCGCTTGCTCTGCTACTGCTGGTCATCTCTGTCGGACGTGAGAATGAGGCCTCTGTTCCGATTGCGATCTTCATCGCGATACTCTTCGGCCTCTCCCTGCTTCTCCTGCTGAATGTCCTTGCAAGGAGACCCAGGATAAAAGGGCAGATTCTCTCAGAAGAGAACAGGAAGGGCTCCGTTCTCTTCACACAGAAGGGCTTTCGGGTCTCCATCGAGGGACAGAAGGCGAGAGAGCTTGCCTACAAGGACATAAGGGGTCAGTACTGGTTCACTGATTTCTATCTCCTCCAGATAGACAGCAGGGACTACAGTGCGCTTCTGAACTTCTCTGTGGACAGGGAGAGCTTCGACCTGATCTACATGCTTGCAGATGCACTGAACAGGAGAAAGGTGAAGCTGATCCAGATAGGCGTAAGAAGAAAGGAAAAGTGATAGGAGGTTCTTCCATGAAACAGTACATATTGGAGAGGATGCGCAAGATAGTTGCCATTCTGCTGCTGGTAATGGGCATAATCGGCCTTTCAGTCGCACTCAGGACATTGAAGATAGGCACCTTTGCAAAGCCCCAGGGCGGCTTTGCTCCGATGCTCTTTTCGGTGCTCCTCATAATCTTCTCTGTGATCAACATCATCTGCGAGTTTCTCAAGCCGAATTCGATTCCAGGGGACCTTGGAGATGTGAACTGGGTCAAGTTCTTCCTGTATATAGCAATATGTATAGTCTACGTCGCCCTGATAAAGCTTCTGGGCTTCGCGACCGATACCTTCATCTGCCTCACTCTGATGCTGAAGCTTGCCGGCTTGAAGGGAAAGGCAAGGCCGGTCCTCTATTCGCTTGTCTTCAGTGCTCTGATCTGGGCACTCTTCACATTCGCAATGGATGTTCCACTTCCAAGGGGATTCCTTATCTAGGAGGTAAAGCTGCATGGATACACTGCTTCTATTTCTGAACGGTTTCAAGGACTGTCTTACCATCGTCAATCTCCTCTGTGCAGTGACAGGCTGCCTTCTCGGTTCTCTCATCGGAGTCCTGCCCGGACTCGGCATCTCCGGAACCGTTGCCATACTGCTCCCGATCACATATGGAATGACACCTCTGAGTGCACTCATCATGATCTCTGGTATCTACTTCGGTTCCCAGTATGGTGGTGCGATCACATCGATCCTCGTCAACATTCCCGGTGAGGCTACAAGTATAGTCACCTGCTTCGATGGCCACCCGATGGCGAAGAAGGGCAAGGCCGGCAAGGCGCTGAGCATCGCATCCATCTCCTCCTTCTGCGGAGGAACGATCGGAATGCTCGGCCTGACCTTCGCAGCCTCCGCTCTTGCAAGAGTCGCACTCGGCTTTGGAAAGGTCGAATTCTTCGCAATAGTTGTCTTCGGACTTCTGCTGCTTACCAGTATCTCAGGAAAGAACCAGATGAAGGGACTCGTTGCAGTCTGTCTCGGCGTTCTTCTCGGTACAGTCGGTCTCGACTCGCTCTACGGCACTGCAAGATACACCTTCCGTATTGTCCACCTCTATAACGGAATAAGCTTCGTTACATTCATCATGGGTGCATACGGCATCACGGAGCTCATCAGCGCAATCTGTATTCCTGAGGAGCAGTCGGAGGTGATGGAGTTCAGGCTCAGGGACCAGCTTCCGAACAGGTCAGAGGTCAAGGCCTGCTGGAAGACGGTCCTCCGTTCAAGTGTACTCGGCTTCGGCGTAGGTCTCGTTCCAGGAGCAGGCTCCACGCTGGCGACCTTCTTCGCATATGGCATGGAGAGGTCTCTGAGCAAGCATCCGGATGAGTTCGGAACCGGTATTCCAGAAGGTATCGCAGCTCCTGAGTCCGCCAACAATGCCGCAATGTATGCAGGCCTTGTACCTCTTCTGAGTCTCGGTCTTCCATTCACAAGCTCGATGGCACTCCTGATGAACGCCTTCATCGTCCACGGCATCACTCCGGGCCCGCTCTTCATCTCTGAGCACCCGGACCTCTTCTGGGGCCTTGTTGCCAGCATGTTCATCGGCAATCTCATCCTCATCGTCATCAACCTTCCTCTCGTAGGAATGTGGGCAAGACTTCTCAAGGTCGACTTCAGCATCCTGATGCCTCTGATCACATTCATCACCTTCGCAGGTGGCTATGCGATCAACTACAGCGTCTTCGACATGGGAATGATGGTAGTCTGCGGTTTCTTCGGCTTCTTCCTCGGAGCCTGCGGCTACAACATGGCAGCCCTGGCAGTTGGACTCTTCCTCTCGCCTACGCTGGAGAGTGCGTTCCTCGGAACGATGACGCTCTATCATGGCAACCTGCTTGCAGCACTTCTCGATAGGAAGATCGCACTCGTGGTCCTGTCGATCGGCGTGATCACCTTCGTCATCTCGACAGTAAGAAGTCTCAGGAAGTTCGTCTCCGAGACTGTGAAAGCATGAAAAAAACAGGAGCGTCGCTTCTGAAAACAAAGGGAATACTTTGGGCATAGCCCAGGAAAAAAGGAGAAGAGAATGAAAAAAGGATTAGTTCTGATGATGTCTCTCGTTCTTATCTGCGCATCTGTCTTCGCACAGGGCGCACAGGAAAGTGCAGCGGCCAGCGGTCCATGGAAGCCCTCCAAGGATGTCACGGTCGTAGTCGCCTATGGCGCTGGTGGAAGCTCTGACCTTCTTGCCAGGACCTTTGCAAACGAGGGAGCAAGTGCATGGGATACCCCACTTGTAATCACAAATGTTCCAGGTGGTGGAAATGCAATCGGCTTCACACAGCTTGCACAGGCGAAGCCAGATGGCTACACGATCGGAAACACCAACTCATCCGTAGTTGTCAACTGTCTCACCGGTTCCACTCCATTCGTATACTATGAAGAGCTCCAGCCGATCTGCCAGGTAGGCTTCGCTCCATATGTCGTATACGTAGCAAAGGACAGCCCGATCAAGAACCTCAAGGATCTTGAAGAGGCAGTAAAGTCCAGAGATGTCGTCATGGCAGCCAACAACCGCGGCGGTCAGACCCACTGGGAGCTCGAATACTTCGCAATGAAGGTCGGCGCAGATATCACAGCAGTCATCTACAATGGCGGTGCAGCCTCCATCGCAGCTCTGCTCGGTGGACACGCAGAGATCACAGTCCAGGCTCCATCCGATGGACAGGAGTATGTCCGCTCTGGAGACCTCAGGGCAATTGCAATCCTCGACGAGAAGAGACTCGAGACTCCAGTCTACAAGGATATCCCGACATCCGTAGAGCAGGGCTATGGCTGGCTCCAGAATGGATTCTTCCACGGCTATTCTTGTCCTAAGGCAATGCCGAAGGAGATGGTCAAGTACTTCGAGGAAGGCTTCAAGAAGACCCTCGAAATACCAGCTGTCAGGGAGAAGATCGAATACTACGGCTTCACAGTCGACTACAAGGACTCCGAGGGCTTCAAGAAGGTATGGCTCGACTCTGTCGACAAGTACAAGAATGCCTTTGCAGAACTCGGTTCCCGCCTGACCGAATAGTTTGCTTTCATATGGTCGGATCGATCCGTGCTACCGGACGGTCCGGCCATTCACTCGGACACTTCAACCTATGGGATACTAAACGAATATGGCCGACTACCAGGACAGACTGCTTGAGATCCATGGCAGCAACATGTTCAATGGCTACCACGTGCAGAGGGCCATCGAATTTGCCAGAAGATTCGACATGACCGGCATCATCTTCCATGCCAACGACATAATCGACAGGGCCATCAAGCCCGACAGATACTTTCCCCCGAACGAATCGCTTCTGAAGTTCAATAACAGGGACGGGGATACAAAGAACTACAAATACTACCTTTCGAATATAATCGACAGAATCACAGCCAGTGGACTCGAGTTCTACGTGGAGGTGAAGGAGATATACTATCCATACGAGATACTCGAGGTCTTTCCTCAGCTCAGGAAGGAGAATGGAGCAGTCTGTGCTACCGACCCCTTCTGGTGGGAGTTCCTCGAGGAGAAGATAAGCGAATTCACAAGACGCTTTCCCAAGCTCTCCGGAATAATCGTCAGCGCAGGGACCAGAGAGAGCATGGTCTCTCTTGCACTGAACAAGTGCACCTGCGAGCGCTGCAGAAGCTACGACATGGACAGATGGTACCAGGAGCTGATGGGTGCAATGTTCCGTCCTCTCGACAGGGCAGGCATGAAGCTCATCGTCAGGGAGTTCTCTTACACTGCAGACCACCAGTTCGCAATGGTCGAGGCGGCACAGAAGGTCTCTGACAGGATAGTGATGGCGATAAAGAAGGCGCCCCACGACTACTATCCGACCTTCCCGAACAATCCGACAGCTGGCAACTGCGGTCCACTGGAGCAGTGGATCGAGTACGATTGCTGGGGACAGTACTTCGGCCTTGGAGTCTTCCCATGCTCCGTTGCAGAGGACATGAAGGAGAGGATGAGGTACTACAGAGAGAAGGGTGCGAAGGGTGTCATGCTCAGGACCGACTGGGAGAGACTGCTTCAGGGAAGCACCTTCAACTCCTTCACGCTCTTCAATCTCGTTGCAGGCGCAATGCTTTCGAAGGACATCGATACCGACCTCGATGAGTGCTACAGGGCCTGGCTCGACTACGGCCTCCTGAGTCCTCTTGAGTACGATACTGTTCCGCAGGTGCCGTGCAGGCCGAAGAATCCCAAGGCACTTGAGGTGCTCAGGAGATTCATGCAGGACTCGTGGAGAATACAGGAGAGGATAATCTACGTCAGGGGGCACGTATTCAATCGAAATGCCCAGATGTTCGACAGATACTTCCTCACATACTTCATAATGACAGTCCAGCATACCAGGGACCACTGGGACAGGGGAGCATCGAAGAAGGTCGAGCCGACTGATGAGAACATCGACATCATCATCCGTGAGAAGGACGAGGGTGTCGAGCTCGCAAGGTCTCTCAGGAGCTATATAAGGCCAAAAGAGCTTGGGCTTTCCGAGGGTGTGGAACGATATCTTGAATTCCTCCTCGATGCCTATGTCGTATATGCCGAGATATTCAGGGCCCAGATCATCACTGCAATGTACATACGACGAGCAGAGACGGATGGAGACTTCATTGAGAAGGCACTCTCTTCGCTATCGGTATACGAAGATCTTGCGAAGAGACTTGGAGACCTGGTCATCGGAAAGGGGTACTCGAACAACGTCGAGTATGTCCTGGATAGGAACAGGGTCATCCGCTTCAGGGATGACTGCCGCTCTGTCATACAGGGACTTATCGATAGAGATAGAAACAATAAAGGAGAATGCTCATGAACGGCTACAAGGACAGATTGCTTGAGATCCACGGTATCAACATGTGGAACATGTTCCATGTCGATAGGGCGATAAGATTTGCCAGGAAGTACAATATGACCGGCATCATCTTCCATTGCAACGAGTTCATCGACAGGATGATATTCCCCGACAAATACTTCACCAAGGACGAACTTCTGAAGTACAACCCGGTAAGGAACAGCGTCACGAAGAACAACCGCTACTATTTCAGATCGGTTCTTGACAAGTGCCGCGCAAATGGTCTCGAGTTCTACGCCGAAGTAAAGGAAATATACTACCCATACGACCTGCTTACAAAGTTCCCTGGACTTAGAAAGGCGGATGGACAGGTCTGTGCCACAGATCCATTCTGGTGGGAGTTCCTGGAGGCCAAGTACGAGGAGTTCTTCAGGATGTTCCCTGAGGTTGCTGGTATCAGCGTCAGTCCCGGCACGAGAGAGAGCATGGTCTCCTTTGCGGCCAACCGCTGCACCTGCGAGCGCTGCAGGAACTACGATGTCGACCTCTGGTACCACAATCTGCTCGAGGCAATGCACAGGCCGATCGCAAAGGCCGGAAAGCGTCTCATCGTAAGGGATTTCTCCTATACGAAGGCACATCAGTTCGCAATGGTCGATGCCGCAAGGTCGGTTGCAAGCGATATCGTGATGTCGATGAAGAAGGTCCCTCACGACTACTATCCGGTCTTCCCGGACAACCCGGCAGTCGGCTCCTGTGGCGAGCTCGGGCAGTGGGTCGAATACGATACCTGGGGACAGTTCTTCGGCCTCGGTGTCTTCCCATGCTCTGTTGTAGAGGATATGAAGGGAAGGATGGAGCGCTATCTTGAAAAGGGTGCAACTGGTATCACGCTGAGGACCGACTGGGAGAATTTCACTCAGTCGAGCACCTTCTGCTCCTTCAACATGCTCAATGTTATAGCTGGAGCCATGCTTGGACGTGATGTGAATACAACACTGGACGAAATCTACAGCGAGTGGTTCCGCTACGGTCTTGTATCGCCTCTGATCCAGGATACCTTCGACCAGAAGCCATGCAGGATCGAGGATGAAGATGTACAGAAGGATCTCAGGAAGCTCGTCCAGCTTGTCTGGAAGGGACTTGAGAAGGGCATCCATGTAAGGGGCCACGTCTTTAACCGCAACTGCCAGTGCTTCGACCGCTACGACCTGACCTACAACATAATGACTGTATTCCACAGCCGCGACCAGTGGGAGAAGGATGCACATCTGAGAGTCGAGCCGACCGACGAGAACATCCCTCTGATAATCGAGGAGAAGAGAGAGGCTGTCGCGATTGCAGAGAGTGCAGGAAAGCTCGCTCTTTCTCTCAGGGACAGGATCGAGGATGAGAATATAAGGAAGTATCTCGAGTACCTCTCGAAGGCCTTCGTGCTGTACCTCAGAGGCTTCGAGCTCGAGGCCAGGACCATGGTGTACACGAAGAGAGCCGAGCTTGACCGTGACAGGGAGTTCATAAGGAAGGCAGAGAGTACACTTTCGGAGTACGAGCCTCTTGCAAAGGAGTACAGGGATCTTGCTGTGAACAGAGGATACTCGCACATCATCGAGTACATGAGCGATGGAGACAGGCTGATCCGATACAGGGACAGCGTAGAAGCAGCACTTGCAGCAATCGGTCTCTGATCGAAGCTGTCAGCTCAGGGGAAGTACGGAGAAGAGGAGAACGATGATAAGGATCGACATCAGCACCGAGATGCTGGATGCAAGACCTGTCCTCTGTATATTGCCCCTGAGCTTTTCTGTAAATGGCGTTGCCATCGTGGATACTGGACAGAAGGAGCAGAGAATCAGGGCACTCTTGTAGCAGGTTCTGAGCGGAAGCAGGAAGAAGACTGCAAGAGAGAATGCAACTGCAAGACCGTAGCGGAGAAGGAGGATTCCTGCAACCTGTCTGTACTCCGCCTTCGGGCAGGAGAAGTCCAGTGTGAGACCGAGCATCAGCATCGCGATCGGGCCATTTGCATTTGCAAGTGGTGTGATCGCAGACACGAGAATCTCCGGCAGTGCAATGTGCAGGATGCTCATCAGCAGCATGGCAAGATAGACACAGAAGGGGACAGAGGAGAAGAGCTTTCTCATCGCATCCGTGAATCCTGGTCTTTTCCCTTCTGCAACAGAGGAGGCAACTGCATAGTTCACTCCGGTAAGCATGAGAGAGTTGCCGGTATCGAAGAGACAGGCCGCGACCATTCCAAGTGCACCAATCGAGTAGTCTATGAATGGGAAGGCGAAGTTTCCAATGCAGTAGCCTGCCGAGCAGAGTACAGCCTGTCCTCTATCGAGTGCAGAGCTCTCTGGAAACAGAAGAAGTGCAAGGAGAATGGGAAGGATGTTCATCATCAGGCCCAGAAGGACGAAGAGAAGGAGCGACCACTCCATCTGGAAGGCCGAGAAGGCCCTGATGACAGCTGCAGGGAGAGTCAGATTGACGATGATCCTTGCAAGCACCTTGTAATCCTCTGGGCCGAAGATTCCTGCCTTCTTCAGGAAAAAGGCCGAAAGAAGGATGCATAGGTAGACGATCGGCATGAATACTGGACTGTGCATATTCCATTCCTCATGTCAATTGTATACGAATGGATAGGAGTTATGGAATTATCAAATGGAGGTAGATCTATGAATTGGAGCTATATGCAGCCTGTAAGGATACACTTCGGAAATGGGTATCTGGAAAAGCTTGGTGAAGTGATCGACGATGTGGGCGGAAGACGGGGACTGCTGGTCACCTCATCCTCCTTCGTAAAGAGGGGCATTGTCGATGAGGTCCTGAAGCTTGTGAAGGGAAGGATAGTCTGTGTCTATTCCGAGGTCCAGCCCAATCCGGATGTACTCGAGTGCGAGTGCTGCATCGAGCTGATCGGAAGAAATGACTGCGACTTCATAGTTGCACTTGGAGGAGGAAGCGTCATCGACTGTGCCAAGGCCGCAAGCTGCATGGCAAAGAGGAGTCTTCCGGCTTCTTCCTATCTTGATGACCCCAACCTGCTTCCTGGAGAGCACCTTCCTCTTGTTGCGATTCCGACAACTGCCGGGACCGGAAGCGAGATAACCTGCGTCTCTGTGATCTCGGATCACAGAAGAGGGCTGAAGAAGCCGCTTGCGAGCAATGCCTTCTATCCCGCTGTTGCCCTGGTGGATCCAGAGCTGACCTATACTCTTCCTCCCCATATGAGCGCAGTCTGCGGCATGGATGTGCTCTGCCACGCAATCGAGGCCTACTGGTCCGTGCACCACCAGCCGATCTGCGACGCACTTGCCTGTCATGCACTGAGACTCGTCTTCAGGTATCTGGCCTCAGTAGTTGAGGAGAAGGACAATCTGGAAGCAAGGGACAAGATGGCAGAGGCCTCCCTGATCGCAGGTCTTGCCTTCACGATCCCAAAGACGACCTCCTGCCACGCCTGCTCGTATCCACTTACGAATCTTCTGGGCATTGCACATGGGGAAGCCTGTGCTCTCACAGTCGACTACTTCCTTGAGATCAATGCGAGGGAGGATGATGGAAGACTTGCATCTCTTGCTGCGATGCTGGGCTTTGCTTCGATCAGTGCCATGGTGGATAAGATAAGGGCACTCAAGGAGAGAATAGGGATAATGAAGGATCTCAGGTCCTTTGGTATCAAGGAGGGAGATGAGCGCTTTGAAGCATTGATCGAGGGCAGCATGAATCCAAGCCTTGGCAACAACCCTGTGAAGATAACAGAGCAGATGCTGCGCTCGATGTACAGCTTGCTGATATGAATGGTGCAAAGGAGACAGAAAGATGCTGATTGCAACGATTCTCTTCATCCTGGGGCTTCTCTGCCTGATAAAGGGAGGGGACTGGTTCGTAGATGGTGCGACCGGAATCGCAGAACGCTTCCATGTACCTGAAATCCTCATAGGAGCCACAGTCGTCTCGATAGGAACGACCATACCCGAGGTAATGGTCTCATCTGCAAGTGCCCTCATGGGGCATGGAGAGATCGCATACGGCAATGCGATCGGATCCATCATCTGCAACTGCTCTCTCATTGCCGCAATAACGATTGCCTTCCGCCCAGGAAGGATAGAACCCTCTTCGCTGAAGACTCCTCTCTTTTTCTTCTTCCTCGCTTCTGCAATCTACATGGTCAGTGCCTACCTCTTCGGCTTCTTCTCGCGTCCTGTCGGCTTTTTTCTGCTGCTTCTCTTCCTGCTCTATATGCTGCTTACAGTGAAGAAGGCCGTTTCCAGTGGAAGAGGAGAGGAGAGGGACGAAGCAGAGAGCAGGATTTCAAGGCACATCCTGCTGCTCGTGCTCGGTGCAGCCCTCATAGCACTGGGTGCGAATCTGCTGATAGACAATGGAACGATAATAGCAAGGGAGCTCGGGGTTCCAGAGTCCGTCATCGCTCTGACCTTCATAGCACTCGGTACGAGCCTTCCTGAGCTTGTGACTGCTATTACAGCGCTTGTGAAGGGACACAGCGACCTCTCGCTTGGCAATGTGATCGGAGCAAATCTCTTCAATCTGGTGCTTGTAAGTGGACTTGCGACTGTACTCAGTCCCTTCACTCTGCCTCAGGGAAAGCTCGCCTTCGGCATGAATGCCTCCCTCGTTGTAGACATTCCTCTGATGCTTTCGGTCATGCTTATAATGACAGTTCCGGCACTTCTGAAGGGCAGGCTCTACAGGGCACAGGGTGTGCTTCTGCTGCTGATATACGCCTCCTTCTGTCTCTTCCAGTTTGTATCATAGAACAGATATTGGTTTTTAATTGAATAAATATATTAAACATATCAAAAGAACAGGAGTCTTGTATGGCTCCTGTTGTTCTGTCCGAAAGCTTCCTTCCTATCTTCCGAGAGAGCTGCTGTCGAGTGGGAATGTGAAGTATGTGTCTGGATAGGGCTCGTTTTCCAGAGTGAAGTGCCACCACTCCTCAGCAAGAGGTCTGAAGCCGTGCCTTGTCATGACATCTCTCAACAGCATCCTGTTCTGGTACTGTTCATCGGTTATTCCCTTGTAGTCCGAATGGCTGATCGGGCCGAAGAAGTCGAAGGTCCCTCCCATATCGACCTCCTTCTCCGTCCTCATGTCGAATAGGGTAAGGTCGACTGAGCTTCCTCTGCTGTGGCCGGAGTGGGCAGCTATGTAGCCCTGGGTAAATAGCGCCTTCTTCTCGAGCTCAGGGTAGAAGAACTCCTTCATCTTCGTATCCTCTGTATCAAGTGCCCATCTCATGAAGTGGTCCACGGCCATCTGGGGCCTGTATGCATCGTATATCATGAGTCTGTAGCCCTTCTGGAAAAGCTCGTCGCTGACAGCTTTCAGGGGCTTTGCAGCCTCTCTCGAAAGAAGAGCAATCGGCTCCTCGTAGCCATCTACTCTCGCTCCTACGAAGTTGTCGGTAGTAAAGTAGCGGAGAACCAGAATGGCATCCGGAATCTCCTTTCCGAGGTCCACGAAACCCGATGGATTGGAAGAGTAGTGGTAGCCATCCTTTTCATAGGTTCCTGACGAGGTGCTTTGGCTTTCTGCAAGCAAAAAGAGTGATGTTGTGAGGATGGAAGACATGATCATGAGCTATCTGGTCCTGGGCATATCGCCCCCATTGCTGGATATTAAAGCACTGAAAGAAAAAAATGAATCCTCCGAGCGTAAAAAAGTGGAAGGACATTGCTGTCCCTCCACCATGTCGTTTTCATATCTGCTGGAGATCACTTCTCCTCTGCAGCCTTTCTTTCCTTTGCTTCATTGATGACCTCTTCAGCAAGGCGACCCATGAGCGGTTCGTAGTGGTCGAACTCCAGTTCGAAGGAACCGGTACCACTTGTCATGCTCTTGAGGTCGATCGCATAGGTGCGGAGCTCGGCCATTGGAACCTCTGCCTTTACGGATGTGAGGTGGCCTCTCTCCTCCTGTCCAAGTACTCTGCCTCTCTTGCTGGAAAGGTCGGAGAGGATGGCTCCGAGGTACTCGTTCTCGACGAAGACTTCAAGCTTCATGATAGGCTCGAGGAGTGTACAGCCTGCCTTTGGAAGGGCAAGGTCCATAGCTCCCTTTGCTGCGAGCTTGAATGCCATTTCGGAGGAGTCGACCGGGTGCTCCTTGCCATCGATGAGGGTGACAGCGATATCGACAAGAGGGTAGCCTGCGAGGAAGCCCTCGTGCATCGACTCCTGGATACCCTTCTCGATACCAGGGATGTAGCCCTTGCTGATGGCACCGCCCTTGACGATGTTGTCGAAGGTGTAGTAGTCGCCCCTTTCGGTCGGCTTGATGGAGAGGACGACTCTTGCGAACTGGCCATGTCCACCGGTCTGCTTCTTGTGGGAGTACTCAACGATGCCGGAGTCCTTGGTGATGGTCTCTCTGTAGGCGATCTTCGGAATCGAGGTGTTGATCTTGATCTTCTGCTTGTCGCGGATGCGGTCGAGGATCATGTTGACCTGGAGTTCACCCATACCGCCAACTACGGTCTCTCTTGTCTCCTCGTTGTAGCTTACATGGAAGGTAAGGTCCTCGACAGTGACCTTGTGAAGTGCCTCTGTCATCTTGTCCATTGTCTTCTTGTCCTCTGTCTTTACAGCTACCTGGTATACAGGCTGTGGAAGAACGAGATGTCTGAAGACATACTTGACATCCGGACCGGAGAGGAGGGAAGCGTGGGTCTCTGCGATATCGTTCTTGACGATGATACCGATGTCGCCAGCCTCGAGAGCATCTACTTCGATGAGCTTCTTGCCAAGTGCCCTGTAGAGCTTGCCGGCCTTTGCCTTCTTCTTCTGGTCAGGGTTGTAGAGGTCCGTTTCAGGAGTCATTCTTCCCTTGACGATCTTGATGAAGTTCATCCTTCCGGAGTACTGGTCGATCTGGGTCTTGAAGCAGTATGCAGCTACTGGGATGTCGCCACCCTCGATAGCTGTAGGAGCCTCGTAGCCATTCTCGTTGATTGCATAGTCGAATCCATCCAGTGGCCTTGGGAAGTTGTTCTTGATGAAGTTGAGCAGAGAGATGATGCCGGCGCCGGAGTCGGTTCCACCGCAGAATACTGGAACGACACGGTTCTGCTTCAGGCCCTCTCTGAGACCTCTTCTGATATCGTCTGCATCGAGTGTTCCCTCTTCGAAATACTTCTCGATAAGGTCGTCGGCACCCTCTGCAGCATTCTCGATGAGTCTATTTCTGAAGTCCTCTACAACTGCTGAGTACTTTTCAGGAATTGGGATAGGAGTCTCCTTTCCGCCCTTGTGGCACTCGTATGCCTGGCCCTCGATGAGGTTTATGACTCCGTGGAACTCCTCGGCTTCGCCAAGTGCCATTACGACTGGTACGAAGTGGGAGTCGAACTCGGTTTCGAGAGAGTCGATGACATGTCTGTAGCTTGCTCTCTCTCTATCCATCTTGTTGATGAAGACAGCTCTTGGCTTCTTTCTCTCATCAAGCCTTCTCCAGAGCTTGATGGTCTCGATCTGTGCACCTTCACGACCATCTACTACCATGAGTGCCGATTCACAGGACCTGAATGCGCAGATCGTCTCACCGATGAAGTCTGCTGTACCCGGAGTATCGATTATGTTGATGGTCTTTCCATCCCATTCGAATGATGAAAGGGAAGCATGAACGGATATCTTTCTCTGGATTTCCTCCTCTGTATAGTCGCTTATGGTCTTTCCACTGTCGACTGTTTCAGCGTGATCGATGACACCGGCATAGTAGAGCATCTGTTCGACAAGATTGGTCTTGCCGGTGCCATTGTGGCCTACAAGTGCCACATTTCTGATATCCTTTGAAGCTACGCTCATAATTTCCTCCTTTTTTAGAAAACGACGTATAAAAACAATCCTAAAGTCCCAAGCAGTCAATTGTCAAAGAAAAAAGTCATTTTCGGACAAAGAAGCACATTGGTCCAGCATATTCCTGGCTATGTGTACCCTGGTGGCAATGAGCAGGGAAAAAAGAAATCTTTTCCCTTTGGAAAGAGAAGGGGACCGATTTCTCGATCCCCTACATCCTACTTCCTGTCCATCTCATCGAATATCTCATCGATGCACCTGCAGGCCGAGTCCTTGAGCTTGATGCGCATCCTCTCGATGTCATCTGCAGCAAACTCGAGATTGCTGGAGTAGCTATCATTGAAGAATGCCCATACCGGAGTGTTCGTTACGTCTGCAATCTTCTCGATTGTCTGGAAGGAGGGAGCCTTTCTACCAGTTTCTATCTCCGTGATGAACGAAGTCGACACCCCGATCAGCTTTGCCATCTGGGCCTGCGTAAGCTTGAGAGTTTTCCTGCTTGTTCTCAGGTTGGCAGCAAAAATCTCTAGAATAGCTTTCTTTTCCATGTTGTATCCTCTTGTTGCAGTGCTTAGGTTGACTCATTATAGCCTGAAAAATGAGAAAATGGGAAAAAAATGCAGCACATTTGGTGCCGTATCGTTTTCATGGAAAAACCTCTCAGTTCTTCGGTGCGTAATGACCGAATTCCATTGAGAAACTGCCTCTTCCCTGGGTCGATGACCTGAGAACAGTAGTGTAGCCGAACATCCTGGCAAGGGGTGCTTCTGCGCTGACGATATCGGCAGAGGGCCTGCTCTCCATGCTGTTGACGATTCCTCCTCTCTGTGTGATGGATGAGATGACATCGCCGATGTACTGGGATGGGGCAGAGATCTTGACCTCCATTATAGGCTCCATCAGAACAGCTCCCGCCTTCTGGCAGACAGCATCGAAGGCCATATTGGCACAGGCCTCGTTGGCAAAGGTAGTGCTTCTGAGCTCATCGTAGCCGATCTCTGTTACATCTATTGCAATATCTGTGCACTCATAGCCGAACTTTATGCCGCTCTTGAAGGCAGCCTCGATGCCGTTCTTAACACTTGCGACTATCTCATCGGGGATATCCCTGGTCCTTGCAGAGATCGTGAGCTGGTTTCCAGATCCTGCAGGGAGCGGGGAGGCCTTGAGCGAAATCGAAGCCCAGTTCTCCTTGTTCGCGATCATCCTTTCGAAGACGAAGTTCTTCTCCTCGGCCTGGGAGGTGATCGACTCCCTGTAGCTGACCTGCGGGTTGCCGACTCTTGCGTTTATCTTCATCTCCTTGGTGATCCTTGTGACAAGTACATCGAGATGGAGCTCTCCCATGCCCGAGATTACGAGCTGTCCGGTCTCGCTGTCGTCCTTGTATGTGAAGGTCGGATCCTCCATCGAGAGCATCTCGAGCGCCTTCTTCAGCTTTCCCTGCTCATCTGTGCTTGCAGGCTCGATCGCTACGCTGATGACAGGATTCGGGAAGTGCATCTTCTCGAGAAGATATGGGTTCTGCTCGGTTGCGATCGTATCTCCGGTCTGTGCCAGCTTGAAGCCGACTATTACGCCGATATCACCTGCCTTGATCTCGGAAATATCCTCCTCTCTGTCTGCGTGCATCCTGAGAAGGCGGTTTATCCTCTCCTTCTTGGCCTTGGTGGCATTGAAGACGCTTACACCCTTCTTGAGAACACCTGAGTACATCCTTATGAAGCAGAGCGGGCCTGCCTGAGGGTCGACCTGGATCTTGAATATGAGGCCCATGAGCTGACCCTTCTCATCGTGAACGACCTCGATCTCCTTATCCTTCTTCTCCCAGTAGGCCTTCATAGGTCTGACTTCTGCAGGGGAGGGAAGCAGGTCGACGACACCGTCGAGAAGCGGCTGGACACCGATATTCTTCAGTGAGGAGCCGACGAAGACCGGAAGCAGCTCTCTCTTTATCGTGCAGCTTCTAAGTGTCGATATGATCATCTCCTCCGGAATCTCCTGTCCGTCGAAGTAGAGCTCTGTTATCTCATCGGAGTAGGAGGCGACTGCGTCGATCAGCTTCTCTCTGTACTCGTCTGCCTTCTCCTGCATATCGGAAGGAATATCGTTCTCTATTACAGTAGAGCCCTTGTCGCTCTGGTCGAAGGTAAGGTACTTCATCCTGATGAGGTCGATTACACCCCTGAAGTCGCTCTCTGCTCCGACAGGGATGAAGAGTGCAACAGGGTGCTCCGAGAGCTTCTTCTCGATCTGCTCGAGTACCGAGTAGAAGTCCGCACCCATTCTGTCCATCTTGTTGACGAAGGCGATTCTCGGAACATCGTAGTTGTTGGCCTGGTGCCATACGGTCTCTGTCTGGGGCTCAACGCCTGAAACTGCACAGACGACACCGACTGCGCCGTCGAGGACCCTGAGAGACCTTTCGACCTCTGCAGTGAAGTCCACGTGGCCCGGAGTGTCGATTATGTTGATCTGATGGTCCTTCCAGTAGCAGGTGGTAGCTGCAGAGGTGATTGTGATGCCTCTGTCCTGCTCCTGCTGCATCCAGTCCATTGTGGCCTCTCCATTGTCGACCTCGCCGATCTTATGGTTCTCGCCTGTATAGTATAGAATTCTTTCTGTAGTAGTTGTCTTTCCGGCATCGATGTGGGCCATGATGCCTATGTTTCTGATCTGTTTCTCGCTCATAGCTCATAAAGATAATAGATTAGCTGACTCTTGTCATCTCTCTGCATGAGAAAGACATCTCATCGCATTGATGACGCAGAGCACCGTTACACCTACATCTCCGAAGATGGCAAGCCACATGTTCGCCAGTCCGAGGGCTGCGAGGATTATAACGGCAATCTTGATCGAAAGCGCAAGGAAGATATTCTCCCTGACTATCCTTTCCGTCCTCTTCGATATCCTCATCGCAGTGACTATCCTTTCGATATCGTCGTTCATTATGACCATGTCTGCGGCCTCGATCGCAGCATCCGAGCCGATACCGCCCATTGCGATGCCGACATCCGCTCTCGAGAGAAGGACAGCATCGTTGATACCATCCCCGACAAAGCCCGAAATGCCATCGACTCTCTCTCTTTCGAAGGCCTCTACCTTCTCATCTGGAAGGAGGTCCGGGACAAGTGAATCGAGAGAGAGGGAGGAGGTCATCTCCAGGGCGGCCTTCCTGCTGTCTCCTGTCAGCATCACAAGCTTCTGAACTCCCTCTCTCCTCAGGTCGGAGAGTGTGTTCCCTATCCCGCTCTTGAGCTCATCTGAAATCACTGCATAGCCAAGGGCACCATCGTCAGTGCCGAGGACTGCAACTGTTCCTGTCTCATTCAATTTCAGATGGAAGAAATCGGGTTTCACTGCATAGTAGGTCCTTCCGTCTATGACACCCTTGATTCCGAAGCCTGGAATCTCGACAGCATCCTCAGCTGAAAGCCTGCTTTCAGAATATTCGCAGATCGCTCTTGCGATCGGATGGTCGGAGTTCTTCTCAAGTGCAGAAAGGTAGGGGAGTATATCGATGTCTGAAAGGTTCACGACCTTCTGTACGCTGAAGCAGCCCCTTGTCAGCGTGCCTGTCTTGTCGAAGGCGAGCATCCTAAGCCTGGCTGTCTTCTGTATGCTCTCAGCTCCCTTCACAAGCACGCCTGCTCTGGCAAAGGCACCTATCGATGCGAAGTAGGAGAGAGGAACAGAGAGAACGAGTGCGCAGGGACAGGAGACGACAAGAAGCATCAGTGCCCTGTAGAGAGAATCGGCAAAGGAGAAGCCGAAGAGTGGTGGGATGAGTGCAAGCAGCAGTGCCATGAGACAGACTACAGGAGTGTAGTAGCGTGCAAAGCGGGTGATGAACTTCTCCGTATCGGCCTTTCTCTCACTGCTGTTCTCGACCATATCCAGTATCTTCCTGGTGGTACTGTTCTCATAGCTCTTCGTTACCTCGATCTCAAGTACACCTGTCGTGTTGACAGAGCCTGAGAGCACCTCGTCTCCCTTTGCTGCCCTGCGCTTCACGGCCTCTCCTGTTATCGCACTTGTATCGAGGTAGGATTCTCCCTTTGTGACGACTCCATCGAGTGCGATGCGCTCTCCTGCCTTGACGATGATCGTATCGCCGACAGCTACCTCCTCTGGGCCTACTATGAATGTCCTTCCATCCCTGTAGAGAGTGCAGTGCTCAGGAGAAAGGTCCATGAGCTTGGCAATGTTTCCCCTTGACCTTCTGACAGCCCTGTCCTGGAAGTACTCTCCGACCTGGTAGAAGACCATGACTGCAGCTGCCTCCATGTACTGTGAAAGGGCTATTGCTCCGATCGTGGCAACTCCCATCAGGAAGTTCTCGTCGAAGATTCTTCCTTTTCCTATATTCCTTACTGCCCTGAAAAGCACATCGCAGCCTGCGATGAGATATGCAAGAAGGACAGGATAGTCGAGAGAGAAGTGACTGCAGAGGACCATTATCACAATTGCAAGGATTATCCTGTAGGGCCTCAGATCCAGCTCCCTCTTCTTCTTTTCCGTCCTCTCTCCTTCGAGAAACTTCATATCCTCCTCGATATCGAGGCAGCGCTGCCTGATCTCGGCCTCTGAAAGCGATGTGGTGACTGAAAGCCTTCCCTGTGCAAAGTCGAAAGAGGCATTCGAAACAGCCTCATCCTCGAGGAGGGCAGCTTCCACCTTGCGGGCACATTCGGCACAGTCTATCTCCACATTGAAGGTGTAGCTCTTCTCATCATCGAGGAAAACGATCTCGTCCTCGGCCTCTCTTGCCAGTGAGATGATATCGCCTTTCTCAAGTGTGGTAGTTATATATAGCTTTCCTTTGGAGAAGTCGAAGAGGGCGCTCTCGACATCCTCGTCTTTTCTGAGGTGCTCCTCGACCTTGCGTGCACACTCTGCGCAGTCTATCTCCACATTGAATACATACTTTTTCGAATCCTCTTCGAAAACGATCTCGTCCTCGGCCTCTCTTGCAAGGCGCATTATCTCCTTCCTGGATAGCCTTGTCGTGACAGCGAGTCTTCCTCTGGAAAAGTCGAAGAGGGCCTTTTCCACATTGCTCTGCCTTTCAAGATACTCCTCGACCTTGCGCGCACACTCTGCACAATCAATCCTAGCCCTGAATACGTAGCTTCTCTCTGCACTGCTCATGGAAAACCTCTTGATTTATTCATTTAAACATATGAATAACTGTTCATATATTTAATATAGAGTTTCCATATATCTGTGTCAACAGCAATCTCTCAATATGGATTGATCTGTGTCGAGTAGATTCCGTGCCTGCCACTGGCAACGAAGGCAATTCCGGTTGCGAGGAAGAGCAGGATAGGTTCTGTGTAGCCAAAGAGCTCTAGTCCCAGTGCAAAGCAGACCAGAGGAAGATTGGTCCCTCCTGCAAGCATTGCAACAGCGCCTATCGCAGCCATGCCGCTCGTTTCAAGACCCGTGATCGAAGAGAACAGAGCTCCGAGTCCCGAGCCGATGATGAGAAGGGGAACTACTTCTCCTCCAGAGAAGCTTGCAGTGAATGTAAGCGTGACGAAGACAAGCTTCATGATCGCATCGTATGTGAAGAAGTTCCCATTGATTATATCTGCAAGCAGGTCTCCTCCGAGACCGTTGTAGCGGAAGTCTCCTCTGACCAGATACACGATGAGTGTGAGTGCAAGGAGGACCGTCGCAGGTGCAACTGTCTTCAGATACTCGTTCTCGATATGGGATGTGAAGAGATTCTTCGTCTGGTGGATGAAGAAGCAGAAGAACCTTGCTGCAAGCCCGATGAGGACTGCAAGCAGGGCAATGTAGAGAGTGTTTGCAGTATTGAATTCAAGTGCTGTGACCGCAGGAATCGAGAGAATGTGGATTCCAAGTGCCTTCGAGATCAGAACTGCAGTGAAGCTTGAGACTGTGCAGGGAAGCCAGGCATCAAGCCTTGTCGTCCTGGGGGAAGCGAACTGCGTTCCGAAGAGCACGCCAGAGATAGGGGCAGAGAAGAGGGCACCGAAGGCTGCAGCTGCACCGCACATCAGATATGTGCCGTGGGCCTCCACATTGTCGTCGATATCGTGGAAGCGGTCCTCGATCCAGCTTACGAAGGAGGCGGAGGCAAGTCCGATCTGGACACCAGCTCCCTCCTTTCCGCCCGAGGCTCCCGAGAGGTGGGTAAGTGCGCAGGTCACACCTGCAACGACACCCATCTCGGGTGTTACTGCCCTGGCCTCTCTCTTTGCCATCGTCTCGACACCGCTATCTCTCATATTGATTTCGTTGATAGCCTCGTTGGTGCCCTGGCGGAAGATGGTTCCAAGCTTCCTGTAGATGAAGGAGGTCAGGAAGGCGGCAAGCGGGATCGAAAGGAGAAGTATCCTGTGCTCCTTGTTGATCGCAGTACTCTCTGCGACTACGAAGGCAAAGAGTGTTATCGTGAGTGCAGAGACTGCTCCTGTGAAGAAGCCCCTGACCAGCTGCATCGGAAACTCTATCTTCAGCTTCTCGCTCATAGCTTGTCCCTCATCTCGGAGAGTCTCTTCTGGCACTCTGCTGCAAGCTTTCTGTCATCCTCGAGCTTGTTGCTTCTCTTCTCGTAGTTTGCAAGACCATACTCGAGTATCCTTACAGCCTCCTCTCTATCGGAGAGCTTCAGAAGCGGTGTGTCGAGGTAGAAGGGCTGCTCCATGGCACCCTCGTAGTACTTCATCTTCTCTGTAGGGAGGCTCTCCTTTTCATAGTCCTTCTTCATCTTCTCGAATGCCTTGGCCCTCTTCTTTGCAGAGTCGTCCCTGTCCCAGAGCTGGTTTGCAAGCTCGAGGTAGTTGGTGAGGTTCGACCTGTTCTCGTTGTCCTGCGTATCCAGACATCTTCTCATGTAGCTGATAGCAGCATCCTTGTCACCAAAGCTGATGGAGCCGGGAAGCTGGTTGTACAGCAGTCCGAGAACGTACCAGGAGTCGGAGCGGTCTGCAGCATAGTCATTCTGGACCTTCTCGACGAGGTTTCTCATCGGCTTTGCCTTCTTCAGGCTGTTCATGGGGCCATTTGCCTGTCCGATACGTCCGATTGCGGAGGCCTTCCAGTGGTAGGCATCAGGACCCTCCTTGACAGAGAGCGCCTGGTCTGCAAGCTCCTCGCTCTTCGAGTACTCTGCAATCTTCTCATCCTTTGAAAGCCCATCGGCCCTGTGGTCCGTGATCGTCAGCTGGTCCCTGGAAAGCCTCCAGAGTATCTCATACTTCTCATCTGCGGATGCACTCTTCAGTGCCTCCTCGAGAAGCTTCTGGTCTTCGGCATAGGATGCTGTGATGTAGAAACGATAGTCGCTCTCCTTTGCATCGAAGGAAGCAGAGAGGGAGAGTGATAACAGTGCAAGAAACAAAAGTGTCAGCGTTCTCTTCATAATACTTTAATATAATAGAATCCTTTCAGAGTGTTAATCGGATAGAGTGAACTATTATTTACACTCAATAATAAAAATGTCAAAATAAACAGTAAACCCCCTGCAAGCAAAAAATAAGAAGTTCTTGTTGACTTTAATCCGCCTTTAATGTAATTTACTAACGTTGCGCGGGCCGCTAGCTCAGCAGGTAGAGCAACGCCCTTTTAAGGCGTGGGTCACTGGTTCGAACCCAGTGCGGCTCACAACCCTTAAATTCGTGTCTCCGTCGTATAGTGGTTAGTACACCGGGTTTTCATCCCGGCGACTGGAGTTCAATTCTCCACGGAGATGACAAGGTAGTCAGTGATGGCTACCTTTTTAATTTGTCCAAAGCTGTCAATAACTTTTCAGAAGAATTATTCAGATGGCGTCCTTTCTAGGAAATTCATGGAAAGCATTGGGCAATAACAACCCAACCCATCCGAAATGGGTTGAAAAACAGGAT